>Ga0182024_10000171_pt1 | contig 151089 bp, 138 predicted proteins | sample P32metaG_FD_120480 | JGI IMG/M metagenome (GOLD analysis project Ga0182024, IMG submission 120480) | Permafrost microbial communities from Stordalen Mire, Sweden - P3-2 metaG (Illumina Assembly) | ecosystem: Environmental > Terrestrial > Soil > Wetlands > Permafrost | place: Sweden: Stordalen...
AAGGGTATTTTGATCCCAGAAACGGTTCGATTTGGCGCTTGGTCGAGTGTAGAATCAACCACTTGCAGATGTTAGTAAGTGCCATTGTAAGTGCCCCAGGGACTTTTTCCGCAACCTGCTAGACTGCAACAACTGCGTGATCAGCAATGGGTCATCTTCGCTCTCGCTACCAACAGCAAGCTCGAAGACCTCGACCCCGCCGTAACCCGACCCGGACGGTTTGATTTCGGCTACAGCATGGACCATCCCGGTCCCGAGGCTCGAATACGTTATATCGAACAAAAGTGCCCTGCGGCCAACGCACTAACGGCCGATATCAAAACAGCCGTGCGGAAGCATGCGGAACTATTTCCGGATACGAAGGTTTGGTTCTTCCACATCGACCAGTTTCTCAAGGGAATCGATTTTAAGAAGGATTCTCCTGGTAGTGAGGAGTTGTTCACACAGCTCGGTCATCTAGTTCAACAAAAGTGGCCACGGGATCTTGCGTCATAGTCCTTATGCTCATTGTCTTTGAGGGAATAGATTTCGCCGGCAAGACAACCCAGGTGAAGCTGCTTGCTGATAGCATGAAGCTCTACAATTACACCATTCGTCTGTTTTCCTTCCCTTCCATTAGTAGTTCCGTAGGACGACTACTTCGTTCGATCCTTACCGGAGGAGAGGGCGCACTTCCGCATGAAGCGCTCTTCGCCCTGTTTACAGTTAACCGCCTGGAGGCTAAACCCGAAATCGTAAGGGCTCTTGAGGAGGGACATATTGTCCTGTGCGATCGTTATTCCCCAAGCGAGATTGCGTATGGAGGGGCGAGAGGCCTGAGCCGCAATTGGCTCGAATCGTTAGAATCGCCGATGCCGCCGGCGGACATCGTGTTTCTGTTAGATATCGACTACGATATTGCGGTGTGCCGCCGACCTGAAAAGCGTTCTCTCGACGCGTTCGAACGTGACGCCGCCTATCTACGGGAGGTCCGCCGCGAGTATCTGTCGTTGGCGCGGCGGCACCAAGCCGATCCTCGGTGGGTTACTCTCGACGCTCAGCTTGATCCGGGCATCCTTCACATGCAAGTATGTTCGGAGATAGTCAGGAGGGCTCCGGGTGTCCGTCTAAGAACCCCCGAAGGAACCGAGGGTAAAGTGGATACCGCGTAGCCGGAGTTGAACGACTGCCTCAGGATGGCAGATACTCGGTTTGGGGGTGCGGGTGTGACCAAGTCCCCCTCTCCGCACCACATTTAAAAAGACTTACGGCGAAACCATTAGGCGCTGATTTTGACGTAACCAAGGGAGCTTGCAGGCCACGCGGGATTCCCAGTCTTCCCAATCGTCAAATCACGACCTCAGAACTCACCGCCGGAACGGGAGCAGCGACCGCGCGCGCTTCGCGCAGGTAGATCCCCGCCCAGGCAATCAAACTTGTGGACAGCGGGACCAGGACGGGATAAGCCTCCCCCATGCGGGTATAGGTGGCGATGGCGCCGCCCAAGTAACCGGTGAGCAGGACCGCGCCCAGAACCGCCGTCCGCGGAATGAGGTACAAGATGATGCATCCGAGCTGCAGGCAGGCGAGGAGTGTCAAGGCGCTCGCTGGCCAACCGATTCTGGCAAGCTCCGCGACGTACCACGGATTTCGGGTCAGCTTCCAGGTGGCGCTCAGCAGCACAATGAAAACGGGCCAGAGCGATAGGACTCGGCCAACCCACGGCACCCAACGCTTCCCGCTCGCTTCACGTAATGAAACATCAACGGCATTCATCTCTACTTCCCTCCTTTGGCCCGCATGAGCAGCGGGCCGCGCCGCGCGCTAACCGCGCCTGTAGTCCCTATCGAACCATGTGGTTGATGTCCTTGTTGTTATCCTGGCACATAAAATCGATCATTTCCGTGTCGAGTAGAGGCCGCATATGCAGGGCCACGGTCCAGGGCTCAGTGAATACCGTGGGGTCATTGATGGTGACATCGATGTCCATGCTGCCGAAGTTGGGGCGGCGGATGCGCTCCGTCACGCGAGCTGCGCCCGAGAAGAAATTGCCGGACGTGTCGAGCCAGGAATCGTCGCGATAGCCAGCGGATTCAACCACCAGAGTGTCACCTTCCCAGTGGGCGACCGAGTATCCGTTCCAAGTTGGCAGCATGTCTTCGGGGAGTTTGCGGCCGTCGAGGAAAACCTGGCGGTAGCTGGCGTTGAACTCATGAAGGATGACGAGTTGGGTGGGCATCTGGAAAATCTTCACGGTTTCGGGGAAGGCCCAAGCGCGCGGGAAATTGGGAGGCATGCAGTGTGTGTGTGGGTCGATGTAGGCGACGTCCTTGGCGCGGCTCTTGACCAGATCCGCCGCCCAGGCCTGGTAGGGGATGCCACCTTTAAGGCCCGCCGCGAAGTTCACCAACTGCGGCGTCAAGGGAAGCTCGGTACACTGCACGCCCCGATCCTTGGGGTCGCAGGTCAAAACATCGCGCGGGACCCACATGCCGGAAAAGTCGGGTTTACCGCCGAAAGTCTTGGGCGCCGGCGCGGAGAGGTCCGGTTTACCATCGTGCGTGCGCGGAATCCCAGGCGTAGGCACGTTGAGCCACTGAGCAGCAGCGGGAACCCCAAGGAAAACGACGAGCCCGATAATGCGCATCGGGTCATGATAGCCAAAGGGAAACCAGAACGCCAACGGGTAGTGTAATCCTGGTGGCAGAGTGACTTGGCGGGGTTCTTCTGGAACTTCCGGTATTTTCCCGGGAACTTTCCGCTAAGTACTGGGGTCTATTTATTTTGCAACGAGCCCGGATACCTGATAGCGTGAGATCAGGCTCAATGTGAGGCTGCCGGTGGCCACCGCGATCTTGGACCTGAACTCGGAAGGTACTCCCGGCGAAGGTGACGATCAGCGTCTGATCGAGTCCTTGCGCTGTGGATCGGAGCGGGCGTACGAGGAGTTGCTTGCCCGATTTCAGCAGCCTGTGTATACCCTCGCTGTCCGGCTGTTGGACAGTCCCTCCGAGGCGTCCGACGTAGTCCAGGAAGTCTTTCTGAAAGTGTTTCGGAACATCGATCATTTCCGGGGACAAAGCACTCTTAAGACTTGGATTTACCGGATCACCGTTAACGAAGCGCACAATGCCCGGCGGTGGTTCTTTAGGCATCGGCGCCGCGAAGTGGAACTGGATACCGGCCCGCAGGAAACGCGCAATTGGGAGGAAACTATCCCGGATGGCGGCAGATCGCCGTTCGATGTGGCATTTGAGAACGAGCGGGCGGGAATGATCGAGGCAGCTCTCGAGAGAATCAACCCCAGTTTTCGCGAGGCTGTGGTGCTAAGGGACATCGTGGATTTGAGTTATGAAGAAATCGCGGAGGTGCTGGCGGTTTCTCTGGGAACCGTGAAGTCCAGAATCCTGCGCGGCCGGGAAGCCCTGCGGGAGGAGCTTGCGGGGGACTTGGCGGCAAGCCGTTCCCTGCGGTTGGTGCCTAAGACGGCAGAGTGAAGTGAATCGTATGAGTTGTGAAAGCATGCACGAGCGGATCTCTTCCCTACTCGACGGGATGGCTACGAGCGAGGAGCGGGAGGAAGTACGGACGCATCTGAATGCTTGCTGGGCTTGCAGCGCGCGGCTGAAGTCGTACGAAGGAGTGCGTGCGCGGCTTCGCAAACTGGACCGGCCGCGAATTCCGGCAGGCCTAACAGTGCAATTGCTCGTGCTCGCGTCACACGAACGGGTGCGGCAACTGGCGCGTGCGAGTTTCCCGGCGCGCGTTCGATACTGGGCCGATCGGATAACGCTGGGGTACGACAATTTGATGCGGCCGGTGGCTCTGCCGGTTGCCGGTGGCCTTCTGTCGGCGCTATTGTTGTTCAGCGCGCTCGTTCCCAACTTGAGCTTTCGCCACGACCGCAGCATTGAACCGCCGCTTTCGCTGAGTTCCGACCCAGACGGCCGGATCGTCGGTTGGTCCGGCGTCGTGCCTCGGCTCGAATCGGTGAACGCCGCCACTGAGGGCGATGGAACGGTCGTGGAATTGATTATCGACAACCAGGGAAACGTGGCGGATTATTCAGTGCGCCAAGGCCAGTTGACACCCGACATGCAGAACATAATCCTGTTATCGAAATTCACCCCGGCCATGTTCTTCTACCAGCCGGCGTGGGGGAAGATCAGGGTGGTCTTTCCTGCCCGGCGTAGTGCCAGAGGCTGACCGCGCGTCCTAAACTAGGTCAACATTTCCTGATCCGCGGCTCCGTGCTGGAGCGCATTGCGGCTGCTGTCTGCCCCGAACCGGCCCCGCAGGTGATCGAGATCGGCCCCGGCCGCGGAGCACTCACCGAAAAGCTTCTCAAGCGAGCGGCCCGCGTGATCGCGGTAGAAATCGACCCCTATCTGGCCGATCACCTGCGGCGCAAATTCGCGGGTGAGGAGCGTCTGGAAATCGTGTTGCAAGACGTGCTGGACGCGGATCTCTCCCGATGGGGGCGCGCTCCCATCGCCGGGAACCTTCCGTACTACATCACGTCTCCGATCCTCGCAAAGGTCGCCCGGCTGGAGTCGACGCGGATTGTCTTTCTCATTCAGAAAGAAGTTGCGGAGCGCCTGGTGGCCAAACCGGGCGAACGCGCGTACGGATTTCTGACGGTCCAAATCTCGCTGTGGATGGAGGCGCGCCTCTTGTTTGAGGTCAAGCCCGCGGCGTTTCACCCGCCGCCTAAGGTCGATTCGGCCGTGGTGCTGCTGGAGCCGCGGAAACGGGAGTTACACCTAGACGATCCGGACGCATTTCTGGCGTTTGTGGGCCTCTGCTTCCGCCACAAACGCAAGACCCTCCGCAACAATTTGTCCGAGATTTACGGCAAAGAGAAGGTGGATCAGTGGCCTGAGGCGGGGTTGCGCGCGGAGCAACTTTCGCTCGAGCAGTTCGCGGAGATGTACCGGCGCCTGGGGACGCCAGCGGTATCATAGAAGTTGACCCACCTAAGCGCCTATGGCACAGCCCCCTGAGGCGCCCCCGCGCCGCATGCCCACTTGGCTGCCGCAACTCCTTGGCTATGCCGTTTCGGTTGCATGTCTGCTATGGGTGTTGAAGGGCTACAATTTTCGCGAAATCCCCGCCGACATTCGCGCGCTCGACTGGAAATGGGTGGCAGTCGGAGTAGCGGCCGACTTACTGGTGTACGTCGCGCACGCCTGGCGGTGGAATACCCTGCTGAGCCCGGTGGTACGGCTCCGCCCCTGGCGCACGCTTCAGGCAATCTACATCGGACTGTTCGCCAATGAAGTGCTTCCCCTGCGCACCGGTGAGTTGATTCGCTGCTACCTGCTGGCGCACTGGAACGATTTCAGGCTTTCGCTAAGTTTAACTTCCGCTGCCGTAGAACGGCTCATTGACGGGTTCTGGATGCTGGCTGCGTTTATCGTAACGGCCAGTTTTGTGCGGGGAATTCCGGAAAGGGTCATCATCCCCGTGCAACTTATGGGAATTGTACTGGTCGCGGGCGCGGCCATTTTAATCTGGATCGTGTTTCACAAACAGCATGCTCACCTGATCGTGGCCGAAAGCCGGTGGGCTTCCACGCTACGGCATGTCGTGGAAGGGCTTCACCTCATGGGTAACCTGCGAACCATGGGGCTTACGATCCTGATTAGCCTTCTGTATTTGCTCCTCAGCATGTTTTCCTACTATGCGCTGATGAAGGCTTACGGGCTGGACCTTTCTATTTGGGTGGCGGGCGGTGTACTGACCATCGTCCGGCTCGCCACGGTAATACCCAATGCGCCCGGAAACCTTGGGTTTTTTCAGGCGGCATGCGTGCTGGCCCTGGGACTTTTCGATGTGGAAAAGAACGATGCCACGACCTTCTCGTTCGTTCTTTTCGTCGCCGTGACTCTTCCGCTGTTGATCGGCGGAGCCATCGCGGTTGCGCTCACGGGTCTCAACATTGGCGAACTGCGTGACCGCGCCCACCGCAGTGCTACGGCGGTTAGGCATGACACCTGAGTTCGACGTCGTCGGCGTGGGGCTGAACGCCACCGATACGCTGCTGACGGTGCCACGGTTTCCAGCCTACGCCGGCAAGGCCCGCATCCTCGAAGAGGTACTGAGCCCAGGCGGCCAGGTGGCCAGCGCGCTGGTGGCCTGCGCGCGTCTGGGATTGCGAGCCCGCTACATCGGGACGGTGGGTGACGACGAGCGCGGCCGCATCCAGTTGGAGAGCCTCCGTACCGCTGGCATCGATCTCGAACACGTGCAGGTGCGCCCAGGCTGTGCCAACCAATCCGCGTACATCGTGATCGACCAATCCACCGGCGAACGCACCATTTTCTGGCGGCGCGACGATTGTTTGCAGATCGATCCCGAAGCGATTACGGGCGACCAGATCGCGGGTGCGCGGTTGCTCCTGATCGACGGCCACGACGCCGCTGCCGTAGCCCGCGCCGCCGAATTGGCTCACTCCCATGGAATCCCAGTGGTGGTAGACGTCGACACGATCTACGCCGGCTTCGATCGCGTACTGCCAAACGTGGATTACCTTGTGGCCAGTTCCGAATTCCCAACTGCGTGGACCGGCGAGGCGGATCCCTTCCGTGCATTGGAGCAGATTCAGAATCGTTACGGGATGAAGGTGGCAGCCATGACGTTGGGCGCGCATGGCGCACTGGCCCGTTACGGAGGAACGTTCGTCTACGCACCGGCGTTCGTAGTCAATTGCGTGGATACGACCGGCGCGGGAGACGTGTTTCACGGGGCGTTCTGTTATGCTGTTCTCGAAGGCATGCCGATGCGCGAGGCTCTCGAATTTTCCAACGCCATGGCGGCGCTGAATTGCACGGCTTCGGGCGCCCGCGGCGGAATTTGCGGGCCGGAAGCGGTGCGGGCGCTGGTGGCGCGGGGTGAGCGGCGTATCCATCCCGAGATTGCGGCGCGCGCCGGAGATGTGGTCCATGACGCCTGACGATCACAGGCACGTGGCACAGGCATTCCTGCCTGTGTCGGGTTTTTTCGGCAACTTCTAGATGTTCCCCCTACGCGACTCACAGCCGAGTTACTCCAAGCCCGTAGTGACGGTCTTTCTGATCGTTATCAATATCCTCATTTTTCTCTTTGAGTTTTCGCTCGACCCGTACTCGCAAAACGCATTCATCGCGACCTACGGGTTGGTGCCCGACCACTTTCACTTTGTCAACGTCCTGACATCCATGTTCTTGCACGGCGGCTGGATGCACGTGTTGGGAAACATGTGGTTCCTGTGGATCTTCGGCGACAACATCGAAGACATTCTGGGGCACGGGAAGTACCTCGCGTTTTACCTGCTCTGCGGAATCGCCGCCGGTATGACGCAGACTCTTTTTAGCCCGGGCTCGCGCGTGCCCATGGTGGGTGCGAGCGGCGCCATTGCCGGCGTGATGGGTGCCTACATGATCAAGTTTCCCCATTCCCAAATCCGCACCCTGGTTTTCCTTCTATTTTTCATCACCACCTTCGATGTGCCCGCCTGGGTGATGCTGATCTACTGGTTTGGCATTCAGCTCCTGAACGGCTTCGGAACCGTGGGCAATTCGGCGGCCTCGCAAGGCGGCACGGCCTTCCTGGCGCACGTGGGCGGGTTCGTGACCGGTATTCTGCTGGTGAACCTGATGCGCCCGCAGCAGCGGTATATGCGCCGCAAGGATCTCTCCTGGTAGACGATGCCGGTATGAGTGTGGACGTTCTGGCGATCGCCGCGCATCCCGACGACGTTGAGCAGACCTGCGGCGGAACCCTGCTCCGCATGTCGGAAATGGGATATCGCACGGGAGTGCTCGATCTGACGGCCGGCGACATGGGCACGCGCGGCACGCCCGAACAGCGCGTGGCGGAATCGGAAATCGCCGGCAAGCATCTGCAACTGGCGTGGCGAGGGAACCTGCATTTTCCAGATGCACGCCTGGAAAACTCGCTGCCGGCTCGCATGACTCTGGCCGTGAAGATCCGTGAGTTGAAACCGCGCACTGTGATTCTTCCGTATTGGGAGGGCCGCCATCCGGACCATTACCGCGCCCGCGAGTTGGGCTACGAAGCCTGCTTCTTAGCAGGGCTGAAGAAACTGGACGAGTATTCCGTGCCGCACCGTCCTTTCAAAATCATCTATTCGAGCCTGTACGCCGACGTCAAGCCATCATTCATCGTGGATATCAGCGCGCAGTTTGAGCGGCGCATGAGCGCTCTGCTCAGTTACACCTCGCAATACGGCCAGGTTGAAGAAGGTGGCACGCTCTTTCCCGACGAGCAGGAAATTCGCGAGCGCCTGGGCGCCATCGCGCGGTTCTACGGCAACCTGATCGGCGTGCGCTACGGCGAGCCGTTCGTGGTGAGGGAAGCCATGGAGATCGGCGATATCGTGGCGATGCCGGTGCGGTCGATTTAGGTAGGGCGGCCCCAAGCGGTTTACGGTATAGTAGTGAATATCACTACAGTGGGGTGAGCAGAATGGACAAAGCAGTTTCGGCCGCGGAAGCCAATCGCCGATTCTCGGAACTACTGCGAACCGTGAAGAAGGGCAGAAGCGTCGTTGTGACGAGTCATGGCAAGCCCGTGGCCAGGATCACGCCCGTCGTCGAGGACGACCGGGCTGCCGCGGGGGCCCGCTCCGCCCTTTTCGCCCGGCTCCGAACAGAACGAGCTGTGAAGGCCGGCCGCTGGACACGTGACGAGTTGTACGACGACGTCCCATGAAGATCGCCTTGGACACAAACGTCCTGGCCTACGCCGAAGGCGCGAACGGAGCGGCCATGCGAGACAGGGCTCTGGATGTGATTCAGCGATTGCCCGTGGGGGCTGTCGTGCTTCCAGTGCAGACGTTGGGTGAATTGTTCAACGTGCTCGTCCGAAAAGCCAAGCGGCGGCCGGCACGCGCGCGGGCAGCCGTGCTGAGCTGGCGGGATGCTTATCCGACGGTTGAGACGTCCGCCACCGTAATGGTTAACGCAACGGATCTGGCGTCCGATCATGGTCTTACGATTTGGGACTCGGTTGTGCTGGCCGCGTCGGCCGAAGCCGAGTGTCGCTTGCTTTTGTCGGAGGATCTCCAGGAAGGCTTTACATGGCGGGGCGTCACCGTAACCAACCCGTTTGCGCCGACGCTTCACCCTCTATTGGCGGCATTTCTCACGGTGCCCGGCGAGTGATCCGCAGACGCGGACGTCAGGCCCTGGTCTTTCGACAGGACCGTAGCGACCGGGGAGGGACTAGTGCTCAGAACGCAGAATTCGGCGCCGCCGGCCCGGACCAATCTCCGAGATAACGACTACACGTCAAGTTGGACTGGCCGATAGCCCAACTGACTTGAACCGCGTTTCCCAGGACGAATCCCAAAATTGTTTCCGGTTGGCTCGCGAGCAGAATTGGTAAACGCTAGGCGACTTTGCGGGGCTCAAGAACGAGAGCAGTTCTCTCGCTCTAGCCTGCATATGACGTGATCCTTCGTCCCCCGTTTCGTCCCTCGGCGCCAATACCTCCGGAAAATCACGGTCATGGTTGCCTACATTTTCATCGCGCGCGGCCGGACTCGAAGAACCAATTCTTGAAGGAATCGGTCGGGCATGGTCCACACAGCGAAATGCCCGGCTCCTTCGACTAGGACAAACTCCTTGTGGGGAGCATTGATCTGAACGAAGTACTCTTTCGCGAGTGAGGTGGACGCTCGTTCGTCAAGCTCTCCCTGGAAAAAGTACACGGGAATCTGAAAGTCGGTCCCAAGCGACGCCGCATCCGCGGACAGCATCTCATGATAGATGCGGAAGGTGGGAACCTGAAAAACGCCCTTCTCCCAGTTGTAGAGGTCCCACAGCGAGAGGTTAGGTGCGAAAAGCGCGCCCTTGGGGATGTTCCGGTCCGACTCGCATTCGTATTTTTCCAAGACTTGGAAGAACAGGTCGATCTTCTCTTTGTTGTCAAAAGGAGGCGGACCAATGCTCATCAACGCATTGACGGACTTTGCATCGTTCGCTGCGCGGGCCCGATCCAGAGCATAGTCATAACTGATCCGCTGACTTTTCGGCATATTACTGATCTGTCCGGTTCCGACGTAGGCATAAAACAGGTCGGGCCGCTGCTTTGCCATGTGAATGCCGAGGAGTGAACCCCAAGAAAACCCCAGGAGGACAATCTTATCCTTGTGGAGATGAGTACGCAGAAGCTCAGCGACCTCAATGCCATCCTCGACTATGCGGTCGACCGACATGGAACTCGCGACGGAGGAGCCAGTCGTTTCCAGGGTCTTTCCCGTGCCGCGCTGTTCCCACTGGACCACCGTGAATTCCTTCTCCCAGGGCAAGAAGAGAGTGGTTAGGCGCAGCCAGGAAGCTCCCGGGCCGCCGTGAAGACACAAAAGCACCGGGTTACTGCGGTCCTGGCCGCGGATTTGAATCCACTGGTCGATCCCGCCGATTTTGACGTACATGCCCTCATCGACACCGTTAAGAGAGTGGATCGCGATTGCCTGAGTGGTGCGGTGCTGGCGGTAGGCTCGAAGGGCAAGAACTCCCGCCATGGCAACAAGGAGCAGCGCTCCTAGGGACACGACAACGCGTTTCGCAGCTTTCAGCATCGTTTTCCAGTTTCAATCTATAACGCATGTGGTCGCGCAGTAGTTCCCGCAAGGGATTGCACTTCTCGGTTTCGACAGTCCAATGCACCTACGTATGGTGTTCAAACCTAAGAACAGCGCGGACTTAGCGGCATGAGCGCAGGGGGCCTGTGTATCCCCAGAAGTCGAACCTGACAAAACCCCCGAAAACGGCGTACTGTTTAGTTTGCGGTTTGTTGCGGCATTAGTCCCGGGAAGTCCGGCTCACGTCACTTGGACGCAAAACGCCTGAACCGTTGAAGTGGAAGAATAGAACGTAAAGTCCGGGCCTGGGATTGCGCCACTCGCCGGCTTTACATGTTACCGAAAACATAAAGAGGCTGCCGCCCCGGCCGCATCACCCGATCGACGGCGGCGCGAGGTTGCGCAGAGCCGGTTGGGTACTGCGAATCTGGATTCCGAGCACCGATCACCCAATGGTTTCCGAAACAACCTCCCCTGTCTTTGCCAGATGGCCGCATCGGTTTGTACCGGCGCGCTCGCTTCCATGCTATAGGTCGGGAGAAACGTCCTGTACTCCTGGACGCCGGCAGTGGCTTCTTCGCAAAATACAGAGCCAAGTCACTGAAAACAACTGATCATCACCGAACGAAATTGGGTTCGTTTTGTACCGGCTACAGCGCCGATTTTCATGGCCTCGGGTGGCCCGTACGCGGCCATGGTTGTTTCGTTTCTCCCGTTTGGTTCGTTCGATGGACAAATTCCCTTTGCTTTCATCGGATCGCCGCCACAATTGGGTTCGTTTTTGTTCGTTTGGATTTTGAGAGGCTTACGTTAAAGCTTATGGGGCAGACCCCCGGTCCGCAGCCGACGCCCCCGTCGGCTTTCTGGCGAGGAGTAATATGCCGTGCCCGAAGAGCCGGACCGGGGGTCCGGCGCGGAACGAGGGCGCCCTCCGCTGAGCGATCTATTATGATGGGCGGAGTGAGGGCTGCATGAAGACTCTGGCGATTTCGCTTCTTTCGAGCGCCGCATTATGGGCGGCTGACGCGCCGGCAGTGACGTTCTATCGCGACGTGCTTCCGATCTTGCAGGCGCGCTGCCAGGGCTGCCACCGCGCGGGCGAGGTCGGCCCCATGCCGCTGGTCTCCTACAATGATGCGCGGCCGTGGGCCAAAGCCATCAAGCAAGCGGTTCTTACGCGGAAGATGCCGCCTTGGAACGTATCGGGAGCGGCCGGCCAATACCGCAACGATCCATCGCTCTCGCAGCAGGAGATCGACCGCCTGGTCACATGGACCGACACGGGCGCCGCAGCCGGAGACCCGCACGACGCGCCGCCGCCCCGCACCTTCGCCGAAGGTTGGACCATCGGCCAGCCGGATCTCGTCTTCGAAATGCCCGAGCCTTTCCAGGTGCCGGCTACCGGAACTTTGGAGTACATGTATGTGATTGTGCCCACCGGCTTTCGCGAAGACCGATGGATGAGCGCGGCCGAAGTGCGCCCGGGGAATCGGGCCGTCATGCACCATGCCAACGTTTACATCCGCGAGCCGGGCTCGACCTGGCTGCGCGAGTATCCTTTGGGCAAGATCTTCATCCCCGCCGAGAAGAATGAGCGCGTCGGAACGGGCGGGTCGAGCAGCGCCGGCGCCAGCGCGCGCGAACAGGTCATCGCCGGATACATCCCCGGGAGGCCGGCGAAACAGGTGGCTCCCGGCTACGGATTGTTAGTCCCTGCCGGTTCGGACCTGGTCTTCCAGCTTCACTACACGGCCAACGGCAAGCCCGCGACTGACCGCACGCGAATTGGTTTTGTGCTCGCGAAGACTCCGCCCGCCAAGCGCGTGATCCGCATCCAGGCTTCCAACGCCGGATTCGCGATTCCTCCGGGAGACGCCAATTACCCGGTGTCCGGATCGGTGGTGGTTGGCGTCGATTGCGAGTTGATCGCCGCTTACCCGCACATGCATTATCGCGGCAAGTCGATGGAGTTGAGCGCCCAATACCCCACCGGCGAGCGGGATGAACTGGTGCGCGTCCCCAAATACGATTTCAACTGGCAACTGGTGTATGAGTTGAGCAAAACGCGGAAACTGCCGAAAGGCACGATTCTACGCGCCGATGCCCATTTCGACAACTCGCCGAACAACCGGCTAAATCCGGATCCGACAAAAGAAATTCACTGGGGCGATCAGAGCTGGGAAGAGATGATGGTGGGCTTCTTTGACGTGGCGATCCCGTTGACCACCGATCCACGAGCGGTGGTCGCCGAACAGGCCGCCAAATGACGCCTGCGCCAGGCACTCGCTTGGGGCCATACGAAATTGTTGCCCGCCTGGGCGCGGGCGGGATGGGTGAGGTGTATCGCGCGCGCGACACGCGCCTGGGACGTGAAGTTGCCCTCAAAGTGCTCCCGCCGGAACTCGCCGACGACACCGCACGGCGCATGCGCTTCGAGCAAGAGGCGCGAGCAACCGCCGCGCTGAACCACGCCAATATCATGGCGGTGTATGACATCGGAACCGACAACGATGTCGGATACATGGTCACGGAGCTGGTGCCCGGCGAAACCCTGGAGGCCATTCTCGAGCGCGGGACGGTGCCCCCCCGCAAGCTGCTCGATATCGCAGTGCAGATCGCGGAAGGCATGGCTTGCGCACACGGGGCGCGCATTACGCACCGCGACCTGAAGCCCGCCAACATTATGATCACGGGGCCGGAGAGCGGTCAGCCGGGACGCGTGAAGATTTTGGATTTCGGCCTGGCCAAACAAGCGGCGCCGGTCGCTGCCTCCGAGGAAACGGTGGCGATGAGCAAGACCGAGCCCGGTATGATCATGGGCACGGTCAACTACATGAGCCCCGAGCAGGCCCGCGGCAAGCCTGCCGACTACCGCTCCGATCAGTTCTCCTTCGGCATCATCCTCTACGAAATGGCGACCGGGAAGAAGCCGTTCCAGAAGCCCGAGACGGTGCAGACGATGTCCGCGATCCTGACTGAGGAGCCGCCGCCCATAGAAGCCAACATTCCAGCGCCACTGCGGTGGACCATTGAACGGTGCCTGGCCAAGGATCCCGCCGAGCGGTACGACTCGACCCGCGACCTTTATCAGGGGTTGCGCAGTCTGCGCGACCATCTCTCCGAAGCGACCTCTTCACAGCGGGCTCTGCTGGAAGTGAGTGGTCCGCCAACCCGCCGCCGCGCCCAATGGTCGATTCCGGTAGCGTTCGCCGCTGGCCTGCTGGTGGTTCTCGGCGCCGCGCTGGCGTTACGCGGTCCGCAAACGCCCGATCAGTCGATGTACCGCTTCACGCCGTTTTCCTTCGATCCGGGCGGGAATACCAAGCCGGTCTGGGCTCCGGATGGAAAGAGCGTGGCATATGCCGCGAAGCAAAACACCGGACCCTACCAGGTATTTGTGCGGGCGCTGGATTCGCCCTCACCAGCACAGATCACAAACACCGCGGAAGACACATTCCCCACGGCGTGGACTCCGGATGGCCAGAGAATTCTGCTGAAAAGCGAGCGCAAGCCCGACACGCTCTGGTCGGTCGCCAGAGTCGGCGGCGAGCCGGAAGCGGTGATGACGCTGCCGGAGGATTTGATGACGGGGGACGTCTCTCCAGATAATAAGGCAGGTGCGATGCTCGCCCAGGGAAAAGATAAACAAGTGGGCGTCTGGATCAGTTCTCCTCTAGGTTCGCCGCCGAAACCGTACGTGCCTGCTCCCTTCACTGCCAACGAGGTCGCCAACAACCCTCAGCTGAAGTTTTCTCCGGATGGAAGGTCCCTTCTTCTGTTGATCAATCTCAAAGGCGAGCAAGCCTGGCTGCTGCCCTATCCGCCAAATCCCTCGCGTCCTCCGCGCCAGATCTGGAAGAACCTGGAATCGTTAGGGGGCACGCCTGAGTTCTCATGGATGCCGGACAGCCGCCACGTTGTCCTTTCCCTGGCAACGGCTGCTGACACCTCTCCGCAGCTCTGGATGGCCGACATCCGCGCCAACGAACGCGTTGCATTGACCAGCGGCACTACGCCGCGCTTGACACCGGCGGTCTCCCCCGACGGGCGCAAGCTGATTTTTTCTGAGGTTACCGGAAACTACGATATCGTCTCCGTGGATCTGGCTTCCGCTACGGCGCACCGCATGATGTCCACCGAGCGGAACCAGGCCATGCCCGCATGGGGCGCGAAGCAGCCGTTGCTGGCATATGTGACCAACCGAAACGGTCCTGACGAAATCTGGCTGCATTCGCCAACTGGCCCAGACCGGCCAGTGGTCATGCATTCCGATTTCCCGGCCGACACCACACAGTGGTTCATGGGACCGGCGATGTCCCCGGACGGCGATCGCGTCATCTACGGCGCCGTCGAACATAGTGTCGGCGCCGTACACCTTTGGATCTCGGCGGTGGCGAGCCGCGCGTTGGTCCGCCTGACGAACGACTCCGGATTAGAGCTGCCCGGCTCCTGGTCGCCCGACGGCAACTGGTTCACCTACTTTCGCATTCTCAACGGAAAGTCCGACCTGATGAAGGTCAAAACTACGGGGCAGGCCACGCCGGTGGTGCTCCATGTGGATGTTGAGCACGCCATGGTGCCGGCATGGTCTCCCGCCGGGGACTGGATTGCTTACGGTGGCAATCTGATCTCGCCGGACGGCGCGACCAAGCGGTCCCTGGGTGATCACCACAGTCCGTACTACATGTTCTCGAGCGATGGCAAACTTCTTTATGGCATTCGCACCGAGCAGGACCGCCAGCTGTTGTTTTCGCTCGACATTGCCGCCGGCGTCGAGAAGATTCTAGGCGACCTGGGTAAGGAGTTCAAGCCGTCCAGCAATGTCAATCCCGCGATCCGCTTTAGCCTGGCACCGGACGGCAAGAGCTTCGTCTACAGCGCGGGTAATTTCAAACAAAATCTGTGGATGCTCGAAGGCTTCGCGCGCGAGCGGAGTTTCTGGTCGCGCCTGATCCCTTGAATCCATGAACGAAACATTGAAACCGCCCTTCCGCGCCGATCACGTCGGCAGTCTCCTGCGTCCTCCGGAACTTCTGCGCGCTCGCCAGGAGGAGCAGGAGGGATGCCTGAGCAGGACGGAACTGGGCCGCCTGGAAGACGAGGCGATTCGCAACGCGGTCCAGATGCAGGAGGACCTCGGCTTGAAGGGCGTCACCGACGGGGAGTTCCGCCGCGGATCCTGGCACATGGACTTCCTCTATCAGATCGGTGGCGTGACCAAGGTCCCTGGCAATCGGAAGGTCGAGTTCCGCAACGAGCAGGGGGTCATCGAGTTTACGGTATCCTCGCATGCCATTACCGGAAAACTGAGGCTCGACCGGTGTATTTTCGGGGATCATTTCGCCTTTCTCAAATCGGTGACCAAGGCCATGCCAAAGCTGACAATTCCGTCCCCCAACATGATGCACCTGCGCAGCGGCCGGGCAGCCATCGATCCGGCGGTTTATTCCGACATGGAGGAGTTTTGGGACGATCTGGCGCGGGTGTATGTCGAGGAATTGCAGGAGCTGGCCAATCTGGGTTGCACCTATCTGCAGCTCGACGACATTTCGTTGGCTTACCTGGGCGATCCGGCGCAACGCGAGATCGTTAACAAAATGGGTGGCGACGGCGAGCGCCTGCATCTCCAGCATATCCGCGTCCTAAACGCGGTGCTGGCGCACAAGCCGGCTGGCATGACGATTTCGACCCACATGTGCCGTGGCAACTTCCGCTCGTCCTGGGCCGCTTCAGGAAGCTACGATTTCGTGGCCGAGCCGCTATTCGGCGAGCTGAAAGTGGATGGCTTCTTCCTGGAGTACGACGACGCGCGGTCCGGCGGTTTCGAACCGCTGCGGTTCGTGCCCAAAGGCAAGCGCGTGGTGCTGGGCCTGGTGACCACTAAGAAGGGTGCGCTGGAGAAGAAAGACGATCTCAAGCGCCGCATAGACGAGGCCGCGAAGTATGTGCCGCTGGATCAGCTTTGCCTCAGCCCGCAGTGCGGGTTTTCCTCTACCGTCGAGGGCAACGCGCTCACCGTAGAAGAGGAAATGCAGAAGCTGCGGCTGGTAGTGGAAACCGCCCGCGACGTTTGGGGCGACGCGTAGTTACCGCATCAGCCCCACCGGCTCCCGCACCACCAGCTTCGGCACGGTGGCCTGCTGCACCTCGGCCACCGTCACTTCCGGCGCAATCTCTTCAAGCACCAATCCCTCCGCCGTCACGCGGATGACCGCAAGCTCCGTGACGATGGTATCTACAACGCGCAGCCCGGTGATGGGTAGCGTGCATTTTTCCAGGATTTTTGGGCCGCCGGTCTTGGTTGAGTGCTCCATGGCGACGATCACGCGACGCGCGCTGGCCACCAGGTCCATGGCGCCGCCCATCCCCTTCACAATTTTTCCCGGCACCATCCAGTTCGCCAGATTTCCCTCTTGATCGACTTCCATCGCCCCCAAAACACTCAGGTCGATGTGCCCGCCACGGATCATGGCGAACGACTCGGCGCTCGAGAAATAGGCGGCGCCGGGCAACTCGGTCACCGTCTCTTTACCGGCATTGATGAGGTCGGCGTCCTCCTGCCCTTCGAGCGGATAAGGCCCGACTCCAAGCATCCCGTTTTCCGATTGCAGAAACACTTCGATGCCCGGCGGCACGTAGTTGGCTACCAGCGTGGGAATTCCGATGCCCAGGTTCACGTAGAAGCCGTCCCTGAGTTCCTGGGCCACGCGCCGTGCGATGCGCTCTCGCGGATCGATCTTCACGAGTGCGCCACCCGCACGGTTCTGCGCTCAATCCTTTTCTCGTACTTATCGGCCAGCACGATGCGCTTCACGTAAACGCCCGGCGTGCGAACGTGATCGGGATCGATGGCGCCGGGTTCTACCAGTTCCTCGACCTCGGCAATGGCGATCCGGGCCGCGGCCGCCATCAGGGGATTGAAATTCTGCGCCGTCTTCCGGTAGACCAGATTGCCCAGCCGGTCTCCCCGCCACGCTTTTATCAGCGCAAAATCGGCAGTTAGCGCGCGTTCCAGCAGGTAGCTGCGCCCCTCGAAGACGCGCGTCTCCTTGCCATCAGCGACAATCGTGCCCACGCCCGCGGGCGTATAAAACGCGGGGATGCCGGCTCCGCCCGCGCGGATGCGTTCTGCGAAGGTGCCCTGCGGGACCAGCGTCAGGTCGAGCTTGCCCGAGAGCATCAGCGATTCCAGCAACTTGTTTTCGCCCACGTAGCTGCCGATGTGGGAGGCGATCATGCCGGCCTCCAACATCAGGCCCACACCTAAACCATCGATGCCAACGTTATTGCTGATGGTGTGCAGTCCCGTGACGCCCTTCCGCACCAGGGCTCGGATCAGATCCTCGGGAACGCCGCAAAGGCCGAAGCCGCCGATCATGACCGTGGACCCCGGCGTAATGTCGGCCACGGCTTCGTCGGCACTGCGAGCCACTTTATTCATGGTCCGGCCGCTCCGGTTCCGGCATGGCCCGCAAGGTAACCTTAGCCATCAGTTCCAGAAAGATCTCGCGCTCCCCAGGACTCAGAGCCGCCAGCCAACTGCGCGCCATCCCCTGGCGCTTGCTGCGGAAAGAGGCTTGAAGCTTCCTGCCATTCTCGCTCATTCCCACTTCCACCACGTGCCGGTCCTCGTCGCGGCGGTTGCGAACCACCAGGACTTTCTCGACCAGGCGGTCCACCGTGTGCGTAGCTGTACTGAGCGGAACCCCTAGCCCGGCCGCGAAATCGCTCATGATCATGCGCCCGCTGGAACCCAGCAGGATGAGCGCCCGAATTTCTTCCCGCGAACACTCCAGCGCCGGCTCGATAGGTTGGCGCGGCAGCACCAGCCGCTGAAAAAGGGCATCCAGGTAACCCAGCAACTGGCCGGACTGCTGATCGAGCGTGGGTGTGTCTTTAGAAAGAGTGCGTCTGCGCGGCGTTGTGCTTCGCTTATGCAAAAGTTGCATTATGGAAGGAAATGGACAGCCGTGTCAAGTCAGCCCTACGGGCGCTTCCGGCTGCCCCGGCGCGCCCCCATGCTAATTTGGTTGTGATCCCGCCGTACAACCGGAATGACTATCGACGAGCAATTAACCTATCTGCGCAAGGGTATGGCGGAGATTATCCGCGAAGAGGAATTGCGCGAGAGGCTGGCGGAGTCCGCGAAGACCCGGCGGCCTCTGCGCGTAAAGGCGGGGTTCGATCCCACGTCTCCGGATCTACACCTGGGCCACACGGTACTTTTGCGTAAGATGAAGCATTTCCAGGACCTGGGCCACACTGTCATCTTCCTCATCGGCGACATGACGGCCCTGATCGGGGACCCTACCGGCCGCAACGTCACCAGGCCGCCCATGACCCGAGAAGCCATCAACCAGAACGCCGAGACTTACAAAGCCCAGGTCTTCAAGATCCTCGACCCTGTAAAGACCGAGGTTCGCTTCAACAGCGAATGGCTGGAGCCGCTGAAGTATGTGGACCTGATACGGCTATTTTCTAAATACACCGTCGCCCGCATCTTGGAACGCGACGAGTTCGCCAAACGCTATAAAGAGGGCATACCCATCTCCATGCATGAGCTGATGTATCCGCTGGCGCAGGCCTACGACTCGGTGGCTCTGAAGTGCGACGTCGAAATGGGCGGCACCGATCAGAAGTTTAACCTGCTGGTGGGCCGTGAGATCCAGAAGGATTTCGGCCAACCGTCGCAGATCGTGGCCACCACTCCGATTCTGGAGGGTCTGGACGGCGTCAATAAGATGTCTAAGTCGCTGGGGAACTACATCGGGATCACCGAAGCGCCTGAGGTCATGTTCCGCAAGGTGATGCAGATCAGCGACGACTTGATGTATCGCTACTACGAGCTGCTGACCGACAAGAGCATGGCCGATATTGACGTGATGCGGCGCCAGATCGCCGAAGGGAAGCTGCATCCGATGGAGGCTAAAATCTCTCTCGGCAAGTCGATCGTGACGGACTTCCACTCGTCTGCGGACGCGACGAGAGCAGCGGACGTCTTTAACCGCGTGGTGCGGCAAGGCGGCGTGCCGGTGGACATGCCCACGATGCCGGTGCCCGAGGGCGTCTGGGTGGATGGGGGTATCCGTGTGGACAAGTTGCTGGCTAAGATTGGGCTGGCCGAATCGGTGAGCGACGGCGTGCGCAAGATCAAAGCCGGAGCAGTGGAGATCAACAGCCGGAAGATCACGGAGTTGGTGCTGCGCGATCCCGGCCCAGAGCTGGTGATCCAAGTCGGTAAGAACTGGCGCAAAGTGGTGGTCTAGGTGCGAAAGCTCTTCTATTGGAAGCTCCCGCGCCGCGACCTCCAGTTGGGGGAGCGCACCGTTCTCATGGGCGTCTTGAACTTAACGCCTGACTCGTTCTCCGACGGCGGCAAGTATTCCGATCCGGACCGCGCCTTTGCCCGTGCACTGGAGCTCGAGGAGCAGGGCGCGGACATCCTCGACATCGGAGCGGAATCCACCAAGCCGGGTTCGACGCGGATCTCCGCTGCTGAAGAAATGCGCCGGCTGATTCCGGTGCTCAAGAGGCTGAAGGACCGGCTGACGATTCCGATATCTGTCGACACTTACAAGGCTGAAATTGCGGAGCGCGCGCTGGAGCTGGGGGTGGAGATCATCAACGATCCCTCCGGGCTTACCTTCGAGCCGCACCTGGCGCGCGTGATCTCCAACCACAATGCCGGCTTGGTTCTGAACCACATGCGCGGGCGGCCGGAGACCTGGGCCAAGCTGGGGCCGATGCCCGACCCCATGGGCACCATTGGGCGCGATCTGGATGCCGCCATCAGCCGCACGCGGCACGTAGGCATTGACAAAGCCAGGCTGGTGATCGATCCCGGCATTGGATTCGGAAAACGCAAGGAGCAGAATGCGCTGATCATCGGTCGGCTGGATCAACTGGCGCCGCTCGATCTGCCGCTGATGGTGGGCCCGTCGCGCAAAGCGTTTCTGGCGCACGCTACCGCCGAAGAGACCAGGTTCGCCACGGCGGCGGCGGTAACTGCCTGTGTGCTGGGAGGCGCCCACGTGATTCGGGTCCACGACGTGGTGGAAATGCGCGCGGCGGCCGACGTAGCCGATGAGATCCTGCGCGCCACGGCCGACTGAAAACGGCGCGAAATGTTGCCTCCCGTGTCCGCTATAATGTGATGCCAGGGACTGTTACACTTCCATGAGCGACATTAAGAAAAAGCTGCAGGAAGAGATCGCCACCCTCGAGTACGAGCTGCGTAACGAGCTTCCCCGGGAGATTCTGAAGGCCCGTGCGCATGGCGACCTCAGCGAAAATGCCGAGTATCACGCCGCCAAGGACCGCCAGGGTTTCGTCAACGCGCGTCTCAACCAACTGAAGAAGCGGATGGCCGAGATGTCGATGGTGGATTTTTCCAAGATCCCGCATAATAAAGTGGGACTCGGTTCGACGGTGGTCGTACTGGATGTGAAGCGCGACGAGGAAGTCACATACAACCTGGTCACCAGCGAAGAGGCCGATGCCGCCAACGGCAAGGTTTCCACAACTTCGCCGATCGGCCGCGCGATGTTAGGGAAAGAAGTGGGTGACGTGGTAAAGGTGCAGAGCCCCGGCGGCGTCAAGGAGCTCGAGATTTTGAAGTTGACCACCATGCACGACGCAGCAGCAGAATGATATGACTTATACCCGGTTGATCGGGGTTGTCTTCGGCGCGATGATCGACCGCATCGTGCGCTGGCTGGCGCTGTCGCGGATCCATCCCAATGTACTCACCTTCCTGGGCCTGGTAATCAATGCGGTGGCGGCGTTTCTGTTTGCCCAGGGAAAATTCCGTTGGGGCGCGGCGGTGGTGATTGGCGCCGGCGTGTTTGACATGGTGGATGGCCGCGTGGCGCGCGCCACCGACCGGGTGACGCGTTTCGGCGGCTTCTTCGATTCCGTGCTGGACCGGTATTCCGATCTGGCGCTCTATGTGGGCCTGCTGGTCTACTACGCTTCCATCAACCGCTTCGGTTACATTGTGCTCACGGCTATCGTGATGACCGGCTCGGTAATGGTGAGTTATGTGCGCGCGCGCGCCGAGTGCACCATTCCGAAGTGTAAAGTCGGTTTTCTGGAACGCCCCGAGCGCATCGTACTGATCATCATTGGGGCGCTGTTCGATCGCATGGCCGCAGTGTTGTGGGTGATTGCGGTGCTCTCTAATCTGACTGTGCTCCACCGCATGATCTACACCTGGCAGGAAACGAAACGCCTGGAGGACGCCCAACTGCGGGCGGTTCCCGCAAGTGCGCTGAAGAAGACAGTGTCATGAACGACGAATTATTGGAGCGGCTGAAAATCCGCGAGCTGATTGAGAATTGGGTTCTCTGGCGCGATGCCAACGATTGGGACCGCTTCCGTACGGTGTGGGCGCCGGAAGGCCGGATGATGGCCACATGGACCCAGGGCACCTTTGAAGAGTTCATCGCCATGAGCCAGTCGGGGTTCGCCAAAGGCGTGCGCATCCTGCACTTTCTAGGTGGGAGCACTATCGAGATCAACGGGCCGCGCGCCATCTCGCTGACCAAGATGACGATCTCCCAGCGGGGCAAGGTGCACGATGTATTGTGTGACGTCGTTTGTACCGGCCGGTTTTGTGATTTCCTGCGAAGGAAAGACGACGGCACCTGGGGAATCTCGCTGCGCCAGCCTATCTATGAGAAGGACCGCATGGATCCGGTCGATCCTGCCGCCAAGCTGGAGTTGGATCCGGAACGGTTGGCTCGGTTTCCCGAAGGATACCGGCACCTGGCATATTTGCAGTCGCTGATCGGTTACCCTGTGAAGACCGACATGCCTGGATTGACCGGGACCGAGGTCGAAGCGCTGTATGCCCGCTGCCGGGCTTGGCTGGCGGGAGAGTCGAAGACGGCGGCAGGGTAACACCACCGCTCCCTTTGGTCACGGCTCTGTAACGCCATTGCTTCCGCAACGTGACATGATTACCGAACCGCGACCGTCAGGGAGCGGGGGTTACTTTCACTCTAACTCTGCGCCCGACGTGCTTAAGCTAAGGCGTCCGTGCTTCACACCTTTCGTGCTGATCAGCACGTCGGCTACTTTGCGTACTTCAGCCGACTTACCCTTCACCACTAAGACCTCCAGGCAATTGTCGTGGTCGAGGTGAACATGCAGCGTCGACAAAATGGAACGGTGGAAATCGTGCTGGATGTCGGTGAGCTTTTCGCTCAGCAGGCGGACGTGGTGATTGTAAACCAGCGTGATGGTTCCTACCACCTGGCTGTCCGGCGATTCCCACATTCGTTCGACTAACTCGTCGCGGATTAAGTCGCGAAAAGCTTCCGACCGGTTGGTGTAGCCGCGCTGGGTGATCAGGCGGTCGAACTTCTTCAGAAGATCGGAATCGATGGCCACACCGATGCGGCTGAGCACGCTCATGCGTCACATCTTAGCACCGGCGAATTTCGCGGCTGGTGACACGAATTTTCGGATCGTGCTACTGTGTATAAGTCGTGCACATCCCCGATGGCTTTCTGTCGACTCCGGTGTGGGCCACGCTCGATGTGGCGGCTGCTCCGGCGGTTGTATATCTGACACGACGGGCGCAGCGCAGCCTGGATGAAAACCAAGTCCCCCTGTTAGGAGTCCTGGGGGCGTTTGTTTTTGCGGCGCAGATGATCAATTTTCCGGTTGGTCCGGGCACCACCGGGCATTTGGTGGGCGGCGCGCTGCTGGCATTCACCTTGGGACCGGCGCCGGCCAGCGTGGTGATGGCGGCGATTCTGGCCATCCAGGCGCTGGTGTTTCAAGATGGCGGAATCCTGGCGCTGGGAGCCAACATCACCAACATGGCGGTGATGGGCGTTCTGGCCGGTTATCTGCCGTTCCACATTTGGGGCGCAACCAAGTGGCGTAGGTTTTCTCTGTTTGCCGGCGGCGCGCTTTCGGTGCTGGTGAGCGCGTGCCTGGCGCTGGCGGAACTGCTGATCTCGGGCGTTAGAATGCCGCCCTCCGTCCTAAGCGTCTCGCTCGCACTGTTCACCGTCTCGGCGATCTTGGAAGGACTCATCACGCTGGCGGTCATGCAGGCGCTGGAACGGATTCAGCCGAGGACAGTCCATCAACCGCAGCCCAGCAAGTCGCCGGTTCTGGCGGCGGTAGCTCTGACGGCTGTGCTACTGGCGACGGTGGGAGTTCTGTTCGCGGCGGGTGGGCCTGACGGAATTGAGAAGCTGTTGAAGCTCCAACCGGCTTCGTTGCACTCGACTTTTCTCAGTCAGGCCTCCGCGGGAATCCTCGGGCTTCTGCTCATCTATGGAGCTTGCCTGGTTATTGGCAGGGTAGCCCGCCACAGGAGTTTGTGAGTTGCGTCATGCGGTCCTGGAGCGCTGGGCAAGGGGTTCCAGCCCGTTCCACCGGTGCGACTCCCGAGCCAAGATCGTCGCGCTGCTCGTATTCTTGATCGCCTTAGCCACCGCCAATCGTGGGCTTCCTTTGTTCGCTTGCGGGTTGCTGGTGCTGTTGGTCGCGGCCCTGCTGTGGGCTCGCGTGCCGGTGTGGGGCGCGCTGGTGCGTGCTGGAGTCGTGCTGCCGTTCTCAGCCGTATTTGCAGCAGTGAGTTGGCTGGCTGGAGATCCGGCGCGGGGAGCTTCACTTTCGATGAAGAGTTACCTGTCGGCGCTCGCTGTGTTGTTAGTCATCTCCACTACTCCGTTACCGGTTCTACTGCGGGGCCTCGGAGCTATGGGCGTCCCGCATTTTCTGCTCGACGTGGGACAGTTTCTCTACCGATACTTCTTCGTCATCTCAGAAGAAGCGCAGTGCATGAACCAGGCAGCGGCGGCCCGTGGGGCAACCGTACGGCAATGGACGCCAGGGGGCCAGCGCTTTCGCGCTTCGGCCGGCGCCCTAGCCGTCTTGTTCGCGCGCTCCTATGCGCGTGCCGAAGACATTCACCGGGCCATGCTGGCGCGCGGCTATCGGGGCCGGTTTCTGCTGTTGGACGCGGCGCGGTTTCGTCGGGCTGACGTGCTCTTCACAGCCGTCGCTTCGTTGGCGCCTCTAGCGCTGCGCATCGCGGTGGAAAGGGCGTTACCTTGAATCCCCTGATCGAAGTCCGCGGCCTGCACTACCGGTATGAGGACGGGACCGTCGCACTCAACGGCGTCGATTTCCGCCTGGAGCCAGGAGAGTCGGTCGCGCTCCTGGGACCGAACGGCAGCGGCAAGACGACGTTTGCGCTCCACTTGAACGGGCTGCTTCGCGGCGAGGGCGATATTCAAGTCTGCGGCCTGGCCGTCGAGAAACAGAACCTGCCGGCAATCCGGCGCAAGTTAGGCATCGTCTTTCAGGATTCGGACAGCCAACTGTTCATGCCCACCGTTGTGGAAGATGTGGCCTTTGGGTTACTGAATCTGGGAATGGATAGCGCGTCGGCCCTGGTGAAGGCGCGTGCGGCATTGGAGACGGTCGGGATGACTGGCGCGGAAGGCAAGGCGCCTTATCATTTGAGCGCTGGTGAAAAGAAGCGAGTGGCTATTGCTGGCATTCTCGCTATGGAGCCGGAAATCCTGGTCCTCGATGAACCTACTACATTCCTAGATCCACCTGGACACCGCTCTCTGGCGGAATTGCTTGCCCAGTTACCGCAACCGAAGATACTTATCACTCATGATAGCCGTCTGGCTGCGGCCCTTTGTAACAGAGCGGTGTTCTTCGACAGAGGACAAGTAGCCGGAGAGGGTCCAGTGGATATGATTGTAGCCCGCTTCGGTTGGGACTTGGCCTGGGAACGCAGTAAGTTGAGGTTCTAAGCGGGATGCGGAACAGAACTAGACACAGGCAAGAATTCGGGCACGCGTCAGCGCGCTCTCGCGGATCGTTCCGATGCCCGTGCTACGCTTCTTTGCCAGCCTGAGCCAGTCGTTTCCGGTGCTCTGCCCAGCGCTTCTTCTGTGCAGCTGCAATGCGGCGCCGCGCAGCAGGACTCAGCACGCGCTTTGTGCCGGCAGCTCTCTTAGTGGCAACGCTTGGGGAGGATGCCGGGCCCCTCCGCCCTTTTAGCTGTGCCTGGATTTCTTTGATCTTGTCATCGATCTTTTGTTTCTCGATCTCATAACCTACCAGAGCCATCTGCAGCGTAGTAAGGTCCTGAACGTTTCTTGCTCTTGCCATTTTTCACCTCCGCATACTATATCATGAAGGTGCTCACAAGACTGTATAGATTTCCGTAGCATGAAGCTTGTAATTCAGCGCGTAAGCGAAGCTGACGTTAGAGTCAGCGGCAGCGCCGTCGGAACCATTCGCACAGGACTTCTGGTATTGGTCGGAGTGGGACGAGACGACACGGAACAAGACGCCGATTACCTATTGGACAAGCTCTTGGGGTTACGCATCTTCCCGGACGAAAACGGTAAGATGAACCGCAACGTCACCGAGGCGGGCGGCTCGCTGCTGGTTGTATCGCAATTCACTCTTTACGGTGACTGTAGACGAGGCCGGCGTCCGAGTTTCGACGGAGCTGCGGCGCCCGATCGCGCGCTGGCGCTTTACGAGTACTTCGTTGGGGCTGCACGGCGCGGTCCGGTGGCGGTCGAGACGGGCGTGTTTCAGGCAGCCATGCAGGTCCACCTCGTGAATGATGGACCGGTCACGATTCTTATGGATTCAGCGGATCGAATGAAACGGAACTCCTGAGTGGGGCAGCGCCATGCGCTGCCACTGGAGTTTGGACATTTCGATTCAAGTAGCCACCCCACCGGCGGCGAGGACCGCCGGCGCTACGTAACGCTGGCGATCTTGTCGCCGGCACTTGCGTGGAGCGGCGCCATGCGCTGCCACTAGGCCCAGCCCCGCCCCACGGGCCGTATACTGAGATTTGTCTACTCGAAAACCAATCCTGTACCGCGATGCCGGCGTAAATATCGACGAAGGCGACCGTGCGGTGTCTTCGATCAAGAAATTAGCGCGGCAGACATTTACCCACGGCGTGCTCACCGACATAGGAACTTTCGGCGCTGCCTATCAGCTTTCGGGCCTGCGCCGGCCGGTTTTGATCAGCTCGGCGGATGGCGTTGGCACCAAGCTCAAGGTCGCGTTTCTCACCGGGAGGCACGACACGGTAGGAGAGGATCTGGTGAATCACTGCGTCAACGACATCGCCGTACAGGGAGCGGTGCCCCTGTTCTTCCTCGACTATTTCGCGGTGGGAAAGTTGGATGCTGCGGTGGCTGCGGCGGTGGTTTCCGGCATTGCCCGCGGCTGCAAGCAAAACGGATGCGCCTTGATCGGGGGCGAGACGGCCGAGATGCCCGGCCTGTATGCGGCCGGCGAGTACGATCTGGCGGGATTCATTGTCGGCGCGTCGGAACGTTCCGGACTCCTCAGCGGGAGCCGGATACGGAACGGCGACGCACTGCTGGCGCTGCCCTCTACCGGCCTGCACACCAACGGCTACTCACTGGCCCGGCGGCTGTTGTTCGACCGCGCGGGATACGGGCCCAAAACGGTTCTGCCCGAAATCGGCGCCAGGGTGGGTGATGCGCTGCTGGCGGTCCATCGCAGTTACCTGAAGCCCATTCGCGCGCTGATCGCGGCTAAACTGCTACACGGCGCGGCTCACATCACTGGCGGCGGTATTACCGACAACACGCCGCGTATGCTGCCCAAAGGACTGGCTGCCAACATCGACACCAGGACCTGGAAGATTCCGCCGCTGTTTGAAGTGCTGCGGCGCATCGGCAACATACCGGACGATGACTACCGGCGCACGTTCAATCTAGGAGTGGGCATGATTCTGGCGGTTCCCGCGCGGGGTGTTTCCCAAGCAGAAACGGTGCTGCGCCGGCTGGGCGAGTCTCCGTTTCGCATCGGCGCTGTGGTGTTGCACAGGTCGCGCCGCCCTCGCGTGGAGTATCGATGAAACGCTTGGCGATTCTGCTCTCCGGCCGCGGATCCAACTTTGAAGCTATCGCGGACAGCGTGGCGCGCGGCGAGATTGAGGCATCTATTGCGGTGGCGATCAGCAATCGTCCGGAGGCGCGCGGCGTAGCTATCGCGCGCGAACGGGGAATCCATGCCGTGGTCATTCCGTCGAAAGGCGTGGACCGGGAAGCTTATGACCGCTCGCTCATCCAGGAGTTACAGAAGTACCAGGTCGACCTGATTTGCCTGGCCGGCTATATGCGATTGCTGAGCGCCACCTTCGTCCGTGAGTTCCGGAACCGCATCCTCAACATCCACCCTTCCCTGCTGCCGGCCTTCCCGGGACTGGATGCGCAGCATCAGGCGCTGACGTATGGAGTGAAGCTGAGCGGATGCACCGTGCATTTTGTAGACGAATACCTGGACGCCGGCCCGGTGATTCTGCAGGCCGCGGTCGCGGTTCAAGATGACGACAACGAGGAGACCCTTTCGCGGCGGATCTTACAGGAAGAGCACCGGATTTACTCCCAAGCGATTCGCATCGTCCTCGGCGGGAATTATCGCATCGAAGGACGGCGCGTGATTCTTAAGTAGGACTTTCCTCACGCTTGGTGGCGCGCAGCTGGAGAAACTCGGAAAGCTTCATCGGTGGCCCGCTTCCCATCTCTAATTGACGCTCCACGGCCCTTTGATATTGGCGCAAGATATCCGCCCTGCGCTTCCGTTCCAGGTGGCAAGTCTCGAAATCCAAGAGTAGTTCGATCTCCCAGGGGTGAAAATCATTGCGAGTAATCGAACCCTTTTGAAGCTCTCCCACCAGCCTTCGAAACCGGTTGAGCATCAATTCCACGAGAACTAAATCGTCTGCTGCTGACATCCAATAACAGCATCGTCGCTTTCTGTGGAAAACATTAGTGGTTCTTTCCTCGGTTCTGGTACGGGATGAGGGACCGAAACCTCCGGTACGGTACTTGAAAACTGTGGCGAGACCGGTTTTGGATGACTCTACCGCCGGCATCGCAGCGCATGGCGCTGCACCACCCAAGTCAACCCGCGACTAGCGTCCGCGCGAATACTTCCCTGTCGACATTCCCACCTGTGAGAATCAGCGCCACCCTGCGGCCACGCATCTGGTCGCCTTCCTTGAGAAGTGCAGCGAGGGCCGCCGCCCCTGCACCCTCGGCCACATTGTGCGTGTCGGAGAAGAGATGCCGCATGGCAGCCTGAATCTCGTCTTCTTCAACCGTGACGATTCGGGACGCGCCTTTCAGAATGATCTCGACGGCAGCGGGGTCGGGCACCCTGACGGCCATTCCGTCGGCAATCGTTGCTCCGACATCGGAAGCGACCGGCCGGCCGGCCGCAAAGGACAAAGCATACGCCTCCGCACGCGCCGCCACTACACCTACGATCTCGGTCCGGAGCCCCAGCGCTTCGCGCACCGCGATAGCGGCGCAAATGCCGGAACCCATGCCGATAGGCACGTACAGCGTGTCGAGACCGGGCACGGCGCGGAATAGCTCGAGCGCGCAGCTCGCCACGCCGCGGAGAAGCGTGTCGTCGAAGGAGGGCACCAGGTGAAGGCTCTCGCCGCCAGCCAGCCGGGTTGCGTGTTCGTAAGCCTCCTGAAAATCGTCACCGTGTTCGATCAACTCTGCGCCCAGCGCCCGCATCGCCGCGTTCTTCTCGCGGCTGTTTCCGTGCGGGACCACGATGACGGACCGCAGACCAGCGCGGCTCGCCGCAAAGGCGACGCTCTGGCCGTGGTTTCCGCGAGTGGCCGCGATGACCCCTGTCACATGCGGCTCGCGCTGACGCAGTTCTTCCATATAGACCAAACCGCCCCGCACCTTGAACGCGCCCACCGAAGTGTGATTCTCGTGCTTCACCCAGACCTCGGCGCCGGTGCGGGCACAAACCAGAGGCCAGCGGATCTGCGGCGTCGGCGGGATCACGCGATGGACCAGATCGGATGCAGCTTCGAGCGAGCTGAGCGAAGGCAGTGTCAAGTAGCACTATCCCAGACTCGGGGCCGCGGGGGCAAGACCATGGCGCGCTATGATGGTTTGCGATGAACCTGGCAGTGGCAAGCGATCATGCAGGATTTCCGCTGAAAGGGCGTGCCATCGACGAACTCCGCAAGGAGGGCCACCAGGTCGTCGACCTGGGCACAAACTCAACCGAAGCGGTGGACTACCCTGACTATGCGCGCGCCGTGGCGCAGGCTGTGCTGTCCGGACGGGCTGAGCGTGCGGTCCTCATTTGCGGCAGCGGAGCCGGTGCGTGCGTGGCCGCCAACAAATTCAAGGGGATTCTCGCCGCCACCTGCCACGATACCTTTTCGGCGCATCAATGCGTGGAAGACGACACCGTGAATGTGCTGTGCCTGGGCGCCCGCGTGATCGGCCCCGAGCTCGCCATGGAGGTCATCCGGGTCTATGTGAAGGCACAGTTTTCGGGCGCGGAGCGCCACCGCCGGCGCGTGGCGAAGATCGCGGCTTTCGAAGCCGATTTCGGTAAGTGACCGGTGCCGGTCGTTCAAAAAGAAATTCTCCTTTCGACTCGGGGCCATTGCGACGTTCGGGATATCACGTCCGAGGTCGCCCGCATCGTAACGGAGAGCGCGATCCGTACTGGGGTCGTCAACATCTCCGGCGTAGGCTCGACCCTGGCGATCACCACTCTCGAATTCGAGCCGGGCTGTGTCGCCGATCTCGAGCGGGCACTCGAGCAGATCGCTCCTGCCAACACCGACTACGCCCACAATGCTCGCTGGGGTGACGAGAACGGTTTTGCGCATTTGCGCAGCGCGCTTATGGGCACGGCCAAGAGCTTTCCGATCGCCAGCGGCCGCATCGCGATTGGAACCTGGCAGCAGATTGTCTTGTGCGATTTCGACGACCGGCCGCGGAAACGGCAGGTGTTGGTTACGGTGATCGGGGAGTAATCGTGGGGCGGACCCCCTGGTCCGCGGCCGACGCGCCCGTCGGCCTCCGCGCGTGAGCGGTAAGGCCGAATTTGCCAGTCAACCTAGTTTGGCGACAATAGCTCGGATCTCACTTGCAAGCTCTTGGCTCGTTTTCAGAAGGTCCAACACACTACGCCAGTTCTGTTTGTGTCGGCGCCACATTTCGGCCCCGACGACCGTGGCGAAGTCTATATGGCGAGGCTTCCGCCAATCCTCATACCTTTGCAGCCGCTCCACTCGTGCCGGAAGATCGGGGATACTGCGAGACTTCGGCGATAACTTGGCTGTGCCCTCCATCCAGGCCCGCCAGTGGGATTTGCCCTTTGACTGATTGCACTTGCCGCAGCTCGGAACAAGATTTGCGATTTCAGTGATGTAGCCAGTGGGTTCTTGATTGCTGACTATCGGACGAAGGTGATCCCACTCCGTTGCCTTATCGCCGCAGTACGCGCAACGAATATCCGCTGGATCGATTTGCAGGATGCGAAGGGCTTCTAACTCCTCTTGCTCAGTCGGCTCAATCACAGGGATGATTGCATTGATGAAAGCGTTAGTGATGCTGGAAGACCTGCCAACCACACTCATTGGTGAAGGTAGCTGGCAGTAACGAACGCGTTTCATGAGACTACATCAGGCGCCGGCACGGGGCGCCCTCGGCTAGTGAACCGTATACTTCGCCCTAAGCCCAAACGGCGCGATCTCGATGTCGAACTGCTTCCCGCCCGTGCCGACCATCTGATACGTGCCGTGCATCATACCGCTGGGGGTCTTGAGAGGGCACCATGACGAGTACTTGAATGACTCACCCGGCGCCAGCACAGGCTGTTCCCCTACCACCCCCGGACCTCTGACTTCTTCGGTGTGCTCCGCGCCATCGGTGATGATCCAGTGCCGGCTGACAAGTTGAACCGTCTCGAGGCCCTGATTCGTAATGCGAACCGTGTACTCGAACACCCATTCTCCCTGTTGCGGCCGCGAGTTCTCGGGCGAGTGTCGCGACAGAACCTCGACGCGGATGCCGTTGGTAACGGCTTCGGACATCGGAGCGGGCTCCGATCGTAGATCAGACATATTGAACGCCCATCATAGCATCGGCGTCCTTATTTGACCGGGACACGCAGGGAGGTGAATTGCGCCTATTCGCTTTTGGTCGCCGCATCCCAATGCTCGACCACCTTCCCGTTCCGGATACGGTACGCGTCAAAACCCGTGGTCGTGTACTTCTTGGAAGGGTCTTTGGGGTCGGTATGCTCGCTCGGGTAGAGCACCATCACCATGTCTCCCTCCGCAATGATGGCGGTGATCTTGCGCTTCAGCTTGGGCGCGATGGGCTGCGGCTTGGCGCCGGCTCTCTCGAAGTATTGCTTCAACGCCGCCAGGCCATCGGCCGCGTTGGGATTATGTTGAATGAAATCGTCGGCCAGGTATTTGTCGGCCAGTTCCATGTGGCGCGCTTCCAGAACCTCGCGAAACAAGTTGTAGATCAAGGTCTTGTTAGCTTCCAGCTTCTTGTCCGGGCTCTTGGTCAGCGCCTCGGGATCGGGGACAGCGGTAACAGGCGTCTGCGCAAACAGAGGCGCCGACAAGACCACAGCAGCAGCGAGCAGATGAAATTCCATGCGTAACATGATCCGTCCGCGCCGAAGAAGATGTCAAGGTGGGGCATGCTTTTACAGGCTCTGAAAAAGCCGCCCCAGCCCCCGCTCCCTAACCGTCGCGGCTCGGTAACTGGTTGCAAACTCGTTGCTGCGTTTCTGAGCCGCGCGCGTCAGCAAGCGGGGCTGGCCTTTTTCAGCAGCCTGTTTAGCTTGCCCAGACAGCCCTATTGCGCCGGTTGCGCCTTCGCACTCGTCAACTGTCGCAGCAGCGCCGCAGTATCCTCATGCACGGTGGCATTCGATCCCGTGCGTCGGCCCAGCGCCACATCCACGGCGCCCAATCCACCCCTGGCCTTGGCGTCCAGATTGGCCCCGTGTTCCACCAGCAACTGCACCACCTCGTTGGCCCCTCTGCCCGCCGCCCCCAGCAGCGCAGTGTAGCCGGTCTCGTTGGCGGCATTGATGTCGCCGCAAACGTCCAGGCAAACCTTCACGGCTTCCAACGCATCCAACGACGACCCGCGCGTGATCCCTTCCGTCCAGCCGATTCCGGCTGCCACCATCAGCGCGTTGGTGTGATCCGCGGTCGTAATCTTAGGATCGGCGCCGTGGGCCAGAAGCAGCCGCATCAGTTCGGCATCGCCCGATTGCGCGGCCCGCATGAGTGGCGTCACACCGTTCGTATTGAGCCACCGGCGATCGAACATGGCATTGCCGCGCAGCGGGATCTTCTTCGTGACCTGCGCATTCGGATTCGCACCGCGCGCCAGCAGAACCTTAATCATCTCGAGGCTGTCCATTGCCTCTCTGGGCGGGGCCGATCGCGTCGACCAATCCAAATCGTGCAGATCCACGGCCGCGTACAAAGGCGCTTCTCCCTTGTGGTCGGCCGCACTAGGATTGGCTCCGTGGTCCAGCAGGAACGTCGCGAGCTTAAAGTGGCCGTTCAGCACCGCCACTAATAAAGGAGTGCTGCCGTCGGAAGCCGCGTCATTCACGCCCGCCCCTGCGGTGAGCAAAATGCCCGCGGAATCCAAATCGTTCTGGCGCGCCGCGAACAACAGCGCCGTCATCCCCCCGACCGGGAAGGGCGAGGAGACGCGCTGCAACGCTAGCGGCGGCTCTGGGTACACATTGGTGTGCGCGTTCACATCGGCGCCCTGCGCCACCAGCACCCGCACCACCTCCGGGTGCGCCTCAGCCGCGGCCCACATGAGCGCCGTCTGACCGCGCGAGGCCTCCTTAGCGTTCACTTTGGCGCCGTGATCCAGCAGCAGCTTCACGGCAGCCGCATTCCCGCTGCGGGCGGTCAACATGAGTGCGGTCTGTTCTTCCGAGAGAATGGCATTGGGGTCGGCGCCGGCGCCGAGCATCGCTTCCATCAAGGCTGCGTTGCCGTTCTGGCATGCCAGCAAGAATGGCGTCACGCCGTAGCGGTTAGCGACTTTCACATCCGCTCCGGCACGCAGCAGCAACTTGGCCGTCTCCAAATCGTCGGATCGCACCGCCCAATCGAGGGCCGTAGTGCCATCCACCTGAGCGGAATTCACGTCGACATGCTGATCGAGCAAAGCGCGGACAGCGACACTGTCATGATGCATGGCCGCATCGGCCAGCCGGGTGTCGCCGGGCGCGGCCAGGCAGGTCGTAGCCAGCCCGGTTAGCCCTACCAAAGCCGGCATCCAGTGGGTAGTTACGCGCATCGCCGACACCTCCGATTTAGAACCCAGGCAGCGCCATTCTATCGCACGCCGCTAGCCTTGACAACCGGGTTTGCCCATGTTACAAGTGACATCGCGCGGGCCATTTGGGGCCCTGCGGTGGGAGTGTGCATGGGGAGGGAACCGAGGTGACACCGCTGTCTTTCCGGTCAGTGCTCGCGGTGTCGATCCTTGCGGCCGTTTCCCCCTATGCCGCTGCTCAGCAATCGATTGCGGGCGCCGACTCGCAGCGCGCTTTGCTCGATCGCTATTGTGTAACCTGTCACAATCAGAAAACCAAAACCGCCGGATTGCTGCTGGACAAGGCCGATTTGGCCAGCGTGCCCGCCCATGCCGAAATGTGGGAGAAGGTCATCCGCAAGGTTCGAGCCGGCACCATGCCTCCCGCGGGAATGCCCCGTCCGGATGCGGTCGCCACCGACGCCTTCGCCACATGGCTTGAGACCACCATCGACCGCGCCTCCGCTTCCGCGCCCAACCCCGGCCGGCCGGTCCTGCACCGCCTCAACCGCACCGAGTACGGTAACGCTATACACGATCTGCTCGCCCTGGAGATCGACCCGGCAGCGCTCCTGCCGGCGGACGATTCCAGCTTCGGCTTCGACAACATGTCGAACGTCCTGAGCATCTCGCCCGCGTTGATGGAACGGTATATCGCCGCCGCCGGGAAAATCAGCCGCCTGGCGGTGGGAGATCCGGCAGTCGGCCCCGCCGAGCAAACCTACCGCGTGAAGGTCGATCTTTCCCAGGACGACCACCTCGAAGGCCTGCCCATCGGCACACGCGGCGGCGTGCTCATTCGCCACAACTTTCCCGTGGATGGCGAGTACATTATCAAGATCGGAATGCTGAAGGACACCGGCGACGATCTGTTTGGCGCCACCGCGCAAGGCGAGCAGATGGAAGTGCTGGTGAACGGCGAGCGCGTAAAGCTGTTCCCTATGAATCCCAAGATCGTCGCCGAAGATGGCCTGCAGGTGCGCGTTCCCATTAAAGCGGGCCTGCAGGATCTCGGCGTCGACTTCTTCAAGCGATCGTATGCTCCGGGCGACGACCTGTTTCAGCCGATTTGGCGGACCACCATCGACGTGACCGACCAGAAGGGCTTGCCTCACGTTTCCACAGTCAGCATAAAGGGTCCCTATAATGTCACCGGCGCGGGTGACACGCCCAGCCGCCGCCGCATCTTCTCATGCCATCCGGCGTCCGCGGGCGAAGAGGTTTCTTGCGCGAAGAAAATTCTTTCCACGATAGCGCGCCGTGCTTATCGCAGGCCAGTGTCGGACAGCGACCTGGAATCGTTGCTCAGCTTCTATCAGAAGGGCCGCAACCAGGGCGATTTCGACCGTGGCATCGAAATGGGCATCCGGCGCATCCTTGCCAGTCCGCAGTTCGTCTTCCGGTTTGAGCGCGATCCGGCCAATGCCGCCCCCGACTCCTCGTACCGCCTCAGCGATCTGGAACTGGCATCCCGCCTGTCGTTCTTTCTTTGGAGCAGCCTCCCGGACGACGAGCTTCTCCAGGTGGCCAGCCAGGGCAAACTCAAGGACCCGGCTGTGCTCCAGCAGCAGACACGGCGCATGCTGGCGGATTCGCGCTCGGAGTCGCTAGCCACCAACTTCGGCGGGCAGTGGCTGCTGCTGCGCAATCTGGCGAACTGGGTTCCCAACGGCGAATTGTTTCCGCAGTTCGATGACAACCTCCGCCAGGCCATGCAGCGCGAGACCGAGTTGTTCCTGGAGAGCGTGATCCGCGAAGACCGCAGTGTTCTGGACCTGCTGAACGCCGACTACACCTTTGTCAACGAGCGCCTGGCGCGGCATTATGGCATTCCTAACATTTATGGCAGCCAGTTCCGCCGCGTGACGCTCACAGGCGATCAGCGGCGCGGGTTGCTGGGGCAAGCCAGTATCTTGACCGTGACCTCGCAGGCCACTCGCACGGCACCCGTTCAGCGCGGCAAGTGGATTCTCGAGAGCGTGCTCGGCACTCCTCCCAACCCGCCGCCCGCCAATGTCCCGCCGCTGAAGGAAAATACCGCGAGCACCAAGCCGCATTCGGTTCGCGAGCTGATGGAGGAGCACCGCTCCAACCCCGCCTGCGCCGGTTGCCATAAGATTCTGGACCCGCCCGGCTTCGCGCTCGAGAATTTCGACGCAGTAGGAGCCTGGCGCGAGATCAGCGAGACGGGCGCTCCCATCGACGCCTCCGGAGTGCTCGGCGATGGCTCCAAGGTCAATGGGCCGGCGAGTCTGCGGCAGGCGATTTTGGCCCGCCCGAACGTCTTCGCAGGCACGCTGACGGAGAAGCTGCTGACTTATGCGCTGGGCCGTGGAGTGGAATACTACGACATGCCGGCGGTGCGCGCCGTGGTGCGGGACGCCTCCCGCAACGGTTATCGTTTTTCGTCGATTATCGAAGGAATTGTAAAGAGTACGCCGTTCCAGATGCGGCGGTCGCCCAGCCGGCAGGACACCCCGGCTGTAAACACCGCTCAAAACCGCTAAACTGAGTAGCACAGGCCTCCCGGCCTGTGTCTGGTTTTTCGTAGCCCCGCTAGGGAGCGGATGTCCCGGGTAGTTTGCTGTTGGAGACAAGGAGGCCGGAACCAATGAAGATCATCACGAAGAAACACCTGCCCCGCCGCACCTTTCTGCGCGGCATCATGGGCGCAACCGTAGCGCTTCCTTTGCTGGACTCCATGATTCCGGCGCAAACCCCGCTGGCCAAGACCGCGGCAAATGTCAAGTTACGCCTCGGCTTCACCTATATTCCGCACGGCGCCGTGATGAGCAAGTGGACACCCGTGGGCGAAGGCGCCGCCTTTGAGTTCTCGCCTACCCTGTCCCCGCTGGCGCCATTCCGCAATCAACTGCTGGTGGTATCGGGCCTGGCCTCAACGGCTGCCGAACCGCAGGGCGATGGCGGCGGCGACCATTCGCGCAGCGCGCCGGCATTCCTGAGCGGCACGCATATTAAGAAGACCGACGACCAGGACATGCGCGCGGGTATCACCGTCGACCAGATCGCTGCCCGGCAGCTCGGCCAGGACACGCCGCTGCCTTCCGTCGAAATGGGCATCGAAGACACCGGCCTCGCGGGAACTTGCGACGCCGGATATAGCTGCGCGTACATGAACACCATCGCGTGGCGCACCCCTACCACGCCGCTGCCCATGGAGATCAACCCCCGCGTGGTCTTCGAGCGTCTCTTTGGCGATGGCAGCAGCCCGGAAGAGCGGCGTTCGCGCCTCGCCGCCGATGGCAGCATCCTCGATTCGCTCACGCATGAAGTGGCGCATCTCGGAAGCGGCCTCGGCCCCCAAGACCGTGCCAAGATCAACGAGTATCTCGACAATATCCGCGAGATCGAGCGGCGCATCCAGAAGGCCGAGAAGCACGCCTCGAGCGACCCCTCACTACCGCAAGCCCCGGTAGGAGTTCCCGAAGGCTTCGAAGAGCACGCCAGACTGATGTACGACCTGCAGGCTCTGGCCTTTCAAGCCGAAGTCACGCGCGTAACGACATTCATGTTGGCGCGCGATCTGAGCATGCGCACTTACCCGCAGATCGGCGTTCCCGATCCGTTCCACCCCACATCCCACCATGCGAACAATGCGGACAAACTCGAGAAGTTACAAAAGATCAATCAATACAATCTTTCGATGTTCGCGCAATTCGTGGCTAAGCTGGCCGCTACTCCGGACGGCGATGGCACACTGCTCGACCACTCATTGCTGCTTTATGGAAGCACCATGAGCAATTCCAACATGCACGACCATGCGCCTGTCCCGATCGTGGTGGTGGGCGGCGCCTGCGGCCAGCTCAAAGGTGGCCGTCACCTCAAATTCCCCGAGCGCACCCCCTTGTCGAACCTGATGGTGAGCCTGCTCGACAAAGCGGGCGTCCATGTGGACAGCGTGGGCGACAGCACCGGCAAGTTGGAAATCTAGTAAGTGGATACAGGCCTCCCGGTCTGTGTTGCCGGACGTAACGCTGGCGGTCCTTGCCGCCGGTGGGGCGGCTTCTGGAATCGAAATGTCCAAACTCCATTCCTGCCTCTGTTCTTCTTGCCCCGGCAAGTAAATTCCCTCTCTACCTACTTGACACCGGCACCTAGCCAGTATATTGTGTGGCAACACGGGCCAGGAATGTAGAACCGCTCGGCTCAAGGGGGCACCATGAAAGCGCTATTACTCATAGTGGGTAGTCTTACGCTCTGCGTCAGTCTTCTTGCCCAGGGGCAGTTATCACAGATTCAGGGGACGGTCGTGGATGCGTCCGGGTTAGCCGTTCCGGAGGCGATGGTCCAAGTGACCAATACTGCCACTGGCCTTAAGCGTGCGGCGACCACGGGCTCTGACGGCAGCTACGTCGTACCTGACCTTCCGGTTGGACCGTATCGCATGGATGTCAGCAAACAGGGTTTCGCTACGTTCGGGCAGACCGGAATTGTGTTGCAGGTTGCCACCAACCCGACCATCAATGTCACGCTCCGAGTCGGTAGCGTTAGCGAACAAGTACAGGTGGAAGCTAATGCCACTCTGGTCGAGACCCAGGCTACCGGTGTGGGCGCCGTCATCGACAACCGGCGTATTCTCGAATTGCCCCTCAACGGTCGCGTAGCCACCGACCTGATCCAATTAGCCGGCGCGGTGATCCCGCAAGGCGTCGCGGGCAACGGCGGTTTCCCCAACACGCAGCAGTATGTGATCAACGGCGGGCAGTCTTTCGGCGACGCATTCTGGCTGGACGGCAGCGCCATTAACAACCCCTGGGACAATGCCAACATGCCGTTTCCCTTCCCGGACGCGCTGCAGGAGTTTAAAGTCGAAACCAGCTCGCTGACGGCGCAAAACGGTGTCCACGCCGGTGGGACCATTACGGCGGTGACCAAATCCGGCACCAACAGTTTTCATGGCGATGCGTTCGAGTTTCTGCGCAATGGCGATCTCAACGGAACCAACTGGTCCACACACACGAACGATGGGCTCAAGCGGAACCAGTATGGTGGAACCATCGGTGGCCCGATCAAGAAGGACAAGCTGTTCTTCTTCTTTGGCTACCAGGGCACCATTACCCACCAAACTGCGTATTCCAACGATTTCGTCCCCACGACCGCGATGATCCAAGGCGATTTCACTGGCTGCCCGGCGGATATTGCCGGCCTCGCGCCCGCGGTCAAGGGCCTGTTCACCAACAACACGATCAATCCCGGCGCGTACGATCCGGCTTCCGTGAAACTGGCGAACCTGCTTCCCTCGGGCGCCACCGGCTGCGGCCTGACGGCGTTAGGCCTGGTGACGCACGTAAACGAAGGCCAGTTCGTCGTCCGCGGGGATTATCAGCTCAGCGCCAAAAACACGATCTTCGGGCGCTACCTCCGCACCACCTACTACCGGCCGCCGTCCTTGACCTTAACGCCGGCCAACATCCTCACCTCCACGCAAGGCGGATTAGATGACGCGGACCAGACCTGGACCGCGGGCGACACGTATTTGTTTAGCTCGGCTGTGGTGAATCAATTCCGCCTGTCCGCGGATCGGACCGGAATTCACCGCTTCGACTCCAACTACGTCTCTTCCTGCGATTTGGGCGTGCCGGTGTATTGCGGCTATGTGCCCCATCAAAGCACGTTCGCCATCGCCACCGCGGGCGTCAACGGTTTTTCGGTCGGCCCTGGCACCGGCGGTCAAGCGGCGGCTCACAGCACGACCTATCAGATCAATGACGACGTTAGTTGGGTTCACGGCTCCCACCAAATTAACTTCGGTGCCGGCGGCATGATGTATAAGCTGATCTTCCTGGGGAATGTCTACTCGCAAAACTCCTGGACCTTTTCCACCATTCCCCAGTTCCTGCTCGGGCAAATCAACACGTTCTCCATGTCCGCCCCCAACCCGCTGCCACAGCAAAAGTACTTCGTCAACGCATATGTGCAGGACACCTGGAAAGTCACTCCCCGTCTGACGGTGAACCTGGGCCTGCGCTGGGAACCCTCCCTCCCTCCCGGCATGTTGGATAAGGCGGCTTATAATTTCAGCCTCTCCAATATGCTCGCCGGAATTACCAGCAGGACGTTTGTGAACGCGCCTCCCGGATTGATTTTCCCCGGGGATCCCGGGTTTAACGGGCTGGCTGGCGTCCAGAACCAGTGGCACCTGTTCGCGCCGCGCGTCGCAATCGGGTACGACCCCACCGGTACCGGCAAGATGACCATTCGCGCTTCCTACGGAATCTCGTATGACTTCGTCAACGGCTCCATGTATGTGAACTCGGCCGACTCCCCACCCTTTGGCAACACGACGATCCTCAACGGCGGCCAATTCAGCAACCCATACGCCTCCAATCCCGGCGGCAACATCTTCCCGTTCGTGCTGAACAGCAATTCGCCGTTCGCCCCGGGTGGAACCTATATCGCGGAACAGCCCAACAACGTGGCCACCCAAGTACATCAGTGGAATGCCGTGGTGCAACGGCAGTTCGGCAGCGACTGGGTAGTATCGGCCACCTACACAGGCAGCGAATCCTTACATCTGTTGTCCTCCTACCAGGTGAATCCGGCGGTTTACATTCCGGGAAATTGTTCGGCAGGACAGTATGGATTGTTGGCGCCTGGACCCTGCTCCACCGGCGCCAACACGAACTCCCGCCGCGTGTTTACCATCAATAACTACCCCGGAGCCAAGTATTACGCCGATGTCGATTTACTCGATAGCGGTGGCACTTCCAGCTATAACGGCCTGATTCTGGCAGTCCAAAAGCGTCTGAGCAAAGGCCTCAGCACGGCCGCCAACTTCACCTGGTCGCACTGCATCGGCGACCTGACGATCGGCAACAGCACGGGCAACGCCGGAGGCGGGTTCATCATACCCAACGACCGGCGCTACGATCGCGGCAACTGCCAGTCCGTCGAAATCGGCGGCACATTCTCCTCCGACCGCCGCGAGCTCTTCAACTGGACTACCGTGTATGAGACACCGAAGCTTGCCAACCGCACGGCGAACATGCTCGCCTCCGGCTGGAAAATTTCGGGCATTTACCGGGCGCAATCGGCACCCTGGGTCACGGTCGGCCTGAGCACCGACGTATCACTCACTGGGGTCTTTGGCACTGCAGCGAACGAACGGCCGAACCAGATATTGCCGAACTCACTGTGCGCTAATCCGAGTCCGACGTGCTGGATCAACCCAGCCGCTTTTGCCGCTCCCGCCCCGGGTACGCTGAGCAGCCTGGGCCGCAGCAATATTCCAGGTCCCGCGTTTTGGCAGATCGATGCGGCCCTGACCCGAGATTTTCGAGTCCGCGAACGATACACACTGGAGCTTCGTGGCGAGGCCTTCAACCTGCCCAATAGCCGTCGAGCCGGCATCGCGCTCCCTAGTCTGCAGGCCGGCGCTTCGGGCCTCAACCTAACTTACGGGACGCCCGGCTTCGGCACCATTACCAGTTCGCTCGATCCACGCATCATGCAAATGGCTCTCAAGTTCATGTTCTGATCGGCGTGTGGGGCAGCGCCATGCGCTGCCCAGCCGGCGTGCCAAAGGCTAAAAGCTCATCCGCTCCTTGGCTGCCTCGATCTTCTTGCCATCGACTCCGTAGATCACCAGCAGATCGCCCCAAGCATGGTATTCGCCGTGGCGTTCGCGGTACCCCACAATCGCCTCGGCTTCCTTGGCGGTGAGATTCAGCCCCGTTTCGATTTCCTTGGCCGTGGCTTTATTGACGTTGATCTTGTTGGGGTCTTCAACCTTAAGGAAGTTCTCGGCAAGGTAGTCGGCAATGATGTCGAGTTCTTCGCTGGAGGCCCGCGCCCCGCGTTGTCCCATCCGCTGGACGATCGCCTGGTATTCTTCTTTCGTGTGGCGATAGGAGAGGAACTCTTCTGCCTTGTGGCAACCCGTGCAGGCACGCAGCAGGATGTCCTTCCCTGCGCCATCCGGCAACTCGGCCGCGCGAGCGCCAGGAGTCAACGAGGCGGCGAGAATCAGGAACCAGGCAGCGCGATGCGGCATGACGACACCCTCCAGTTTTTGCACAATTGTTTGATAATTCCACAGCGCCGTGCCACTACTCCACCAAGCATTCAACATCACAAAAGCGCGCGCCGTACCATAATCTTCAGGTAACCCTGACGCGCGCTTTCGCTCGCTCCGCTTGTGCGGCGTCCAACCCGCTAACTTCTCATCCGCGTCATCAGGTACAGCCCGCCCAGAGCGAAGACCGCATCGGGAGACCACGCCGCCATCGCCGGGGGCAACTGGTTCACCTCGCCAATTTTCTGGAAAAAAATACTGATTCCCCAATAAAAAATGGCGATGGCAATGCTGACGCCAATGCCGGTCATGGCGCCGCGGCCGCCCACCAGGAAGGCGAATGGGACAGCAATCATGCCCATAATCAAGGCGAAAATCGGCACCGAGAATTTCCGGTAGAACTGCACCTGCAGGCGGACCGTGTCGAAACCGCTCTGTTGCAAATCGCGGATGTATCGATCCAGTTGCAGGAAATTCATCTGCTTGTCCTGGAGCGCTTCTTTGAGAAAGTAGTCCGGGGCCTCGCTTAGCTCGGGAAATGTCATGCCGCCAAAGGGGTGCGTGAACAGGCGGTCGGGACCCCGGAAATCGCTGCTCCAGCCGTTTTCAAAGACCCAGGTCTTCAGCGACGGGTTCCAGTGAGCGCGTTCGGCTGAGATTTCCCGTGTCAGGCGAAACGTCGAAGGGTCCAGCTCGAAAACGTAGACGCCCGCCATCAGGCTTTGGTTGGGGTCGAAATATTTGTAGTAGTAAATCCGCGATTCGGCGCCCCAAATCCATTTGCGGTTGGGATTTAGATACGTTTGCGTGGCCCGCCCTTTGATTTCGTCGCGCAAGGCGTCCTGCTTGCGGTTGGCGCTGGGGACGTAATAGTAATCGAAGGCGAAAAGAGCACCGCTGAACAGCACGCTAGCCGTCAAAACGGGCAAAGACAGCCGGTACAGGCTGACCCCGCAGGCCTTGAAAGCAGTCACCTCGTTGTTCTTGGTCATCACCCCAAAGGCTCCCAACACGGCCAATAGCACGCAGATGGGCAGGCTCTGATAAATCAAACTGGGGCTGAGAAAGAACAGGTACGTAAACATCTTCAGCAGCGGGATATGATTGCGGATCATGTCGCCAATCAGCTCGAAGAAGTTATAGATCAGGGTCATGAAGACCAGGCTGGCCAGCCACAGCGCGAAGTAAAACAGGAACGTCGAAAGGATGTACGTGTCCACCAGTTGTGGAAGCAGAGGCAGCCGCCGGCCGGGCTGCAAAGGGCGATCTGTTTTGAAGCGGGCAAATAGCCCTTTGATGGCGCCCAGCAGGTCGCGGTCGCCGGGACGATCCATGCGGGCCAGGAAAATGACGCCGGCGATGCCGAACACGATATTCGGCAGCCAGATCGCCAAGGGGATCGGGAGAGTTCTCTGGCGCGCCAGCCCAAGCAGGCTGATCGACGAAAGATGGTAACAGAAGAACGCCAGGAACACGGCCGTGACATAGCCGGCGGATTTGCCGCCTTTGCGCGTGGCCACGCCCAGCGGGATGCCAACTAGCGACAGCATGATACAGGCGACCGGGAGCGCGAACCGCCGCTGCAATTCCACGCGCGCCTCAACCCAGTCAGGCCCGCCGTAGCGCCATAGTCGGCCTGTGTTCATTTCACGGAATGGCTGGTTGGATGCCGGCTTGGGCGGCGCGGCGTCCAATGCCTGCTCGCCATTAGGAAAACTGACGTCGTGAGCAACATTGTCCTTGCCCATTTCGTAGTTAAATGCGTCGCGCAGAGAAAGCTGGAGGCGATTGTTGGTAGGGTCGGGCTGCGCGATGGCTTCCCGCGCGACGGTGATGAGCGGGCCCTGGGCATTCCCTTTCAAGCCGGTGGCGCGCTCCTCCGGAGGAGTCACGTCAGCCATAAAAACGTTGTGCCAGAGGACCGGGTCACCCGGCCGCACATCGTTCAAATACAGAATTTTGTTGGGGAAGTCCTCATCGAAGACGCGCGGTTGGATGTCGGCGGAAAGCTGTGTGGCGATGAGCCGGTCGCGGATCTCGTTGCTTTTGCGAATGGAGTACGGCGTGAGCCGCAGCGAGGAAAAGGCAGCAAAGGCCGTAGCGATCAGCGCAAACAACATGACCGGCGCGATCACTTTGCGGCTGGGCACACCGGCGGCCCGCAAAGCGGTGATTTCACCGTCGCTGGCCATGCGACCCAAGCCGATGAGAATTCCCACCAACATCCCGAATGGGATGGTCTGCGGCAACACCGGCGGCATCGCCAGAGCGAACAAGGCCACTACGGTTTTTGCCGAGGCGTTGCTGCGCACCAGCACTTCGAAAATCGGGTCGATCCCCTGTAGAAAAAGGACGAAGGTGGCCAGGAACGTACCCAGAAACGCGCTCGAAAGAATTTCGCGGAAGATGTACCGGAAAATCAGGCGCAGCACGCTAGCCCCCTGTTCCCGGCGCGAAAGCACCGCTGGTGGGGCATGCTTTAGCTTGCCCAGTCGGCGCTTGACCGGCGATAAGGCAAGCTAAAGCATGCCCCACCAGCGTTAGGGAGCGGAGTTCTTTGGCTAACCCCACGCTACTTGACCAACTCCGGAGCGGGAACCACCGGCAGCCTCGGTTGTTCCTCCTCCAACGGGTGTAGTTCCAGGTCGTCGACCAGGATCGAGGGCGCCACCACGGTGGCATTGGATTCGTAATTGCCAGCACCCATAAGCGCGAACGGAACCGGGCTGTCCAGAAAATCGAAGCGATTGAGGTCGTCTCCCGCGGCGAGAATGTCTTTCAAGGAACGCGCGGTAAAGCCGCGGAACGCCATGCCGCGCACCAGTTCCTCGCGGCCATCGGCGTAAACCCGGTAGACCAGTATCGGCAGACTGACGGGGTACGAACTTCCCGACGGTACTCCGGCTAGCATCCGGCGCGCATCCTCGACGGACATCGAAGAAGGAAAATCCATTTCCCGTACGACGATGCCATAAGGCTTGCCCCGCATCGCGATCAACTCCATCAGCCTTCGGCGGAGATCCGAAACCGGCAAAGTAGTCGAAGCACTGACGAGCAAATTACTGATACCGGCGGTGGAGGCGCCGTATGAGCCCGGCAGGCGCGCATGGCCGTTAGAACCTTCTATGCCGCGCACCGGCTGGCGCGTGAGGAGATAGCCCTTCAGAGTGCCGTTTTCAACCAGGTGCAGTTTCTTGGGCAAAACGCCTTCGCGATCCACTTCGAAACTGCCGAACAGAGGCTTCCCGCGCCATTCCTTCAAGACGGGGTCATCCCACACGTCGAAGGTCTCCGGCAAAATGCGTGCGCCGAGCCGGCCGTCGAGCTCGCTGATAGCGATCGGGTTATTGCGCCTCGGGTCCATCACTGGACGGCGCACCAACGCCAGATTTCTGCCCAATACCTCGGCAAAGACCTGGGCGCCCGCCGCTCCTTCAAACAACACCGGGCCGGAATAATCATCCCCCTTAGTGGCATGGGCCAGGGCTGTCACTCTCTGCGCAAGAGTCTGGACGCTGCGGGTCAACTCCGTGTCGCCCGGCATTCCCGCGGCTTCGGCTGCCTGGATCGCCACCGCATCGCGCACGCGCATACCGTCAGCCGCGCGCGCCTCGGCGCGGACTCGTATGGCGGCGGTCCGGTCGGGAACACGAACCTCAGTGCCTTCCGAATTCACCAGGTAGTAGCCGCCGTCTCCGGCGCGAAACTCCACGTTGGAAGTCTCCACGTCCGGATACTGGTCGAAGATCGCCGAAAGCTTGCGCACGCGATTGGTCCAGGCGTCTTCGTCGATGGTCAATTTTTGAAGATCGTGGAGAACGTGCACCGGCTCGGCATGGGCAAAGTCGTTAAGCTGTTCGTTGACGGTCAGATTCCGCTGCGCCGCGCGCTTCCGCGCAATGGCTTCCACCGCGGATTTGTAGGCCGTATCGGTAGCGAGCCAAAAGTAACGGCGGAGCACCGGGTATGCGTTGTCGAGGGGAAACCGCTCCAGGTCGTAGCGCGTGCCAAAATTAATGTCGCTGCCGGAATAGTTGGTGTTGTCGAACTTGTAATCGCCCACGCGTACTTTGACATCGAGGCTACGAAATCTTTCGCGCCGGCGAGACGTCAACCCGCCCAGAGTCGCGGAAACATTGAAACCGTCGCTATCGTCTAGCAGGTACTCGATGAAGTAAGGCGTTTCCAGATTGGGGACCGTTAGCTTGCGCGAGCGGTCTATCTCATCGTGCATCGCCCGGATAATGGGGTCAGCCGGAGGGGCCTGCGCGCTTATCGCCAACCCGACGGCCAGGGCCGCGGCTGCGAGCAGGAGAGGTTTCACCGGGAGCTCCCGGAAGTCTCCGTATCGAACGGAATCGGCAGGAGCGGCGGGCGGTCCTGCGACTTGGCCTTCTTCTCGATCTCGATCTCCGAAACCAGGATGGCCGGAGAAACCGCCGACACCGGCACGTTACCCGATTCGGCGCCACAGTAACCGTTGAAAACCTCGGTCTTATCGGAAGTCGCCAGGATCTTGGCGAAGCTCGCGAGCGGCGTGCCGACGATGTCCGCACCGCGCACCAGTTCGTCGGCACGCCCATCGGCATAAACCCGGTACACCACCAGCGGGATCACTTTGAAGGCCTGCAGCCCGGAACGCGTGGTGGTGGTAAAGCCGCCCGTGATGTCGGCGAAAAACAGGCCGTACGGCTTGTTTTGCCGTTTGATTTCGTCGATCAGCATGCCCCGCAACTGGGCGTCGGAAACGGCCTTGGTGGATTGCACGATGAGGTTAGACTGGCGCGAGACCACCTCATATCCAGGCTGCCGGCGGCCGTGGCTGTTGGAACTATCGAAGCCTTTGATGGGCGAACGCGACATCAGAAATGTCTTCAGAACGCCGTTCTCCACGGCGACCACGGGGCGGGCTTTCACGCCTTCGTCGTCGTAATCGTACCAGCCAAACAGGTCGATATCGCCGACCTTGCGGCGCGTGGGATCGAAAACCACCGACAGGAAATCGGGCAAGACCTTGGTCCCCACGCTCTTGGTGAACGTCTGGCCTTCGCTCTCATCCTTTTGCCGGTGGCCCTCGACGCGGTGTCCGAAGATCTCGTGAAAGAAAACGCCGGCGGCGCGTCCGGAGAAAATGGCAGGTCCCACAAAGGGCTCGGCCTCAGGAGCGCGCAACAGGGCGGTAAGGTCTTTGGCCACGCGGTCGATTGCCGCGATAATCGCGTCGTCCTTGGGCAGCCCTGAAGGGTCGACGGCTTCGAAGGTCTCGCCGGTATTCAGATCGGCGCCGTCCATGGCTTTAGCGTCGGCGGAAATGGATACGCGCGCATATCCACGGCCATGCAGGAGGCGTGTGCCTTCGGTGTTGACGAAGTAGCGTGTGTCGGTTTGGGCGGTCACCGCGACGTGCGAAGTGAGAATGCCGGGATAGTTGGCAAAGCGCGCTGACAGATTGCGTATCCGCGCCGTCCAGGACGCTTCATCGAACTGCAGCTTGGCGGGCGCCTTCTGATAGGTGGAAGGCGCCTGGGCGGAAAAATCATCGGAATCGTCCGACGCCGCGACCTTAACCTCCGCGTTCGTCTTGATGCGAATCAGGCGCTCCGCGGCAGCGCGGTAGGCGCGATCGGTCTCGATCCACACCCGGCGCTTAATGGCATTCGGGCTGTCTTCGAAGGACAGCAGAGAGCCGCGCGTGAACTGGGATCTCTCGCCGACCACCTTGCGGTAGTTGTCGAGCTTGGGGCTGCCGACGCGCACCGAGACGTCCAGGACGCGGTCCTTATTATCGTTATCGTATTCAATCGTGCCCAGCGTTCCCGAGATGCTGCGGTAGTCCTGCTCGGTGACCTCATAGCTCAGGAAATAAGCCGCCGGTTCGGCCTTCTGCTTGAGCACTGAGAAGTTACGATTGAGCTCCTGGGATAGGGTATCCAGAACAGGGGAGTTCTGCGCCGGGGCGGTTGACGCCGCCGCGGCAAACACAACGAGACGAGCGAATCGAGCGAGGGGCAAGTAACCAGGATATCATTGCCCCGCTATCGGGGGGCTTACATCAATTCGGGCACCGGCACCGCCAGCAGGCCCTTTTCTTTGAGCCCCGTCAAGGCCAGGCCGTACCGGCCGCGAATGCCCGTTTTTTCGAAAATGTGCTTGAGGTGGATCTTTACCGTCCCGGTGCGGATCCCCAAGGCAACCCCGATGTCGCGATTCTTGAGACCCTGCTCGACCAGTTCCATGACTTGCATTTCGCGAGCGGTGAGGGATGTACGGGTGGAGCGCGCCGGGTTGGCGTGTTCCCGCCGGGTGTCCGCCTCCACCCACGTGGCGCCAGACGCAACGGCGCGCAGGCATTCAACCAGCACGGGCAGCGGAGAGGTCTTGCGCACGGCTGCCGAGGCGCCAGCCTGAAGCAATCGCAGCGACTCCACCTCTGCCAGCGACACGCCCCAAACTACCACGGCGGTTCGGCCTTCCGAAAGCCGCAGTTGCTTGAGGCAGTCCATTACCGCGTGCATCCCGAGGGCCTTGTCGAGCAATAGAATCGAGGGAGCCAGTTGGTGTACGGCATCCAGCGCTTCAGTCAGCGAAACAGCCACGGAGACTATAGCGAATTCGCCGCCGGGTTCCAGAAGATTCTTGAGTCCCTCTACAGCGATCGGCTCCGTCTCACAAACGACGATAGTTTTCAATGTGTGCTCTGCGAGACCCGCTGGGTCTACTTAGACATATCGACCGTATTATCTGAATACTGTAGTCTGCCAGAAGCAGGTTAGATCTCAAGAGTTTACAGCGGGTAGGGGGAAGACGACGTAGGAAGAAGATCCGCTCCCTTTGGTCACGGCTCCGAAATGCTTTACCGAGCCGTGACCGAAGGGAGCGGTCTTCTCTGGCTAACGGGCGGTTTGATCTTTCGGCGTCGCCAGGTAACCGACGATCAGGTCCTTCTGCACCGAGTTGACCACGAGCTCATAAGGTATGTGGCCACCCTTGCTGGTAAGGAACTGCAGCGGTTCATTGATGCTCTTGTCTTCCTTGGTGGTCCGCTTGTCGTCGGCCATCACTTCCACGGTGAATTTGTTCTTCTTGGGGTCTGCCTTTTTCAGCAGCAGTGTGATGTCGCCCACGCGCTGCGGCTGCTTCGTCTTACCCAGCTTGAACTCAATATAGTTGCGCTCCCCCAGCCGCTTCAGCGCCTGGAGTTCGCTCCCATTGGTCGCCACCAGGCCGCTTTGCACGCCCAAGTCGCCTTCAACCGACTTGAGATGGGCGATGGTCTTTTGCAATTCGTCCTGGGTGGAAGCTACCTGCGTCTTCACGCCTCCCACATCGGTCGAGACATCCGAGAGCTTGGCATTCAGGGTGGCCGCGTTTTGTTCGCCTTCCTTCTTCACCCCGGTAATCTCATTGCTGATCTGCTGCTGCACCTTGGCCTGCTCGGCTTGGATCTGGCGGGCCAACTGTTCCGCATGCGCGGAGGCTTCGGCCTTGGCCTCGCTCGAAAGCGTGCGAGCCTGATTGCGGGTGTTTTCCAGCTCTTCCTTGAGCGTCTCCAGGTGACGCATCTGCGACGCCGTCGTCACCGAGGACGCGTCGCGCAGATTGGTCAGCTCGGTCATCACGGTCTCCCGTGTCTTAGCCATGTCCGTGCGGACATGATCGAGCTGCAGGTAGAGGTAGATGTTGGCAGCCACGAGAGCGATTAGCGCTCCGGCTACCAGGGCGGTCTTCAGACCCGACCGGTCGGGCGGCTGCTCGAGATAACTAGATGTGGGACTCACGTGAGCCTCCTTTGTCTTTCCTCAGTATAGATGGCCCGAATGCCACTTCAGGTTTCTTTTCATTGTATAACGAAGGATTGCCCGCGTGCTGGAAGAGTGACTTCCAGTCCATATTCGGCTTTAATCAGGTTCGCCAGGGCTTCGGATTGCTGCGGTTCGCCGTGCACCAGAAAGACCCGCCGCAGCGACGGGGCCAGGGGCTCGATCCAGCGCATCAGCTCGCCTTGATCGGCGTGGGCGCTGAGCTCGTCGAGGCTTGTGATCTCGGCCCGGACCCGCATCGGTTCCCCAAAAATGCGCACCTCCGGCCACTTCTCTATCAGCTTGCGGCCGAGCGTGTCCTGCGCCTGAAAACCGGTGATGAGGACGGTGTTGCGGGGGTCTTCAATATTGTTCCGCAGGTGATGCAAAACGCGGCCTGACTCGCACATTCCGGAGCCCGAAATCACCATAAAAGGACCGTGCAGGCTGTTCAGTTTTATCGAATCAGCGGCTTCCCGGATATATTGCAAGCGTTGGAAACCGAAGGGATCTTCGCCCTGGAGCAGGTATTTCCGCGTCTCCTCGCTGAAACATTCCGGATGCGCGCGGTGCACTTCGGTCACGTTCACCGCCAACGGGCTGTCGACAAAAATCGGAATATGCGGAATGTGTCCTTCATCGGCCAGACGATGCAGCAGGACCACCAGTTGTTGCGTGCGCCCTACCGCAAAAGCCGGCACGATGATGCGCCCGCCGCGACCCGCCGTGCGCTGCACCACACTGGATAATTTATTGATTACATGAGTGTTATCCTTATGCAAATGCCCGCCGTAGGTGCTTTCCAGAATGAGGTATTCCGCTGGCCGCGGACGATCCGGATCGCGAATAATGGGCACATGTGGACGCCCGATGTCGCCCGAGAAAAGCAGCCGTACCGGGTTGCCCTGGGGCGAGCTTTCTTCCAATACGACGAAGCTCGATCCCAGAATATGCCCGGCATCGTAACACTCATATCGAAGCTGGGAAGCGAGTTCGTGAGAGGTGTAATAATCCACCGGTCGGAAAAGGGGGAGCGTTCGCTCGGCATCGGCCATCGAATACAGTGGTTCCACCAAGCCGTTTTTCAAGCCCTTGGCCTGTCGCTTTTCCAGCCGCTTGTTGACAAATTCAGCATCCTTTTCCTGAATATGCGCTGTGTCGCGTAGCATCCACTGGCATAGGTCGATAGTAGCGGGCGTGGAGTAAATGGGGCCGCCGAACCCGGCCTTTACCAGCGAAGGAAGGTTGCCGCTGTGATCGATGTGGGCGTGGGACAGAATTACGGCGTCGATCGAGGAACCGGGAAAGGGCAGATTCCGGTTCAGCCGATCGGCTTCCGCGCGGCGGCCCTGGTTCAGGCCGCAATCGAGGAGCAATCGTTTTCCGGCAGCTTCCACCAGGTGCATGGAGCCGGTGACGCCGCCGGCAGCTCCCCAAAAAGTAAGCTTCATGCGTATCGAATCGATAGGGATTTGGTGGACGAGATGGGATTCGAACCCACGACCCCGGCGTTGCGAACGCCGTGCTCTCCCAGCTGAGCTACTCGCCCACAGATGCTGGACAAGAACACTATAACAAACGGACGCGGAGTAGGAACACGCGGCGGATAGGTTCCGGCGCCGGCTCGTCACGGCGTCGAAGTGAACTACATGGGCGGATGGCGAGGAAGATCGGAGTCGCGACGAGACACTTCTAGTCGCTTTGCTGCCGCTTGCGCCGGTTCGCCCAATACCGCTTCATTCGCTCGGAAACCTCTTGGCGTTCCTTGGCGCCCATGGATTTTCGTCCACGACGGCGTCCTCCACGGGGTGGTGCCGGGATGCTACCGGCTGCTCGCTGCAGTTCCTCTAACGAGGCAATTACTCGCTCGAGCTTCTCTTTCTCGGCGTATAATTCCTGAATCGCTTTGTAAAGATCCATCGGATGTCAACATCACTGCCTAATTGGCACGGTTATCTGATGTTACATCGGATGCGATCCGTATTACTAGGGGAAATTCCGTTAACGTATTAAAAACGGCCAATGTGGTACCACTTTAAGACCGTATTTAGTTATGGCTATGTATATCCCTATGGCGATCAGGAGTAGTACACCGGCCGTTATTGCTAGCACCTTACCCCACGGGAACCTGCGCCCCTCCCTCTGAAGAACCAAGAGATAACTGGCGAAAATCCCTACAAAAAAGAGCAAACACATGGGGGTGGCGAACAACATCAGGTTAAAGACGTCCGGGGTCGGAGTGATGATGGCGGCTGCTATAAAGATGATCAGAATCGCGTAACGGCTGTGATTCAGCAAGAATTGCGGGCTGACAATTCTAAGTAATGTAAGAAAAAAAATGAGCACCGGAAGCTCGAATACTAATCCAACCCCAAGAACAACATTGATGAACAGGTCGACGTAAGTCGAAATGGAAACCATCGGTCTGACGCTATAGCCCTGTCCTATTCCCAGCAGAAAAGTCAGTCCGTAGCGGAATGCGATGAAATAAGCGAACAGACCGCCCATGATAAAAAGACCGGCGGAGGTAATGATAAAAGGGGCGGCCCAGCGGCGCTCACGGCGATATAAGCCGGGCGAAATAAACGCCCACACCTGGTACAAGATCCAGGGAGCCGCAATGAAGACCGAGCACAGGATCGGTAACTTCACCCAGATGGTATTGAACTGCTCCATGGGCTCGATCGCCACCAGTTCCGGAGGGTTGACTTTGAGAGTCTTCAACGCTTCCACGGCGGGTGCTGAAACCACTTGCCATAACTGATAGGTGAACGTCAGGCTTATCGCAAACGCCACGGCTACACCGATCAGCGCGCGAATAATGCGGGAACGCAGTTCTTCCAGGTGTTCCAGGAACGACATGCGAAGCATGCCGCCCTCTTCTTCGTCGCCGGCATCGTGGTCGGGCGGCGGAGGAGGCGGTCGTCTTCCACCGCCTCCCAAGCGCGCAAGGAGCCCTTCGCCGCCGCTGGTGGCGGACACCGACCTGGACACAGGCTCGGAAGACGCTCCACCAGCCGGCGGAGTCGGTCTCCCGCCTGGTTCTTCGGTTGAATCCATTAGTTACGCTTGATGTTCCGTCGTCGTAGAAGCAGGCACCGAATGCTCCGGAGAGGCGGCGTGTTCGGGCGCCGAAGCCCCCGTCTCGCCGGTCTTTCCGTTGGCGGCTTCCGGAGTCACACCGTAGGCCACAGTGCCTTCCGGTGAAACCGACGAAGTCGATTCAGCGCCCAGTGGTGCGGATGCGCCTGCAATGGATGGGTGAGAAGCTGCAAATTCCGACTCCCCGGCCCCGTACGAGTGATCGTAAGGGGTTCCCGTAGAATCGCCATAGTTATAGGTATCGTAGTGATACTCGGCCGCAGCCTGTTTGATCGGCTCGGTCTCCAGCTCCAGGTTTTTCATTTCCCGATCGAACGTAGACTTCAGTTCGCTCGAGGCACGACGGAATTCGGTCAAGGCCTTCCCAATCGTTCGTCCTAACTCCGGTAACTTCTTAGGTCCGAAGAGGACCAACGCCAGGATGAAGATAAAAGCCATCTCCGGCCAACCCAGCGTACCCATCGAATACTCCTCTGTGAATGTCAACTTATGATAACACGGGCGGGAAGTGGCTTCCGGTTCGTTTGCAGTGGTTAACCGCTCCCTGCGGTCGCGGCTCGCCCAACTCGGCATGTCCACGCATGACGCAGATGCGTTTCTGAGCCGTGACCAAAGGGAGCGGTAACCAGGGTAACCGGTCACTCGTTCACGTGCACCACTTTCGCCGGCGCGAATCCATTGAACCAAGTCGAGGAAGCATTACTGTAAGCGCCGATATTCTCGGAGTAAACGTAGTCTTCGATCTCCAGGTGCGGCAGCACTTCGGAATGCGTGATGGTGTCCATCCCGTCACAGGTCTGACCGAATACCGTGCAAATCTCGGTCTGGCCCTTCTGAAACGCCTTCACGCGGTAGTGGACGTGATCGAATACAATGCCGGAGAACGTGTGATACACGCTGTCATCGATGTAGTAACAGGTCTTTCCATCGCGGGACGCTTTGCCGATCACGCGCGCCAGGGCCGTCGCGGCGGTCGCTACCAGGAACCGGCCTGGCTCGGCCAGAATCTCGATGTCGTTCGTGAACAGCCGGTCGATCTCCGCGTTGATCTTCCTGGCGAGCGCGCTCAGAGGTTTCACGTACTCGTCGTAAGCCACCGGAAATCCGCCGCCGATATCCAGGATCTTGATCTCGTGGCCTCGCGACAGGGCCTCCTGCCGCACCGCCGCGGCGATGTTCAGGGCTTGCACGAAGTTGTCGAAGTTGGCGCACTGGCTGCCCACGTGAAAGCTCAGGCCCTCCACCTCCAGGCCGACGCGGAAGGCTTCGAGGATCAGGTCCACGGCTTCACCCGAGTCGCACCCGAATTTAGACGACAGCTCCACCATCGACCCGGTGTTGGGAACACGCAGGCGCAACACCAGCCCGGCATGCGGCGCGTAGCGCTTGATCTTGCGCAGCTCCTCGAGGTTGTCGTATGTGATCAGCGGCTTGTACTGGTCGAGCGCCTGCAATGTTTCTTTGGGCTTGATGGGATTGGCGTAGATGATCTTGTCCCAAATGAAGTCCTGCCGCGCCTTGGCCGGCATGTGCTCGATATTCTCGTGGACCAGCAGGAACTCGGGCATCGAGGCCACATCGAAGCTCGCACCCGCCTTATATAACGTGCGCACGATTTCCGGCGCGGGATTGGCTTTGACGGCGTAATATGCCTGCACCTTCGGCAGGTGCTTGCGAAAGGTCGCATAGTTGCGCCGGATCACGTCGTGGTCGATCACCACCACGGGCGTGCCGTGCTTTTTGGCAAGGGCCAGCAGGTCCTTCTTGGTCATGGATCAGTCGATCACCGGTTCCGAACCGTCCAACATCTTTACTTTGTTGTGAGTGAAATACTCCTTAGTGAGCGCCTTCATGAGCTTGCCGCGCTGATCGTAAAGGCGCCGCAGTTTGCGCGGCTTGTGGCGCGCCAGCGCGTAGGATGTGACCAGCGGCATGGCGATGGTGGTGTCGGTGTAGCACACCACCGCATCGGGGAGACGGTCCGGGTCCACTTTGCCCCAGCTTACGGCTTCGCTCGGTGTGGCGCCGCTCAGCCCCCCGGTGTCGGGGCGCGCGTCGGTCACCTGCAGGAAATAGTCCTGCCCGTATTCCTTGATGCGCAGCACTTCCTGGATCTGCGGCTCGGTCTGCAGCGAGAAGTTTTTGGGACTGCCTCCGCCCCACATCACGACCCCGCTCCGGCCGCTCCCCCGCTTGGCCGCCAGCACGAAGGCCGTGGTCTCATTGACGTCGATGGATGGGTTGACGCGTAGTTTGTTGCCGCGCAATTCCACACCGGCCACGTTCATGCCGATGGTCGAATCGCCCGGCGAAGAAGTGTAGCAGGGCACGCCTGCGCGGTAGGCCGCCGCCAGCACGGATACGTCCTTGAGCCCGGCCTTGCGCTCCCACTCCGCGCAATACTTGCCGATCAGGTGATGCAGTTCGCCTGTGCCCATTTCTTTCTGGAATTCCGGCTGGGTGAGGATGCCGCGCAGGATTTCGTCGGTGGCCATGAGGCAATCGCTATAGCCCAGCAGCACGTCGTAGACGCGCACGATATCGTTGTCGCGCAGCTCGGTGTCATCCATCCGGAAATCGCCGGACCGAACCGGATAGTTCAAGGCGAAATGCATGTCGTGATACAGGATGGCGCCGGTGGAGACGATCCAGTCCACAAAACCTGCTTTGATGAGCGGAACGATGCAGGAGCAACCCAGGCCGGCCGGAGTCAGAGCGCCGGAAAGGCTCATCCCGATGGTCACATTGCTTTGCAGCATCTTCTCAGCGAAGAGCTGGCAGCATTCCCGCAGGCGAGCGCCATTGTAGGCAAGGTAGGCGCTATCGATGACGTCGGCGAGTTTCTCGCGACCGGTCAGGTTCTTGGGCAGAATGCGTTTGCCGGAGAGAAATTTCGCGCGGTTGGGGAACTTCTTCTTCCTCATCCAGTCCGGCATGTCGGAGCCGTCTTCACGATAGGGGCGGGGTGGTTTGGGAGTTTTTGCCATGATTGAAATCAGAAGGTACCACAGGGCTCCGGCCTGTGTCTGGTTGTAACTCACCGGCCTCGAGGCCCGTGCTACCTTGGTGTTCCATTATCCTCGACTTGTATGACAACCACATTAACCGAGCCCTGGGAGAGCCCCGCTTCTCTCGGCTTCTCCATGCCCGCCGAGTGGGAAACGCACGCGGCCACCTGGCTGGGCTGGCCGCACAATCCCACCGATTGGCCCGATAAGCTCGACACCATCCGCTGGGTGTACGGCGAAATGGTCCGCAAGATCTCTGCAGGTGAGACCATTCGCATGCTGGTCGACTCCAAGGCGGAAGCTCGTGTGGCCGGCCGTTTTCTGACGCGCGCGGGCGCCAACGGGGGGCGCGTGGAGTTCGTCGTGCATCCCACCAATCGCGGATGGACTCGCGATAGCGGCCCCATCTTTGTCCGCCGCAATGTCGACCGCAATCTCGAAACCGCGATTGTGCATTTCCACTTCAACGCCTGGGCAAAATATCGCGACTGGCAGAAGGACCGCAAGGTGCCCGAGACCGCGGCCGAGCTCCTCGACAAATACCTCTTCGACGCCCGCTGGCAAGGCCGCCCGTTCGTCCTGGAAGGCGGCGGCATCGATGTGAATGGCCACGGCACCTTGCTCACCACCGAAGAGTGCTACCTCGACCGCAAAATCCAAGTGCGCAACCCCGGACTCGGCCGCAAAGAATTCGAGGCGGCGCTGAAGGAAAACCTGGGCGTGACCAACGTTCTCTGGCTGGCCGGCGGTGTGACCGGCGACGATACGCACGGGCACGTCGACGATATCTGCCGCTTCGTCAATCGGAAAACAATGGTGCTGATCCGCGAGGACAACCCCAAGGACATTAACTATCGCCCGCTGGCGGAGAATTGGGAGCGCATCCAGGACTTCCGGCTCGAAGACGGATCCAAGCCCGGAGTGGTGGCGCTTCCCATGCCGGGGCCTCTGGTCTTCGACGGGGATCGGCTGCCGGCCAGTTACGCCAACTTTTACATTTCGAACGCGGCCGTGATCGTCCCCACCTTCAACGACCCCAACGACCGCGTCGCGCTAGGCATCCTGGGCGAACTTTTCAAGAACCGCAAGGTGGTGGGCATTCATGCCGTGGACCTTGTGGCGGGATTTGGAACGCTGCACTGTTTGACGCAGCAACAACCGGCGGAATAGCGGTTTCGCTAGAATACACGAATAGCTATGTTGAGAACGGGTGCCTTCATCACGGCTTTCCTGGGTTCCGCTTTATTGTTGATTCCACTGACCGGTCAACCGGTATATCACGCACCCCGGACGGCGGGCGGTAAACCGGACCTAAACGGCATTTGGCAGGCGCTGAACGAAGCCAATTACGATATTCAAGCGCACGTGGCGCGGCCCGCCCTGGCGGTTCGGCCGGGACCGTATGGTCCGGTGCCCGCAGCACCCGTACTCGCGCTCGGAGCAGTAGGCGCGGTTCCGCCCGGCCTCGGCGTGGTGGAGGGCGATGAGATTCCGTATAAGCCGGAAGCCTTGGCCAAGAAGAAAGAGAACCAGGCGAACTGGCTCACCTCCGACCCCGAGATTAAGTGCTATCTGCCCGGCGTCCCGCGCGCCACCTACATGCCTTACCCGTTTCAGATCCTCGAAAGCAACAACGCCATCACGTTCGTCTACGAGTATGCCGGCGCCGTGCGCAACATCTTTCTGAAAGATCCAGGACCACCGCCTGTGGACTCCTGGATGGGACAATCCGTGGGCCGTTGGGAAGGCGAGACGCTGGTGATCGACGTGAAGGGCCAGAGCGACGCGACCTGGTTCGACCGAGCCGGGGATTTTCACAGCGACAAACTGCACGTGGTGGAGCGTTACACGCGCACCAGCCCGGATGTGATCGCCTACGAAGCGACCCTTGAGGATCCCGAGGTTTTTACGCGCCCGTGGAAAATGAGCATGCCGCTTTACCGGCGTCAGGAAAAGAACGCGCAGCTCCTGGATTTCAAGTGCGTGGAGTTCGTGGAAGAATTGCTGTATGGCCAGTGGCGCAAGAAGCCGCTTGGTAAGTAGCCGCGGAGGTGCTGTGATGCGGAATCGATTGGCGGGGTTGGCGGCCGGAGTAGCGATTGCCCTGGTGTTGTTGACGCCCGTCCCAAGCGCCGGCCAAGCCGCCAAAGCCGCGCCGAAAGCCTACACGCCGCCGCGCACGCCCGACGGCCATCCGGATCTGCAAGGCACCTACGACCTGGCCACAATCACTCCGCTGGAGCGCCTGCCCGGACTCAACGCGGTGCTCACCAAGGAACAGGCCACGAACCTGGAGCAGTACGAGGCGCGGCGCAAGGCAAAGGATGACGCGACCCTCCAGGGCGATCGGCAAGCGCCGCCGGTGGGCGGTGACAAGACTCCGGCGAAATCCTACTTGGAAGTTCTGGAGCGGCTGGGCGGAGGAGCGGTCGGCGGTTACAATCAGTTCTGGCTCGATTCGGGTTCGCAGTACACCGTAGTGGATGGGCAAATTCGCAGCTCGATCGTGGTCGATCCTCCGGATGGCCGCGTGCCTCCTTACACGGCGGCCGCGCGCAAGCGCCTGGCGGCGGGCCGGGCGACGCCAACATCGGACGCTCAGGAGAGTCAGGCGGCGGGACTCGATCCGCCCGGCGCCTATGACGACCCGGAGCGCCGCCCGCTCAGCGAACGCTGCCTGCTCGGATTCGGTTCTACCTCCGGGCCCCCGGCGCTGCCCGACTACTTCTACGACAATCTCCATCAAATCGTGCAGACGAAGGATTCGATCATGATTCTCACCGAGATGGTGCACGACGCCCGCATCATCCGCATGAATGCGCAGCACCTTCCGAAAACCATCCGCAAGTGGCTCGGCGATTCGGTAGGCCACTGGGAAGGTGACACCCTGGTGGTGGACACCACCAACTTCACCGATAAAACGCGGTTCCACGAGGCGACTGAGAATCTGCACGTAGTCGAGCGCTTCTCGCGCGTCGACGGCCAAAGGCTTCTGTATCGCTTCACGATCGACGATCCGGAAACGTGGGACAGACCCTGGACCGGCGAATATACCTGGCCGGCGACCGAGAAGCCGATTTACGAATATGCCTGCCATGAGGCCAACTACGCGCTGGGTGACGTTTTGCGAGGGGCTCGGCTGCGCGAGGCGGAAGAGGCTGAGAAAGCCAATAAGTAAGTGATTACGATGGGACTGAAGATTTTGGTTTCCGTTGCCGTTACTGCGGCGCTCGCCTTCGCGCAGAAACCTTACACGCCGCCGCGCACACCCGACGGACATCCAGATCTTCAGGGCACCTACGACCTGGCCACGTTGACTCCGCTGGAGCGGGCCGCCGGATCGAAGGCGGTGCTCAGCGCGGAAGAGGCGACGAAACTCGAAAGACAGGTGGCAGCGTTCAAGGATATCGCCGATCGTTCGATCAAAGGTGATCGCCAGGCGCCTCCACAAGGCGGCGACGGATCGACCGGACCGGCCGGCGGCGTGGGCGGCTACAACTCGTTCTGGATTGACCCCGGTTCCAGCTACACCATCGTAGACGGACAAAAACGAACGTCGATCGTGGTCGATCCGCCGGACGGCCGCGTGCCTCCTTACGTACCCGCGGCGCAGAAACGAGTAGCCGCACTCTTGGCGAGGCCCACATCGGACGCACAGGAAAGCAAGGACTCAGGGCTCGAACCGCCCGGATCATACGACGACCCCGAGCGGCGGCCGCTGGGCGAGCGCTGTCTGCTGGGATTTGGTTCCACGTCGGGCCCGCCCGCACTCCCGGACTATTTCTACAACAACCTCCACCAGATTGTGCAGACGCGCGATTCCGTCATGATCCTGAATGAAATGGTGCATGACGTCCGCATCGTCCGGATGAACGCACAGCACCTTCCAAAAACCATCCGCAAGTGGATGGGCGATTCGGCGGGCCACTGGGAAGGCGACACGCTGGTGGTCGACACCACCAATTTCACCGACAAGACCCGGTTCCGCGGATCGACGGAGGACCTGCACGCAGTGGAGCGCTTTTCGCGCGTGGACGCGCGGACGCTGCTCTATCGCTTTACGGTCGAAGATCCGAACACGTGGGCTAAGCCATGGACCGGCGAGTACGCCTGGCCGGCGACCGACCAACCTATTTATGAATACGCCCGCCACGAAGCCAATTACGCGCTGATGGACATTCTGCGCGGCGCGCGGCTACGGGAGGCGGAAGAGGCCGAGAAGGACAAGAAGTGAGGTGATTACGATGCGACTGAATCTTTTGGTTTCCTGTGCTGGAATTGCGGCGCTGCTCATCGCTGCGGCCATGCCGGCGCGCGCGCATCATGCGTTCGGAGGCGAGTTCGATCCGAACCGGCCGGTGTTGCTCAAGGGCAAAGTGACAAAGGTCGAATGGGTCAACCCTCACTCCTGGATTCATCTGGAGGTGGCCAAACCCGATGGCACCAAAGAGGAGTGGATGGTCGAGGGCGGAAGCCCCAACTCGCTGTTGCGCCGCGGGGTCACCCGAGACTCTCTGCCCGTCGGAACCGAGATCGTGGTGGATGGCTACCAGGCGCGCGACCATACTCAACTGCGAGCCAACGGCCGCAACGTCACGTTCGCAGACGGCCGCAAATTGTTTCTCGGTTCGAGTGGCCCGGGCGAACCACCCAAGGACGCAGTGCCGACGGACCAAGCCAAGCCTAAGTAAGCTTCGTGGGGCAGCGCCATGCGCTGCCCTGAGGGAACTTTCTCCATTCCAACGTCGTAGCATAAGAACATGAGGGCTATTCACGCGGTTACTCTCAGTGTGCTTGTGTCCGCCGCCGCATGGGCCCAGGACTCGCCGGCTCGCCTGGAATTCGAGGTGGCATCGGTCCGCGCTTCGCCGGCAGGGCGGCCGGAAAACGTGAGCATCGGCCTGCACATGGATGGCTCGCAGGCGCGCATCGCGTACTTGGACATGCGCGACTACATCGCTATGGCGTACCGAGTGAGGCCCTACCAGGTGACTGGGCCGGATTGGATGACATCCGAAAGGTACGATCTCAACGCCAAGCTGCCGGCCGGTACCACGGCCGCCCAGATTCCCGAGATGCTGCAGGCGTTCCTGACGGACCGATTCCAATTGAAGATGCACCGCGACAAAAAGGACTTCCCAGTCTACGCACTCATCGTTGGCAAGGGCCCGCTCAAACTCAAAGAAACGCCGCCCGATGCCGCAGGCAGTGACGCCAGGGGCACTGTCAATGTCGCTGCCACCGGTAGTGCGGCCGGCGTATCGGCGAATCTTGGAAACGGATCTTACTACAACTTCGGGAACGACAAATTTGAAGCCGGGAAGATGTCCATGGACGCCTTAGCGCGCCTGCTCTCGCCGTACATGGACCGCCCCATTCTAAACCTGACGGAGCTCAAGGGAAACTACGACTTCACCCTGAACCTCACGCCCGAGGATTACCGGCTCATGCTGATTCAGATAGCCGTCAATAACGGGGTAACGCTTCCTCCGCAGGCTCTTCATCTCCTTGACGGCAACTCCGCCGTCTCCCTTTTCGATGCCTTCCAGCAGTTGGGACTCAAGCTGGATGCACGGAAAGCGCCGGTGGATATCCTGGTGATCGATCAGTTGCTGAAGACACCGACGGAGAACTGACTTTACTTCCCTCCATACGCTCCCAGCGCTGCGTCCAGCCTGCTTAACTGATCCTGAAAATCATTCATCTTCGACTGTTCGGTACGAAATTGAGTCTCGGCATCGACCTGGTCAATCTGACATTGCTGTTCTTGTTCAGCTAACCGGGCGGCTGCTGCCTTGACTGCCTCCCGCTGACTCGCATCGACCTGCTCGACCTGGTACAGCGCGCCTTTTCGCTGCTGCTCTAGCTGTTCACACCGGAAGCGGACGTCGTCTACACGCCCTGTGGCGCGGTCCAACAAAGCCGTCTCGCTTTGCATTCGGTACATCGCGATCTGTACCCTTTGTATAGTTGCCGCCGCAGTCTGCAAGTCCAGCCTTAGTTGCCGGACCTCTGTGAGTAGCGTTTGCGTCACGCGCGAATCCGGCGTGTCACTCTGCGCCCAGACCGCCGCGGCCATCAGCGCCATAGTCGAGAGCAAGGGAACTAAGCGATGCATGTAACGCCTCCGCATCAGTAGACACCAATTCCGTTCCGCTGGTTCCTGCGCGCCTAGGGTGGGAACAGCATACCAATTTATAGGTAAACTGTGTGCGTGATCAAGCAATTCCTCTTTGCCGCCGCGGCCGTATGGCTATTCCTGGCGGCCACAGCCTCGGCTCAACCCAACGACTATAGCGACGCCAAATCGTGGCTCTGCCGGCCCGGCCAGCACGACGCCTGCGATGTCGATCTCACCACCACCGTGATCGCCGCCGACGGCAGCCTGAGCCGGGAGGACTGGACCGCGGATGGCGGCGCGCCCATCGATTGCTTCTACGTTTATCCGACGGTTTCGACCGACCCTACGCCCAACAGCGACATGGTTGCGGACGCTGCGGAACGGAACGTGGTCCGGCAGCAGTTCGCGCGCTTCGCATCGAAGTGCCGCCCCTACGCGCCGATGTACCGGCAGATCACGCTGGCGGGGCTGCGCAGCATGCTGGCCGGCGGGGGCGGAGGCGCGGCCCTCGACCATGGACTGCAATACGACGACGTGCGGGATGCCTGGAACTACTACCTGGCGCACGATAACCGCGGGCGCGGATTCGTGCTCATCGGGCACTCGCAGGGCTCGTTCATTTTGACCCGGCTCATTAAGGAAGAGATCGATGGCAAGCCGGTGCAGGCGCGCATGGTATCGGCGGTGCTGCTCGGCACCACGCTGGCAGTTCCGTTCGGAAAAGATGTGGGCGGCGCATTCCAGCATGTGCCTGTATGCCATTCCGCCACCGAGACCGGTTGCGTAATTGTATACGCATCGTTCCGCTCCACCGCGCCACCGCCGGCTAATACGCTGTTCGGCAAAGTTGCCGGCCCGAACATGACCGCGGCGTGCACCAATCCGGCGGCCCTCGGCGGCGGCAGCGGCGAACTGCATGCGTATCTCTCCACGGAGGGGAGCACCATCGTGGGCACGACTCCGCCCAAGCCGTGGGTGGTTCCAGCCCGGCCGATCGATACGCCGTGGGTTAGCGTCCCAGGGCTGCTGACGGCGCAATGCATGACCAACGACAACGCCACCTACCTGGAGGTTTCGGTGCACGCCGATCCGTCGGGCCAGCGCACCGGCGACATAGTCGGCGATCTCATCATCGGCACTCAGGTCCAGGCGAACTGGGGACTGCACCTGGTGGACGTCAACCTCTCGATGGGCAATCTGATCGATGTGGTGGGCCAGCAGGGGAAGGCGTGGCTTGCGGCGAAGAATTCGCGAGCAAAGAAGTAACCACCGTCAGGGAGCGGGGGTTGATTTCGAGGTCGTTACCGCCCGCTATTCCAGTTCAGCACCACCGTCAGCTCCGGCCGCGGCGGTTCGCCGCTCAGCGCGTTGATGAGGAAACGCCGGCCATCGCCCGCGGGAACGTAGTTGGTGCGGAGGGCGCTCACGCCGGCCGGTACGCGCGCCGCAAACAACGGTTTGGGCACGCCGAATGACGGCCCCGGCGCCACTGCCGATGCCATCAATTTGCGATCCTCGGCCAGATAGTAGATCTCGCGCCCGTCCGCGCGCCAGCGTGGTTCGTACCCGCCATTGGTCGAGACCTGCCATTTGCGATCGGACAGAGGGAACGTCTGCACGTACACCTCAAACCGGCCGGATTCATTCGAGCTGTAGGCCACCAGGCGCCCGTCCGGGGAAAAGTTAGCGTGCATCGCGTCGGCCGTCGATTGCAGAAACCGCACCGGCTTCTTATCACCAGCCACAGGCAGCAGCCAGAGTTCAAATCCCGATCCGGCTGCGGGAACGGAAAAGAGGATATTGCGGCCATCGGGCGACCAGTCCGTGGGGATCAGCGTGACGGACCGTATGTTCGCCGAGTGCTCCGCATCCGTGGAAAGTTCGAGCGTTTCGTCGCCCGCCCCGGCGGCGCTCTTCTCGAAAAACTCCGTCTCCCCTTGCGGGTTTCTCCGAAAGACAAGCCGCGCGCCATCGGACGACCAGATGGGCGAGGCGCTGAGCGATGGCCCGAAGGCGAAGCGGAAACTGCTTCCGCGCAACAGGTCGGTTAGCCATACTTCGGGCGCCCCAGTCTTCGAGTCCACCAGCGTGGCCGCCAGGCGCTTGCCGTCGGGCGAGAGGCGAAAATCGGTGTAGTCACCCTCGGGTCCCACCGAATCGAGGGCTTTGCCGTCACGGTCAAACCAGGTCAACCGGCCCAGGCGCACGGTCGGTGGCGCATACGCCAGCACGCCCGTTCGTGACGCGGATACGGCTCCGTTGCCGAACCCCGAGCGGCCCACGTGCTCCGCCACCGTGAACGGGTCCCCTTCCAGTGCCAGATGCCCGGCGTTAAATGCCTGGGCCAGCAGTGTCTCACCGTCCAGGTAGAGCAGGTAACCGGGATCGACATAAAACGAATTGGAATTGAAGCGCACCAGAAATTTACTGGTCTTCTCATCCAGCGATCCCGCGTAGATGCCGGCGTGCTGCGGCAGTAGCACCGTAAACAGAAAGTGCCTTCCATCGGGCAGGAAATGCGGCCAGCGTTGCGCGCCCTGCGCCGCACCCGCCCCCAGCGGTGTTAGCGGAGCGGCGGTCCCACCGCTGGAGGGAACCTGGAGCAATCCTCCATTGCCCGTCGAGAAGACGATCGTGCCGTCCGGCGCCCAGGCGCCGCCGCGCGGATCAAGCAGCCCTTCGCTCACCACCGTTTGCGCGGACCCGCCTGCGGCGGCGATTTTCCGCAGACGGCCTTCGGCAAAGAACCCAACCCACCGGCTGTCGGGCGACCAGAAGGGGTTTTGCGCGTCCTCGGTTCCGGGCAACGGCCGCACCGCCACGTCATCCATCGGGCGCAGCCAGAGCGATGGCCGGGACGCCCCCGCGGCAGCCGCGTAGACCAGCGTCCGGCCATCGGGAGATAGCGCAAACTGGGGCGCCGGCACAGTGCCCGGACCCGAGAACACAGCATCTTCGGGAGGATAGAGCGTGAAGCGGACCTGCTCCATCGGCACGGGCGCGCGCTGGTGGATGCCGGCAAGAAACAACAACCCGCCGAGCAGCGCGGCGCCCAGAATCCACACCGCCCGCTCGCGCCAAACGCCGCGGGAACGCCCCGCCGCGGCCGTGGCCATGTTGAGACTTTCGGCGATCCATTGCAGCTCATCCTTCAAGTCGTCGGCAGACTGCCAGCGGCGCTCCGGCGATTTGGCCAGGCACTTGGCCACCACGCGATCGAGCGAACGCGGCACTAACGGTTCGAGGTTCGATACCGGCGGCGGATCGCGTTCCATAATCGCCGCGATCAGGCTGGCCTGGCTGGCGCCGGTGAACGCCGGCTTGCCCGTCAGCATTTCGTGGAGCACCGAGCCGAACGCGAAGATGTCGCTGCGCGCGTCCGCTTCCTTGCCCTCCAATTGCTCGGGAGACATGAAATGCAGCGTGCCCAGAATGCCGTTGTCCTTGGTGAGTTCGAGGGTCTGGGTCTCGGCGGTGGGCGCCAGCGCGCGGGTCATCTTCGCCAGTCCAAAATCCAGCAGCTTGATCCCGGCCTGCGTGACCAGAATATTAGCCGGTTTCAGATCGCGATGGACCACGCCCGCCCGATGCGCCGCGCCCAGCGCGTCGCAAATCTGGACGGCATACTGCAGGGCTCGATCAAGCGGCAAGGGGCCCGCCAGAGTCTGGCCATCGATGTACTCCATCACGATGTAGTTCGGGCCGACGTCGTAGACCTGGCAGATATGGGGGTGATTGAGAGCCGCGATGGTGCGGGCTTCGCGCGCCATGCGATCACTGAAGTGTTCGCTCGAGACCTTAACGGCGACGATCCGGCCGAGCCGGGTGTCGCGGGCCTTCCACACCTCGCCCATGCCGCCCGCGCCGATGCGGGCGACAATCTCATAGGGCCCGAGACGGGTCCCTGCCGCTATGGACATGAACCCGTCAATTATAGCGCCGGACGCCGGGCGAGCTAGGGTAACCGGATCGGTTCTCCGATCTGTGCCGAACCAGTCACGCCGAGCGTCACCGTGATCGTGTGCCCCGCCACCGTGATCGTGCCGCTTTCCGTTTGACCGGCGGTGTTGCGGGCAATCGCGAACGTTACCGTGCCGTTTCCGGTTTCGGAGGCCCCCGATTTGATGGCTAACCAAGTCGCGTTGCTCACCGCCGTCCAGGCACAGCCGGAAACCGTGGTTACGGCGATCGAATCGGTATAACCGGTGGCAGTCGCGCTGACCGAGCCCAGGGTGATCGCGTAGTTGCAGCTAGCCGCGGCTTGATTCACGGTAAACGTCAGGCCGGCGATGGTGAGCGTGCCGGTTCGCGCCGCGGTCGAGGAATTCGCAGCCACCGTGTATGTCAGGTTCTGGCTCCCCGTGCCGGAGGCAGCACCGGTGATGACGATCCAACTGGCGTTGCTCACGGCTTTCCAGGTAGAGGTTTTGGTTGGCGCGATGATGGCCACCGTGCCGCTCCCCCCGGCCGCCGTCGCGCTGGCTGACGCGGAGCCAAGCGCGAAGGTGGTTGCAGGGGCGCCCGCCTGAGTCACGGGAAACGCCAGGCCGGCGATAGTGAGCGAACCGGAACGCACGGCTGAGGCAGTGTTGGCGGTCATGGAATAGCTGATCTTTCCATTGCCACTCCCGGAAGCGCCACCGGTCACCGTGATCCAGTTGACGTTGCTGACAGCGGTCCACGAGCAGGCCGCGGTGGCAGTCAGCGCGACCGAATCGCTCACTGCGGTAGCAGGCTCACTGGCGGCCGAGGGATTCAACGAGTAGGCACAACTCGACACTACCGTCACAGCCAGAGGGGCAGTCTTGCTGATGCCGCCGCCGCTGGCGCTGATGACCAGATTGTACGTACCTACGGCCATCTTCGCGCCGGCGGTGAGGGTTAGTGTGGTTGTTCCCGACCCGGGCGCAGCTAGGCTGGCCGGAGCGAAGGCCGCAGTAAGTCCGGTAGGCAGAGTGCCCGCCGAGAGCGTAATCGCGGACTTAAAGCCGCCGCTCACGCTCAGGGTCCATGTGCTGGTGGCACTGGCTCCCTGAGTTACGGATGCCGTTGCCGATGCCGCGCTCAACTGGAACGATGGAATCGGCGTGGCGCCGCCGCCCCAGGCATTCACCAGTTGGTTGGCATCCACCGAGCCGAGCCCGGTCACCGGGTCATATCCGGCCCCGGCGCTGTAGCCCGTTACCCCGGGAACCGAATTGTTGCCAGCCGTAATATCGTGGAACACGGCCGCGCCGCCAGACGACTGCCGCGCCGCGAGCGTGTACAGCGCGGAATTCACATTTCCTTGCCGTGCGCCTTGCCGCTCGATCACCAGCGCCGTCAAACCGGCGAAGGAGGGCGTGGAGGCCGACGTTCCGGACACCGCATAGAACCCGCCATCCAGGCTAACCAGGTAAGCATCGTGCCCGGCGGCGGTGAGCGCCACATCGGGTACATCGCGGCGGCCATCTGCCGGCACGCCCGTCCCGGTTTGCCACGACGGCTTGGTGTACATGATGCTGGCACCGCCGCCGCTGGACCACAGCTCTGAGCCGCTTGCCACGCCGCCGCTTTCGTTCCACGCCGCTTCCGGAATGTAAGTTAGCGCCGAGCCCAGCGTGCTGGTATTGCTCGAGGATGACCAGTAGAGCGCCGGGTTGGTGGTGTCGGCGAACTCGGTGCCTCCCACGCAGGTGCTGTAAGGCGACGAGCACAGGCCGTTCACCGCGCGTCCGGCGACCGCCGTCATAGCAGAAGCGCTGTCGCAGCCCGCCGCGCCGCTATCGCCCGACGCCACGAACACACTCATGCCTTGAGCCGCGGCCTGCTGCCAGAGCGCATTCCAGAACTGGTTACCCGAAGTTCCGTTGGCCGCTTCACAATTGCCGAAGCTCAGACTGACTACCGGCGCCAAGTTTTGGTTGACGATGTACTGCGCCGACAAAGCTACGCCGTCGGAGGAAGCCGTCGATGCCGAAACCACCAGCTGTATTGCGGCATTCTTGGCTACCGCGCCCGACCACTCCACATCCAATTCCGCTTCCATCTGTTCGTCTTGCGAAACGATGCCCGGATCGGGACCGTTGAGAACCACGGTGGGGTTATTGGCCGGTAAACCCATCTTGCTGCGGAAGGTCTGCACGTCCGACATCTGGATGTTGGTGCGCCCCACGATGGCGATCGACTGGCCAGTGCCGTCAGTCGAGCTGCCGTAAAGCGGGCCCAGGTTGTAAATGGTCGCGAAATCGGCCGGCGCCAGGTAGTGCGAACTCCCGGAGGTGTATTCCGGCGTGACGTCCGTCGCCGGAATGGCCACATGCAGAGGTTTGGATAGAAAATCGTGCAACGAAACCAACCCGCCCACAACAGCCGCGAGCGCGCTCGGAATCTGCGGATCGGTGGCGTTGGCATGATGCAGTTCGCTGTTCACCCGGTAGAGGCGAATCTCCGTGTGGAACGCCGCGTTCGCCTGCGCCACAGTTCCGCTGAAGATCACCATGCTGCGGCCCTCGGAAACCGGCTCAACCGCGAAGCCACTCGCTGCCAGCCAGCTCACTACCTGGTTCAAATCGTGATCGGAGACGCCGAACGTCCGGCCGAAGCTCTCCGGCGTGAGCCACTGGTGGTAGAGCGGCGATTGCGGATCCTGTTGCGCCTCCAGCAGAGCATCGAGCGCCTGCTGCTGGGCGGCAGACGGGCGCAGCACCAGCATCATACTCTCCATGCGGGTATCGAGCGCCGCCCGGCCGGCATCGTATTCCGGCCGCGCCAGCGGATGACGGTTGCCGGGGAGCGTCACGCGCAGCCGGTCCGTGACCGGTGTCGTGATCCGGTCCATGGGCTGTACCCGGCTAAGATCCAAAGGAGCCTGGGCGGCCAGTGACAGGTCGAACAGGCAGGTTGTGGCGACGATTCCAACCACGAAGGCGGTCCGAGAGCTTTCTCGCATTCGCTGTGGCTCATCGTCCCGCTCTAAAACAGCTTTAAAGGAATTGTCACCTAGGCCGAAGGGGCTGAATTTTTCGGATGATCTAAGCTATCGCAGCGCGGTCGCTCTGCGGATTTACCTTACTCCTATTGCTCAGAACCTGATTCCATGCATTTCCACAGATTAAGGGTTTCACGTATTATGTGAATATGAACGTAACGTTGTCGCTCGAAGACGATCTGGTGAAGAAAGTTCGGAAAATAGCGGTAGACCGGGATACAACTCTTACGGCCATGATTCGCGATTACCTGGAAACCGTTGCTGCGGAAGAAGCCGCCAGTGGCAGGAAACGTCGCGAGAGGGAAGCACTTGAGCGGACCTTTGAAAGGTTCCAGTTCAAAGTTGGCAAGCACAGCTGGAAGCGGGCAGATCTTTATGCCCGGTGATTTTCTCGATACCAATGTGCTGGTATACGCTTACGATCCGACCGACCGTCGCAAGCAGAAAGCCGCGCAAGGACTCTTGAGGAAGGCGCTGGGAGGAGAGATGACGATCTCAGGGCAAGTGCTGGCCGAGTTCGCGGCGACCCTTTTTCATAAGCTCTCGCCGCCCGCGTCTCCGGAAGGTGTGGAGGCTGTGCTGGACGCACTGGGCCCGATCCGGCTTCTCCCGACCGACGGGGAAATGGTGCGCCGCGCGGTGGAGGCTCAGGCTTCTTACGGCCTGCACTTCTACGACGCACTGATCATAGCTGCCGCGGAGCGCGCCGGTTGCGTTCGAATCTGGTCGGAGGACTTCAATGCTGGGCAGAATTATTTTGGCGTCACGGTCGAGAACCCGTTCGCCGCTGGGATCTGACCCAGGAAATCGGTACAAGGAGTCAGACGGGGATGACACAGGCACAGAATAGGAAACCGCGACACTCAGCACATCAAACCCAGTGGGCAGCGCAATTCGCGGTCGCGAGCGAGTTATGTAAACGCGGATATGAAGTCGCGTTCACTATGGGTAATCACCCAACCATAGATCTAATGGTCATCAGCCCCAATGGCAGACAGTTCTCCGTAGATGTGAAGGGACAATACAAGCCGAACTTTTGGCCACTGAGCCCGAAAAAGACGCGCGACAAGCTATTCTATGTGCTTGCTTTTGTCCCCGAGGATGGGCAGAATCAGTTCTTCATCCTTACGCAGGATCAAGTCAATGAAGGAATCCGAATCGATTGGGAGAACGCTAAAGCGCGGAGGAAGGCTAAGGGTCTTCCAGGTGAGCCTGGCGATTTTACAGGCATCGAACGGAAGTTTGCGCAACTCTTCAAGGACCGTTGGCAGGTCTTGCCAAAATGAGCGGTGGTTAGCCCGGCACTCCGCCCCCACCCCGGCTCGTAAACAGCGCTATACTACTCCATTGCAGTTACATAGGTGAGGCTTCCCATGAGCGCGGCAGAGCTGATTACCCCTCACGCGGCCGGAATTGCCGGCGAGCAGGCAGCAGTCGCTCATCGCTGCCTTTATTACATGTCCTTGATGCGCGAGGTCGAGGACCGCATTGAGCGCAAACTGTACCGGCAGGGCAAGATCATCGGCGGCGTGTATGTGGGCCGCGGCCAGGAAGCCATCCCGGTGGGCACATCTCTTTTGGCCGAGCCGGATGACGTGCTGCTGCCTTCCCACCGCGACATGGCGGTCTTCTTCGTGCGCGGCGTTCCCCCCGCCCGTGTCCTCGCCCAATATATGGGCCGGGTCGGCGGGCTGACGCGCGGCCGCGACGGCAACATGCACATGGGCGACATGAAATTGCGCATCGTCTCGATCATCAGCGCCATGGCTGCCTGTGTTCCTGTGGCCGCCGGGGCCGCGCTGGCGTTGAAATATCAGGGCTCGCGCGGAGTCGCATTCTGTTACTTCGGCGACGGCGCCACCAGCCGCGGCGATTGGCATGAAGGTCTCAATTTGGCCTCCGTGCTAAAGCTGCCGGTGGTCTTCATCTGCAACAACAACCAGTACGCCTACTCCACGCCCTTGAGCAAGCAGATGGCCTGCCGCGACGTGGCAGCCCGTGGTCCGGGCTATGGCATTCCAGCGGAAATTGTGGATGGCAACGATGTGCTGGCAGTCTACGAAGCCGGCCGCCGCGCAGTAGCCCACGCCCGTGCCGGCGAAGGCCCCTATCTTCTCGAGTGCAAGACTTTCCGCATGACGGGCCACTCCGCCCACGATGCCGCGGACTACGTTCCCAAGGACCTTTGGGATCACTGGAGCAAGCTCGACCCCATCACGCGCCTGGAAACCAGGATGATCCAGAACGGCTGGACCACACAGGCGGAATGCGAAGCAGCGCGCGCGCGCATCCTACGCGAAGTGGACGAGGCCGTGGCATGGGCCGAGAACAGCCCCTATCCGGACCCCGCTACACTGCTGGACGACGTGTACGAACGGTAGCCCCATGCCCACCACCTACCTGGAAGCCATACGCGAAGGACTTTGGGAAGAGATGGAACGCGACCCCAATGTCTTCCTGATTGGCGAAGATATCGGCGTCTACGGCGGCGCGTTTAAAGTGACCGCCGGGTTTCTTGAAAAGTTCGGCGAGCGCCGCGTGGTGGATACGCCTATCTCCGAATCGGCCATCGTGGGCGCATCCATCGGCGCTGGCTTGATGGGCCTCCGGCCGGTTGCCGAGATGCAGTTCTCGGATTTCATCACGTGCGGGTTCGACCAGATTGTCAATTTCGCCGCCAAGTGCCGGTACCGCTGGAACGCGGCGGTCCCCATCGTGGTGCGAGCGCCTTCGGGTGGTGGCATTCACGGCGGGCCGTTTCACTCGCAGAATCCGGAAATGTGGTTCGTGCGCACGCCCGGTCTGAAGGTGGTGGCGCCGGCCACCGCTTACGATGCCAAGGGCCTGATCAAGTCCGCCATCCGCGACAACGACCCGGTGCTCTTCTTCGAGCACAAAGGTCTATACCGCCGCATCAAAGAGGACCTGCCGGCCGAAGACTACACCGTCCCTCTGGGCAAAGCCAAAATCGTGCGCCAGGGCTCTAGTCTGAGCATCATTACCTACGGCGCTATGGTCTGGGTGGCGCTCGATGCCGCGGAACAATTGGCGGCCGAAGGCATCGATTGCGAGGTGCTCGACCTGCGCACGCTCGCGCCGCTCGACCGCGATGCGGTTTGCGAAACGGCCCGGAAAACTTCCAAGGTGCTGCTTCTGCACGAGGACACGCAAACCGGTGGCCTGGCTGGAGAACTGGCGGCGACCCTCACCGAACGCGTGTGGGAATACCTGGACGGCCCCATCGTGCGCGTGACGGCGCCCGACACTCCGGTCCCCTTCAGTCCGCCTCTGGAAGAGGCCTTCCTGCCCAATGCGGAAAAGGTCGTCGCGAAGGCTCGCTGGCTGCATCGCTATTGAGCTACTGCTGCTCGGATCGCTGACGGCGGCGCCGAATTTCGATTACCGGGCGGGGACGGCAACCATTGGCCTGTCGCGTGCACTCGTGATCGAGGATCGCCACCATCACCCGGCGGTCATCATTAATGTCGCCTTTTCGACGCCGCTCTCAGTTTCGGACCACATCGGTGCGCTGGCGGCGACAGCCTACGGGTTGGATCGGTCCGCCCTGATCATTCATTCGACGCGGGAAGGCGACCCGGCGCCGCAGGATACGGTGGCCGCAATTGGCGCCGCATTGTCGGCTCTCGAACCGGCAAATATTTCTTACGGAAACGGGATGCTGGTGGTGTCGATCGCGCCCGTCTGCACTACGATTTTGGGCGATGCCGTGATGCAGGGCTGCACGCCGGTGGCCGGGGTCCCGGTGCACGGTTCCATCCGCTCGGCGTTCCGTGTAGTGGATCTGGCGCACGGCCTCCAGGTGCGCGCCGCAGCACCGCGGTACGCAACCGTTCAAGCCGTCGCGCTGGGCGAAGCAGTCGTCATTTTGTCAGCACCCGCGAATTTCATCGAGCCGGGCCCCGGCCGGATCGTGGCCGCTTTACCGGCAATCGACTACGACGCCCGCGTTGCCGCCGCCCTCGCCAACGTTCTCGCGCGGGTGGGAAAGAGCCGCTGATAGGTGGGGCATGCTTTAGCTTGCCCAGAAGGGGCGTTGGCAAGCTAAAGCATGCCCCACCTATGCCGTTTTCCACCAGCGCGGCAGATCGGCAACCGAATCCAACACCGCGTAAGGCCGAACCTCGCCATCCAGATCCGCTGGGCGAAATTTTCCGGTCTCGACCAGCAAGCCTTTCAAGCCGGCTGCTTGCGCGCCGCCCACGTCGGCTGTGATATCGTCGCCGATCATGAGGATCTCATCCGCGGGGAGGCCCAGTCGCTCAGCCGCGCCTGCGAAGAATGCAGCCGCGGGCTTGCCAAATACCAGCGGCTTGCGCCCGGTGGCATGTTCCAGCGCTGCCACAAACGGCGCTACGTCCAGCGCCAGACCGTCGGAGGCCAGCCAGTAGCGGGTCATGCCGAGCGCGATTAGCCTGGCTTCCGGGTTGTGGTGCAACAACCGAAAAGCTCGGTTGAGCGTTCGATAGTCCCACATCTCCTGCAGATCCCCGATCACCACGTAAGAGGCGCCGCGCTCGGCGTCGTCCGGAAGAACCGGCAGGCCGGCGAACTCCGCGCGCGTGGATGGCTTCAGAAAAAGCGCGATCTCTCCCCGCCCGTTGGCGCGCAACCACTGTGCCGCGACGGCCGACGGCGTGAAGATCTCCGCCTCGGTTGCCGACATGCCAAACGAGCCGAGCTTCTCCACCAGGGCGGCGCGCGACCGGGAACTGGTGTTGGTCACTAACAGGTGGGGAATCGCCTGCGCGCGCACCCACGCCAGGGCTTCGACCGCACCGGGGATCACGCGATTGTGGTTGTAAAGAACGCCGTCCAGGTCAAAGAGAATCCCGCGGATCATGGCGCTTCCGCGTACACGCGCTGGACCACATTGGCAACCGGTCCCATGGTCTGCCAATCCGGGTACTTGGTTTTGAACTCGGCCGTCACCACTTTCGCGGCTTCGTCGGCCGAGGTGCCTTGCCGCTTGAGCGCCAGCGCGCGAGATTGCAGATCCAGGAGGAACGCCCGCTCTTTTCCGATGAGCGACCCATCCCCCAGCGCCCCGTGATCGGGCACTACGAAGCGCGGTTTCAGTGGTTCGAGCTGGTCCAAAATCGAGAGCCAGCCCTTCACAGTTGCGTCCGCATTGGGCATGTTGGGGACAATTTTGTTCTGCACAATATCGCCGGAAATCAGGGTGCTGTCGGGGTCGACGAAGATCAGCTCGTCGCCCAGGGTGTGCGCGGCGCCCAGCCAGAACAGGCGCGCGGTGACCCCGCCCAGATCGAGCTTTACTTCGCGGTCAAAAACCAGATCGGGCGCGCGCAGCTTCACGTCTTTCAGTTCTTCCTTAAACTGCGGTGAGAAGCCGCGGAACATTTCGAGGAATTCTTCTCCGTGCTTCTCCAATTCCTGCTGCTGCGCGGCGGGGCGGATGATAACCGTCCGGGCGGGAAATGCCTGCTCTCCAGAGGCGTGCTCGGGATGGAAATGCGTGGTGGTGAGGTACAGGTTCGGACCTTTGGCAAGCTTCTCCGCTGCGCGCACCACGATGGCTCCATTGCGAACTCCCATGCCCGTATCGACCACCAGCGTTCCACGGGTTCCTACGACGAAGGCGATGTTAGGAAAGCCAATGATGGCGTGGACGTGATCGGAGACGCGCACCACCGCATTTTCCGGCACTCCCTGTTGCTGTTGCTGAGCGTGCAGAACCGCGGCGGCCAGTAGCGCAAACGTCGCGCAGGCGATCAATTTGACATTTCGATGCACGAAACCCTCCGACCGGCGGCGAAGACCGCCGGCGTTACGTAGCGCTGGCGATCTTGTCGCCGGCACGCTTGCCGCAAGTTTCATTGGCTTCTCCTTCATGGCAATGCGAACGTGTAAATCGCGTTGTGGCCGCGGCCGGGTTTGAACTCCGGAGTCGCGGCAGCAAAGTTGTTCTCGCCGAGCAGCCCTGGAACCGCCAGGTTGTCCCCGGTGATCACCGAGAGGTATTGCTTCCCGTTGACCGCGTAGGTGATGGTGCTCACCGAGATGGTTCCGCCGACAATCTGTTCCCAGAGAATCTTGCCGGTATCGGCATCAAAGGCGCGCAGCCGGCGGTTCAGATCGCCCCAGAAGACCAGATCGCCCGCGGTAGCCAGCGCGGCGCCGGTGCTGGTAGCGCGCGAGCCGGTGCTCCAGCGTTGAATCTCGCCCGTGGCCATGTTCACTTTGGCCAGGCCGACGTAATTGTTGGGATCGGACCCTTGGCGATGGCCGCCCATACGACGCTCGGGAGTGGCCGGACTGTCGGCCGTGGCAGGTTTCGCCGAGGTTTGATCGAGGCACACGTCGTAATACGGAACATAGAGCGAGTTCTTGCCCGGATGATACGCCGTGGGCCAATAGCTGCGCGTGTTGAAGAAGCAGATCAAGCGCCGCTGGCCCGGTTCGCCCACGATCAGGTCCTCATTGATGTGCGCGATCCCGGTCTTCACGTCGATGCCCGAGAGGATGAAGTTGGGGACATCGAAAGGAAACGGCGTGGCCCAGAGGAATTGCCCGGTTCCGCGGTCGATGGCCCACATGCCTCCACCTTCGCCGACGTTCACGGAGATGTCGCGCACTTGCCCCTTGGGAATGGCGGGGTTGATCCACTTAACGTACTTGGGTTCGGGACTCACGGGCGTGCGGATCAGAGTTCGCTCTTCGTTGATGTCTTCATCCCAATCGTCCCCTGGCAGATGCTGGTAATACCACGCGAGCTTGCCCGTAGCCGGATCCAAAGCCACGGTCGAATTGCTGTACAGGTCCGCCGGCGCTGCGAGCGGAATCGCAAAGGCGTTCCCTCCATGGCGCGCCGCACGTGTGTTCGGCGTGGGATTGGCGATGCCCCAATAGATCAGCTTGCGCGCGGGGTCGTAGGAGCCCGGCAGTCCCCATGTGGATGCGGTGCGCTTTTCCTCGGGAGCGCCGGCCCAGGAATCGCCTGCCGGGTCGTTGGCGGCCTGCGTGGTGTAGAAGCGCCAGACTTCTTTCCCGGTGTGCGCGTCGTACGCCCCGATGTAGCAGTTGGCGCGCAGGCCGGCCGTGCAGGTGCCCCCGGCGAAAACCTTGCCATCCACTGCGATGACCCCGGAGGTATGGCCGCGCGCGTCGGCCTTGGTCTCCCAGCGAAGCGCGCCCGTGCGCGCATCGAGAGCCACTACATAACTGTCGGGCGCGGCGAAGTAGATCATGTCGTCGAAGATGGCGAGAGTCTTGGATCTTCCGCTGGTACCTATGCCGGCGTTGGCGTACTTGCGCTTGTACTCCCAGATGAGGTCGCCGGTGGTGGCGTCGAGAGCTTCCACGTTCGAACCCGGCTCGGTCACATACATGATGCCGCGATAGACGGTGGGGATCGTCTCGGTGGTGCCGGGCGTCATGCCGCGCGACCAAGCCAGGCGCAGCGTGGCCACGTTCTGCTTATTGATCTGCTTGAGCGGGCTGAAGCGTTGCGCATCGTAGGTGCGGCTGAACATCAGCCAATCGTCGGGGCTGGGATTTTCGAGCATCTCTTGGGTGACGGGCTTGAAGTCCGGCACTTGCGCGAAAGCCGGGGTGAGGGCGGCGGCAAGGATGAGTATGGTCCTGCGCATTCTTCTTGGTAGCTCCGTGGATTGCCCATCAGCGTAGGGGTTAGGGGTTGCTCGTGTCAAGTGATGGCGGTCTGCTCCACGCGCCTTCAGAGCACCTTTGCGAGTTCCGCCAGTACCAAATCTCCGTAGTCGGGGTCCTTCATTGAGAATTGCCCTTTCCTGATCTTCGGGTTGATGTTTAGAAAGAGCTCTCCTTCTTGGTCTCCTTCTCCCAGGAAGAGCTTTAGCGCGGTCCAGTTTCCAGGCGGTTTTGTGTTAAAGCCGCCGCCCCTTACCTGTGACAAGTTATCTCCGATGTTTGCGTACGTGAATGGTATGCTCGTCCTTTTCGAGGCGGGCAAAGGTTGGACTTTAGCCTGAAGCGCCTTATGAAGGTCGGCCAGGCAGAACACTCGAATCCGATCCCGTTCCCGGTACAAACCTGCCCTCGCCGGATTTGATACTGAAGTCTGTGGCGGACTTGCCAGGCGCGGATTTCGCCGGTCCAAATTCCATTCTGAACCTCGCTATCTTTCCTTGCGATGTGTAGGTTCCTATCCATTGTTGCGAATCATTGCCGCCTTGCACTGGTTCCAAGTCAAAAGCCACAGACGCCTCGTCCGGAAGATAAGCCTCTGCGACTGAACCGTTCAACTCGCTCCGGTTGCAACCCGCCAAAACCAAGAATGCCGCGGTGCAGAGCATGGCTCGTCGGATCATACATCGATAATTATCCCAGCCAACCGCGCGGCGACGTTGCCGCGATCTGCTGGGGTCGCTGGAAGAGGGCGGATGACACCGAGATCGAGCGACCTTGGCGCCTCCAGGGCGCTGAGGGCTACTTGCCTTCCAGGCTATGCTGAATGCGCGGAACCCAGATCTCCCGCGCTGATGGCTCCATGGTCATGGCGATGTTCCGTGCGTGCTCATACGCGCATCGGGCCTCGACGGTACGATGCGTTGCGGTAAGCACGCGCGCGAGCGCCATCTGAGCTGGCAGCGCCTCGGGTGCGAGCGTCACGGCGGTCTGCGCTTCCGCCAGCGCTTGCTCGAACTGTTTCCGATCGAGCAGATCATTCGCGCGGTCCACGTGGCCAAGAGCTGAAGCGAACGGGACCCGGAAGGTGCCATTGAAGACGAAGACGCCATGCTCGATGACCGCGTCGGGGCGCAGCCGCTGAAAGTCGCGATAGGGGTTCAAGACGTTGGAGCCGAGTTCGAAGCCGGTGAGGACCCCGGCGCTGATCAGTACGGGCCCCTCAATGACGGGCGGGGTGTCGGTGCGCTCGCCGAACCAGGCCGTGTCGGGCGTCGGTAGCGGCCGGCAAGGGATGCGATAGTCGCTAAAACGGATACCGGACTCGACAAAGTAGGCGAACCAACAGCTCTTGATGCCGTGCTGGTCGACGAACTTCTTGGTGCCGATAAGCTGCTGGCCCCAGTCGGTATTGGAGTCGCTAAGATACCGGAAGGTGGCCGAAGGGCCGCCCCACAGTTCGTTGGAGTAGGCCATGTAGGAAGTGGGGAAGGCGCTGAGCGAGGAGCCAACGTGGAACAGTAGCAGCGCCCCGATGGGATACGACCAGCGGCGGTCGGCGCGGATCAGCTTCCAAGCGGCGCCGGCGGCGAGCAGGGCGGCGAAGATAAAGATGAGCAGGATATGCCGCGCACCGATGTTCAACTGGGAGCCCATCGAGACGAGCAGGTAGAACAGCGGCGGTATCGAGAGGAAAGCGATTTCGCGCCAGCAGCGGATTTTGCCGGCGGCGATGGCGACCACTGCGAGCAACAAGAGTAGAAGTAGAGCCAGTGTGGACTTGATGACGAAGGCGACCGGAAAATAGAACCAGACACCGTGCGCGTAGACTTGGCCGAAGATGTAGCTCGGCATGGAGTTCGCGACTTCACGGACGTCGGCTAGTCCGTACAGGTACGACTCCGGCAGCACGCGCCAATGGGCAAGGGCGAGAATCGCCTGGGACTCGTGCGGCGACAGCGAGCGCACGGCTTCGGCCAGGGGTGGATTGATCTGCAGCCCTCGCGGACGCGCCTGATAACGGAATCCATAGACGCCCCACAGGAGAACGGCGGCGATGGCGGTAGCGGCGACGAGCGTCCCGCCGAGACGCATGGCTTGGCGAAGCCCCGTTTCGGCGGTCGTGCGATGACGGAGTAGCTCGATGGCGGCAAGCAGTACGAGGATTGGCAGAAGCAGGATCGCCGAATGCTTAGTTGCCGCGGCCAAGCCTCCGGCGAGACCTAGCGCCGCGATACGCCAGACCGACGGCGCCTTCACGTATCGATAAAAGGCAAAGATGGTGGCAAGCAGAAAGCACGCGAGCCCAGCATCGGTGGTGACCATGGCGCCGTGCGCAATCAGATTGGGCTCGAAGACAACCAGGGCCAGGGCTAGGAAGGCGGCGCCGGTGCCGAACATCTCCCGCGCGCTGAAGAAGACCAGCAGGGCCAGTAGCAGCGTGAGCAAAGAGGCTGCCATGCGCGCGCGGAAAATGGTGCGAGCCGCGTCGTTGCCGTAGATCCAGTCGCGCCCGCTGAGGTAGGCTTCGGTTTTGAAGTACCGGTTTTGAAGCTGCGGGACCCTCAGATCCATCGCCAGCAACGGGAGCGCGGCGAGCATCTTCACCAGCGGCGGATGTTCAGGGTTCAGCCCGAAATCACCGGCCTTCCAGTCGAGGTACCCGGCAAAGAGATGGTCGCCCTCATCCCAACTCAAGGATTCCCGGCTTACCGAGAGCGCCAACTCAGCCGCGAGGATGGCCAACAACGCGCAGACAGCCGCGGCGATCAGCCACCCCTTCCTCATCAGGCACCTACTAAGCACGTTACCGAACTGCGACCGTGAGGGAGCGGGGGTTGGCGCGTTACACGCCCGCCAGCACCGGCCTTACCGCGCCATAGCGCGGCAAAGACTTCAGCACGCGCGCCACCTCGTCGCGGAGATAAGGACCGGCGATCACATCGGCAGCGCCTGCCTCCAGCAGATCGCTCCAACCGCCGTCGATTTCCGCCAGGCACACAATTACCGGAACGCCCCCCGCAAGCTGCCGGGAGAGCTCCGCCAGGTCCGAAACCGTCCCATCCGGCAAACTCAGCGCACAGAAAATGGCTTGAACGGGGACGCCCGATACCAGAGTGCGGCGTGCATCGGCTAGGGACAATACGGAACATGCCACAGCCCCGCACTGCTCCATGGCGGTCTGGATCTCGTCGCAACTCACCGTCAAGACCAGCACCGGCGTCGGACGGCTGGCGCGCACGGCGTCCCGCACAATGCGTTCCGCGATGTCGCGTAATACGATCCAGTGTAGGCCGCTGCCCAGTTCGCTGTCGGATCCGGCCGCCATGTTCGATCCTCCCCAGATCTTGGCGCGGGGCAGATCCTCGGCGGCCTGAAATGCCTGAACCAGCTTGGTAACTGGAAACGTGTCCTCATCATAAGGAGAGCCACGAATCACACTGTAGGTGTACCGGCCGCTCTTGCGCTGACACAGCAGACTGATCAGGTTGGTGCAACCTTGCGATGCCAGCACCAGCCGCGAATTGGGATCGCCCTTCTCGTCGGCGATGACAAAGCCATTGGGCGAGGTGTAGAGGATCTCCGGTTGGGCGGTGATGGGCGCCGTACCGGCGTTGCCTTCCAGCAGATCTTTGAGACGGTCGCACACTTGCCGGATGGTTTCCTTCACCAGCGCTTCATCACCTTGCGTCTTGCCGTGCATGCGCTGCTGCCGGTAAGGTTCGAATACCCAGGTGAAGTGGTTGCGCACCAGTTCGGGAAGATCCACCGGATAGAGTCCGCCGCACACATCGATCTTGTTGTTGAACTGCACGATCCAGCGGAGCAGGGGATCGCTGTGGAAGCGTTCCAGCAGTTCATGGTATTCGAGAATGAAGGCCGCCAGGCAGACATCCTGGTCCGCATTCCACACGTAGACGGGGAGCGGGCAGCGGTGTTGCAACCACCGTTGCATGAGATGTCCCTGGCGCACCGCCATGTAGGCTTGCATGGCAGCGCTCATGGTGGCCTCCCGGACCACACCCTCGTGATGGTCGAAATGCACGTAGTGGCCCCGGTGGCCCGGCGTATCGTCGATCACTTCCAGCCCAACGGAGTATTCGGGGACCGACTCGATGAAGTGGTCCCAACTGTCGAAGCGCGTGGCAGGCACTTGCAGTTCGATGTACTGGAAAGGGTTCTCGGTCATTTCAGTGCCGGAAAGCGTGCCGCAGCACCCCCAACATGCCGTGACCCTCTGCCGCTAGCGCGGGCGCGGGCGGTGGTTCCGCGGCCAGATGCCGCCGCTGCATCTCCTCGGCCAGAAGCTTTTGGGCGAGCGGCAGAAACGAACCCTTGTTGATTACGGCGTGCTGCAGCTCGGTATCGGGCATGGCGGCATAATAGACCCGCAACGCCTGTTCTTGTGTCCTCATCGGCGTCGTCCTCCTAAGCGCGAAACACACTCACTTCATCCGGCGAAACGGCGTAGCCCTCGTCCCGGGCAGTCTCGACAGCGCACGCCCGCAGGACATCATCGGTAGCGTCGTGAGGGGGCGTTCGGCCTGGTGAGCGCTTGATTACCTCCTCGCCAATTGCAACAGTTACGGTCCATCGCAGCTTTTCCGGTTGCCAACGGATGGAAGCCGTCTGCGCTTGTATGAGTGACATTTTGAGCACCTCCACGCAATCGATAACTCCCAGTGCCCGTCAGAGCACCACTTATCTCAAGAGGAAAATGCCGAAGTAGATCACCAGGAGCGCCGCAAGAGTGAGGATAACCACTCCTGCGGTGAGGGCGGCCCGCTCCATGGCGGTGAAGATCACGTCCCCATAGTGGTGACTTCCGTGGCGTAACGCGCCCAGCATGATACACCTCCTATGCCGCTTGGCGGCTTTCCATCTTCATTTTAACGCTAAAGATCTAAAAAGATCCTAAATTATAGATGGCCTCCTCCCGGTGAACCAGTGGGGGATTTCACTCATGACCGCCGGGTAAAATCCGCGACAAATCAGCAAAACCTTACAACTTCGGACTAATGATTTCCGTGACAATGCCGAAAACTATAATCAGGTAACAAGATCCGGTAATGGCCAAGAAATTGCAGAGATTTGCAACAGTTGGCCAAGGAGGCAGACGTTATGGTGGGCACTGGCAACCTTTTGGATCCTCACAAGCCCGGCCGTCAAGCCGAGGCGCTCGGAGCCAACTTGCGAAGGCTTGTCGTTGGACAGGACGAAGCGATCCGCAAGATCGTGGAGCTATACCAGATGTATGTGACGGGTATGAACTCGCCCGGCCGCCCTATCGGAAACGTGCTGTTTCTCGGGCCGACGGGCTCAGGCAAGACGCGGCTGGTGGAAGCCACTGCCGAAAGCTTGTACGGGAGTGCCGACAACATCGTTAAAGTGAATTGCGCCGAATTCCAGCACAGCCATGAAATCGCCAAACTGCTGGGCGCCCCTCCCGGATACCTGGGACATCGGGAAACTCACCCCATGTTCAGTCAGGAGACTCTGAACCGGGCCCATACCGAGACCCTCAAAATCAGTCTGGTACTTTTTGACGAAATCGAAAAAGCCAGCGATGCGCTTTGGAATCTGCTGCTTGGCGTTCTCGACAAGGCCAGTTTGACGCTCGGCGACGGCCGCCAGACGGATTTTTCACAGTCCTTTATCTTTATGACCAGCAACCTCGGTGCATCCGAGATGGAAGGCCTGGTCCGCCCCCGTTGGGGCTTTGGCACCACGCCCAAGTTCGATCAGGCAGGCGAGGGCACGCAACTCTCCGAGAAGCTATCGAAGGTGGGAGTGGCAGCCGCCCGCAAGAAGTTCGTTCCCGAGTTTGTCAATCGCCTGGATGCCATGGTGGTATTCAACGCTCTGGGCGCGGCCGAATTGCGGCAAGTGGCTGAAATCGAGCTCCGTAGAGTGCAGGAAAGAGTCCTGAGCAGTAAAGCCGCCGCCTTCGTGTTCCGCCTGACGGAGGAAGCCGTCGACCAACTACTGGAAGATGGCACTGACCCCCGGTATGGCGCCCGCCATCTGCGCCGCGCCATTGACCGCCTGCTGGTCCAACCCATTTCGAATCTCGTAGCTTCGGAGCAGGTGCGGAGCGGAGATTGCATCATGGTCGAGGCCGACACCGAGTCCAAACAGATGCTCTTCCGCCGGGAAGCCGAGTCGCTTTCGCTAGCCACCATGGCGCGCCTAGCCCAGATGCCTTTCGGCGAAGAGCCCTCGGCCGCGGCAGCCAGAGCCGACCGCTCCGAGCACAAGCTCGTCCGGCGCCTGCATTCCTGGGCGACGTAGCCTGGCGTTTCCAGTCCCGCGAAAGACCGCTCCCTGTGGGGTTTACCGAGCCGCGACCAAAGGGAGCTGTCGACCTCGGAACCGACGTTTACCCTAGGCTGCGTCCAGCAACCGGATCGAGCACCACGCCATCCACCGGTTCGCTAACGCTGGTTTCGGAGGGTGTCTGTTCCGCCCGAACGGGGCGGAGCCTCGGGCGGCGTCAACGTGGTCCGCCGCTTCGCAGATCAGGTGAGCGGCTGCGCCGGCTGCTTCATAGATTCAGCTTAACATCGCTTCCCGACCCCCCAAACCGTATAATAATAGCGGCTGGGCAGCTCTCCTCCTTCCTCCACGTCGCAGGCGACTACGTTGAGGGTTCCACCAGAAAGAACCGAAAATGCCGATCCGTGTTGCGCTGCATCACAAGACCGTCTACCAGTATGACCGCCTGGTGAGCCTCTCGCCGCAACTCATCCGGTTGCGGCCCGCGCCGCATTGTCGTACGCCCATCTCGGCGTATTCTCTCAAGATCGAACCGGCCGGCCATTTTCTGAACTGGCAGCAGGACCCGCAAAGCAATTACGTCGCGCGTGCCGTCTTCCCCGAACGGGTGCACGAACTCTCCATCGAAGTCGGGTTGGTTGCCGAGATGTCGGTGATCAATCCGTTCGACTTCTTTCTGGAGGACTACGCCGAGAAGTTCCCCTTCCGCTACTCGGACTGGCTCGCGAAGGAACTTGCTCCGTACCTGGAGCGGCAGCCGGCCGGCCCGAGGTTGCAAGCCTTACTCGACAGCGTCGACGTTTCCCCGATACGATCCATGGATTTTCTGGTGGGGATCAACCAGCGTCTGCAAGGCATGGTCGGTTACTTGATTCGTCTTGAGCCCGGCATCCAGACGCCCGAGGAGACCTTAACGCTGGGCACGGGCTCTTGTCGCGATTCCGCCTGGCTGCTGGTGCAGCTTCTACGCCACCTGGGGTTGGCGGCGCGATTCGTCTCCGGTTACATGATCCAGCTCAAGCCCGATGTGAAGGCGCTCGATGGGCCGGTCGGTGCCGCGGAGGATTTCACGGACTTGCACGCCTGGGCGGAAGTATATCTTCCGGGCGCGGGCTGGATAGGCCTCGATCCGACCTCCGGCCTGCTTGCAGGGGAGGGCCACATTCCCTTGGCCGCCACGCCGGAGCCGGCCTCCGCCGCGCCCGTCAGCGGCGGCGTGAGTCAGAGCCAGGTCGAGTTCATCCATGAGATGTCGGTGACACGCATTCATGAGGACCCGCGCGTCACGCTACCTTACCGCGACTCGCAGTGGGAACAAATCGAAGCCCTGGGCCACCACGTCGACGGGCAAATCCGAAGCGCTGACATTCGCCTCACCATGGGCGGCGAACCGACCTTCGTCTCCATCGACAATATGGACGGCGAAGAGTGGAATTACGCGGCCGTGGGGCCCGAAAAGCGGCTCCTGGCGTGGAACCTTCTCGACCGCCTCCGCGACCGTTTTGCGCCGGGTGCACTGCCGCACTACGGACAGGGCAAGTGGTATCCGGGCGAGCCTCTGCCCCGCTGGGCCTTCACCTGCTACTGGCGAAAAGATGGCGTGCCGCTGTGGCACGACCGCTGTCTGGTGGCGCGTGAGGATGCGGCATCCAGTTTCAGCGCGCTCGACGCCCAGCGCTTTGCGGAAACGCTGGCCTGCCGCCTCGGCGTGGATCCCGATTACAGCAACCCGGCTTTCGAAGACCCGTTCTACTATCTGCAGCAGGAACGCCAACTTCCCATCAATGTCGATCCGGTGGAGAACCATCTGGAGGACGCCGGCGAGCGCGAGCGCGTGCGGCGCGTGTTCGAGCACGGCCTGAACCATCCCGTCGGCTTCGTGCTTCCCTTGCAGCGCGGCTCGGGAAAGAGCGGCCCGGAATGGCAGACCGGCTTGTGGATGTTGCGCGGCCAGCGTCTCTTTCTGGTGCCCGGCGATTCGCCCCTCGGGTTGCGGCTTCCTTTGGCCAGCTTGCCTTGGGTGGCGGCGGATGAGAAGCCCGAGGAGGTTGGCGAAGTCGACCCCATGGTCGACCGCGGCAGACTTCCGCTGCCCGCCCGCATTTCACCGGCCGATCCGGTTCTGCAACGCCGCCGCGATACCGATCGCGACCGCAAGCCGGCCGCCGGCGAATCGGCGCCGTGGGTAGTGCGCACCGCACTCTGCGTGGAGGTGCGGACCGGCCACCTGTATATCTTCATGCCGCCGCTCACGGTGGTCGAAGACTACCTGGATCTGGTCACCGCCATCGAGGACACCGCCGCTCATCTAAAAATGCCGGTGATCATCGAAGGCTATCCGCCGCCGTACGATCCACGCATCGACCAGATCAAAGTCACTCCCGACCCGGGCGTCATCGAGGTCAACATCCACCCCGCGCACAATTGGGCGGAGCTGGTGGCCAATACCACTGCGGTCTACGAGGAAGCACGGTTGACGCGGCTAGGGACGGAGAAATTCATGTTGGATGGGCGTCACAGCGGCACCGGGGGTGGCAATCACTTCGTGTTGGGCGCGGCTAAGCCCGCCGACAGCCCGTTCCTCCGGCGTCCGGATCTGCTGCGCAGCATGATCGGCTACTGGCTCCAGCATCCCTCGCTTTCCTACATGTTTTCGGGGATGTTCATCGGGCCCACCAGCCAGGCCCCGCGCGTCGACGAAACCCGCCAGGACAGTCTCTACGAGCTCGAAATTGCCTTTGGCCAGATTCCCCAACCCGGTGAAGGCGACGTCCCGCCGTGGCTGGTGGACCGCATTTTGCGCCACATCCTGGTGGATGGCACGGGCAATACGCACCGCGCCGAATTCTGTATCGACAAGCTCTATTCGCCCGACACCCCCACCGGCCGGCTCGGATTGCTAGAGCTGCGCGGCTTCGAGATGCCGCCCCACGCGCGCATGAGCCTGACGCAACAATTGCTGGTGCGTGCGCTCATCGCCTGGTTCTGGAAGCAGCCGTACGTGCGGCGTCCCGCGGCTTGGGGCACACAACTCCACGATCACTTCATGCTGCCGCACTTCATCCGGCGCGATTTTGCCGATGTGCTGGATGACCTGAACCGTGCGGGCTATGCTTTCGAAGCCGAATGGTTCGCCCCCCATTTTGAATTCCGCTACCCGGTCCTGGGCCGCGTGAACTACCTGGGCGTCGATGTGGAATTGCGCCAGGCCACCGAGCCCTGGTACGTGCTGGGGGAGGAGCCGGCCGCAGGCGCCACGGCGCGTTACGTCGATTCGTCCGTGGAGCGATTACAGGTCGCGGTGAACGGAATGTTCGGCGATCGTCATCTGGTGTCCTGCAACGGAAGGCGTGTGCCGCTGCACGCCACCGGGACGCAGGGGGAATGGGTGGCGGGCGTGCGCTATCGGGCCTGGCAGCCGCCTTCGTGTTTGCACCCGACCATCCCGGTTCACTCGCCGCTGGTCTTCGACCTGATCGACACTTGGACCGGGCGCTCCGTGGGAGGCTGCACCTATCATGTCTCGCATCCCGGGGGGCTCGCCTACGACACTTTCCCGGTTAATGCCAATGCAGCCGAATGCCGGCGGGCCGCTCGTTTCGTGCCCTTCGGCTCCACCACCGGGCCGGTGGCTATTCCCGCGGCGGAGGAAAACCCGCAATTCCCGGTAACGCTGGACTTACGGCGGCCCACGTCTGGTACCGCGCCGCGCACGTAGCCGGCGGCAAGGCACCGCTCCCTTTGGTCACGGCTCCGTAACGGCGCGTGCGAGATTGGGGCGTGAAACTGCGCGTCGAAAAGCCTTCGACGCCCGTTACCGAGCCGTGACCATAGGGAGCGGTGTTTTGCCGCCCGTCGCCGTTGTGTCAGAATGCGTTGTAGGGGATAGGGGTTAGCTTTCGCGCATGAACCCGGAAATCGTACAGCCAGAGGACCACCTCAACCGCGAGTGGCTTTATCACCCGGACCCCGGTTTTCATGATGAAATGCTGGCGCCCGATGGTTCCGTGCGCCCACACTGGCGGCAGCTCATCGAACCGCTGGCCGAAATGGGCGGAGCCAGCTTTGCGCGGCGCTGGCAGGAGGGCAAGCGCCTCATCCATGAAAACGGCACCACCTACAACGTCTACAGCGATCCGCGCAATACCGACCGTCCCTGGCCTGTGGACCCGATCCCCCTGGTTCTCGATCGCGTCGAGTGGGCCGCCATTGAATCCGCCATCATCCAGCGAGCTACGCTGCTGAACGCCATTCTGGCCGATCTTTACGGATCGCAGAAACTGCTGCGCGACGAATTGGTTCCTCCGGAGCTAGTGTTTCCCAATCCGGCATTTCTCCGGGCCTGCTGCCACGTTCCCGTGCCCGGCGACGTCCATCTGCATATCTATGCAGCCGACCTGGCCCGCGCTCCAGACGGCCGCTGGTGGGTGATTGCCGATCGTACGCAAGCGCCTTCGGGAGCCGGCTATGCACTGGAGAACCGCCTGGTGTCGGCGCGCGTGTTGCCGGATATTTTCCGCGCCGCGCACATTCACCGGCTGGCTACTTTTTTCCAGACCTATAAGGAGACCCTGAAGTCGCTGGCTCCTGGCGGCAAGGAAAACCCACGCATCGTACTGTTAACGCCGGGGCCTTATAACGAGACCTACTTCGAGCACGCGTTCCTCTCGCGCTACCTCGGCTACACGCTGGTGGAGGGCGCCGACCTGACGGTGCGCGACAACCGCGTATACCTGAAGACGCTACGCGGCCTCTTGCCGGTGGATCTGATCGTGCGGCGGCAGGACGATACCTATTGCGATCCCCTCGAACTCCGCGGCGATTCGATGCTGGGGGTGCCCGGTCTGATGCAGGCGGTGCGCTCCGGGACCGTAACGGTGGCTAATGCCCTGGGTTCCGGCCTGGTAGAATCGGCCGCCCCAGCGAGTTTCCTGCCTGGTTTGTGCCGCCATATTCTCGGCGAAGAAATGAAGATGCCCGCCGTGGCTACATGGTGGTGCGGGGAAAAGGCAGCGCTCTCTCATGTGACGGAGCATCTGTCTAAACTGGTGATCAAGCCGGCCTTCCCCTCGCCTGGAGTTCATCCTATTTTCGGTGTGCGGCTGAGCGAAGAGGAGAAGGCCGCGCTCATTGAGAAGATCCGCAAATCGCCCGGCTCGTATGTCGCGCAAGAGCAAGTCGCACTTTCCACCGTTCCGGCTTGGGAGGATGGGCCGGTCCACCCCCGCCATCTCGTGCTCCGGGTCTATGCCGTGGCCACGGGAGATTCTTACAGCGTGATGCCTGGGGGTCTCACCCGGATCACCAGTTCGGTCGACGACCTGGTGGTCTCCATGCAGAGCGGCGGCGGAAGCAAAGATACCTGGGTCATCGCGGGCGGGCCGACGTCGCAGTTGACCCTGTTGCCCTCCGCTTCGTCGCGGTTGGATATCAGCCGAGCCACCTTCGACCTGCCCAGCCGCGTGGCCGACAATCTGTTCTGGTTGGGCCGTTACGTGGAGCGAATCGAGCCGGCCGTGCGCGTGGCGCGCGCCGTGCTGCCGCGGTTATTCCAGGAAACCGACCTGGCGGCCGCGGCGGGGGTCGCCGCCGGCATGCGAATCCTGGCCGGCCTCGGTTCCGTTCGGCCCGAAGTCGAATCTTCCACCGATCACTTCGCCTCGCTCGAACACGAAGTGCTCTCTTTGATCTACGACAGCCGGTCGCGCAATAATCTTCCCTCCCATATCCAGCGGGTGCGCCGCGTGGCCTGGCTTCTGCGCGACCGCATCTCGGGGGATGCCTGGCGCATCCTGAACCAGCTCGATCAGCAACTATCCTCGCCGCCGCCTCCCGAACCGCTCCGCATCAGCGGGGCGCAGGCGGTGTTGGACCAGGCAATCACGACGCTCTCGGCGTTCAGCGGGCTGGTTATGGAAAGCATGACGCGCGGCGATGGCTGGCGTTTTCTCGACATCGGACGGCGCCTGGAGCGCGCCGCTCAAATGGTGGACCTGATTCGCCACGGACTGGGCTATGAATGCGCCTCCGACAGCGGCCAGCTGGAAGTTCTGCTGGAGATCGCCGATAGCTCGATCACGTACCGTTCCCGTTATCTGACTTCCATGCAGGTCGATCTCGTGCTCGACCTGCTGCTGCTGGATGAAGACAATCCGCGTTCGGTGGCGTACCAACTGGCCCGCTTGCGGGACCATGTGGACCAGTTGCCCGGCAGCCGGTCGGTGATCCGGCGCCCGGCGGAATCGCGCATTGCGCTTTCGTTGCTCAATGCCGTGCAACTGGCGGAAGTGCGCGAATTCATGTGCGCCAACTCCAAAGGCCGGCGCGACCATCTGGAAACCTTCTTGAACCGAATCACCGGCGAGATCCGCTCGCTTTCGGATACGCTGTCACGCGCGTACTTCAGCCAGGCGGGTCCTTCCCGGCAGTTAGCCATGCCATAGGCCGTTACATGATATTGCGCGCCACTCACACCACCACGTATCTGTATAGCGATGCGGTCTCGATCTGTCACACCGAGGTGCACCTGGCGCCCCGCGACGACCGCAACCAGCACGTGCTGGAGCACAATCTCGCGGTGGACCCCATGCCGGACATGATGTTCGGACACAAGGACTACTTCGGCAACGACGTCATCTATTTTTCCATCCACGAGCCTCACCAGACACTGACGATCGCGGCGGAGAGTGTGATCGAAATGGCAGAGGCCGATCCGTTTGAACCAACATTGACGCCCGCTTGGGAAATGGCGCGGGGCGAGGAGTGGCGCAACGCCGACTTCCACGCGCTGAAGGCGTACCAGTTCGTGTTCGAATCGCCGCGCATTACGCTGGGGCCGGAATTCGCCAACTACGCAGCCCCCTCGTTCGCTGCGGACCGGCCGTTGCTCGAAGCCGCGATGGATTTGTGCCACCGCATCCACACCGGGTTCCACTATGACAAGGAGGCCACCACGGTAGTGACTCCGGTGGCCGAGGTCCTGGAATCGCGCCGCGGCGTATGCCAGGATTTCGCGCACTTCATGATCGCCTGCCTGCGGTCGCTGGGCCTGGCGGCGCGCTACGTGAGCGGCTACCTGCGCAGCGGAGGGATCGGCAGCGAAGCAAGCCATGCCTGGATTTCGGTCTTCTGCCCCGGTTTCGGCTGGCTGGACATAGACCCCACCAACGACCAACTGGTGAATGGCAACCACGTGACGCTGGCCTGGGGCCGCGACTACTCCGATGTAGCGCCGGTGCACGGCGTGGCACTCGGCGGCGGCGAGCAGGTGATCAATGTGGCGGTGAAAGTGGCGCCGGTAGAAGGGTGACGTTATAAGTCGTCACCGGCCACAGGCGGTTTTCCCTTGCCGGCGCGTTTGAGAATGCGCTTCGCTTTGCCAATGTCGGCTCGGCTGGAGCGTTCCCGGAAGTAGTCCTCGGTGCGCAATGCGGACAACTTCTCTGCCACCGCAACATTGATTAACTGATTCAAAGCGACGCCTTCGGAATCGGCGACACGCTTGGCTTCCTCCAGCAACGAGGCCTGCAAGCGGAGCGCAACATTACTTCGTCGCATGTTTCATACCTCGAAGCTCCCGCCAGATCGTGCCCGGCAGCGCTGCACGAAACCTAACTTCACGCGGCATGTCTTGGCAGTATCTCGCGGTCAATTTGCTCCCGCGTCGCGCGCTCCTCAATCGCCAGATCATAGGCCACTTGAAGATTCATCCAGTACTCGGCAGAGGTCCCGAAGTACCGAGACAGACGCAGCGCGGTGCCGGCCGTGATCGAGCGCTTACCGTTCACGATGGCGCTAATCCGGTTCATGGGAACCCGTAACGCGCGAGCAAGCTGGTTCAGGCTGATACCGGCATCTTGCAAATCTTCAGCTAGGATCTCGCCAGGGTGAATCGGTTCCAATTGTTTCCGCCGCGCCGGCGTTCTAGTGGTAGTCTGCGATTTCGACATCGTAAGCATTTCCCTCCCGCCAGGTGAAACAGATCCGCCATTGGTCGTTGACGCGGATGCTGTGCTGTCCGGCCCGATCGCCTTTCAGCCGCTCCAAACGGTTGCCGGGAATTGCCGCCAGATCGCCCAGGTCAGTCGCAGCATGCAAGCGCGCCAACCGCGTCCTGGCGGGCTGGTCGATCGCTCGGAACTTCCGGCTACCCAAGCCCAAATGCAGAGCCTCGGTCTCCCGGCACCGGAATGAACTGATCACCTAGCGGATGGTACTCCGCATAGCATAGTATATCAAGCGGAGTAGCGGCTTGGTTCCGTGGAGGTCGGTTGGAGTAAATTGTGCCTCCTCATCGGGATCGCGTTCCTAGTTGCTGGTCATCTCGATAACAAGCGCAATCGTCGTCGTCGCCGAGGTGTCATGGAAACAATTGGAATGTTCGCGCTCATCGGAGCCTCATCAGGGGCAGTTATCGGTGGTATCTCTGGAGCGATTTGGAGTGTAGCCCACAAAACCCAGAAGGGGGCAAGTCAGAATAGTGAAACTGCTGATTTGGCCCCAGTAGTCAGGCCCAGTCTCCCACGTCCAGAGACCGCCGGAGCAGTAGGAATTAAGCCACTGGAGAGCGTGCCCCCAGCGAAACACGTATCAAGAATACGGCCAAATTCGTCAGAAAACGACTTTCTCCTCTTTAAAGCCTCTCCACTATTTACGGAGGATCGCAAGGTGCGTATTGTCCGAGACATTACAAGGTTCAGGGCGTACCTTGATAGGTTGGGTTTGTATCTGCCTGTTGGATTGCTGCCAGTTGGGGTTGACGATCCAAATACGGCATTTGGTACCAACGTCGTTGTTGGATCACAGGATGCCATGCTCACTGACTATGTGTTTCTAAAGCCCGAGTCCATCGACGATCCCCCGTCCGCGACACGGGCATATGGCAGCTACGTGATAATGAAAACACTCCTCGGCCCCGCCAGCAGCGCACTGCCAGACTGGGCCACCAGCGCGGCATCTCCCGAGGGTATGGCGCGTTTCACAATGCAGGGTGTTTTCGTAGCTTACTTAAACTGGAGTTTTTGGGGGAAGAAGACAGAAGACGACCAAGGCCGCGATCCGTGGCTGGCCTCATTATGGGACTTACGAGAACGCTTCGAGCCACAGTTCTCTGACTCACTCGTAAGTTATCTCATCAAATCTTTTGCCTCCGGCGCGTCTCCAAAATCAATCGGAGGCAAGGCGTTCATGGCCGGGCAGCCGATCTCACTCCCTAATCCTCTCATAGACGCCGTCGTGCACTCTCATTTATTTCAAGCGAACAGAATAGTTGACAATAACGACTCTAGGCTTAGTGCTATAAATGGTATTTTGAGTGAGCATGGGATCACAGTGCCACAATGAAGAGAAGGGCCTGCGCTCCAGTCGCATAAAATCACCAGTTCATGCGGCCAACTGCTTCACGCTGGATCAGTGTGCGGACGGGCTACCCCGTCTTGCTCATATCGCTTGACGTCCCGCCCGCCGCGGGGATATAGCATTTCATCGTGTAGTCCATCACCATCCGGTCGGCGTTGAAGCGCCAGCCGAGAGTGCGAATCGTGCGCTTCATGCGTTTGATCCAACCCCGCGGCAGACCGTCACGGTCGCGCATGTAATAAAGCGGAATTACTTCTTCGCGCAGCACCCGGTAGAGCTCGTCCCCATCGCGGCTGTCGTGAACGTCCATGTTGGAGTGGGTCCGGCCGGTGCCGATGGCGAAGCCGTTGAAGCCGTCGTATGCCTCCGCCCACCAGCCATCCGGCACGGAAAGGTTCAGGCCGCCGTTCAAGACCACCTTCTGGCCACTGGTCCCGGAGGCCTCCAGCGGCCGGCGCGGGTTGTTCAACCATACGTCGACACCTTGCACGAAGTGGCGTCCCACGTTGATATCGTAGTCTTCCACGAAAACGAATTTGTCGGTGAACTGCCGGTCGCGCATCAGTTCGGCGATCTGCTGCAGGACCCGCTTGCCGGGTTCATCGCGCGGGTGCGCCTTGCCGGCGAAGACGAACTGCACCGGCCGCTTGGGATCGTTCACCATTAAGGCCAGCGTCTCGATATCCTTCAGAATCAGATTGGCGCGCTTGTAGGTTGCGAAACGCCGGGCGAATCCAATGGTCAACGCATCCGGGCTGAGGACGCGGCTGAGCTTTTGCAAAGTGGCGGGCGGCTCGCCGCGGAGCTCGGCCTGTTCCACGGCGCGGCGGCGCACAAACTCGAGCAGCCGCGATTTCAAACTGAGATGGGTTTCCCAGAGCTCGCCATCATCGACATTCTCGATTTTCTCCCAGATGTGCGCGTCACCGCTGTGCTCGGACCAGCCGGTACCCAAATGACGATCATAGAGGCGAAACATTTGCGGCGCCAGCCAAGTGGGCACGTGCACGCCATTGGTGATGTGGCCGATCGGTATAGAATCCTCCGGACGGCCCGGAAAGAGCCCCGTCCACATGGCGCGCGATACTTCGCCGTGCAGCGCCGAGACTGCATTGGTGCGCCTCGAAAGCCGCAGGCCCAGCACGGTCATACAGAACTCTTCGTGCGGATTGCCGGGGTTCTCGCGTCCCAACGACATGAGCCCGTCGTGCGAAAGGCCCAATTGTTCGCGTAGCGGCCCCAGGTGTTCCTCGATCAGGCCCGCATGAAAGCGGTCGTGGCCTGCCGGCACGGGGGTGTGGGTGGTGAAGACGACTTCGCGAGAAACCCGCGATAGGGCCTGGTCAAATCCGATCCCTTCATCGTGCATCCGTACACGGAGTGCTTCCAGCAATGCGAATCCGCTGTGGCCTTCGTTCAAATGCAGCACGCCTGGCGTGATCCCCATCGCCCTTAGTGCGCGGAAGCCGCCGACTCCCAGCAACAACTCCTGGCGGATGCGGATGCGGCCGTCTCCGCCGTACAATCGTGAGGTCAGCTCGCGATCCTCTGGCGCGTTGCCTTCCACGTTGGAATCGAGCAGCAGGAGGTCGCAGCGTCCAACCTTGACACGCCAGACCTTGGCGCCGATAGGGCCGCTGCGCGTTTCAATCTGGATGGTGATCGCTTCGCCCTTCTTGCCGATGGCGGGTTCCATGGGCAACTGGTTTGTGTCCGACGGGAGGTACTCTTCCTGCTGCCAGCCGTTGCGATCGAGCCGCTGGCGAAAATACCCTTGGCCATAGAACAGACCAATCCCGATCAGTGGAATATCCAGGTCGGATGCGCTCTTAATGTGATCGCCGGCCAGGACACCGAGTCCGCCCGAGTACACCGGAATCGATTCGTGAAGCCCGAACTCAAGCGAGAAATAGGCCACCGGACGGGGACGCAGCACGCCGGCGTGAGCCGCACCCCAGGTTCGGTCCGCCTGCAGGTATTCGTGCTGGCGGCGGTAGGCATAGTTGATCCGCCCGTGTAGCACCAGTTCACCGGCACGCCGCTCCAGCTTGGATAGTGGAATCTCGCCGAGCAGCGAAATGGGATTGTGATTGAGCTCGCGCCAGCGTACGGGATCGAGGTCGCGGAACAGGCTGGTGGAATCGTTGTCCCAACTCCACCACAGGTTGCGGGCCAGCGACCAGAGCTTTTCCTGGGCGGGCGCGATGAAGCGATCGAGAGCGCGGGCTTCGCTCACCACCGGCGCCACCTGCGCAGCGGCTTCCACCAACGCGCGAATCTCATCGTCGCGAAAGACGCGGGGCTCAATGGTCTGGACCACCAGCACGCCTTGCAGAACGCCCCGGTCGATGAGCGGTACGCCGAGGAACGACTGGTAGGCGTCCTCGCCCGCTTCACTGAAATACTTAAAACGCGGATGGTGGTGGACTTGATCCACGGCAACCGGCCGCACCTGCTCCGCCACCAGGCCTGCCAGCCCTTCGTGCAAGGCCAGGCGCACGTTGCCGATCGATTGCGGCCGAAGTCCCAGCGTCGCGGCCAGCACCAGGTTCGCGCGATCCGGCTCCAGCAGGTACGCGGAACACACATTGGTCTCAAACCGGCGCGCAATGAGCGCCACCACGTGCATAAGGGTCTCGGCGGGTTTGCCGGCTTCCGCGGCAAGCTCGGCAATTTCCTCGATAGTCAGGATGTGATCGGGGTGGGGCTCGGGCATACGTTGAGTCATCTTAGGGCTCTGACCGAAGAAGGAAAGAGACTCACCGGACTAGGGCAAGAGACTCTAACGAAGAGTTTGGCTGGACAGGGGCCCAGGGCTGGAATTGATGGTCGCCTCCCGCCCTCCCCGAATTATGTGCAACGTGGTGCGAGGTGTCAATAAAATCTTTTGGATGGGAGTTATCACTGCGTAGCACAGGCATCCCTGCCTGTGTCGGGTTTTGTTCACGGTTCACACGCCCAAACGATTATAAACTCCATAGAAATTATTCGTGATACGGCCAGCGGACATTCTGGCATACTGTCGGCATGTCTCTCCAGCCGGCAGGGCGGAGCACGCGGCCGCGAATCTCTTTGCGTGTGCTCTTGCGCTTGACCCGCATGGATGTCCGCTGCGGTCCTCCACTCTGCCGATAGCCCCCTCTCTTTCGTAATTCGTGTATGGAACGGGCGAAGATGGAAATCCTGACCGCGGTGACCTCCGCGGGAATCGTTATGCGGCTCAACCGCGCAGTGAGTGCGCCGGCGTCGTCCGGACCGCACCTGCAGATGTTACGCCACGAGGCTGGCGTATGACGTCGAATCTGGCATTGAATTTGGGCTCCTTGCGCCAGCTGTACCGGTCGGGGAAAGCCGGGCCGAGCGATGTGGTGGCCGAAGTCTATGACCGCATACGGTCCGGCCCATTGTCGCCGGTGTGGATCTCTTTGGCGCCACGCGAAGCGGCACTGGCGCAAGCGCGCGCGTTGGAGCGCGACCCCCTGGCTGCGGCCCGGCCGCTCTATGGCATGCCGTTCGCCGTCAAAGACAATATCGACGTGGAGGGCCTCCCCACTTCGGCCGGATGTCCGGATTACGCCTATTCGCCGGAACGCAGCGCCACAGTAGTCGAGGCGCTAATCGACGCGGGGGCCATTCCCATCGGCAAAACCAATATGGATCAGTTCGCCACCGGGTTGGTGGGCACGCGTTCCCCCCACGGCGCCTGCTCCTCGGTTTTCGACGACCGGTACATCTCCGGCGGCTCCAGTTCCGGGTCCGCGGTGGCCCTGGCCAGCGGACAGGTGAGTTTCGCTTTAGGAACCGACACCGCCGGGTCCGGGCGTGTGCCGGCGGCGTTTAACAATCTGGTCGGCTTGAAACCGACGCGTGGCCTTCTTAGCACCCTGGGCGTGGTCCCGGCATGCCGGACGCTCGACTGCGTTTCCATCTTCACCACCACCTGCCATGACGCGCACACGGTGTGGCAGGTAGCGCGCGGGTTCGACGCCGCGGATCCGTTTTCGCGCGCCCGCAAACCGGGACAGGGCGCCGCGCCGTGGTTGTCAGGCCCTTTCCAGTTCGGCGTGCCGGACGACGAGCAACTGGAGTTCTTCGGCGATGAAGAAGCCGCCGCCCTTTACTACCGTGCCGTGCGCGATATGGAGGCGCTGGGCGGGCACCGCGTGACGATCGATTTCTCGGCGTTTCGCGCCGTGTCCGACCTGCTGTTTGCCGGACCCTGGGTGGCCGAACGATATGCGGCCATTGGACCATTCTTGGAATCGCATGCAGACCGGATGGACCCGCAGGTGCGAGAAGTCATCGGGAGCGCGCGACGCTTTACCGCTACCCAGCAATTCGAGGCCGAGTATCGCTTGAATGAGCTGCGCCGCGCGGCAGAAACCCAATGGGCGCATATGGACATCCTGTTGCTTCCCACTGCTCCGACCATTTACACCCACGAGGAAGTGGCTGCCGATCCCGTCCGATCGAGCGGCAATTTGGGCCTCTACACTGGTTTTGTGAATCTGCTGGACCTGGCCGCGGTGGCGGTGCCGGCGGGTTTTCGCTCGACGGGGCTGCCGTTCGGCATCTCTTTGATCGGCCCGGCGTTCAGCGACGAAGCCCTGCTCGCGGTGGCGGATCGCTACCATCGCCGGCATGCCCAACCGCCGGGCCCGGCTGTGAATTTGGGGTTGGAGGCCCCCGGCTGCATTTCGCTCGCCGTGGTGGGCGCGCATTTGACGGGAGAGTCTCTGAACTGGCAGCTTACCGAGCGCGGCGCACGGAGGGTGAAGGTTTGCCGCACCGCGCCGGGGTACAGGCTTTATGCGCTGGAGCCCACTGTGCCGCCCAAGCCGGCGCTGGTGCGGGATGAGAGCTTTACCGGCCACGGCATCGAAGTCGAAGTCTGGGCGGTGCCAGAGGACGAGTTTGGCGGTTTTGTGGCCGCGGTGCCTCCACCTTTGGGAATCGGTAACGCCACGCTGGACAGCGGCGAAGAGGTCAAGTGCTTTATCTGCGAGCCGGACGCCCTAGTGGGAGCCCATGAGATCACACGCTTTGGAGGCTGGCGGGCGTATCTGGCGCAAGCCGTGTCAACGCGGTAGCGTATTGTGCGATACCCCACCGGCGGCGAAGACCGCCAGCGTTACGGTAGCGCTGGCGATCTCGCTCGCCGGTGTGGCTGGCGCGTGGCCCGGCACCCCCAAAATCGACGCCGGCAGACCCACGGTTCTCACGGCGCTACTTGAAACCGAGTCAGCTTGTTCACGCCATTGAAGGCCGCCAGCTTGTAACACTCGGCCAGCGTGGGGTAGTTGAAAACCGTCTCCACAAAATAGTTTATAGTCCCCTTCAGGGTCATCACGGCCTGCCCGATGTGAAGCAGCTCCGACGCCCCCTCGCCAATGATGTGCACGCCTAAAATCTCCAGGGTGTCTCGATGGAAGATGATCTTTAACCTGCCGGTGGTATCGCCGCGGATCTGTCCACGCGCCGTATCCCGGTAGTAGGCCAACCCCACCTCATACGGCACGTCCTCATCCGTCAACTGCTCTTCCGTCTTGCCAGTGAACGATATTTCCGGGATGGTGTAGATTCCGTACGGATAGGTCGCGGGGTTCGACTGGATCTTCACTCCGAACGCATGGGCCGCCGCGATCCGTCCCTGCTCCATGGAAACCGAAGCCAGGCTGGGGAAGCCAATGACATCGCCGGCGGCGTAGATGTTCGGCACCTTCGTGCGGAATTCCGAATCTATGGCGATGCGTCCGCGGTTGTCCGCTTCCAGCCCGGCAGCCTCCAGGCACAACTCGTCCACGTTGCCTTGCCGGCCCACGGCGTACAGCAGCGCGTCGCCGGAAATGCGCTTGTTGCTTTTCAGATTCGCCACCACGCCACCGTCCGCCGTTTCCTCCACACTGGCCACCTCTTCGTTCAGCCGCATGGTTACGCGCCGGTCGCGCAAGTGATAGGAGAGCGCTTCCACCATTTCCGCATCCGCAAACTCCAGCAGGCGCGGGCGCTTTTCCACCAGGATCACGCGCACCCCCAGAATGGCGAACATGCAGGTGTACTCGACCCCGATCACGCCGCCCCCCACTACGATCAAGGTCTTGGGGATCTCCGGCATGCTCAGGACTTGGTCGCTATTGATGATGTTGCGGCCATTGATGGGCACCAGCGGTGAAACCGACGGCTTGGTCCCGGTCGCAATCAAAGTGAATGGGGCTTCCAGTTGAAAGGTCGCATTGACGCCCTCCACCTGCACATGCGTCGCATCCAGAAACTTGGCTTGCCCGCGGACTACTTCGACGCCGTTGCGGGAAAGCTGGGCCTCGGTCACGCTGGCTTCTGTCTGAATCACCTGGTTCACACGCAGCCCCAGGTCGGAAATCGTGACTTTTTCCTTGACATGATAATTGGCGCCGTAGATCCCCTGGGCGAAGTAACCAGAGAGCAGGAGCACCGCCTCACGCATGGTTTTGCTGGGGATTGTCCCCGTATTGATGCAAGCGCCGCCTACGATCGCACGCTTCTCTACCACCACGACGCGATGGCCGCACTTGGCGCCCTGAACCGCCGCGCGCTGCCCGGCAGGCCCCGATCCGATTACGATCAAGTCATATTTCTGCATGTGGAGATGGCTTCCGTGCGTCAGAATAGCACGTACGCCTATCCAACGGACCACAGCTGCCGACTCAGCCGGCCGCGCCCAACGCATCAATTTTTTAAAGCGAGGAGATAAAGAGAATCTATGAGTGTTTTGGCCTGAAACGATTGCGAGACGGCTGCGTTTAGCCGACAATCAATTTTCGGCGATGCAGCCCACGTCAGGCTCAAGCAGCCTGATCGTTAATGCGAATGATCCCAACCCACGGATCTCCCAAAAGTTATGGCAAAATACAAACTCGAATACATCTGGCTGGACGGCAAACGTCCGGTTCCTGGTCTCCGCGGCAAGAGTCTGCTCAAGGATTTTGAGAAGGCGCCCACTCTTGCTGAAATACCGAATTGGGGTTTCGACGGCAGCTCCACTATGCAGGCCGAGGGCAAATCCTCTGACTGCGTGCTGAAACCGGTGGCTCTGTATCCTGATGCCACTCGCACGAACGCTTATATCGTTTTGAGCGAAGTCATGCACGCTGATGGCACCCCGCATTCCACCAACGCACGCGCCACGATCGAGAACGACCCAGACTTGTGGGTTGGTCTTGAGCAGGAATACTTTCTCTATAAGGATGGGCGTCCTCTCGGTTTCCCGAAAGATGGTCACCCTAACATTCCGCAAGGCCCGTACTACTGCGGCGTTGGCTACAAGTACATGGGTAACGTGGCTCGTCAAATCGTCGACGAACACTGGGAACTCTGTCTGGCCGCCGGTATCAATCACGAAGGCATCAACGCTGAGGTCGCTAAGGGTCAGTGGGAATTCCAGATCTTCGCCAAGGGCTCGACCAAAGCCGCGGATGACCTCTGGACCGCTCGCTATCTGATGATGCGTCTCTGTGAGAAGTACGAAGTAGATATGGAATTGCATTGCAAACCCATCAAGGGTGACTGGAATGGATCTGGCATGCACTGCAACTTCTCGTTCAAATATCTCCGCGAAGTAGGTGGCAAGGATTACTTCGAGGCCCTCATGAAGGCGTTTGCCGACAACATCCCCGAGCATATCGCCGTCTATGGCCCGGATAACCACCTGCGTTTGACAGGTCTGCACGAAACGCAAGCCATTGACAAGTTCAGCTACGGTCTCTCCGATCGGGGCGCTTCGATCCGCATGCCCGTTAACTTCGTCAAGCACGGCTACAAGGGCTATCTGGAAGATCGCCGCCCGAACTCAGAGGGTGATCCCTACCAGATCGTCTCTCGCATTCTGAAGACGATTAATAGCGTTCCGAAGCCCGTTCTTGCTTAAGGGAGACTATAATGAGCCCTGCGCCCGATACGCCAAAGGATGAAACCGGCCTACCCGAAGCTACGAAAATTGCCTTCGAGACTGCCATACCAGGCGAATCTTTGGCGAATCCGGGCGCCTTGGAGGAAGTGACCCGAAAGAAGCCAAAGAAACAAAAGATGGCCCAGAAGGGGAAAGCTGGGAAGAAGAAACTGAAGAGTAGTTTGAAAGAGAAGAAGAGCTCCACCAAACTGCTGGCTGCATCATTCCCCATGGTCGCACTGATTGACGAACAGGTTCGAACCAGCATTCCCAAAGAACTGGTTTCCAGGGTAAAGGCGGCCAAGAGCAAGAAAAACATCATCGGCGCCAACTATCCTTATCCGAAACAGATGAAGAAGTCGGAGTATCTGGACGAGATCGAACTGCTGCAAATCGAACTGGTCAAGATGCAGGCTTGGGTCAAAGAAGCCGGCGAACGCATCGTGCTGATCTTTGAAGGGCGCGATGCCGCAGGCAAGGGAGGGACGATCCAGCGGTTCACGGAAAACCTCAATCCTCGCGGTGCCAAGGTCGTGGCCCTCGCCAAACCCTCGGACACGGAGCGGGGCCAGTGGTATTTCCAGCGTTACATAGAGAAGCTTCCCACTAAAGGTGAAATCGTCTTCTTTGACCGATCCTGGTACAATCGCGCGGGCGTCGAACATGTGATGGGATTCTGCTCCCCACACGAATATCTGGAATTCATGCGCCAGGCGCCGGAATTTGAGCGGATGATGGTGCGCAGCGGAATTCGCCTCTATAAGTTCTGGTTTTCTGTCAGTCGGGAAGAACAGCTGCGGCGGTTTCTCGGTCGAGCCCAAGATCCTCTCAAGCAATGGAAACTCAGCCCGATGGACGTGGAATCCCTGGGCCGGTGGGAATCCTATACCAAGGCCAAGGAAGCGATGCTGTTTTATACCGACACCGCAGATGCGCCGTGGACGATTGTACGCTCAGATGACAAGAATCGCGCACGTCTCAACGCGATGAAGCATGTCCTGCACACCATTCCCTACGCTGGAAAGGACACGGATATCGTCACTGCCCCTGATCCGCATGTGGTCGGGTCGGCCAAGGCCATTTACGAACACGGGGAAAATTCCCATTCGCACGTCGCTGCGCATCACGTTGCTCCCGCGTCCTAAGCCACATTCTTGGCTAGGACACAGTTTTGCTTCACTGCCCTCTATAAGGCCGAAGGCCGAGTAAGCCAAGCGCGCGCTGGCGGCTTCCCTAGTCTCCTCAACTAGACCAGTTCAGACCTAACCCATCCTAACGCTCAGGTTTTCGTTTTGGTGAGCCATGCTTTTGAGGCAAACAGGGAAACCTATTACGGAGACTGACCTAGCCCTGTCCTGCCAATCGGTGTGTCACTTTTGTTTGTGACTAATCCTTTTGGCTAATCCAGTACGACTAGTCTAACGGGCTATGCCTTCCGGGTAGTTGGCTTCACGCGGCTCACGGAAAACCCTTACCGGGCCTTCGCCTAACGGTTGACTTACACGCCAGTACAAGTGGCACTAACTCGAAGTTACTAGCGGCCGTAACTCGATTTTTGTATTGACGGCTTTCTTTCGAGCTGGTACTATGACTAGGCATTTTGCCTAAACCATGCGGCTAATTACCCTAGCTAGGCCTTTTAGTTATATGGCTCCAGTACTTATAGATCAATTGGGCGAAAGGCTTTGCCATCTGAATCTTATGGCATCCAATGCTTCGATGTGCGCGCCCTTTTACCGTGCTCCGCGCCGAACAACTGAAGAACCTATCTAGTCACGGAGGTATTCGAAAGGATCTACCATGAACAAGAACAGAATGTATTGCCACGTCGGCCTTGTCGCCGTCGTGGCTTTTGGCATGACGGCAAGCTGCCTCGCCGCATTAACTACAACCACTACGAGTTTGGGCGTCTCGTCCACTTCAATTATGCTAGGGCAGATGGTAATCTTGACTGCCACCGTGGCTCCCACACCGGCCGTCGGAGGGAATGTGATCTTCTACGACGACACCACCTTTTTGGGTGTCGCCTCCGTGTCGGGTGGTAAGGCAGTTTTCAAGACCATACTGCTGCCTGCAGGTCTGCAGACCTTGACAGCATCTTATGGCGGTGATGCGAGCGATGCAGCTAGCAGCACGATTTTGCCTTTTAAGACGGTAATGGTTACGCCGGTGTCAGCTAACGCCTTCCGCGCCGCCGTGAACTATCCAGCGGGACTGTCTCCGGTATCGGTTGCAGTAGGAGCCTTTGGCACCAGCACAAACGCGAGTCTAGCTGTCGCCGACGGGGAGAGCAACACTGTGGGCGTGCTTCTGGGCAACGGGAACGGGACATTTCAACCGCGAGTCAAATATACAGTCGGCACGAATCCGCATGCCGTGGCCTTGGGGGACTTCAATGCGGACGGCTATACGGATATAGCTGTTACCAATCTCGGCGGCGGTGTCAGCATCTTGCTGGGTAAGGCCGATGGAACGTTCGTCATTCCGGCAGTGACCTACCCGGCGGGTGTCACTCCCTACGGAATCGCCGTGGCGGACTTCAACGGGGACGGTATACCAGATTTGGCAGTCGCCAATGATAATGTGGGCGTGAGCATTTTGCTGGGCGTTGGGAACGGATCGTTTCAGTTGCCCATTACCGACACCAGCGTAGCTCCCGCTTCGGTCGTCGCGGCGGATTTCAACGGGGACGGCATGGCGGATCTGGCGCTCACTAATCCTATGACGGCCACTGTCAGCATCCTCCTGGGCAATGGCACAGGGGCGTTCACACATCTCCCGGACATTACGGTGGGGACGCGTCCATACGCCATCGCCGTCGGGAACTTGAGAAACCTCTTTCTGGATCTAGCGGTCACCGATTATGCCGGTGATGTGTGGGTGCTGCTCGGCACTGGCGGCGGAGCCTTTAGTGCGCCTGTGCCCTACCCCGTGGGCAGCGTCCCGAGTTCGGTGGCAATGGGGGACCTCGACGGCGACGGAAATTTAGACCTGGTGGTCACCAGTTCCTATAGCAACACTGTGAATGTGCTGTTCGGCAATGGGCACGGGGCCTTTCCCACGGGGACGAACTTAGCGGCATCTGGACTTCCGTGTTCGGCGGCCTTGGGCCCATTCAAGGGGGACGAACGCACAGACTTAGCCGTTGCCAATTTCTACGTCCTCGGCAGCGTGAGTGTATTGTTGGCAGACGAGTATAGCATCAGCGTGAAGAGCGGTAGCCCACAGAATGTGAGGATCGAGATCAACCCTGTGTTCTCTCTACCGCTAGTCGTGACGGTAGAGGACTCAAGCCACACCGCTGTGGTCGGAGCGTCCGTGAAGTATACCGCAATACCTGGTATAACTGGCGCAAGTGCCACCCTCGGCGGGGCGTCGAGTGCGACGAAAACGACCGGCGCGGGCGGTATCGCTACTACTTCTCCAACAGTAATCAAGGCGAATACGACGGTAGGGTCGTACTTTGTCGACGCAACGGTTGGCTTTGGGGGGGCGACCGCGGCGACGGCCGCCTTCTCACTGAGCAACGGGAAGTAACATTGCCATTACCTCGGGTAACCGCTCCGGTTACCCGAGGTTCCGTCAGCCCCGCAACGCTACTCCACCTTTGCCCCTTGCACCGCCTCACGCGTAGCCCACAGCGTATTCGCCAGAGACTCCCGCGGCAAACTGCGGATGATGGGGTTAACCAGCCAGCCCAGTCCGAGCGGAACGTTGCGGGTGAGAGAGATCGCCTCGCACTCCACATATACGCCGCCGTCTCGCTCCTCGAAACGCCAATAAGAATTCAGTCGCCACAAGAAGCCGTGATCCTGTCCCGGCGGTAGCTCGCGCCCGCCTTCCACCTCCGCAATGCGCGTGGTGTGGGACTGGCTATACCACCGTGTGCGGTCGAGCTGAGTGTAGTGCACGTCATGATAGGTGTTCAACACCACAGTCAGTATCTTCTTCTTCAACAGGCGCATGAAGATCTTATAGTCATTGCCGTCCCGGCTCAGCAGCTTCGAATCGATAACCTCAGGCTGGTAGATCCGCTTGTGATTATCGTAGTCTTCCACTAAGCGAAGCGTCTTAGCCAGAGTCGCTCCGGGAATGAATACCGCGCCGATCCAGTCGTGAATCAGACCGTCCGGAACCTCGCTGTCCCCCTTGCCGATTACCGGTTCCGAAATCACTTGTCCGGTGTGGACGCGCTGCTGCCGCTCTGGCGTCCCGTCCACCCACAGAAATTTCCCCTCCTGTATCTGTCCTTGGAGACGGCCCTCGGCAGCCCGGATATAGCCGTCGAATGCGTCCACCGTCTCTTTCTTCAGTTCCACCTGGGTGACGCCGGCCAATGCAGTAAACATCCAGGCGCCCAGCGTAAATACGGTTCCGCGCATCACCACTCCATTCTCCCGCTGTTAGCATGAAATCAGGAAGTCGCCGCCGATATGGACAAATCCGGATTCCAGGAAGCCGCCCGCGCGCAGGTCAGTTTCTTGGCGCCTCTCGAAAAGCGTTGCCTGGTCTGGCTGGCTCACCGTACACCAGGTAAGATCAACTCCGATCATCTTACAGCGCTGGGACTGATCGCCCTGTTAGGCGCCGGGTTGAGTTACTGGTACGCCCGGTGGGACCGCCGCGGTCTGCTGCTGGTGATCGTGTTCCTCGCACTGAACTGGCTGGGCGATAGCCTGGATGGCACTCTAGCCCGCGTTCGCAACCGCCAGCGCCCCCGCTATGGCTTCTACGTGGACCACGTGGTGGATGCCTTCGGGACGTTCTTTCTGCTGGGCGGGCTGGGGCTCTCCGGATACATGAGTGAGCGGGTTGCCGCTGGCCTGCTGGTGGCTTACTTCATGCTTTCCATCGAAGTGTACCTGGCCACTTACACCATCGGTACCTTTAATCTGTCCTTTTGGAAGTTCAGCCCCACCGAGCTGCGCATTCTACTAGTGATCGGCAACATCGCCCTGCTGTACCGTCCCACGGTTCACCTTCTCGGCAGTACTTACCGGCTGTTCGACGTTGGCGGCATCGTGGGGATTATCGGAATGGCGCTGATGTTAATCGTCGCGGTGGTGCGCCACACCATCCTTCTGTACCGTGCTGAGCGCCTCACGTGAAATTGCGGAGCTTTCTTGGCCGCTGGCTGAAGTTCAACACAGTGGGAGCTATCGGTATCGCGGTACAGCTTGCCGTCCTGGCGTTGCTTCGCGGAATGCTGGGTGTGAACTATCTAGCCGCTACAGCCTTGGCTGTGGAGGCGGCAGTGCTACACAATTTCGTGTGGCATGAATTGTGGACCTGGCGGGACCGTAGAAGCCCGGATGGGACCGTTCTCTGGCGCCTGTTGCGATTCAACCTATCGAACGGCCTGGTCTCTATCGTCACGAATCTGGTGTTGATGCGACTGCTGGTGGGGCGCCTTCACATGCAGTATCTAATCGCGAACCTGTTGAGCATCGCCGCAGGATCGCTAGCTAACTTCTTCCTAAGCGATTGGTTCGTATTCTCGCGGTAGCGGGGGCTACTTCCCCACGTAGTGTCCAACGTCCCGGTTGTTCTCTTCGCAGATGTACTCAAGCAGTTCTGTGTCGGGAACCAGGTGCGGGTCCTCGATGATAGTCCACGGCTTGGTATACATCTTCGGGTCGTCGATGGTGATCTCGAGGTCCATGTGCCCCAGGTCCTTGCGTTTGTACTTCTCGATCACGTGCAAGGCGTCGGAAGTAGGATGCCCGTTAGTATCCAGCCATCCCTTTCCGTTGAAGCCGATGGTTTCGACTACGAATGTGTCTCCCTCCCACTTACCCACCGAATAACCCTGCCAGCTAGGCTGCGGATCTTTGGGCAACGGCCGCCCATCCGTGAAGATCTGGCGAAAGATGGTGCGCGACTCATAGAGGATGATGACTTCGCCGGGGATGTCCACAATCTTGTATGGCGAAGTAACAGCATTCTTCTCGGGAATCACGGAAGGTAGGCAGAGATTGTTCGGATCGTCTTTGCCGTTAGTATCCAAGCGGTGCTCATATTCGGCCTTGGCCGCAGGCTGGAACGGGACCTCTCCGGGCTTCAAGTCCGCCGCAATGTTGATCAGGTACTTGATGCCATTCGGCTCCCAGATGCCCTGAATGTCTACGTGACCATCCTTGCGCGGCGCCGGCGCGTTCAGGTTCGGCTTGCCGTCTTTAGTACGTGGGATCCCGGGTGTGGGATAGTTAAGCCATTGAGCGTCTGCGGCAGTGATACCCACCGATAACCAGGCCGCCACACACACAGACACACTAACCTTGCGGAGCATTTGCATGAAGCCCTCAGTCTTTGGGTGAATTATACCCTGACCGGGCCGCCCACTACGGAATGCCGCCTACTCCACAAACTCTTCCGCCCCGCCGGCCGTCAGGCTGATCTCGCCCTTCTCTTGCAGTTGCCGCGCGGTGGCGATGAGTGCTTGCTGCGCTTCCTGTACATCGCGGATGCGCACCGGTCCCAGCGCCTGCATATCTTCAACCAGCATCTCCGCCGCCCGGCTGGACATCACGGAAGTGAAGTGCTGCTTCAATTCGGGGCTGCTGCCTTTGAGCGCCAAAGTGAGAACCTTGCGATCCACTTGTGCCAGCAGCTTGCGCAGCGCATCCTGGCTTACGTTCACCAGGTCTTCGAAGGTGAACATGAGCTCGCGGATATTCTTCCCCAGATCGGGATCGTCGTTGCTCAATGCCTGGAGGATCCCCTCCGTCATGGGCCCTTCCACGCGGTTCAGCAATTCCGCCACTGCCTTTATGCCGCCGCATGGTTGCAGATGGCTGTCGCCGCCCACGCCTAGTTTGGTTTCGATCAGTTTTACCAGCCGATTGATAATCTCGGGCGAGACCTGATCGAGCGATGCCATGCGCCTCACCACCTGTGCCCGCAATTCCTCCGGAAGTGCGCCTAGCAGCTTCGAAGCATTCACTGCGCCGACGTGGCACAGGATCAGGGCGATGGTTTGCGGGTGCTCCCGGATGACAATTTTGGCCAATTGTTGCGGGTCCGCCTTGCGTAACGCATCGTCGTTGCTCGGGATGTCTCGCTCGATCGATTGCAACAGGCGCTGGGCCATCCGCTTCCCGTCGCTCGGGCCGAACGCGGTTAACAGGACAGACGTTGCGTATCCGACTCCCCGCGGCTGCAGGGCATATGGATTCTCAGCCACCGTAACGAATTCCTGGAGCACTTGGTGGCGGTCCTGATCGCTCAATTTGCCGAGCAGGCTGATCTCGCGGGTGACTCCGTGCACCTCGTCTTCGCTGAGCTGGCGCAAGATGGCGGCGCCCGCCTCATCGCCCACGCTCGTCAGCAGGATGGCCGCTTTGCGGTATCCGGACGCGGTTTGAGATTCGGTGGTCGGCATGCGAGCGATCGAGGAGCAAATTCAGTTCCGTTCCCGCAAGCGCGTGTCGCCGCGAGCTTGAAATGCCGTATGCCGCTGTCAAAGTTTTGACGCCGTCAACACCCGACACCGCTTCCGCCTCCGTTCGTTTCCCCTCGCAGCAGTCCCGACCGGTAGGGCGGACGCCCTCGTCCGCGCCGGACCCCCCGGTCCGGCTCTTCCGCGGCCCCGTGCCACTGCGCCCGCCTTGGCCGACGAGGGCGTCGGCCGCGGACCAGGGGTCCGCCCTACCAATGGTAGGTAACGTGCTATCCAACGCCCGATGCTCCCCGGTCTCGACGTGTTCTCCGACGTGCCCATCAACCTCGAACTGCGCATCGGCTGTCGCGGAACCACTCTGGATGAAATCGCCAGGCTGCAACCCGGCGGCACGATCACGCTCGACCGGCTGGCCGGCGAATCGCTCGATCTGTATGTGGGCGATCTGTTGCTGGGCTCGGCGGAGGTCGTAATCGTCGAAGATCGGCTCAGCATCCGCATTACCGATATCTTTCTGGAGGCTCCGGCCGCCATGGAGAACAGCGCCGCCGCATAGCAGACCTATGGATCCCACTTCCAAACCGGCCGACCTCGAACTGCTGCCGCAATCGGTAGCGAGCATGCCCGTTCCCGTACATGTAACTTTGGGCAGGACGTTTTTGCCGCTCAAAGAAGTATGCCAGCTCGCGGTCGGTTCCCTCATCGAGTTCAAACAGCCCGCCTCCCAGCCAGCCGACCTGGTTGTGAATGGCAAGATCCTCGCCCGCGGGCAACTGGTGGTGGTGCAGGGCAACTATGGTTTGAAGGTGCTGGCGCTATGCCCGAAATGACCGCAGTGGCCGACGCCCCTTTCGATTTCCGGCAGTCCGCCCAAATCCCCGATGCCCAACTGGACGCCATTCGGGTTCTGCACGAAAGCTTCATCCACAATCTGTGTGAGAGCCTCACTTTGGCCTTGCGCGCCGAAGTCGCCGGGGCCATCGCAAGTGTCGAACAGGCCTCCTTCGCGGAGTTGGCCGAGAGCATAGCCACGCCTGCCTGTCTGCTGTACTTCAGCATGCCGCCTCACGAGGGCAGCATGCTCATCGAAGTGAGCCAATCCCTGGTCGCGCCGATCCTCGATTGCGTTTTAGGCGGCAATGGAAAAATCGTCTTCGGACTCGATCGGGAGATCACTGACATCGAGCAGGCCATGCTGGAAGGGTTCTTCGGCATCCTGGCGCACGAACTACGGGAAGCGTGGAAACCGGTTGCGCCCATCGAGTTCCAGTTTGATGGCGTTGAAGCCGCTCCGCAGACATCCCCCCGATTCGCCGCCGGCGATGCCTTGATTCTCGTCGCCGCGGACCTGCGTGTCGGCGAAAATGAGGGCCGCCTGAATGTGGCCATTCCCGCGCTCGCCCTCAAGCTGTTGCGCCAGAAATCCGAGTCTCGGCCCGAAACCCGCAAGTCCGGCTCGCACGAGCTGGAACAGGCCATGCAGCAGAAACTGGCCGCGGGGTTGAAGCTCGATATCGATTGCGCGCTGGTGGGTTCCAGCATTCGTTTACGCGATTTGCTGAAATTGAAACCAGGCGATCTGATCGACACCGGCATCGGCTGCGATGGCGCAGCTACTATCCTGGTCAACGGCGTGCCGAAGTTCCGCGGCGAAGTGACAGTGGAAGGGGACGCGCAGGCTGTGGTGATTCAGGCTACGGCTCAATCACAATCTGCACGTGATTACTCTCCTGCCCGTCAGCCGTAAGGTGGAGGGCGGAGGTCCCCAGGTTGGCGATGGCGGAAAGCTGCACCTCGATCAGATAGAACCCGATATATCCCGGGGCCAAGGTGGCGTTCGTCACCTGTAGCGGTGCACCGTCCAGGTAAGCCTTAATGCCGGCCACTACTGCCGGCGGATTATCCATTGGCGCAGCCAGGTTGGTGGGCCAGGCCGGCTGCACCTTTCCCAACCCGGTTGCCAGAATCTGGATTCGCCCGTTGGAGTGCGCCGCATTGCGCGCGTCCAGCAAAAGGCCGGTGTCGGCGTCGTAAATCATCGGAGCCCCGTCGCTGCCCACAAATATCGCTGGCGATACCGGTTGTACCGGCAGCCCCAGGGTCAACAGACCGGTGCTGGTCTCAAGCGACAAAGACACATTCGGCCCCACGGCTTCAAAGGGCACCTGAATCTGCGACTGGCCCTCGGACACCGAGAGCACCGGATAGTTGAGATCGCCTCCGCGCGCCGCGCTCACCCGCCCGCCGATGATGCTCAACAGCGACCCCGGAGCGGCCGGCCGTGCACTCAGGTCCGCGGCGCTTACGATGCGCAGATTGCGCAAGCGGTGCGGTGCGGCGGTCGCATACACGCCGTAGCCGTCGAGCGCGACATACAATTGCACGGCCGCCGGATCGAGCCGGACGTCCACCGCCGGCGCAGCCGGAAGCGCCGCTGTGAGATTCGTCCAGTTCACCGCCGGGGTAGTGGCATTTTCCAGATCGGTGAGCGCATAGAACACGCCTTTTTCCGTGGCCGCGTAGACCGCACCGGAAGCCCGGTCGGCCGCAATGCCGTGGACCGCGGCGTCCGGCAGATTCGCGGTCAGATCGTCCCAGATACTGCCGCTGCTGGTGGTGCGCAGCACGTGGGGCCCGCTGCCTCCGAGCGCGGCCAGCGCCACACGAGGTTCCCCCGCATCCACGAAGATGCGCTCCACCGGCCCCGCCAGTTCCGTGCGGGAAAGCCGGAAGGTAGCGCCGCTGTCGAGCGAAACCCAGATGCGCCCGTCGCTGGCACCCGCGTAGACCGTAGTGCCCGCGGCTCCCACCGCGGTAATTTCCGCCCCTGTCACCGCCGAATACTGACGTTCCAGTGCGGCTTCGTCGGTTTGCGCCTCACCCGATTCCGGAAACCAAACCGAACCGCCCGGCGGCAGCTCGAGCGACCCCAGCCCTTCGGCCTGCACCCGCGTGCCGGAGGTTCCGTTAGGCGTCGCAACAATGCGCCGCACCGCCAGATTCGGCAAGAAGCGGTTCAGGCCGGACCAGGAAAGCCCGCCATCCTCCGAGCGCCACACGCCGTAGTCATTCGCCAGCACGAGTTGATCTGGGTCGGCCGGCGAAACTGCCAGGCTGTGCTGCCCCCCTCCCACTACAGAGGCCGTCTTGTACTGCGTCAGGTTGGCCCATGAGGCCCCGCCATCTTCGGACTGATACAAGTTGCGTCCCAGCGCGTACAATCGTCCGGAACTAGAGGCCGCCATCGCCACGCGCGCAGTCGCATCCGGCAAACGCGAAACGCTAGCCGACGGAGTGGTAGGGGGTTGGGGAGCCAGCTCCAGCGGGGTCCAGTTCTCGTAGTCCACCGTGGCAAAGATCCGTCCGGCGGGCGTCCTGGCATAGAGCTGGGAACCATCGGCTGAGAACCATACCTGTTCTACCGGGCCCGTCGCCGGCGCCGCCAGATCCAGTTCCACCGCCGAGCTGCCCACCCTGCGCCACTCCGGTCGTGGCTGAGCCTGGCACAACGAACTTCCCAACACTGCGAGCGCCAACGCCGTGGCTGCGCCGCTTATTGTTCCCTTATGACACACGTACGAGTCTCATTCTAACCCATTTCACTGCGGAGGCACTCTATTAAAGTACTGATACTGCTACGTTTGTTAGCATTAGTTAAGGTCGGTCAGCCATTTGCAGAGCATGTTTGGTGCTAGACTCGTAAGAGTTCGTACCACAGACCGGGTTTCAGACACCTGAGTCCGGAATCGAAGACTATGCTGCGGCGCCTTAAGCACTCGTGGATGGCTCGGAAGTTGTTGATAACAACTACCGTCGCCGTGTCCCTCGCGGCATCGCTGGCAGCTCAGGATTTCACCGGTGCGGCCAAAGTGCTGGTGATGAGCGGCCGGGTTTCGGTCTTGAAGGATAGCAATGAATGGGCGCTTAGTCCCGGTCAGTTCGTTCAGCCGCAGCAGGTGGTCATTACCGGCGACGATGGCTACGCCAAGTTCGAGCTGCACGACGGTAGCTCATTCGAAGTCTTCCGGAATTCCCGGGCCGTCTTCCGGCCCGCGCAGGGTACCTTAGAACTCCTGGATCTCTTCCTCGGCCGGGTGAAGGTCTACATCCAGCATCGGGGCGGACCGAATCCCAATCGGGTGACCACGCAGACGGCCGTCATCTCGGTGCGCGGCACGGTTTTCGATGTGGTGGTGGATGACCAAGACACCACCTTCATCAGCGTGGACGAGGGCATCGTCAGTGTGCGTCACCAGATCTTCCCCGGTAACGAGACCGAAGTGCACGCCGGCGAAGCCATCCGCGTCTACCGGAATGAACCGCTCGCCAAGCGGATGGACAAAAGCAACGCGGCCAGGATGGCCCTGCGCGCTGCGGCCCAAGCCGTATATGAGGCCCTGTACCGAAGGCCTATCGGATCTGGAACGGCGACCGGAGTGCCAACGGGTGGTGGAACCAGCGACCAAGGTGACAAAGGCGGCACCAAAGGTTCAGGCGCGCCACCTCCGCCGCCCCCAGCTCCTCCACCGCCTCCTGCCGCGCCACCACCTCCACCGTCCCCCGGACACTAGTTTTTCCGTTCCCGCATAACCGTTTGCGAAAACCGGGGTTTTTCCGAGCCGTGACCAAAGGGAGCGGTGTTTGCCGCGCGCCCCTTATTTCAAAACCTTCACCACGTAATAGCTGATCGACGCCGGCACTTCCTTGAACCAATGCGGAATCCCCGCGGGGATTACGATCACGTCGCCCTTGCTCAAGTGATGGACTTGGCCGCCCTGAATGTCCGTGCCGCGTATCTGGCCGGGACCGCTCGCTTTGCCGCCCACCATCGTTCCACCCGTGACAAAGGTCGCCCCGCCATCGATCACGTAGAAGACATCCGTTTCCTTGTCGTGTACTTCCACCTGGCCGGGGCTATTGCGGTAGGAACCGAGAACCGTCAGGTCGGGCGCTTTCACCAGATTCCCGCCTTTCGCCAACGCCTCGGCCACTTTATCGTGACCGATGTACGTGACCGCCGGTGCTCCGCTCATCACCAGAACCGCCGCCAGCAGTCCCGTCACAGCCAAAAAGATTCGCACGGGGTTCCCTTCCTTTCCAGTACCACAGGCATCCTTGCCTGTGTCCGGTTTCTATCCGTTGCCCTCAGTAATACGCCAGCGTCTCTATGCCGGTGCCGGCCATGAACGTCGTCACCACGCGTCCTTCCGCCAGATTCACCACCGAGACAGTTCCGTCGCCATGATTGGCCACCAGCAGGGTCTTGCCATCGGGCGAAACGGCGAATCCCATGGGATCCTTTCCGACTTTGACCACCGTCTGTTTCCCATGCAAATCGGCCGTATTGATAACGTTGACCAGCCGCTCCGACAAATTGCACACCACCAGTTTCGACCCGTCGGGTGTATAGCGAGGCTTAAAACCTGCCTTGGAATTGCCCTCGAGGGTAATGCGGTCGACCGCCGTATCGCTGGCCGTGTCGATCAGGATCACAGATGGATCGGCATGGTCGGCTACGGCTACGCGCTTGCCATCGGGCGAGGCGGCGATGCCCTCGGTCCCATTAGGCGCCGGCACGTGGCCGATTATTTTTCGGCTCTTCAGGTCGATCACGGTGACAAACAAGCGATCGTTCTTATTGGCCACGTAAGCCTTGCTGCCGTCCGGCAGAACCGCCGCCCAGTGGCCCGTCCCCTCGGTATCGATGGCGGCCACTACGGTCCGTTTCTTGGGATCGATCACCAGCAGTTTCCGGCTCAAATCGCAAGTGACATAGAGCGTGCCGGCGGCATCCACCTGGATCCCGTGAGGCGCCTGGTAAGGCGAGACATCAATCGATCCGGTCTGTTGCCGCGACACCAAATCGATGATCGCGATCAGATGCCCGGGGTGCGGGTTGCGGCCGTAGACCCCGTCCCCGTAAATCGGCACGTAAACCGTTTTGTGATCCGGCGAGAAGGCCAGATCGTGCGGGGCTACCTCCATCTGCAAGCTGGAGATCTCCTGGAAGGTCACCGGATCGACGAAACGAACATGGTTGCCCAATTTATCGATCAGCACCAGGCCGTTCTTGCCGGTAGGGTTGTTCGGATCCAGGCTCGCGGCCGCCGCGGCGCCAGCCAACCCGAAAAGCGCAACCAGCGCTAAGCACACTGTTCGTTTCGTCATCCTTCTTCCTCCAGAACTCTAGTTTGCCGCGGCCTGCATGGCCTTAGTCGCTTCGACGTCGATTTCGATGTCGATCGTATCGCCTAGCGCCGGGCCACCGCCTTCCAGCAGTTGATTAAACGCAATCCCGAAATCCTTGCGATTGATCTGGGTCCTAAAACTGAAGCCGCCGCGGTTGTTGCCCCATGGATCTTTCACATTCCCGCCGTGCTCCACATTCAGAGTGACCGGCTTCTTTACGCCGCGCAGGGTCAGGTCGCCGGTTACCCGAAATTTGTCTTTGCCCGCGGCTTCTACGCGCGTGCTCTCGAAAGTGATTGCGGGGTGCTCCGCCACATTGAAGAAATCCGCGGTTTTCAAATGCCCGTCGCGCTTCGCGTCGTTGGTATCGACACTGTCCGCGTCGATACTGACCTCCACTTTGGAATTGGCCGGGTTGGCTTCGTCCAGCTGGATGGTGCCGCCCAATTTAGTGAATCGGCCGTGAACCTTCCCAACCACGAAATGCCGGATCGAGAAATGGATGCCGGAATGCACCGGATCGATTTGCCACGTTTCAGTTGCCACTATAAACTCCTTGTTGGATCTTCGGACTAATGTCCTGAGGATCTATCATATCGGATGTGGGGCAGCGCCATGCGCTGCCAAAGGTGAAACCACCGCTCCCTTTGGTCACGGCTCAGAAACCGCGCTGCCGTTACTGAGCCGTGACCAAAGGGAGCGGTGGTTTCACCCGGACCAAGGAGGCATCGAACCGGCATGACCCAATTGCAAACAGGAATTACGATGTTCTTCCTTACGCTTCTGAGCGCCGCTCCCGCCGCCGCTGAATCTTGCGAAAGTCTCGCGTCCTTGCCCCTGCCGCATGCCACCATCACGCTCGCACAATCGGTGCCGCCCGGCCAGTTTACTCCGCCGGCCAATGGCGGGCCGGGAAATCCAGCAGCATTCCGGACGCTGCCGGCCTTCTGCCGGATCGCAGCCACGCTCCACCCCGTCGCCGATTCCGCGATTCAAATTGAGGTCTGGATGCCCGCCTCCGGCTGGAATGGCAAACTACAGTCGGTGGGCAATGGCGCCTGGGCGGGCGCTATCAGCTATCCCGCCATGGCCACGGCGTTGGCGGCCGGTTATGCCACCGCCAGCACCGACACCGGACACACCGGCAACAATGCGACTTTCGTGGTAGGCCATCCGGAAAAACTGGTGGACTTCGCTTACCGCTCCGTGCACGAGATGACCGTTGCCGTCAAAACCATCGCCGCCTCCTTTTATGGCAACAACCCCGCGCGCGCTTACTTTAATGGATGCTCCACCGGCGGCCGCCAGGCGCTCACCGAGGCGCAGCGGTTCCCCAACGACTACGATGGCATCGTGGCGGGCGCAGCCGCGAATTACCCGACGCACCTGCAAGCCGCACAAGTTTGGACGGCGCAGGTGTCCCACCAGGACGAAGCCGCCTACATCCCACCGGACAAATATCCGCTTCTGCACAACGCCGTGCTGCAGGCGTGCGACGCACTGGATGGCGTCAAGGATGGCGTGCTCGAAGATCCCACGCGCTGCCATTTCGAGCCGTCGGTGGCCCTCGCGGCGCAGCAGGCGCAGGTGGCCAAGAAGATCTATACCGGCCCGGCCAATCCGCGCACCGGCCAGTCTGTATTTCCGGGACTGGAGCCGGGCAGCGAAATGGGATGGGCCACGCTCTCCGGGCCGGAACCCTTGTCGCTGGCCAACGAAACGTATCAGTATCTGGTGTTTCAGAACCCGGCCTGGGACTACCGGAAGTTCGACCCCGACCGCGACGTGGCCCAAGCTGAAAAAGTAGTGGGCGCGACCATGGACGCCATCGATCCCAATCTCCGGCCGTTCTTCGGGCATGGCGGAAAACTTCTTATGTACCACGGCTGGGCCGACCCGGGCATCGCTCCGCTCAACAGCGTGCATTATTACTCGAGCGTAGTAGACACGCTGGGCGGAACTGCGAAGACGTACGACTCGATCCGCCTCTTCATGGTTCCTGGGATGGGCCATTGCCGCGGCGGCGACGGCACCGACACCTTTGACCCCGTGGCCGCGCTGGACCACTGGGTGACCAAGGGCCAGGCGCCCGACCGGATCGAGGCTTCGCATAGCACCAAGGGCGTGATCGACAAGACTCGTCCGTTGTGTCCGTACCCGCAGGTCGCCACCTACAAAAGGACCGGCGACACCAACGACGCTGCCAATTTCGCGTGCAAGTAACGCCGGCGGTCTTGCCGCCGGTGCGCCTTGCCGGCTGCCCGGAATCCTCCTCATACCCACGGCCAACTCCAGGTTTTTCTGTAGGAAACGTACGAACCTTCACTTGTTTGTAACCAAGTCGAAGTGGTCGGGTGATAATCAGTTAATATGAGGAGTTTTGTAGCGCGATCTGTCTGTCTGGCTTCGGTACTGTTTTGGGCCTTTTCCGTGGTTGCGCAGCCGCTGCGATCCACGCGCGTGCCGCACGTCATCGTTATCGGACTGGATGGTCTGAGCGTAGACGGCGTCAACAAAGCACCATCGCCGCACCTCCACGATCTTATGGCTCACGCAGCCTGGACCCTGGAGGCACGCGGCGTCATGCCCACGCTCAGCAGTCCCAACTGGGAGTCCGCTATCGGAGGGGCGCCCCCCGAGCAGCACGGCATCACTTCCAACGGCTACTTCCGCAGACTGGTGGAATTCGAACCTGCGTGCCATGATGCCGATGGCAAGTACCCCACCATTTTTGGGGTATTGCGGGAGCAGAATCCCAGCAGCCGGATCGCCGTGTTCCACGAATGGGCGGGTTTTGCGGAACTGGTCGAGCCGGCCGCCCCCGATGTCATGAAGCATGTGTCCGGCACGGCTCACACGGTGGAGGCCGCCATGGAGTATTGGCAAGAGTACCGCCCCACGTTACTTTTTATCCACCTCGATAACATCGACCACGCCGGGCACGAAACAAACTGGCTCACCCCCACGTACTATCAGGCAGTGACGGAAGCGGATGGCTATCTGGGAAAGGTGCTGGACATGATCGACCGCGCGTCTGCCTGGGATTCCACGTACGTTCTGGTCACCTCCGATCATGGCGGCACGCGTCACGGCCACGGAAAAAATTCCCTGGCGGAGATCCAGATCCCGTGGATTCTGGCCGGCCCGGGGGTGGTGCCCGGGCGCCTCACGGCGCCGGTGAATACGTACGACACCGCCGCTACTCTGGCGTGGATCTTCAAACTGGAAATGCCTTCCTGCTGGACCGGGCGTCCCGTGAAGACCGCGTTTCAACGTAACCTGTTCCTGGCCGGGGCGGCGCAGTAATGGACCGCAATCCGGCCATCGATCTGATCTACATCGATGCCGGCGGTGGCCACCGGGCCGCGGCGCGTGCGATCCAAGCCGTGGTGGAGCAACAGCAGCGCCACTGGGATTTGCGCCCGCACTGCGTGCAAGACCTGCTGGATTCCATCGATTTTATCCGCAAAACCACCGGGATTCCTTTTCAAGACATCTACAACATCATGCTGCGCAACGGCTGGACGGTGGGCACCGCGCAGATGATACCGGCCATGCATCTGGTCATCCGCATGTTTCATCACCAGCAGGTCGAGGTGCTGGAACGGCACTGGCGCAACCACCCCGCCGACATGGTCGTCTCACTGATTCCCCATTACAACCGGGCTCTGCGCGAGGCGTTCGCAGCGGTTTGCCCAGGCCGGCCTTTCGTAACCATCCTGACCGACATCGCGGACTATCCGCCGCATTTCTGGATCGAGCGCCAGGACCAATTCATCGTATGCGGCTCCGAACGCGCCCTGGAGCAAGCCCGTGAATTGGGTTTGCCGGCCGACCGGATCCTGCCGGTCTCGGGGATGATACTGCACCCCAAATTCTATGCGGCGCCGCCGGCGGACCGCGCCGAAGTTCGCCGGCGCCTGGGCTTGCGGCCCGATCTCCCGACCGGCCTGGTGATGTTTGGAGGCGAGGGCTCCCACGACACCGTCCGGGTCGCGCGGGCTTTGAATCGCCCGGGTTCCGGAGTACAGCTCATCCTGCTCTGCGGCCGCCACGACGAATCTGCGCGCGCCGTGCGGGCAATGGCGCCGGAGATCCCCATGTTCATCGAAGGCTTCACGCGCGAGGTTCCGCACTATATGACGCTCGCGGATTTCTTCATTGGCAAGCCCGGCCCCGGCAGCATCAGCGAAGCGCTCGCCATGAAGCTACCGGTGATTGTGGAACGCAACATCCGCACCCTCGCGCACGAGCGCTACAACGCCGACTGGATCCTGGAGCGCCAGGTCGGACTGGTGGTTCACAGCTATGATCAGGTGGCAGGTGCGGTAGCGGAACTGCTGGAGCCGGAGCGCTATGCACGCTTTCGAGCGAACGCGGCGGCCCTTGAGAACCGCGCGGTCTATGAAGCCGTCGACTGGCTCAACGTGATTCTTGGCGAAGGTCAAAACCAGACACAGGCAGGAATGCCTGGGCCACTCTTCGTAGCACAGGCATCCCTGCCTGTGTCTGGTTTTGACCTCTGACCTTCATGCCGGCGCCGCCGCCACAGCCTGCTCCCCCACGCACACCGCATGCCGCAAAATGCGCTCGAAGTGCTTCGCGATAATCAGCAGCGTCGCGTAGGGCGTTCCATCTACGGGTGAGGCCAGCAGCGTCGAGAGCTTCTCATACAGTGTCTGGCACTCGCCGCGGATCGAGGCTTCCAGCGGCCGGGCGGAGATAGCCGCTGTACTATCCCCGGCACGCCAAATGTCGATTGAGCTCGACAGAGTGTCGCGAATCCTCGCGCCCAGCTCCGAGATCTGGTTCATAATCTGCGAGGGCGGCCGATGGGTCATGGAAGCACTTAGAGTAACTATTTCGTAGGCGTAGTCGCCGATCAGTTCCAGATCGGTGATCGCATCCAGAGCTCCCGTGATCAGCCGGGCGTCCCGTGCCACGGGCGCTTGAAGCGTGATCAGGCTGAAGCACTGGTCATGGATCAATCGATGTTGATGATCGGTTTGCGCTTCCAGCTCACTGGCGCGCGCCGCCGAATTGGCGTTTCCGGAAATCGTACGGATGGCTTCCGTGAGAAGGGCGATGGTGGTGTCACCCATACCGACCAGGTTCTGGCGAACCGATTCCAGTTCGTTCACGTAATGCTGTCTCGTCATGATGGGACTACTGCATTATCGCCGAACTCACCGAGTGGCGCAGAGCCATACCCTGCGATTCCGGTAGCCGCACCGGCGGCGAAGACCGCCGGCGTTACGCGGCGAAACGCCCGGCCACGCAGCGGCGCCCCGAACCTACCCGATCTTTTGCAGCGCGGCTTCGATCTCCTGGCGAACTACGCCGGAAGGCTTCCTGGCAAGGGCGGCCCTCAATTCCGATTCGGCCGCATTCTTATCGCCCTTTTTCAAAAGCGCCATCCCGAAGTGGTAGTGAAAGGTCGCGTTGTTGGGATTGTTCTTGGTGAGAGTCCGAAAGACCTGCATCGCGCTATCATTCAGGTCTTTCTTGAAATAGATCCATCCCAGGGTGTCCGAAAAGTTGGCTTGCTGCTCGTTGGACGCCACCGCCTTCTGCGCCAGCTTGAGGGCCTCGTCCAGGCTGCCGCCGGTCTCGGCGATCAAATACGCCGTGGCGTTCATCAGCGCCGGGTTGTCCGGTTTCATCTGCAGCGCTCGGCGGTAGGTCTCCAGAGCCTGGGGCCGCTGTCCGGAAAGCGAGAGGCTCTCGCCCAGAAGCGCCAGGGGAGCGATGTCGTTAGGCGCCAGGGCCTCGGCTTTTTGGAAGGATGTAACCGCGTTGGCAAAGTCTCCCTGCTGCCGGTAGGCGTTACCCAACGCCAGGTACGCCTGCGGTGAGTTCGGAACCTCGGCCACCAGGTGCTGGTACTCGGCCAGCGCCAGATCCGATTTCCCGGTCTGCATTTCCGTGGCTGCCAGCAGCGAGCGCAGCGCGACCGACTTGGGCGCCTTCTTGACTTCGTCTTCGAGGAAACTCAAGGCGGCGTCGGCGTGCTTCTCGGCAATCAGAGTCCGGGCCAGGCCGGAGGTCGCCCGCAAGTCACTCTTGCCCTGCGCGATCAGTTTGCGAAACCGCTGCTCCGCATCCGGCAACTTGTCATCGTTCAAATCCACCACTGCGAGTTCTAACTGAATGTCCCGGTCTTGCGGGAATTCCTTCTCCAGGCCCCGCAACTCCACACGGCCCCGAGCCTGATCTCCGGTGTTCAACAAGCTGACCGCATGCAGCAACCGCATCCGCGTATTCTTGGGATTCAACTTCATGATCTCCTCGGTGTATTGCAGGCTGCTTCGGTAGTCGTGCTTGGCCTCACTGATCTCCGCCAGGATCACCCGTGGAGGCACGAAATCACGCCGCAGTTTTACCGCTTCCAGCAATTGAACCTTCGCGTGCTCGGTATCGCCCTTGGCCGCCAGCGCCCGGCCCAGGTTGAACCGCCATGTGGCATTGTCTGGCTTCTTGTCTACCAAACCCTGAAATAGAGTAACCGCTTTCGCTATGTTTTCCGGAGTGGGCTTGCTCAGCAGCAACGAGGCCCTGACGCCTTTGGCCGCTTCGTCCCCCGGCTCCTGCGCGAGAATCTCGTCGACCACATGCTCGGCCTGCTCCCCTTTTCCCTGCGCCAGCCAGACATCCGCGACCCTCTTCAGGTAGACGACTTTGTCCTTTGGGTTGGCCCGCGCACCGTCGTTGTACTGCGCGAGCGCGTCATCCCAACGCTGCATCCGGAGGTACAGATTACCTACCTGGAGGTGTGCCTGCGGAAAAGTCTTGGGATCGTCCAGCAACCGCTTCAAAGCCGCCGTCATATCGGCTTCCCGCGAACGGCCGGCATAAAACGCGGCCAACTCCAGTACCGCGCCCGGATCCTTAGGATTGTTGGCGCTTCTGGTTTGGAGAATCTTCTCAGCGTCGGCGAACCGGCTGGACTGAATGTAATGCCGGTACAGCAAATCGTAGATCGGCAGATACGTCTTGTTCTTCTCGATGAACTGGCCAGCGAGTTCCTCGCCCTGCTGGGTGTGGCCGCCTACCAGCATCACTTGCGTCCACGCCATGATCACCTCAGGCTGCATGGGCTTCACTTCGTTGGCCTTGCGATAAAGGTCCTCAGCCTCGACTAAATTTTGCCCCGCCGCAGCCAGGTGCGCCTTGAGACGAAAGCCATTGTAGGACTTGGCATTCTTGGAGAGCAGTTGAGTGGCGATATCGTCCACCTTCTTGTACAGCGCCGCAGGACGTCGCCGGTCTGCCAGGAAAGCCGCCAGGCTCAGATCGGCCAGCGTGACTTTCACGTCTTCGCGATTGGGCAACAGAATGGCGGCGCGTGACAGCGACGAATAGGCATCCGCCGTCTTGCCGAGGCGCAGTTGCGACAGCCCCAGCTGATAAAATGCGGGTCCAAAAGAGGGATCTTTCTGGATTGCCTTTCTATAGTTCAGTTCAGCATCGGCGTAAGAGCCCTTGGCAAATAGCTTGTCGCCTTTGTCGAGATAATAGCGGGGGCTTCGGCTGCAGGCTCCTAGGAGGATCAGCGCCGCCGCTAGGAGGGGGACCGCTTTACGCATATCCTTTATTCTCGCCGACTGGCAGGGCCCAGTTGATAGGCCTTTGGTACGAGAACGGTTTGAATTAGCACTAAGTTGGACGCTAACTTTAGTTATTCGGTTTTCGTAGCGCTGGCGGTCTTGCCGCCGGTGCGTTTCCCTTCGCCGGCGGCAAGACCGCCAGCGCTACGATCCCGCCCCGACCGTCTTCAACGCCTTCAACCGGTCGCGCAGTTGCGCCGCCTTTTCAAATTCGAATTTCCGGGCGGCCTCGCGCATTCTTTCTTCGAGTTCACCCAGAAAAACCTCGCGCTGTTGTGGCGTGAGGCTCTCGACCTCTTCATCGGTTTCGAGCGGCACGGTAACGTAATCTCCCTCGGCGATCGCCACCAGGCTCATGTCGATGGGCTTGATGATCGACTGCGGCACAATGTGATTCCGCTCGTTGTACTCTTCCTGGGTGCGCCGCCGGCGGCTGGTCTCATCTAGCGCCTTCTTCATGCTGTCGGTCATCACGTCGGCATACAGAATGGCGTGTCCTTCTATGTGCCGCGCCGCGCGCCCCATGGTCTGAATCAAGGCCCCGGACGACCGCAGGAATCCTTCCTTGTCCGCGTCCAAAATGGCCACCAGGGAAACCTCGGGCAGATCCAGGCCTTCGCGCAGCAGGTTGATGCCGATCAGCACATCGAATTCGCCGCGCCGCAAATCGCGCAGGATTTTGATGCGGTCGAGCGTGCTCACTTCCGAATGCAGATAGCGGCAGCGCACGCCGACTTCCGAGTAGTACTCCGCCAGATCCTCGGCCATGCGCTTGGTGAGGGTGGTCACCAGCACGCGTTGACCGGCTTCCACACGCTCGCGGATCTGCCCCAGCAGATCGTCCACCTGCCCGCGCACCGGACGGATCTCCACGCTGGGATCCAGCAGTCCCGTCGGCCGGATGATCTGCTCCACCACGGCGCCGGCGACCTTAGTTAGTTCATACGGCCCGGGCGTCGCCGAAACGTACACCACTTGGTTCACGCGGTGCTCGAATTCCTCAAACGTGAGCGGCCGGTTATCGAGCGCGCTGGGAAGGCGGAAGCCGTGCGATACCAGCACTTCCTTGCGCGAGCGGTCGCCGTGATACATGCCGTGCAACTGCGGAATGGTCTGGTGGCTTTCGTCGATGAAAATGAGGGAATCGTGCGGCAGATAGTCGAGCAGAGTGGGCGGCGCCTCGCCGGGGAGCCGTCCCGAAAAATGGCGCGAGTAGTTCTCGATGCCGTGGCAGTAGCCGATCTCCTTGATCATTTCGAGATCGAACATGGTGCGCTGGAACAGGCGCTGGGCCTCGATCGTCTTCCCCTGCCGCTCCAGTTCCTTGTGCCACCACTCCAGCTCCGTGCGGATGCTCTCCATGGCGTCGACTTTGGTTTCCTCGGACATCACGTAGTGCGTCTTGGGGTAGATCGGCAACCGTACGTAGGTCTGTTTCACCTGGCCCAACAGCGGGTCGATCTGGGACAGGCTCTCCACTTCATCGCCCCACAGCTCGATGCGGTAAGCGTTGTCGTCGTAGGTGGGGTAGACTTCGATCACATCGCCGCGCACGCGGAATGTTCCGCGCCGGAAATCCATATCGTTGCGCTCGTACAGAATCTCCACCAGCTTGGACACAATCTGGTTGCGCGAAATCTTCTGCCCCTTTTCCAGCATGAGCAGCATGCCGTAGTACGCCTCGGGCGATCCCAGGCCATAGATGCAGCTCACGCTCGCCACGATCACGCAGTCGCGGCGCTCGAAAAGAGACTTGGTCGCCGCCAGGCGCAGCTTGTCCAGCTCATCGTTGATAGTGGATTCTTTTTCGATGTAGACGTCGCTCGAAGGAATGTAGGCTTCCGGCTGGTAGTAATCGTAATAGCTGACGAAATACTCAACCGCGCTATCGGGGAAGAAAGTTTTGAACTCGTGGTAGAGCTGCGCCGCGAGCGTCTTGTTGTGCGCCAACACCAGCGCCGGCCGCCCCATAGCCTCCATCACCTTGGCGATGGTGAAGGTCTTACCGGAGCCGGTGACACCTAGCAGAACCTGGTGCTGCTCGCCATCGCGGACGCCGCGCGTCAACTCCGCGATGGCATTCTCCTGGTCGCCGCGCGGGCGATAGTTCACCACCAGCCGAAAGCCCATAATTCCAGTATAGGAGTGTGGGGCAGCCCTTCCGGGCTGCCGCCGCGCTTCCGCGCGGCGCGCCGGGCCGAAGCCCGGCGGCAGGCTGGAAAGCCTGCCCCACTAATGCACCATCACTTTAGCTTCGCTGTTGTGCACCGCCTGCGGCTCGATTGCCCAATGCATTGCGATCATCCCCACAACAGAAATCACCGCGGGCACGGCTGCCGCCAGGAAAAGCTGCCGAGGCTGCCAGTGCAGGCTGATCAGTTGGCCCGCCACAATGGGTCCCACAATCGATCCGATCCGTCCCACTCCTAAACCGGAGCCGATTCCTGTGGACCGCAGATCAGTCGGATAAAGCGTGCCCACAAACGCATTCATGGAAGACTGCCCGCCCACCACGCCCAGCCCCGCCAGGAAGACCACCACAAACAAGGAAACCAGCGACAAACCGGGCTGGCCGATCAGCGCAATATTCAAGGACGCCAACGCAAAGCACGAGGCCAGCACGGGTACGAAGCCTAGCCGCAGAACGAGCCATCCCAGGAAAAAGGCGCCGAACACACCGCCGATCTGGAGCGTACTACCCAATAGCACCGAATAAGTCGAAGAGACTCCGGCCGCTTTGACCATGGGCCCAGTCACCGTCGGGAGCCAACTGGATAGGAAGTAGAGGTTCAGCAGGTTCATGAAGTAGACGGTCCACTGGAGGATCGTCCGGGAAGCCCGGCCATCCTGGAAGAGCTTGACCATGGGCACGCCTTTGAGGCGGCGCTCGCGCACTTCGTATTGCGTGTTCGCAGTAATCGGAAGCGAGGGGTCAACGCGGCTCAGCCACTTTCCGATCGTGGCTCGACTCTTGTTATGGAGCACAAGAAACTGTATCGACTCCGGCAGCAAAAAGTACATCAGGACGCCGATGACGAGGGGGATCGCGCCACCCACCAAGAACACGGAACGCCAGCCGAAATTGGGAATGAGCCAAAACGCCACGAACCCGCCGATCGCCGCGCCCGCCGTGAAACCGGTGCCCACCACGATCATCATCGGCACGCGGACGCTGCGCGGGCTGTATTCTCCGACCAGCGAAATGGCGTTCGGCATGATGCTGCCCAGCGCCAGCCCCGCGATGAAGCGCAGCACCATCAACGTGGTTACCGTCTGAGCGCTCGCCGTCGCTAGCGTAACGAGGGAGAAGAACAGGCAACCGGCGATGAGCAGCGGGCGGCGGCCGAGCCGATCGGCAGCCATGCTCAAAAAGATGGAACCGAACAGCACGCCCATCAGCGCCGCACTGAGAACAGAACCGAGCAGCGCGGGAGCGATGTGCCAATCGCGGCTCAAGGCCGGCGCCACAAACCCGATTGCCTGCACGTCGTACCCGTCCATGATCAGACACAGCGCGCAAAGCACGAACACGCCGATGTGAAAATTGGTTACCTTGCTGCGATCGATCACATCGGAGACGTTGATTTGGGCAGGCGTCGGCATCGAAGCAAGTCGATGTTACATGGCGGGAAAGGGGAAAGTCAAACCAGCGCAGCCTAGACCAGCAAGAACACCACTCCCAATTTCGCCGAGGCCTTCCGCAACTCCACCAAGCTCGCGGCGAGTGAAATCTTCTGGCCGGCGTCGAGCAGCGGCGGCAGGGCTTCGATGCGTGCGATCACATCGTCCAGGCACCGCTCTATGGCCGCGAATCGGACTTCCGCGGGCCGGGCGGGGGACTTAGGGGATGCCGCACGCTTGCGTAGTTCGGTCACGGCTTCGCTCACCCGCTGCGCGTTCTGCGGCACCAGCGGAATCACTTCACCGTCGAACTCGATCCCCTCGGGCTTCACTTGCGCGGCGATGGCTCGATAGGCTTCCGGTGACATGCGGGTGAGTTGAGTCAGGTGGAAGAACTCGGGGCCAAATTCCTCCAGGTAGTGAATCATGCGGTTGACATGAGTCTTGCTGGCCCCCAGATATTGCGCGCAGAAGTCGCTCCAGTTGGTGGATTTGGCAATGTAGAGCTTGTCGTCGCGGATGCGGCGAAGGCACTCCGCGTCGGCGGACGAGGCTCGGCCCGCCATCAAGCCGAAAGCACGCCGCATGCCTAGCCAGTTGCCTAGGTCGAACTCTGTAGTGGCCGGCTCGGCGGCCGACTGAAGGTCACTCGGAATTTGAGGTTTCATGTTCGCTAGAAGGGCGGCACAGATCGGTGCCGGTTTCAGACCCATCTAAAGGATTTAGCGCCGAATCCCGGACCAACCTGTGCCGTCTAGCTACTATCCTCTGCCAGCAATTTGGAGAAAGAGTGCGTCGGCACGCGTAACGCGAGCCTGCGGCTGCGCAAAAATAATTCGAGGTTTGGTGACTGGCGTCTATGCGAGCCACTTCTGCGGTTCGCCAATGGCTTCGGCGACATCGTTCAGGAAGACTGCGGCCTGCGCGCCATCCACCACGCGATGATCGCTTGAGAGCGTCAGCGTGAGCATGGGACGAATCCCCGGTTTGCCATCCACCGGCACGACGCGATCGGCGATGCGTCCCACTGCCAGAACCGCGGCCTGCGGCGGCGTGATGATGGCGTTGAAGGCGTCGACGTTGTACATCCCCAGGTTGCTGATCGTGAAGGTGCCGCCGTGGATGTCCGCGGGGCGCAGCTTGCCGGCGCGGGCACGGTCGGCCAGTTCGCGCCGCTGGGTGGCGATATCGGTCAGCGCGGTCGTGTTGGCGTTGGGGATCACGGCGCCCACCACGCCATCCTGCACAGCCACAGCCATGCTAATGTTCACGCTCGGATTCAGATGGATGCCGCCGTTCGACCAACTGGCGTTCATCTTGGGATGCTTGGCCAAGACGCGGGCCACCAGCGCGATGAGCAGGTCGGTATGCGTGATCTTGGCGGCCCCGAATTGTTCGCGCGCGGCAGCCAGGCCGCTGGCATCCACGTCGCGCACCAGGAAGAAGTGCGGGGCCTTGGTCCAGCTTTCCGTGGTTCGCTCCGCCATTAAGCGAGCGATGGCGCTCATTGCGGGCGCGTGCTCGGCTGGCGGAGCTGGTGGCGGGGCCGGAGCCTTCGCGGCGGCCTGGACGTCTTCGCTGGTGATGGCGCCATCCGGACCGGTTCCGTGCACACGGCTCAGATCGACGCCCAGTTCCTTGGCCAGCCGCCTGGCTTTAGGCGAGATTTGTGCGCCGGTGTCCGCCCGTTTTTCCGGAGCAGCTACTGCGGCCGCAGCAACCGGAGCGGCGTGGGTTTGCTCGGTGGCGTGGCGGGCCTCATCCACCATGGCCTGTGTGGCTCGATCCTCGGCGGGTGGCTGTTCTCCCGGCGCCACGATCCACGCGATCACCTGGCCTACGGGCACTTCGTCGCCCTCGTTCGACTTCACGCCCGCCAGCACCCCGGCCTCGGGAGCCTCCACTTCAAACGTGATTTTGTCGGTTTCGATTTCGAGAAGCGGCTCACCCTTATTGATCGGGTCGCCCTCCTTCTTGAGCCAGGAAATGATCTTGCCGGTCTCTTGCGCCAGCTCCAGCGCGGGCATCACCACACTGACGGCCATGGATTAGTCGGTGGCTCCTACGCGCTCGGTTTGAGCGCTCGCCTCAACCATCTCCACCACGCGGCGGCTGGGCGCTGGGTCGGCCTCGCGCAGCGTGGGAGGCGGCCCGTTCACCGTGTGGTATTGCGTGCCGGCCACCAGCAACTGTTCGGCGGGGAAGCGCGTGATCACTTCGTGGCCGGTCTCCGTTACCACGATCTCTTCCTCAATACGCGCCGCGCTCCAGCCGTCTGTCGATGGCCAGAACGTCTCCAGCGCGAACACCATTCCGGGCTTGATCTCGTGCGAATGCTCCAGCGAAACCAAGCGGCTGATCACCGGTTTTTCCCAGATGGCAAGGCCGATGCCGTGCCCAAACTGCAGCGCGAAAGCCGCCTCTTCATTGGGGAATCCGAACTCCTGCGCTTTGGGCCAAACCGCCGCGATTTCCCCGGTGGTTCGCCCCGGGCGCACCAGCGAGATGGCCGCATCCAGATATTCGCGGCACCGCTTGTAAGCATCCACCAGCGCGTGCGAAGCATAGCTGATGGCGAAGCACCGGTAGTAACAGGTCCGGTAGCCCATATAGGAATGCAGAATGTCGTAGTAGACCGGGTCGCCCGGGCGCAGCACGCGATCCGAAAACACATGCGGATGCGGATTGCAGCGCTCACCGGAAATGGCGTTCACGCCCTCGACGTATTCGGAGCCCAAGTCATATAACACCTTGCTGGCGAGGCCCACGGCCTCGTTCTCGCTGAGCCCCGGCCGCATGGCGCGGTAGAGTTCCTCATAAGCCGCGTCCACCATCATGGCGGAGGTGTTGAGCAGCGCGATCTCATCCTGCGTCTTGATCACGCGCGCGTCGGACATGAGTTGCTGGCCATCCACCACCGTGATGCCTTCCTTCTGCAGGGCGAAGAGGATAGGCGGCTCGACCACGTCGATGCCCACGGGCTGCTTGTGCAGACCGCGCATTTCCAACTCGACTTTGATTTTGCGCGCCACGTCCTCGGCGCGGCCCATTTCCGGCGACATCGCGCCGCGCAGCAGTGCGATGCCCGCCCGCGAGCGTTCGCCCAGCCAGGGGCAATTCAGTTGATGATGTTTGGCGGCCGAGCCGAAATCCCACAGGATCGGTTCGTCGTTCTGCGGCAGCAGGGTGAAGCGGCTGATTTTGTCCTGCGCCCAGCTGCCGATGTGCGTGGCGGTGATGTACCGCACGTTGTTCATGTCGAAGCACAGCAGCGCGCCCATTTCGGACTTCGCCAGCAGGGCTTTCGCCTTCGCCAGGCGTTCCTTGCGCAGCCGGTCGAAGTCGATGCGCTGCTCCCAATCGACCGCCATGGTCCCGTGAGTTCTTAGTGCCACAATAGCCTCCTACTAATATCAATAGGTGGGGCAGCCCTTCCGGGCTGCCGCCGCGCTTCGGCGCGGCGCGCCGGGCGGAAGCCCGGCGGCAGGCCGGAAGGCCTGCCCCACTCTACTTCTGTCCCAACATCTTCCGCGCCGCTTCAAACACCGACTTCTCGGTCGGCACCGTCGAATCTTCCAGCGGCGGCGAGAAGGGAATCGGCACGTGCATCGCGCCCATCCGCTTCACCGGCGCTTCCAGATCGTAAAACGCGCCCGTAGCGATTACCGAAGCGATCTCCGCAGTCACTCCGTACCGTTCGTAACCCTCGTCGAGCACGATCACCCGCGAAGTTTTCTTAGCCGAATCGATTAACGTCTTCTCATCCAGCGGCCAGAGCGTACGCGGATCGACGACTTCGGCGCTGATATCGTACTCTTCCAGCATCTTCGCCGCGCCCAGCGCCACGTGCACCATGCTGCTGGTGGCGACGAGCGTGATGTCGCTGCCTTCGCGCTTCACGTCGGCCACGCCGAACGGGATGGTGTATTCCTCCACCGGCACCGGGCCTTTGAACTTGAACATCATCTTGTCTTCGAAGAAGACCACCGGGTTTTCGTCGCGGATGGCCGTCTTGAGCAGCCCCTTGGCGTCGTAGGGCGTGGAGGGCAACACTACTTTCAGGCCGGGCACATGGCAGAACCAGGCGTGCAGCGATTGCGAGTGCTGCGCAGCGGACCGGCGCGTGGCGCCCAGTGTAGCCCGCATGACCATCGGGACGCGCCACTTGCCGCCCGACATATAGTGAACTTTGGCCGCCTGGTTCACCATCTGATCCATGGTCAACCCGATAAAATCGCCGAACATGATGTCGACCACGGGACGCATTCCGGTCATGGCCGCGCCCACCGCTATCCCGGTGAAGCCCGCTTCCGAGATGGGGGTATCGAGCACGCGCTCGGGGCCGAACTCTTCCACCAGGCCGGAGAGCACCTTGAAGGCGGTGCCGGCTTCGGCCACGTCCTCGCCCATGATGAAGACGCGATTGTCGCGGCGCATTTCTTCCGCCAGCGCTTCGCGGACAGCTTCTCCCAGCGTCAGTTCCCTGGTTGCCACCGCGGTTTCAGGCATAAACGTCCTGGTCCACCTTGTCCACCGCCGGATAGGGAGCGGCTAACGCAAACTGCACGGCCTGGTCCATCTCGGCTTTTACTTCGCTCTGAATCTTGTCCAAGGCGGCGCGATCGGCCATGTTCTGCGCCGTTAGCCAATCGCTGAACAACTTGATTGGGTCGCGCTCGGCCTTCCACTTTTGCTCTTCCTGCTTGGTGCGATAGTATTCGCGGCTCATATCGCCCACGTGATGCCCGGTGAACCGGTAGGTGTTGGCCATCAGGAACGCCGGGCCCGCGCCTTTACGCGCGCCCTCGATGAGCCGGCTGGCGGCGGCGTTTACGGCGCGCACATCCTGCCCGTCCACGGCCTCCGCCGGCAGCCCGAACCCGGTGGCGCGCATCAGAATGTCGCCCGCGGTGGTCTCCGAGTAGTGCGTGTACTCGTTGTACATGTTGTTCTCGCACACGTAAATGACCGGCAGCTTCCACAGCGCCGCCATGTTCATCACTTCGTAGAGAACCCCTTGGCCTAGCGCGCCTTCGCCGAAGAAGCAGACGCACACGCGGCCGTTGCCCAGGCGCTTGGCGGCGAAGGCCGCTCCGGTCGCGATGCCCGCGCTGCCGGCCACGATGGCATTGGCGCCCAGGTTGCCGGTGGCGGGATCGGCGATGTGCATCGAGCCGCCTTTGCCTTTGCAGTAGCCGGACTCTTTGCCAAGCAGTTCGGCGAACATGCGGTCGGGCGCCGCTCCCTTGGCCACGCAATGCCCATGGCCGCGATGCGTGCTGGTGATGTAATCGTCGTTGGTGAGAGCTTCGCAAATGCCTACGGCAATGGCTTCCTCACCAATATAAAGGTGGGCGAGCCCCGGCATCAGAGCACGTGTGTAGAGGTCGTTGACCTGCTCTTCGAACAGACGGATCATCACCATCCGGCGATACATACGGAGGCACCGGTCGGCTTCGGTTTCGGAACCGGCCTTGGTGGGGTGTATGGCTGTGCTCATTTGCTTACTCCAGACATGCGCGCCAGCACTTCGAAGACAATGGCGAAATCCTGTTTGGCCAAGCCCAGGGCGCGCGCCGCGGTCAGGTATTGGTTAGCGAGAGAAGTGGTGGGCAGAGGAACATCCACCTGGCGTCCCAGTTCCAGGGCCAGCAGCAGATCCTTCTGCATCATGTTGACGTCGAACCAGGCCTCATCGGGCATCTTCAGCACGAAGGGGCCGCGGTATTGAACCATGGGCGATGAGATGGCGCTGTGGGTCAGCACGTCCACCGCAACTTCGCGCGGGATGCCGCTCTTCTCGGCCAGCAGGACACCTTCCGAGAAGGCCATCATCTGCGTGGTGAGGTTCAGGTTGTGGGCGATCTTGACGACCAGCGCGAGGCCATTATCGCCGACGTGCGTCACCTTCGGGCCGATATCCAGCAGCACCGACTGCACGCGATCGAAGGTCTCTTTGCGGCCGCCCACCATGATCGAAAGCTTGCCCTGCTCGAGGGTGATGACGCTGCCCGAGACCGGGGCATCGAGCATGTCCGCGCCTTTTTCCCGGGCGCGGGCTGCCAGCGCACGGCTCACTTCGGGGCTAACCGTGCTCATCTCCACCCAGATCTTGCCGGGACCGAGCCCTGCGAGAACGCCGTCCGGACCGTTGGCGATATCTTCCAGCGCGGCCGAGTTGGTGACCATCGATAAGACGATGTCGGCCACGGCGCAGACTGCGCGCGGCGAATCGGCCCACTTCAGGCCCTTGTCGATGAGCCACTGGGCTTTGGATTTGGTGCGGTTGTAGCCGGTGACAGTGTAGCCCTTGTCCACCAGGCGTCCCGCCATGCGGCTGCCCATCACGCCCAAACCGATGTATCCGATGTGTGCCATGTGTCTTGATAAAAGCCGAAGACAATCAGTCTACCAGCATCGTGAGAGGGAAAAAGCACCGCTCCCTTCGGTCACGGCTCGGTAACGCGTCGTAAAAACGCGTCGTAAAAACGTGTCGTAAAAACGCGTCGCAAAACGCATCGCGAAAACGCGACTAAAAGAGGCGTCGCGAAAACGCATCTCAACGCACCGGGGGCCGTTACGGAGCCGTGACCGTAGGGAGCGGTGCTTTTTCGCCTTCTATTTCGGAATCTGCGGAACTATCAGGTGAAAAAGCTTCAGCGACGCGCCGTCGGCAGCCTGAATGGTCGCCGTCTCGGACGGCCCCAGATACACGCCCGCGCCTTTGGCGACATCGTAATCCTTGTTGTCGAGACGGATGCGGCCTTTGCCTTCCATCAAGTAAATAAGCTGGTGCCGGTCGATCTTCTCCGGTATAAATCGATCGCCGGACTTGAGCCAGCGCAGCGTTCCGAGCACATTCTTGGCGCCGACCAGCGCCGCATTCAAGATCTCGGTGAACTCGCCCTGGGGAGTCTGCACCCGTGGGAGCTCGTTGGTATTGATAAAAGTGAGAGTGGTGGCAGTCATGGCTGGTTCTCTTCTACGTTTGCACCCAGACGCGGCCGTCCACGCGGTTCCAGCGCAGATCGTCCGGGGTGCCATCCAGGATATGAGTCTTGAATCGGTTGGGCGCCTGGAATTCAAAATAAAACAGGCCCGTGTCGGTGGCGCGCAGCCGATGTTTGGCTTCCGCGGGGATGAAGACTAAGTCGCCCGGCCCGACATTGCGCACGCCTTCCTCGGTTTCGACGGTGCCCTGGCCCTCCATGATGAAGTAGAAGTGCTCGCAAATCTCATGGTAGTGGTAGGGCGAGGAGGCGTTGCTGGTATAGTGCATGACGCCCGCCAGCATGTCGTCGATGTTAGTCAGTTCCTTGTTGACGAAGAAGGTGCGCACGCGTCCGGGCACCACCGCCTCCAAACGCGGTAAATCGTCCTGATGGAAAATGTATGCCATTGATTTCTCCTCTGCTTAATGCGGCCGATATGCCACGCGCGCAACCTCGGCGTAAGGGGCAGCGGCTACAGTTGCCCGGATTTCGATTTGTTTGTGGCGCTCCACCGTTGGTTTCGACGACCCGCCACCTTCTTCTCCCCAAACGAGCGTGACGTCGGCGCCCGGCTCGCTGTGCGCCACATCCACAACCGCCAGCGAGATCATCGCGCGTTCGTTAAAGGTGTAACCGGTATAGGTTGACACGCCAATGGTTTTACCACCTTTCAACACTTTGTCAAACGGTAAGGTGGAATAGTTGGCTAGCGGTAAGTCGATGTACTTGGCTATATCTCCGGCGTGGAACAAGGTGCCAAGCGCGTTCTTGACATCGTCGCCGTGCCAGACCAGCGTTACTTTCTTCCGGCTTTGGTTATTAGTCATCTTCTCCAGGGCTGCTCGTCCCACAAAGTCATGGTCGAACTTGACGAAAGGCCCGTAACCAAGATCGTAGGGAGTCAGGTAATAGTCAGTGATCTTGTCGGAATAAAAACTGCCACCGAGCGAAGCCATGGCTTCATAACTCTTCGACGTCAACCACTGTCTGTATCCCTTCAGCTCCTCACCTACGTAAATGGCTGGAAGGGGCGATGGAATCCATCCGGACTCGAGGCAGGTGGTGGGATAAGTTCTGGCGCCCACTTGTCGAATGCCATACTCCTGGCCGGCTTCCACGATGGCGTCGCGCACTGCTTCGCCGTCTTCCCAAGGACCGAACAGTTCCCATCCGGGCTGCCCCACCATTCCGTGACGCAAAGCGCGAACCTGCCGGCCCGCCACAGTGAGCGTGTCCATATTAAAGAAGCGGATATCCGGCGCCGGTTTTCCCGTTACCTTCTCCATGACCCGCAGAGCGTGAGGGCCTTGAACCTGGTATCGATAAGCTTTTCTGCGTCCTTGGTTCACAGCGGAGCGCTCGTCCCGTTCCGCTGACGCCTTATACTTGCCTGTCTCTATGTGATATTGCACCCAGTTAGCAGCGGGTGGACGCCCAACCAGATTGAACTTATTCTCAGCCAGATAAAACAGGATGGCATCGCCAATCACGTAGCCGTCAGGCGTACAGGCCACAAATTGCTTGGCTTGGTTGACTTTGAAAGTTTTGAAGCTGTTTACGGCAAGATCGGAGAGTAGTTTGAGTGCGTCAGGGCCCTCAATATAAAGGTCAGTCATGTGGTGAGACTGATCGAAAAGAGCACAGGATTCCTTCCATGCCCGTTGTTCGTCTCGCCAATTCGTAAACTCGTGACGCACCACCGGAAAGGCATAGGGCCCTATCTGGGAATTCCGCAACAGTTCAACGGGACTCCTGACGGATTGCAACACTTCTTCCAAGCTTTTTTGACTCGTGGCTACTGGCAACTTCTTCCTCCTGAAAAAAACCGTTTAGCCGCAGATGAACGCCGATGAACGCGGATCAAAAGGACAACGTTCTATCGGCGTTCATCTGCGTTCATCGGCGGCTAAATTCTGTGGCTTCGCTGAGGCGAAGTGTGAATTATATCATCGGCGCCTGTTCACGCCATAACCCGAGGGCTTTCTGCGAAGGCCGGTCGGAAAAGCTGAACAGCACCGACTCCTCCTGCGCGTGGTGCGTCACGGGAGTCCAGGAGGGAACTACGAAGACGTCATGCGGGTTCCAAGCGAACGAATCAGCGCCCACCTGGCTGCTGCCGCGGCCCTCCACCACACAATAAACGGTGGCGTCGGTGGAGCGGTAGGCGGAGCCGTGGAATCCGGCGGGCAGCAGTTGCAGGAAAGCGCCGATGGTCGGCATGGGGTAGCTTCCCGAAGCCGGGTTGGTGAACTGCACCTTCACTCCATGGCAGGGGTGCGTGGGACCATCGCGGTACAGGCGGTCGAGCGTCTCGCGGCTGCGGGAATACGGATACGTAAACAGGGGCGCGGAACGCCGCGGCGAGACGTAATCGAGGGGCAGTAGATTGGACCCGTAGCGGGCCAGGGCGTCGCCTTCGGTGCGCGTGATCGGCTGTATCTCCTCAGGATGGTGTTCGGCGAAGCTGGTATCGAAGAAATTGACAATGGGGATGTCCAGGCCGTCCAACCACACCACCGGCTTGTCTCCCGGGTTGCCGTGATCGTGATAGGTCCAGGAGGGCGTCAGGATGAAGTCGCCGGGAAGCATGGTGGTGCGCTCGCCGTCCACCGCGGTATAACCGCCGTCGCTCTCGATGACGAAACGAAGGGCGGAGGCCACGTGGCGGTGAGTCGGCGCAATTTCCCCCGGCATCACTAATTGAATCCCGGCATACACACTCTGCGTGATCCCGGATTTGCCGCGCAGGCCGGGGTTTTCCAGAATCAGGACGCGGCGCTCGGCTTCCTTGGCGGTGATCCGTTTACCCGCCTCCATCAGCAGCGGGCGCACTTCTTCATAGCGCCACAGGCACGGCACGCACGGAGTACGGGGCTCCGGGGTGACGATGTCCGCCAGGACTTCCCACAAGGCCGCGGTGTTCTTCTGGCTCAGCCGCTGGTAAAACTCCTCCCTTTCGGCGGTGGTTTCCGGCTTGGCGTAAAACGGGCTCGCTTCCATGGTTTGTCTCAGGGGCCTCTTCTCAGGACGCCGCGGAGGCGCTCTGTTCGGCGCGCACCAAAACCTGCATGGTGCCGACCTTTTCGACGGTAGCCACCACGACATCGCCCGGTGCGATCTGGCTCACACCTTCGGGCGTGCCGGTCATGAAGATGTCCCCAGGGTACAGCGTATAAAAAGAAGATGCCAACTCGATCAACTCCGCTACACCCAGAATCATGTTATTGGTGTTGGATTTTTGCCGCACCTCACCGTTGACCGAGATGCTGAGGTCGAGGTTTCCGGGGTCGGAGATCTCATCCCTGGTGACCAGCCAGGGGCCAAGAACGGAATAGCTGTCGGGGGATTTGCGAAAGCTGCGGTCTTCGGTGCCGCGGATGGTGATGTCGAGGCCGATGCTGTAGCCGGCTACATAATTCAGCGCTTCGCTCCGCGTTACGTTGCTAGCCTGCTTGCCGACCACGAAGGCCAGCTCGATTTCGTGGTCGTTGCGCCGATCGGGTTTACGCAGGCGGATGCCTTCACCCGCGCCGGCCAGCGAACTGGTGGCCTTGAGGAACAGGCCGATGGTATGGATCGACTGCATCAGCGCCGGGTTGTTGTTATGCAGCGCGACGTTGTCCTTCACCTCTTGTGCGTGCTTCTGGTAATTCACCGGCGCGGCCACGATCTTGCCGGGATTGGCCACAGGGCTAAGCAGTTTGAGGCCGGCCAGCGGCAGGGATGGCGCGCTGGGGGCGATCGCCTGGGCGCGTTCCGCCACTTGATCCAAGTTAGCGATCAGAAGATCGTGGCTCGGCAAGGGATATCGGCAGGCAGGTAAGACGTCCAGGGCAGAAGTGACGTCGCGCACGGTCGCGCCTTCCACAAGTCCCAGCCGTCGCTCTCCGAATCGACAAAAACGCATGGCGGTTTCCTCCGGGCCTGAAAGAACACAGGGCAGCGCATGGCGCTGCCCCACAACTGCCGGCGACAAGATCGCCAGCGCTACGTAACGCCGGCGGTCTTCGCCGCCGGTGCGGCTACTGAATCCAAAAGGTCCAAACTCCACCGACATCATACATCCCGTTGACATTTTTTTGAAATCGGATTTAGAGTGAGGACTCATGATCGAAACGGGTTTGCGGGATAAGGTGGTAATCGTCACAGGAGCGGCTGCAGGGATCGGCCGCGCGACGGCCCGGAGATTTATGCAGGAGGGCTGCCGCGTGGCAGCGTGGGACGTCACGGAAGCGAAGCCCGAAAACGGCGGTACTTTCCAGAAAGTGGACGTCAGCGTGGCGGCGTCGGTGGAGACCGCGGTGCAGGAGGTCATCGACCGCTGGGGCGCCATCCACGTGCTCATTAATAATGCGGGCATCCTGCGCGATGCGCAACTGGTGAAGTACAGAGAGGGTTCCATCGCCGGCCTGATGAGCGACGAACAGTTCGACGCGGTCATCGGCGTGAACCTGCGGGGTGTCTTCCTTTGCACGCGGGCGGTGGCCGCACGCATGATGCGGTCGGGCGGCGGCGTTATCCTGAACGCCTCCAGCGTGGTGGGTCTTTACGGGAATTTCGGCCAGACGAATTACGTCGCGAGTAAGGCCGGCGTGATTGGGATGACGCGCGTGTGGGCCCGCGAACTCGGCAAGTACAAGATTCGCGTCAATGCCGTGGCGCCGGGCTTCATCGCCACCGACATGGTGAAATCGATACCCCAGAAGGTGATCCAGAGCATGCGCGACCGCACGCCGCTGGGCCGCATGGGGCAGCCTGAAGACATCGCCAACGCCTACGTCTGGCTGGCGTCGGATGCGGCTTCGTTCGTGACGGGCGCGGTGCTCAGCGTGGATGGCGGGGTGGTGACGGGGACTTAAAGTTAAAATTGGAATTGAAGCATCCATATGAAGCCAATCTACATTGCGACGTTTCACCAGTCGAAGTTCGGCAAGCTGATGGGCATGGGCGTGCCCGAGATTGTGGACTACGCGATCCGCGGCGCCTGCCGGCAGATCGGCGTGCCGCCCTCGGTCCTGGACGTGGGGAGTATCGGGGCGGCGTGCAATTTCACGCTGAACGAACAGGGACTCTTGGCCGGCCTGATGGCCATGACCTCTGGCCTTGAGGGAAAGCCTATAGAGGCTGTGGAGAATGCCTGCGCCTCGGGTGGGCAGGCGATTCTCTCGGTGATTCACAAGCTTCAGTTGGGGATGGGCGAGACCGGCATCGCGGTGGGCTTCGAAAAAATGCGCGACGCCGAAGGCAAGATGGATGGCAAGCTGATCGGCAAGGTGCTCGGCTATTTCTCGCACCCCGGCGAGCGCTCGGGCAAGGTCTTCGTATTTCCGCACCTGTTCGCCGAAGTCATGCAGGCTTATATGCAGGAACATGGCGCGACGGAAGCGGACCTGGCGGCGATTGCGGTGGAGGAATACGCCAACGCGAAATACAATCCCTGCGCCCAGATGAACAAGGTGCAGATCACGCTCGAACAGGCGCTGAAGATCGAGGGCATCAACCGCTACGTGGTGGATGGGCTGCCGCTGAAGACCTACGACTGCTCGCAGATTACGGACGGCTACGCGTCCTTGATCCTGGCGACCGCCGAAGGGTTGGAGAAACTCGGCATTCCGAAGGCGGAGTGCGTGGAGATTGCGGGTTGGGGGCAGGCTACCGATCCCCTGCAGAAGGCCGGCCGCGACGTGCTCCGGCCCGCGGGCGCCTATCGGGCCATGCGCTCGGCCTACGCCATGGCGGGCGCGAGTGCCAGCGATGTGAACGTGGCCGAGGTGCACGACTGCTTCACCGTGATGGGCGCTTTGGGCACCGAAGTAATCGGCAAGGCCGAGGCTGGCGGCGGCGCGCGGTACTGGGTGGAGGGAAAAGCGCGTCCGGACGGAGAGTGCGGCATTAACACCTCCGGCGGCCTGATCGCCAAGGGCCACCCGATCGGGGCGACGGGCATCGCCATGATCGGCTGGTCGGCGCTGCAGTTGTCGGGCAAGGCGCCAGCGGAGGTGCAGGTGAAGAATCCGAAACTGGCCGCAACCTTCAACATTGGCGGGCCGATTTGCGCCAGCGTGTGCACGGTGTTGCGGGCGCATTAATAGACGCAGGATGGCGTCCCCAGGGGGATTCGAACCCCCGTTACCGCCGTGAAAGGGCGATGTCCTAGGCCGGGCTAGACGATGGGGACTTGGCTGGCCGGAAGAAAGCGAACAACTCTACTGTAGCTTTGCGGGAATTGAACCGTCAACTTGCCGGGGGAGGGGCTGGGGAGAAGCTGGGCGCGAGGAGAGAAGAGCGGAAGCGATTCGGTCGAGCGGCAACACCTGTCCGGCGGCGCCCAGTTGAATGGCTTCGCGCGGCATTCCGAATACGACGCAAGTGGCTTCGTCCTGGGCGATGGTGCGCGCTCCGGCCTGCCGCATTTTCAAAAGACCCTGCGCGCCATCCGAGCCCATGCCGGTGAGGAGGGCTCCCACGGCGTTGGCCCCGGCAGCTTCGGCCACTGAAAAGAACAGTACATCCGCTGCCGGCCGCTGGTAGCAGACGCGCGGCCCGGTCTTCACATTGACGTAATAACGTCCCCCAGACTTGCGCAGGAGCATGTGAAAGTCGCCCGGCGCAATGAGCGCGAGGCCGGGACGCAGCGTGTCGCCGTCCTGCGCTTCCTTCACGTCAATTTGGCACATTTCGTCCAGACGGCCCGCGAACGCGCGCGAGAACTCCGGAGGAATGTGCTGCACCACTACAATGCCCGGCGTCTCCTTAGGAAAGGTGCGCAGCACGGTCGCAATGGCCTCGGTTCCGCCGGTGGAGGCGCCGATCGCTATGATGTTGCTCAGAGATTGAGGGGACGCGGGAAGCAGGGTCGTGGGAGGCTTGACGACCGGAGTGGCGGCGGAGGGCGCGGGCGGCCGTGCTGGCCGGAGCCGGGCGCCGGCCGCCGCGCGGATCTTATTTGCCAGGGTATGTCGCAACTCCCCCACGGAATATGGGCCAGCCGGCTTGGCTAAGACCTCGACGGCGCCGCCTTCCAGAGCTTCAATCGCCGCCCGGCAGGAGGGTTGCGCCAGCGAGCTGATGATCACCACCGGCATGGGGTGGAAATGCATGAGCTTCCGCAGGAACGTCAGGCCGTCCATGCGCGGCATCTCAATGTCGAGCGTAATGACATCGGGATGGAGCGCGAGAATTTTGTCGCGCGCTACAAACGGATCCGGCGCAGAGCCGACTACTTCCAGATCGGGCTCTGCGGCCAGTGTCTCTGTCAGGATCTTGCGGACGATGGCCGAGTCGTCCACAATCAGCACGCGGATCATGTGCCCACCGGATTTACCGGCCTTTCCGTGGAAAACTCCGCTGTAAGGGCTCCTCGGTCCAGAATCGCGGAATGGACGACCGCATTTTTGCCGGAACCCGGCCATGTGGGTAGCAGGCGCGGGGAGTCCAGCCGGAACGTGGTTCCGCTCTCGATCCGGCTCAATACCGATCCGCAAATGATATTGGCCAGTTCGCAGACCACCTGGCCCACCCGGAAGTCGGAGAGAACGCCCTCGTCCTCGCCCAGGAAGTCACCAGCAATGGAGCGGGCCGCCTCCTGGCTGAGGCGCAACGCCAAGTGGCCGGACGGATCTCCGGCGAAATCTACGCCGCAGATCAGATCGGAATCGGCCGCCATGACGGCCAGCGCGGGTGCATCGAGGGCATGGACAAAGAACATCTGTTCCAGCACCGCCACGGTACATTCTGCCAGCGCGTACTCCAGTTCCGTCTTAGTCACAGGGCACCGCCAGGGTTTTCTCCAGCGCTTCGCGCAAGACTTCGGGCCGAAAGGGCTTCACCACGTAGCCGCGAGCTCCCAAGGCCAGCATGCGCTCGATCCTTTGGTCGGTGCCATCCGTCGAGACGATGATTACGGGGACGGCCCGCAGTAATTCATCGGCAGCCAGATGCCGCAGGAATTCCTCGCCGTCCATTCCGGGCATGTTGATGTCGCTCAGGATGGCGTCGACCCATTCGGTGCGCAGCAGTTCCAGGGCTTCGATTCCGTCGGACGCCTCCCAGCAGCCGGCCAGCTCGAATCCGGAGAGGTCGATCACGCGGCGTATGAACGATCGCATGGCCGGCGAGTCGTCGACGATCAAGAGGCGGTACGCCATGGCTGTTCTCCTTTTTTCCGCCAACCGGGAGCCAACTCGCGGTGCTGGCCGGCTTGCTGCAAGAGCAGGCGGCCGGTGGCGATCTCCAAAGTGATAGTCCGGAAATCCGGGCCGCCGATGGCTTCGCGCTGCAGCAGCATCCCGTGTTTCCAGAGCAGGCGGCGTGTGGCGATGTAATTTCGCTTTCCGATTTCGAATACGCCTTTGTCATCCAGGATTTGCGCGGCTCCGGCAGCGCAGGTGATTAAGCGCCGTTGGGATGCTCCCAGCGCGGCCAGTTTCTCCAAAAGCGACGCAATTCCCGTGTCGGCGAACATATGTGGGTTCTGGCGGCCGCGCGCCGGATCCAACGCCGAATCCGGCAGCATGAAATGCAGCAATCCGCCGACACCCACCACTGGATCGTACATCGTCAGCCCAATACAGGAGCCCAGCGCATAGGTGACCAGCACCGACTCCGGATTTGCTCCCACGCGGCAGTCCGCCATTCCTATGACGATCCGCTCCACGGGCCTCCTTTTTTGGCTCCCGGCTGGCGATAGACGGCCGGCCGGACGTATTCCAGCCGGTGGTCGATTCCCGTGAAGCTCTCCGCGTGGCCGACGAACAGATAGCCGCCGGGCTCCAGGCAGCGGGTCAGGTTGGAGATCACGCGCTGTTGCGTCGGGCGGTCAAAGTAGATCATCACGTTCCGGCAAAAGATGACGGGGAATTGTTTGGACCATTTGAGCGGCTCGATCAGGTTGATGCGTTGGAAGAGCGCTTGCGCCCGAATCTCCGCTTTGACGCGATACGATTTGTGCGGACCGCTCTCGATGGCGAAGTAGTTTTTGATCCAGGCTGGCGACAAGCCAGCTACTCGATCGGCGGGATAAACCGCGCGCTCCGCCTGGGCCAGAGCCTTGCGTGAAATGTCGGTGCCCACCAAGCGGATGCGGGATGAGGGCAGGGCATCGCGCAACAAGAAGGCCAGCGTCCAGATTTCCTCTCCGGTCGAGCAGGCTGCGCTCCAGATCTCCATGGACTCGCGGCGCGCCAGCGCTGGCAACACCTTTTCGCGGAGGAAATCGAAATGGTCGGGTTCGCGGAGAAATGCCGTGTGGTTGGTGGCGAGCGCATCGATCAGGGCCAGAAGAGATTCGCCAGTCGGGTCGCCGAGCACGTGGCGGTAGTAGTCCTGATAGGAGCGGAAGCCGCCACCGCGCACCAGGCGTTGCAGTCGGGCGGATACCAGTTCTTCTTTGCCGGACTTCAAATCCAGCCCGAACGTCCGGTAGGCCAACTCGCGAATCTGTTGGAACTCGCTCGGCCCCAACGGCCGCACCGTTATGTTCGTCCCCTCAGCGCCCCGCATCGCCGGCCTTGTCTTTGAAAAGCCGGTCCAGGTCGAGAATGAGCCCCACCCTGCCGTCGCCCATGATCGCGCCGCCCGCCACGCCGGCGGAGTCTTTGAAGGTTTCGCCCAGGCTCTTGATCACTACCTCCTGCTTACCGATCAGTTCATCCACCACCAGGCAGAAGCGCTGCGAGCCGGCCTCGGCCACCACGACCACCGATTCGAGCGGGTTCTCCGACCGGGGCTTCACCCCAAACCTCCGGTGGAGCCGCAACACCGGCAGCAGCGTGCCGCGCACCAGCGCCATTTCACCGCGCTGCTGGACCGTCCAGATGGTATCGTCCTTGGGGCGGAACATCTCCCGGACGGCGAATAGGGGGACGATATAGCGTTCCTTGCCGACGCCCACCACGAGGCCGTCAATGATCGCGAGAGTGAGCGGTAACTTCAGGACAAACGTGGTTCCCTGGCCCGGAACCGTCTGGATCTCGATCCTCCCGCGCAGTTTTTCTATGCCACGGCGGACTACATCCATGCCGACGCCGCGCCCTGAGACGTTGGTCACTTGAGCGGCCGTGCTAAATCCAGGTGCGAAGATCAGGTCGTAGACCTCTTTGTCGGGGAGTTGGCCGGAAGTGATCAAACCCTTTTCGATGGCTTTGGCGACGATCCTTTCCCGATTCAGCCCGCGGCCGTCGTCGGTAATCTCGATCACCACTTGGCCCGACTGATGGTGCGCCTTCAGCAATAGCCGGGCGACGCCGGGTTTGCCGACCGCCTGCCGCTGATCGCTCGGTTCGATGCCATGGTCCAGCGAATTGCGCACCATGTGCATGAGCGGATCGCCAAGTTCTTCGACGATGGTTCGATCCAGCTCGATCTCATCCCCTTCGGTTTCCAACTCCACCGACTTGCCAAACTGCCGGGAGAGGTCGCGCACCAGGCGCGCCATCTTCTTGAACAGGGGGCCGATCGGAACCAGCCGCATGGCCATCGCCGTCTTCTGCAACTCGGCGGTAATCCTGGTCAATTGCTGCAGATTCCGTTGAAAACGTGGGTTCTTCAGTTTGGAGAGTTCCGGATCGTGGCGAACCAGGGTCTCGGCGATGACCATCTCGCCGGCCATGTCCACCAGGTAATCGAGCTTTCCGGTATCCACCTTGACCGCCATCTTTTCGTGGCGTTTCGGAGTCTCCCCGCCAGAGTCTGGTGGTGGTGCTGCTGCCGCAGCGGCTGACGTACCGCCGGTTTCCACCATCGCCGCTAACCCTGCCAGACCTGGGGAGGGCTCCGCCGGAGCGGGCGCAGCGGAAGACAGTTTCGCTACACGCTGCAGAAGGTTCTCGTCGCGAGCGGGAGGCGACGACGGCCGTTGCTGTAGCCTCGATTCCAGATGGGTAAGCCAGCGGCGCAGGTAGTCCGCGCTCTCGAGGATGACGTCGATGGCGACGGGCGTGATGGTCAACTGGAAATTGCGCGCCTGATCGAGGACGGTTTCCACTTCGTGGGCGAGCTTTTGAATCTCCCATAGCTCCAGGAAGCCGGCCAACCCCTTGACGGTGTGAAAGCTCCGAAAGACGGAATTCAAGGCTTCCGAGTTGGCGGGATCGCGTTCGATGGTTAGGACTTGCCCTTCCAGGCTAACCAGGTGCTCGCGGGCCTCCATTACAAAGTCGGAAATCAGTTCCGGATCTTGAGCTAGAGAGTCCGGGTTGGCTACCGCTGGCTGGCCCAGCGTCTCCAACGAGCGTTGCAGGTGAGCGATGCCGTCTTGCAGGATGGCGGCCGCCTCGGCCGAACCGGCTTCTGCCCGTGCCAACGATTCGATGGTCGTTAGCGCGGCCTGCGCCAGCTCGGCTGCCCCGGCACTAAGCGCCAGGCCGTGGATGGTTTGCAAGGCGGCAAGCCATTTCTCCGCCGTTGGTATGCCGGTGCCTCCGGCGTCTCCCAGAATCGACTGCAGGGCGAGATCTTCGATGTGTTGGCGCAACTCGACGGGCTGAGACACTGGCTGTTCTTAAGAATCCTTTCGGTGTTTTTCCTGGGCGGAACGGAAATGCCGGACGGCCGCAGGCGCCTGGCTGTCGGGCGTCTGCAGGCGGGCCCTTTCGCCCGCGGTTGCGAGCGCCGCATGGAGGGCCAGAAGGCTGGTTTGAAATCCTATCTCCTCCATCAGACCCCTGATTTCGGAGGTGGTTTCGCCGGAACCGAGGATCGCGTTCCTAACTTGAATGATCTCTTCCAAACGAGCGGGGTTCGTCATGAGTTCCCCTCAATGGTTGAGGCGGGAGTCACTGCAGCATCGCTTTCAGGTGCCCCAGATCCTGCGCCGAAAGGACCTTGTCGATGTCCAGCAAGATCTTGACCTTGCCCTTCACCTTGGCCATCCCCAGCAAGTATTGGGCGGCCACATCTTCGCCAAAGTCGGGTGTGTCTTCGATGTCGGACCCCGCCAGATTCAGCACTTCGGAGACCCCGTCCACGATGACCCCCATCAGGATGAGCCCCGATTCGCCCTGAACCTGGGTGACGATGATACAGGTCCGCTGGGTATATTCGGCCGAAGGCAGGCTGAACTTCAGGCGCAGATCGATCACCGGCACCACTTTCCCGCGCAGGTTGATGACCCCTTTTACATGACCCGGCGTTTGTGGGACCGCGGTAATTTCCTGGATTCCCATGATTTCGCGCACCTTAAGAACGCGGATTCCAAACTCCTCGTTACCGAGTTGGAAAGTCAGATATTTTCCAGACCGGGCATCCGTGGATGCGGAAACCGGTTCGCTGGCAGCAGCTAGAATTGTCGGCATAGTTTCTCCTGTTGTCGTTGGTTTCAGATGTCCACCGGGCAAGTCTGACCCAGTGAGTGACCGGCATTTTGGCTGAATTTTTCATTGGGTGCGAGGCACATTTTGACGATCAAGTCTTCTCCTCCCCAATGGAACCTCTCCACGATCCACTCGATGCTGCCGCCCGTCTTGGTCTTGAAATTCCGGCCGAAGACCACCGTCGGAATGCTCAGACCGAGATCCCCGAGGTGCCGCTCCAGAGAGCTCTTGACGTTGCCGATGACCATGTTGGTCAGTTCGGCGACAGCGTCCAAAACCTCTTCATTCAGTGAGGTGGCCTCGGTCATCAGCATTTGTGAGCAGATGCGGCAAGCCAGCGTCGACGAACAGGCGATGCTGCCTGTTCCGCTCCAACGACCGGCGATCCCGATGAAGGAAACGATGCCCTCGGCAGTTTCGGGAGACGCCTGTTCCCGGGAAACTTCGCCTGGTTCGATGTCGCCGTTCAGCATCGTGGAGAAGACCTCCACGACCGAATGGCGGATTGCACTTTCGAGCAGAGTCTCTACGTTCATAACGGCAGAGCAGGCTCCAGAATGCCCGCAAGCTTCTCCTTGATTTGATCGGCGGTAAACGGCTTTCGCACATAGCCGGCGGCGCCTAGTTTGACCGCCTCGGCAACTTTCGTCTCGCCACCTTCGGTGGTGATCATGACCACGGGGACCTGCGCCCAATCGCCGTTGGCCTTCAGGGTTGCAAGCAGTTGCAGCCCGTCCATTTTGGGCATGTTGATATCGGAGAGAATCAAATGAACCTTATGCTCCTTCATCACGGCTAGAGCCTCTTCTCCGTTCCCCGCTTCATGAATGGTGTTGATGGCCATTCCGGTCTGCCGCAAGACGCGTTGTAGAATTTTCCGGATCGCCGCCGAATCATCTACCACCAAGACGTCTGAATCCATGTGACTCCTTACACCGTTATTCATCGGAGCAAAATCCCGATTTCGTTAGGGCGAAAGGGAGAATTAATGTAGAACCAGCACGCCTGGGGGGCTAAAGGTTAGGGGGACATGGCCGATAGAAGACCAGGAGCAGGGATCGGACGTGAGCCGCCAACTATCACAGCAGGAGATCGATGCGGTCTTTGAGACTAAACAGGATCACAAGCGCGAAGCGCCCGCCGTTAGATTCGACTTCCAACGTCCGGACCGTATCCCGAAATCGCAGGTTCGGGCCATTCACCTGCTACACGACATCTTCGTCCGCAACCTGGTATCCAGCCTTTCGGCGTATTTGCGTTCCTATTTGACCGTAAACCTGGTGAGTGTCGAGCAGCTTTCCTACGCCGAGTTTCTGGAAGGGCTGCCTTCGCCCACTTGCATGGTGTCGCTTGGTCTGCGGCCGTACGATGGCAGCGGCGTACTCGAACTCAACCCTTCTCTGGCTTTTCCGATCCTCGAAATGCTGCTGGGCGGCACGGGAAAATCGTCTTCAGCCATTCAACGGGACATCACCGAGATCGAGCAGAAAATCCTCGACGGCCTGTTCCGCATCGTCCTGCATGATCTGCGGGAGGCCTGGAAAGGCGTCACGGAGGTCGACTTCGCCATCGAATCGATGGAGACCGAGCCGCAATTGCTGCACTTGATGGGGCCCAATGAGGCGGTCGTGGCCATCGGGGTGGAGATCCGCATCGCGGAGACGGTGGGCATGATGAACATCGCCATGCCATCCATCGTGATCAAGATGATGCGGCAGAAGTTCGATCAGCAGTGGTCCGTGCGTAAGACCCATGCCAGCGACACCGAACAGGCCCGGCTTCTGAGCATGTTACGAAGTGCCTCCTTCACCCTGGAAGCACGCGTGGAAGGGCTGCAACTCACCGTTCAGAACCTGCTGGACATGGCCGAAGGACACCTCCTGTTCTTCGACCGTTCGATCGATAGCCCGTTGAACCTAGTGATCAACGGCCGGCATAAGTTCTCCGGGCAAATCGTAAGTACCGGTAGAAAACGGGCGTTGCTGGTGGACCAGGTAATCGAGAAGCCAGGTCACGGAAGAACCAGCGAAGAACCCAAAGAGCCGGCGGTATCGGTTCCGGCCTTGCTGGAAGAGGGCTCGTAGAAACTCCGCAACAGATCGATGAACGCCCGCCCGCGGCGCCGGCCGTTGTTCCGGTCGAGTTCGAGGCGCTCGAAGAATACCAGCAAACCCAAAACGTCGGCATCGCGGGTTTTCGCCAGGCCCTGGCGCTCTTGCTCCTGCGTGCGAAACTCCGCTACCGCACTCTGTACTCTGTCGAACAGGGTCACGGCCAGGGTGTTGTCGGGGCGTGTCTCATAGTAGACTCCCGATTGCAGCGTGCGATAGGTCCGGACCAAAGCCTGCAAGGCGTCGCGGACATCCGAGTCGCTAACGCCCGGGGCCTCCATAGCGGCCGTGGCGAGGCTTCCACCCAGGAAAAATAGCTGGGCCTCGTTTTCCTCCAGGAACTTCTCGGTTAGGCGTATATCCTGGTTGGGGATGCTGGATGCGTCCAGCGGAATCGGCTTCTCGCGGCGCCGCGCATCTCGCAGGTATTCGCAATCGAGGGGGCAGGTGACCGTCACCTCGCGTTCCGTCCCGCAACAGATGCTGCAAATGTCGCCGTGTACGCCGGGACAAAAGCGTTTCGCCCGCCGTACCTGACAAATAGCGCAAGGCATTTCTCTAGTATAAAGAGGTGGGAGCAGAGAGGCATGAGCCGCACCAACCTATTTTTCAAAGTGGAAGTGGAGCACGACCGGGAGGACAACCCACAGCGGCTGGGCGAAGAAATTGGCCGCCAACTACTGAAGCTGTACGGTGTGCGAAAGGTCGAATTGTCCAATTTCACCATGATCGAAGAATAGGCCCCCGGGCAAGATCCTCCCGGCCCTTTGGCCGGCAACGCAGGAAACCCCTCCCGGCATGTGGTTTAACGGGGCTTGGGACGCAATCACCGTCGGCGGTAGTCGTGCTATTCTCTTTGAGGGCAAAGAGCGGAGTAGCGGCAGCGCAGAGTTCGCGGTCTGCGTGGGATCTACTGATTGCCCCCACTGCCCGTAGAATTTTCGGGCCATGAACGGTTTTGCCAATAGGAGGAGTTACCAGCCAATATGAGTTCCCCAACCACGACACCCCAAAGCTTGGAGGCTCTGCTACAGAAGACCGGGAATCCGGTGAACCTGCTCCGTAATTCGCAGATAGGGGCATACGTTTATCCCGTGGTGCCCGCCGAATATTCGAACTGGCGCGACGAGCAACGCGCCTGGCGCGAGAGCTGCGTTCTTTTCGACCAATCGCACCACATGGCGAATATTTATGTGGAGGGTCCCGATGCCCTCAAAATGCTTTCCCATCTGGCGATCAATAGCTTTGCCAAGTTTCCAGTAGACCGAGCCAAGCAGTTCGTTCCGTGCAGTTACGATGGCCACGTGATCGGCGACGGGATTCTCTTTCACCTGGAAGAGAATAAGTTGGTTTTCGTGGGACGCGCGCCGGCCGCCAATTGGATTCAATTCCATGCCGAGACGGGCGGATACAATCTCAAGGTGCAAAAGGACGACCGGTCGCCCTCTAACCCGGGCGGGAAACCGGTGATTCGCACGTGTTACCGTTACCAGATTCAAGGGCCGAACGCCTGGCAGGTTCTCGAAAAGTTGAACGGCGGGCCGATTCCGGAAATCAAATTCTTCTTCATGGGCTCCATTAAGATCAAGGGGCGGAACGTGCGCGCCTTGCGTCATGGCATGGCGGGCGCCCCCGGACTGGAGGTTTGGGGTCCGTACGAGGAACGCGAGGAAATTCGGGCCGCGATTGTGGAAGCGGGTAAGGACTTTGGCCTGGTTCAAGTGGGCGCCCGAGCCTACGCCACCAATACGCTGGAATCGGGTTGGATTCCGTCGCCCCTGCCGGCGGTGTATACCGGCGAAAAGATGAAGGCCTTCCGGCAGTGGTTGCCGGCGGCGAGTTACGAAGGCACCGGTTCTCTAGGCGGCAGTTATTCTTCGAATAACATCGAAGACTACTATGTGACGCCCTACGAGATGGGCTACGGGCCATTCGTCAAATTCGATCACGATTTCATCGGACGAGAAGCCCTGGAAAAGATCGCCAATCAGCCGCAACGGAAAAAAGTGACATTCGCCTGGAATAGCGACGATGTCCTCAAAGACTTCAAATCCATGTTTCAACCGGGCGACCACTACAAGTATATCGACCTTCCGTTGTCGAATTACGCCTCGGCCTCTTACGACAAGGTGCTGATCGGCGGGAAGCTGGCGGGCATCTCGATGTTTAGCGGCTACAGCTACAACGAGCGGTCGATGCTTTCCCTGGGTGTGGTGGAACACGACGTCCAGATAGGCACGGAGGTCACGCTGGTCTGGGGCGAGGAAGGCGGTGGCTCGAAGAAGACCACCGTTGAGCGCCATAAGCAGATTGAAATCCGCGCGGTGGTCAGCCCGGTGCCGTATTCGAAAACTGCACGCGAAGAGTACGCCTCAGGGTGGCGTACGCAGAAACAGTAACGCGGGCACCGCTACTTTTGACTTGGCCCGGCCGGCGCCTTCGAGTGTCGGCCGGGAGTGGCGCTAACCCCCGCTCCCTAACCGTCGCGGTTCGGTAAGGGCGCGGAAGATGTCGGTTCGTTTCCTCGCATTTGCGTTTCTGAGCCGCGACCAAAACTAGTAAACTGTCCCTGTGATTTCGAAACCGCCACGATGTGGCGCGGACACTGGTGTCCGCCGTGCCAAGACTCATCTTGGCACGTGGTTCTGTAACGAAATAGCCGGGACAACCTAACTAGCGCGATTCCTCGGGCGGTGCGACCCGCGCGAAAGCCCGATAGAGCAGCAGGTCATAGCCGATCTTCAGCGTTCCCGCAATCAGAAAAGGCAGATTGATCAGCATGGGCCGGGCGAAGAGCATCCCGGCAAACAATGGGGCAATGGCGGCGCCCGTGGTGCGCGCCACGCCGGTGATGCCCGCGGCCGCCGACCGCTCGTCCGGACGGACAATCGCCATGGTGTACGACTGCCTGGTGGGCACATCCATCTGGCTGATGCTGAACCGCGCCAGCAGAGCCAGGGTGGCCAGTTGCAGGTTCGGCATCAACGGCACCAGAAACAGCAAAACGTTCGAGGGAAGATGTGTGAAGACCATGGTCTTGACGAGGCCGATACGCGAGGCCAGCCGGGACGCTAATAGCGCCGAGATCCCAGCCAGGACGTTCGCCCCGAAAAAAATTCCTCCGAGCGTCGCGGGATTCACGTGGAAGCGGAGATAGAACCAATAGGCGGCAAAGCTCTGCACGACGAATCCGCCCCCGAAGGAGTCCAACGCAAAAAGCGCGGAGAGCTTCAGGACCATTGCGCGGGCGGATCCGATGCCGGACATCCTGTTCACTGGAGGCGTGTTCACGGGAGGCGCGTCGTCCGCGTCGCGGCGAACTTCCGCTGCCGACGAAAGATGATAGAAAATGATCGCGAGTAACAGCCCCAGAAGCGCGTATAGAACCACGATCACCCGCTCACTTCCCAACGGCGTGGCACGTTTCTGCAGCGCCTGGGTGAGCACGCCGGCACACAGGGAGCCGGCGGCCGTTGCGATGGCGCCGGTCAGGGTATACCAGGCGAATACTTCCGTCCGCATTTGAGCGGGAACCACCTCCGAGAGGGCGGCCTGCTCGATCGACAGGAACGGCCCGACCTCGGTGCCGCTGGGACTGATCACGCCAATGATTCCGGCGACACTGAGAAGGAGAAAGTTTCGCGTGGAAGCGAAGACCAGACCGGCGCCCGCCATCAGCATCGCGCCGGCCATTAGCGTTTTGCGCCGGCCGAGGCGATCTGCCTGCGTGGTCAAACCGAGCGAGACGACGGTATCGCCGAGCAGCGTCAGAGTCAGCAGCATACCGACTTGCGACTCGCTCAGCCCCAGGCCGGTCAAATAGAAAACCAGGATGACCGACAACGAACCGTAGGCGAACAAGCGGATGAATCGCGTGAGGAAGAGCCGCCGGCCGTCGGCGGCCAGGCTTTCCAGGGCGCGGTGTTTCCAGGTATAAGCCATCTTCGGGGGATTCAGGTCCCGGCAGACGGCGGCCGAGCGGCCTCTGTCTTATCTCAGCTCAATGCGGATGTTGAGCAGTTGCGTTTGGCCAATATTCCGGACCGCGTGGACGACGGGCTCCCTCCAGCCTGCATCGCCCGATTTGAGCTGCCGTTGCGCTACGCGGCCATCGGGATCGTCGACCGCCTCAATCGTGGAGTCGGCGAGGGGAATCAGGAGGCCATGCGCGTGGCGGTGTTTTGGCTGGGCGACTCCTGGGGGCACTCTTTCTTCGATGACGCGCGCGAATTGGTTCTCGAAGATCAGCTTCTGCGTATCCCTGCACACCACCAGCGAATCGAGCGGATCGGACCGTGACGGAGCCGGACCGGGCGAATCCTTTTTCAGTTCCACCCGGATCACGTGTTGTTCGGTAGTGCCGGTGTTGCGCGCCTCGTGCGTGACCGGTTCGGCCCAGCGGACCTCGCCAAACTTAGTGTGGCTTCGCTTGACCTTCCCATCCGGGTAGCTGACGGTCTCGTTGTCGTAGTCACTCAAGGCAATGGTTACGCCACGGGCATGGCTGTGCCGGGCCTCAGACACACCGGGCGGGACGCGGATATCGAATACACGCACGAACTCGTTGTCCAAGACGAGCTTCTGGGTTTCCACTTGGGGTGGTTGGGCGTCGCATGAAAACGCGGCGTTGAAAAGCACGCAGAGGACGGCTAGGGGCCGGAGCATCACGGGCATTGTATCGCAGAGATAGGGTGGGGCAGCGCCGTGCGCTGCCGAAGCCGGCGACAAAGATCGCCAGTAGCTGTATCAGAATTCCGTGTCAAAAGGAGGCGTAACCCGGCGTAAGGTGGCGTGCGCTGGAACGTATTGACAGGCCGGGAGTTACCTACGGTCCCGTGCCACCTCCCGCCACACCCGCAAT
>Ga0182024_10000172_pt1 | contig 150700 bp, 131 predicted proteins | sample P32metaG_FD_120480 | JGI IMG/M metagenome (GOLD analysis project Ga0182024, IMG submission 120480) | Permafrost microbial communities from Stordalen Mire, Sweden - P3-2 metaG (Illumina Assembly) | ecosystem: Environmental > Terrestrial > Soil > Wetlands > Permafrost | place: Sweden: Stordalen...
TGAACTTCTTCCTTGCGGATGTGCAGACGGGCCTGGGGCCCTTCGTTGCCGCCTATCTCGCGTCTTCGGGATGGAATCCGGGAAGTGTGGGCTATGCACTGACCTTTGGCGGCCTAGTTACCGTGGTCATGCAGACTCCCGCCGGGGCGATCGTGGATGCGGTGCGACGCAAGCGCCTGCTGGTGATAGCTAGCCTCACCGTGTTGGTGTGTGGTGCGGTTCTGCTTACGGCTCATCCGAGCGTACTGTCCGTGTACGGCGCGCAGTTTCTGATTGGCGGAGCGACGCCGTTCCTGTTGCCAACCGTTACCGCGATTACGCTGGGGATCGTAGGCGCCCGGGCATTCGACAAACAGTTCGGGAAAAACCAAGCCTTCAACTCCGCCGGCAATGTGTGCACAGCGCTTTTGATCGCTTATGTGAGTTACAAGTTTGGCTATCACTCCATTTTCGTCATTGCCGCGCTCCTCGCCGTTCCCGCAGTGGTGTCTGTCCTTGGCATCGATAACAAGCAGATCGACTACGGACGCGCGCGAGGCGCTAATGAACGAGACCACAGGAGCAAAGCGGAAGGGTTGCCGGTGCTGCTCAAAGACCGTGTCCTCCTGGTGTTTTTGGGTGCCGCTTTTCTGTTTCACTTGGCGAACGCAGCGATGTTGCCGCAACTCGGCGAAATGCTGTCCAAGGGGAATCCCAAGTCGGCGGCTCCGTTTATGTCGGCCTGCATCATCGTTACGCAACTGGTCATCGCGATTTCCGCGTCTTGGATCGGAACGCGTGCAGGAACAAAGGGACGGAAACCACTCCTGCTTCTGGGATTCGGGGTCCTGCCGCTGCGCGGAATTCTCTACACGTTGACGCACGCGACAGGTGCATTGATTGCGATTCAGACGCTGGACGGTGTGGCGAACGCGATTTTTGGAATCGTGTCAATCCTCGTTATTAAAGACCGGACCGAAGGAACCGGGCGGTTCAATCTCGCGGTTGGCGCGCTCGCCACGATGGTCGGCATTGGAGCAGCGCTTAGCACCACCGTGGGCGGCGTGCTGATTCAGCGCATGAGTTACCAGGCGTCCTTTCTCGGTTTGTCTGTGATTGCCCTAGCCGCCTTTGGTTTGTTGTGGTTTGCCGTTCCTGAAACTCGTCGCGCGGAAGTCTCGCCGCGTGCTGTTACTGCCACCAGAAGTATCGCCACTATTTCGGAAAAGAAAGCTCTTGCGCAATGACATCCCAACGAACCGCGTTGCCGGTCCCGAAGTTTACCGATGGTACCGGGATCGTGTCGTGGATTCATTTTGGCGACCTGCACATGACCACGCGGCAGGAACAGAACGGCCGTGATTTTCTATCGCTCATCGAGGAAGTAAACGGCGGTATGGCGGATTCTCTGAATTTCGCTTACTTGCCCGGCGACAATGCGGAACATGGAAAACGAGAAGAATATGAAGTGGTTCGCGAAAGTCTTGACCGGCTTCGCGTGCCGTGGTTCGCGATCGTCGGAGACCACGACGTTCATTCGAGAAGCCACGCCAATTTTCTCCAATATCCTATGCCGATGACCTTCTACTCGTTTCAAGTCGGGAGATGCCGGTTCCTTGCCCTGGATTGCTTTGCAGCGGATGATCCGAAGGCATTTGACCTTTCAGCGGAACAACTCGGTTGGTTGCGGAGCGAACTCGCGCTTGCGCGCGCCGCCAACAAAATATGCGTTCTGCTGCTGCACTGCTACCCGAGCGAGCTCGGTGATTCGTCTGCGGCTCTCCGGCATCTGATTCACAACCATGACGTTCTTCTCGTGGACATGGGCCACACGCACTACAACGAGGTCGCGCAGGACGGTCGAACGCAATACCCGGCCACGCGTTCGACAGGGCAAATCGAAAAAGGCTCGGTCGGATTGTCGGTCACGAATATCGATGAGGGTATCGTGAGTTGGAAATTCAAGCCATTGGGTGAATGGCCGTTCGTGATGATCACCTCGCCGGCCGATGAGCGGTTGCGAACGCATCACCAGGCGAAGCTTTCGACATCACCGGAGAGAATGAAAATCCTGGTAAAGGCGTGGAGCGATCAAAAACTAACTGGTGGCTTTGCTTCAATGCGGGACCAGACGGTGCCACTCGTTGCGGTCTCGGGCAGTTCGATTTGGGAAGCAGAGTTCGGTGCACACGACTCGCACGAGGGAGGTCAGGAATTGACGGTCGAAATGGCGGATGAAGCAGGCCGGGGAGGGCGGGACATCGTCAGAATAAATCTCGGTCGTTCTATTGTGAGGATGACTCCGGCGCGACCCGAGCGCGACATGGACAATGCGATCGGAGCTTGGCCCGAGCGCGGAATTCTGGGAACACAGCTGGGTCCCAACAAGAACGGGAGAAGATGGTAAGTGTTCGGTCCTGAACTCTCCCATATCTTGCTCGCTGCCGTCGTTACGGTAAGCATTCTGCTGATGCTCGTCCGCCCGCGGAATACTCCTGAAGTCTGGTGGATTGGCGGGGGAGTCTTGCTTCTCCTTGTTCTCCGGCTTGTGCCTCTGTCGCTAGCGGGGCGAGCCGCGGCAAAAGGAACAGATGTCTACCTGTTTCTTGCGGGGATGATGTTGTTGTCCGAGTTAGCGCGCGAGCACGGAGTCTTCGATTGGCTCTCGTCGATCGCGGTGCGAGGTGCAAAAGGGTCTTACTCCCGATTGTTTCTGCTGGTGTACACGGTGGGCACTGTCGTCACGATCTTCATGTCGAACGATGCAACCGCGGTTGTGCTGACGCCGGCGATTCTGGTTGCGGTTCGCAGGGCCAAAGTAAATCCGCTCCCGTATCTGTTTGCCTGTGCATTCATTGCCAACGCGGCGTCTTTCGTTCTTCCGATTTCCAACCCAGCAAATCTGGTGGTGTTCCACGGTCAGATGCCTGCCCTGGGGCGATGGCTATTGTGGTTCGGTCTTCCATCGGCGCTGTCTATTGTCGTGACATTTGTCATGATCCGCTGGATTTTCGGGAAAGAACTCCGCGGCCGGATTGAGTGCAATCAGGAGCCGTGTCCGCTCGACCACCACGGAAAGCTGGTTCTGGGCGGGTTGGCAGCGATGGTAGCGGTGCTTCTGGTCGCGTCGGCACTGGGTCGGGACTTGGGATTGCCGACTTTCGCGGTGGCTCTCATCGTCACGATCGTTGTTTCGCTGAAGGCGAAAAGCAATCCGCTTCGTCTGGCGCGCGAGATTAGCTGGGCGACACTGGCCTTGGTGGCGGGTCTGTTCGTGATGGTCGATGCGGTTGCCAGCATCGGCGCCATGAAGCAAACGCAGGCTTGGGTAGCCTGGGCAGAATCGCTCGCGCCCCTTGCAGGCACGCTCATCACTGGTTTTTTCGTTGGGGTCGCCAACAACGTGGTCAATAATCTGCCGCTTGGACTGATCGCTGGCAGCACGCTCGCGGCAGCGCATGCCAAAGGGTTAATCGCTAGTGCTGTGCTGATCGGGGTCGATCTCGGACCGAATCTGTCTATCACTGGATCGCTTGCGACGATTCTTTGGCTGATTGCGCTGCGTAAAGAAAAACTCGATGTGAGTTTCTGGAGTTTTCTGAAGGTGGGAGCGGTCGCGATGCCTGCGGCTCTACTAGCTTCTCTCTGCGGAGCCTTGGTGATGCAGCTGTGTTTTGGAACACCGTAAAGATTGTGGGTCAGAGGCGCAAAATGAACGCCAGTTGGATCATTCCTTTCATCATTCTAGGCGGGGCGCTGCAGACCTGTGGAGCGGCCATGAACGGTCAACTCAACAAATCGGTCGTGAATCCGTGGCTTGCTTCGGCAATTTCGTTTGCGGTGATCACGTTTTTCTTCACCGCGCTGTTTTTTATGATGCCGCATCCTCTGCCGTCCGTGAAGGACTTGGCCGCTATGCCTTGGTGGGCTGTGATCGGCGGACTCGTAGGAGCGGTGCAGGTCTATGCGGGACTCACGCTGGTCAACAAAGTGGGAGCCGGTTTGTTTGTGGGACTGACTGTAACCGCTGCCCTCGTGACGTCGTTGGTTGTCGATCATTTCGGCTGGTTCCGCATGGCGCCTCATCCATTGAATATTTGGAGGGTCGTCGGAGGCCTGCTGTTGATGGGCGGCGTTTCTCTCATCGGAAAATTCTGACCCCTGAGACGTATGATGAAGGAGGGAGAGAATTGGTGCGAATGGGACGAATTCTGGGGCTCATGAACACCTGCGCAAGGCGTTTCGAAAGGCGGCCATGGTTGGGCATCGCGGCCGGGTTCGTTGGTTATCTGGTATGTGCAGGGACGACGTGGTCGCAACTACCGCCGCCACCTCCCGCACCGCCAGATCACCGAAGACCCCCGCACTTGGACAACACCGCCGTTGTCGAGCACCTGCAAAAGGTCCGGCGGCATTTGGAGGAAGTGAGAGCGGAGGGCCCGGATGCTGAAGTACTTCTACGGATGGCGCGGCTGGCATTGGACGGTGCTGACCAGAAAAGGATCGCAAAGGATTTCTTCGGAGCGGACCGACGCATTGAAGCGGCGGATGCATTTCTACGGGCTACCGGACACCCTGGGCATGTTGCGGAAGGTCCCAAGGGTCCAGCTCCACAAGCAAGAGAAGTTGCCGATCATTTACAGCGGGTGTATTTCCGCTTACAGCAGGCGGAGTACTTCGCCAGTGCAAGTGGCGAGCCAGACGCCAAAGCGCTGCCCTCGCTGGCTCGGAAATTCTACGAGGAGGCGCGCAAAGCATACGATAGTGGGGACTGGTCACCCGCCGACGAGTACGTGAAATCCGCTGACGACACCATCCATGGACTCGAGAATCTGGCACAGGCAGCGCGGCCGGAGCCGCCACGGCCGCCGAAGCCGCTCTAGCAGATGACGAACCTCTTTCAACGCCGATTGCAACTACAGTTGCTACTCATTTTATTTGCGGGGATCGCGGTCGCGGCGTTAAGTGTCTTGCTCATTTGGGACAGCGTGCACAGCGCCGAACGTGTGGTGATTGCAGACATGGGAAGTCAGTTGAGTTCCGCAGCGGCGGAACTTGGTCGCCAGTATTCGTACCGCGCCGATTCAGACACCAACTGGCGGTCTCTCCCTCTGGGCTCCCAAGACATTTCGCTGCGGGGAATCTCCCAAGCGGTTCTTCGTTCCTATCCTGGCGTCGAGGGTGGTTTTGTTTCAGACGGAAAATTTATCGGGTATGCATTTCCGACTCACGACAATCCGAACGCGAAGACGGATGTTCCCGCGGCGGAACGCTCGGTGATCGAAGAAGTCGCACAGCGAGCAAAGGCAGGGGCAAGTGCGCAGGAACTGCTGCGCGGAAGCAACGAACTCGTCTTGGTCGAAGCAATGAAATCGCGTGAACAAGATGCCGTGGCCTGGACGATGCAAAGAAGGCCGCGTCAAAGCGGGACCGCAGGGAGGCGGACGCTCCTCATCGCTCTCGTTCTCGCCGCGTTACTGAGCATGGGTGGAACTTTGCGTATGGCGATGGTGTTACGCCAGGGCGTTTCCGAGATTCAGCTGGGTCTTCAAGGCCTCGAAAAGGATTTTGACCAGTCCCTGCCGGAGAGGCCCGGGGAGTTGGGAGAGATTTCGAAATCGGTCAATCGGATGGCAGCCGTGCGCCGCAAACTGGAGGACCAACTGAGGCGAGAGGATCGCCTTCGTGCGGTAGGCCGGACGGTCGCCGGTTTCGCGCATGAGATTCGAAATCCGCTGAACGGTATCCGACTCTCAATGCAGGTTCTCGAACAGCGCCTGAAAAGCGGTAACGTACAGATACAGGATTTGAGGTTGGTGATGGGCGAAGTCGACCGAATGGACGCGCTGCTGACAGATCTTCTTGTTTTTCGAGAAAAAAAGAATCTCGCGATTTCTGAGCAGGACGTGTTGCCGGTCATTGAACGTTGCGTTGAACTTGTGCGTTCACCAAAGGGAGGGGCGAAGATTCGCGTCGAAGGCACTGTGGCTGGAGTCCGGGTACTGGCCCGTGCCGACGCACAGCGGTTGACACAAGCGATTCTCAATCTGTTGCTCAACGGCGTGGAAGCCGCCGGCGCGGACGGCGAGGTGATTGTGAAAGCCCGGCAAGATGGTGAGAGAGTGGAGATTGAGATTGGGGATTCAGGTGCGGAGCTGACGCCTGAACAGCAGCGGCATATTTTTGAGGCATTCTACACGACCAAAGCAAACGGGACCGGGCTGGGTCTGGCGGTGTCCCGGCAGATGGTAACGGAAATGGGCGGGGATCTTCGGTACCAACCTGGGCGGGGGAAAAAAGCGTTTGTGATTTCGCTTGAAGCGGGGCTGGGTGCGTAAAGCACGAATACTTGTTGCAGAAGACGATCGGACGTCGCGTATCTCGCTGGCCGAGTTGCTCGAAGGGCAGGGATTTGAAGTCCTGCTGGCCGAAGACGGAACAAAAGCTCAACTGATTCTCGCGCAGAGTCGACCGGATCTGGCGCTTCTGGACATACGCATGCCGGGCGCGGACGGTTTGACGATTCTTCGGCAGGCGCGAAGTAGTGGGTCGGACACCACGCTCATTGTAATGACAGCACACGGAGACAGCACTACGGCGATCGAAGCTATGAAATCCGGGGCCTTTGACTACGTCCTGAAACCGATCGATTTTCAGCTGCTGCTGCCGCAGATTCAGAGAGCTCTCGAGCATGGCCGGCTGACGCAAGAACTGAAACGCAACAAACTGGAGCAAAGCGCGCCTTCCGGCGGAGTGGGCATCGTTGGTCAGAGCGCGGTCATGCGACATATATACAAGCTGATTGGGCAGGTGGCGGCTTCAGACGCGACAGTGCTGGTGCGCGGTGAATCCGGGACCGGCAAAGAACTCGTTGTTAACGCGATCCACTTCAACAGCGCACGCGCGAAAGGCCCGCTGGTCAAAGTGAACTGCGCTTCGATTCCCGACACTCTGCTGGAGTCGGAGTTGTTCGGGCATGAAAAGGGCGCGTTCACGAATGCGGTATCGCGCCGCATCGGACGATTTGAGGAAGCCAGCGGCGGTACGTTATTCCTGGACGAAATCGGAGAGCTGGCCGCGCCGCTGCAATCGAAACTCTTGCGTGCGGTTCAGGAGCGTACGGTAGAACGGCTTGGCAGCAACACACCGGTGCCGGTGGATTTGCGGCTGGTAACGGCCACCTCGCGGAATTTGGAAGAAGCGGTGCAAGAGGGCGAATTTCGGGAAGACCTGTATTACCGTCTCAACGTCGTGACGATTCCGCTTCCACGGCTGCGCGAACGTCGGCAGGATATCCCTGCACTGGTCGAGCACTTTCTGCATCGCGGAGGAAGAGCGGCCTCTATCACATCGGAGGCACTCACAAAGTTGAATGAATATCATTGGCCGGGAAATGTTCGCGAGCTGGAAAACACGATCGAACGGGCGCTCGTTCTCGCCCGCGAAGGTATCGTCACCGCAGATGAGATAGATCTGCGACCCATACAGAGCAAACCGGGTGCAGGCTGGGCGGAGCAGGCGCCCCTAGAGGCTGGATGGCAATCGAACCTTGCCGAACTGGAGAAATCTCTTGTCGAACGGGCCCTTGTTCAGGTGGGAGGCAACAAGAGCAAAGCGGCGGAACTCCTGCGAATTCACCGCCGGTTCCTTTACGAAAAACTACGCGAACATAAAGCCGAATAGTACGCCGTGGCTGCATAGCGGATGCTGCGGCGTGTGTGCCGCCGTCGTCGTCTCAGGGCCATTGTTGAGCAGGAACTTACCTGGTGGTTCGTCCGATGAAACATTAAAGCCGAGGCCTGCAGCTGGGTGCTTGCGCACCGTAGCTTATGGTTTAGTTTCAATCGCGGGGGCCTACCGGCTGCACCGAAACGTATGGCGAATTGCTTCCAGGTGCTTCCATACATCGCCGTCACGCGCCTCCAGGGACATGCCGAAGAACGAGGCGGTGTGATGGGACTGCGTGCAAGTTGCGGCTACAACTTCGGAGTTCAGGGCGATGACCTTGTTGTGGGTATCCCAGATGGATACGCTTCCGCTAAAAGTTCGGGCGGCCACGCCTCCGAACTTCCGTGGCGGAGGATTAGACCAACTCAAATTGTAAGGACTTAACGTCTCCTTAGGCTAGTCAAGCGGAAGCAGTTGGACCCAGGCATCGTCTTGGAACTGAAGGAGTGTGCTTCGCGCGTCTGGACCCGGTTTTGGTTGGCGTTTGCGAGGAACGCGGCGTCGTACCCAGGATTCGGATGAAAGCGCGCCTCATCAGCTCAGCGCTCGAGAAACCACAAGCCATGGCGACTTGCTCAAGTCCTTTTTCGCTTCGCTCGATCATCCGTTGTGCTGCTTCGACGCGGACCTTCCGAACGATGAGGCTGTCGCTTGTGGCTTTAACGGCAAGAAAAAAGAGGTTTCCGAACAAGTGGTGGGCCGCGTGCGTGACCGCGCTTTCACCGTTCGCATCACTTCCAGTTCCGGAGTATCGGATCGCACCGTACTCCGCGAAAAGGCTCAGAAAGTGGCGGAGCAGGTGGCCGGCTTCCTTTTTTGACGCGACGCGATCCTGCGCATAGCGCAATTGTGGTACAGCAGTAGGATCGGTCCGATTCTCGGCGTCGGCATTTTCGCGGCCGGAATTTTCTCTAGATCCTAGGACCTTCTCGAACTCTTGAGTGCCTGCCCGTCTCCAGGTTGCCTTAGTGTTTTTCCACTATTGAGGGGGTACGGCCCGCGATGATATTTTCCCGCAATGTCGAATCAACCGGGGGGTATAGCGACAGACGCTCCCTGTCCAGCCCTATGTGCCCATTTGCTGTCAGAATGCGAATGTTTCTCTGATTTCTTTGTAGTTGTTCGCTTCAGGACATTCGCTGCCCTAACTCAGGTTGTCAATGCATACAAAATCCGAGGGCCGATAAAACAAAGAGGGCGCGAGCTTTGAACGTGCTAGTCAAGCTTCGCCCTATGGCATTCATCGTGACCTTGCTGATTTTGTGGCAAATCGCTGTGAGTCGACCTCCACAGCTTCTTCTACCGGGCCCATGGGGCGTGGTCCGCGGCATTGGCGACCTGTTACAACATGGATTGCTGTTTAAGTATGTGGTGGCCTCGCTGTTCCGGGTGACCTGGGGCTTTCTCCTGGCGGTGGTGATCGCCATCCCGCTTGGGCTGACCATTGGCTGGTACCGCCGGGCGGAAATGGCTCTTAACCCGCTGGTGCAAGTCTTTCGACCAATCTCCCCTCTGGCCTGGATCCCGATTGCCATTCTCTGGTTTGGAGTAGGCGATCTTGCCGCCATCTTTCTCATCTTCGTGGGGTGCTTTTTTCCGCTCCTGCTTACGGCCATGAGCGCAGTTCGCAACGTCCCAACCGTCTACGTCAATGTCGGCCGAAACTTCGGTTTGAGCACGGGGGATTTTATCTACCGGGTTTTATACCCCGCCGTAGTGCCGCAGCTGATTACCGGCTTGCGGATCACGCTGGGTATTGCCTGGCTGGTGGTGGTAGCGTCGGAGATGATCGCGGTGAACTCCGGACTGGGATTCCTGATTATTGACGCGCGCAACGCCGGCAACCGTTACGATCTGGTCGTCGCCGGCATGGTCATCATCGGTACGATCGGTCTATTCTTGGATTTGGGAATGCGATCATTGGAAAGAGTGAAATCCTTTCGCTGGGGGTACTCGGGGAATTGAGCATGTCCACGCAATCGTTGATGACCGATACCACCGACGTCAAATTACGGATGCAACACGTCAACATGGTGTTCGAGCGCGATGGCAAGAGTGTCGCGGTCCTCGAGGATATCCATCTCGACGTTCGCGATGGCGAATTCATCTGCCTGGTAGGGCCTTCCGGATGCGGCAAGTCGACCTTGCTCAATGTGATGGGTGGTTTTCTTCCTCCGACCAGTGGGTCGGTGACCATCGACAGCGAGGCCGTCCAGGGACCGGACTCGCGGCGTATTCTGGTTTTTCAGGAACGCGGCGTTTTCCCGTGGCTCACGGTCGAGGGCAACATCGGATTCGGACTATCGAAACTGTCGAGCGACGAACGTCGCCAACGCATCGCCCACTACGTCCAAATGACGCGTTTGCAAGGATTCGAGCACACCTATCCGTCCGACTTGTCGGGTGGCATGAAGCAGCGGCTGCAAGTGGCTCGCGCCTTGGCCGTCAATCCCGACATCCTCTATCTAGACGAGCCTTTCGGCGCGCTGGATTCAGTCACCCGATTTATCATGCGCGGAGAACTGCTGCGTATCTGGCAGACCGAGCGCCGCACGATCGTATTCGTGACGCACGATATCGACGAGGCGGTGCAGCTTGCCGATCGGGTCGTGGTCTTAAGCTCGCGTCCGGCCAAGATTCAAGACATTCTCACCATCGACATCGCACACCCGCGAAATATGAGCTCCCCGCGGTACCTGGAACATCGCGACGATCTGTTGAAGAAGATCGGTCTGGCATACGCGGTATGAAGTCACTCGCAAAACCCAGCCGATGGGAGGAGGTCTTCTGGCCCGTTCTCGCGGCTGTGCTGCTTCTGGCGCTGTGGCACTATTCGGTTCTCTGGACGGCGACCAAAGTCTTTCCCTCTCCCCTCAGTGTGGAAAAGGGTTTGGCGGAACTGCTGCGCAAGCATGTGCTTTGGGCGGACATCGGCGATTCGTTGCGCCGCGTGGCCATTGGATTTGGCACAGCTGCGGTGGTTGGAATTCCGCTGGGTCTGACGCTTGGCTGGTATCCAGCAGCGAATCAGATCGTGAATCCGGTGCTCCAATTGCTTCGTCCCATCAGCCCCATCGCCTGGATACCGGTGGCGATCATCTTTTTCGGTATCGGAGATCATGCCGCCACATTCCTGGTTTTTCTCGGAGCTTTCTTTCCGATCGTCGTGGCGTGTGTCAGCGGGGTGTCCAACGTTCCATCCATATTTCGTCGGGCTGGGCGCAATTTTGGTCTCTCGCCCAGGCAAATGCTGTCGAGCGTAATCTTTCCCGCGGCATTGCCGCAAATTCTCATCGGCTTGCGGATTGCCTTGGGCATCGCTTGGCTCGTGGTCGTCGCCGGAGAGATGATCGCTGTGGACTCCGGACTCGGGTATCTGGTGATCGATTCGCGGAATTCCGGCAAGCGTTACGACCTGGTAATCGCGGCCATGCTGCTGATCGGAGTCATCGGACTGGCGCTGGACATGGGTTTCCGCCGGCTGGAAAAGGTACGATCGGTGCGTTGGGGGTTCCGGTCATGAGTCTTAAGGCCAAAATCGTACTGTTCGCCGCGGGGTGGCTGGCCCTAATTTCAGCATTGCACGGCTATCTCAACGTGAATTGGGCGGCAGTTCTGAATGACTATCGACCAGTGGAGAAGCGAAAAATCACGGTTGCTTACATTCCGGTCACCTGCCAGCTCACCTGTCCTGTGACTGACTACATTTCCAAGTTCTCGCAATCGGGCGAAATGTATTTACCTCGCATGTTTCAGGGTTTTCCCGAAATGAAGGAAGCGCTCATTTCCAATCGTGTGCAGGCCGCCTTCATTGTTGCTCCCATGGCGCTGGCGCTGAAGGCGCAGGGAGTTCCCATCAAAGTCGTGTACTTGGGACACCGCTATGGCAGCGCGGTGGTGGTTCGAAAAGACGGCCCCATAAAGACATTCGCGGATATGCGTGGACGCACCATAGCCATTCCCAGCCGCTTTTCCGACGAACGTCTGCTGATCTTTCGCGCGATGAAAGTGTTTGGGATCAAGCCGAGCGAAATCAAGATGGTCGAGATGGCACCTCCCGACGTTTCCGGTGCGCTCGCAGCCCGGGCAATCGACGCTTTTGTTATGGGCGAGCCATTTCCATCGCAAGCGGAAATGGGCGGTTTCGGCCGGGTACTGTTCCAGGCACGCGAGTACTGGCCGGACTATATGTCCTGCATTCTGGTGGTGAGGCAGGAACTGATCGATACGCGGCCCGATGTGGTGCAGGTGCTGGTGGATGGCATCGCGCGGTCCGGTCTCTGGCTGGACACCAGCAAGCCGCACCGCGAGGACGCTGCCGATTTCGTCGGCCGCTTCTACTACAACCAGAAACCCGCGCTGCTGCGTTGGGCGCTGACCAAGCCACTAGACCGAGTTACGTATAGTCCGCTCGCTCCCCGTAAAGCAGATTTCGACATGGTGCGCGACTTGATGATGGAAACCGGAGTCCTGGACAAGAAGCTCGAGTTTACCGAGTACACCGATACTCGCTTCTCGGACAAAGCCAGTATCCAGACGCCGTGGAGATATGAACCGGGAGTATCGACAGCCCAGTGACCTTTGCGGTGACGTTCTGCACAGATATCAAGGAGGAAAAGTGTTTCGCAGACGATTTGTTAGACTGATGACGCTTGCGACCGCCGGTGGGCTTGCTCCTCTGGAAGCCGCTGCACGCGGAGCAACAAACATTGTTGTGTTTCGTGTCGCAGGGTTTAGTTGCATCACATGCGCGGCTGGCCTTGACACCATGCTTCGTGAGCAAAAAGGGGTCGCTTCGAGCGAATCAACGTATCCGGAGGGCGCCGTGACCGTAGCCTTCGATCCCAAGCAGATAACCGAGCAAGCTATCGTAGCGTTCATCAACGGCCTGGGTTTCACCGTCGAAGGCAAACATCCAGGCTGATTTTCTGACTGCAAGTATGCAGCGATAGCTCTCGGTCAGGCCAGAAAACAGAAAACATATGAAGCGAAGAATGCGGATTGCGCTCATCTACGGGGCCAGTCTGGTTGCCAGCATCGGCGCTTTCTTGCTGATTCGTAACCTAGGTCATTCGCTCGTCGCGGTAGGAACGGCGGAGCCCCTTCGACCCGTTCGAACTGGGCCTTTGGCGGGCGGCAGCACCTGATACATGTTTTGGTGGCCTTGGCAGTTGTGATGGTAATGGCTCGCGTTCTCGGCTCGACCTTTCGAAGGTTCCACCAACCCCAAGTGATGGGAGAAGTGATTGCAGGAATTTTTCTGGAGAAAACGAACCTGGGTATGAGTAGGGTCGTTTCCTTGCGGGGATCCACGGAAACAATCTATAGCGATGAAGGCACTTTTTCTGGCGACATTCGGGACAATCGAAAAGTCAGTTCGTATTTCGATTTGACTTGATATCGATGCAATCTTCTGGACAGGAATACCGGAAATCAGGCACCTGTTCGCGTTTTCGCCTAGGATAATGACGGCTCGCCTCAATCGCTTCACCCCTGGTGTCGCACACCAAGTGTCGCCCGATCCCGAGGTTGCCTCACCGTGTCTCGTGAGCCTTGTTAGCAAGGGAGAGCACACTCGATCTTGGATATTTTGGGAGTAAAAGGTTCATTGCAGCTGCCAACGACAAGGCCCCTGCGAGAACGATCAGCAAGGATGCATAGGAGCCGGTTGCGTCGAATGCGCGTCCCAGAATCACTGGACCAGTAGCGCCCGCGGCAGCGTAGAACGTCCAGGTGAGACCGTAAAGAGTGGAAAAAGCGCGCAACCCGAAATACCGGGTCAACAGGTAGGGTGTGATCGCCGCCTCGCCGCCTGCGCCCACGCCAATGAGTGCGGCAGCAAAAGTTCCCACGGCGAAAGTATTCGCCCGTGCCAAAATAAAAATGCCGGACGCGGTCACCAGGCTTACAACCAGCGCTACACGAGCCCCGAAAAACCGATCCAACAACCAACCCACACCAATTCTGCCAAAGACGCTTGAACCGCCAAGTATAGACGCGCACAATGCCGCGTCGCCCGGCGTAATGCCGCGATCCGTCAGCAAGGCCGATAGATGCGTAATAGCGCCGTTCATACTTATTGAACTGACGAAAAGCACGGCGACAATGATCCAGAAAGCGAAAGAGCCCACACCTTCCTGCCACGTAAGCCCGGAGCGCGCGACCGCGACCGGGTAAGACGATTTTTCGCCTGGCCCACGGTCGGCGATGTAGCGCCAGCTCAGTGGCACACCAAGCAGCAAACTGAGACACCCGAGTGAAACGTATGCGGCCCTCCAACCCGACCGACTGACGATCGTCTGTGCCACGACGGGTAAGATCATGGCTCCCAGGCCGGCTCCCACCATCACGAAAGCCACGGCTGTTCCAAGCCGTTGGTCGAACCAGGTGGAAATCGAGCGCGCATAGGCGAGATGCGCGGCGCCGTTGCCTACCATGCCGATCACAACGCAGGTCAGATAGAACTGCCACAATCCGGAGCGCAACAGTGCCAATGAGGCGATCGCGCACCCAAACACGGTCATGCAAGGGAGAATGATTCGACGTGGGCCAAAACGGTCGATCAACCGACCCAATGCCGGAGAGCACAGGCCCACCGTCACTGCCGCAAACCCGAAGCCGAGCGAGATAGCCTCCCGGTTCCAACCGAATTGCGCGCTAAGAGGTTTTACAAAAACCGCGAACGTGTAAACGAACAGTGAACCGAAACCAGCCATCACACCGAAACATGCCGCCAGCACAACACGCCAGCCGTAGTACTTATAGTCATCCTCACTCAAACCCAAGTCTGGTTCGCGGCTCGACATTTTTTCGACTACCTCTCGTGGCGGCACCTAGTGGCAGAAACTGCACGCCAAATGACCAAACATTCGAAGTGCGCTCCGAATGCGGTCCGCTCATCCAGGCATCAAAATATATGATTAGTTAACTATGGACCATGCGTGCCATAGAGTTTTGCCTCGGTCTCACGAAAACGTTAGATCAGTAAGCGCGAGATGAGTCCAGCCAGACTGCCCAAGGCTGCGACCGTGGCGTAAGCAGCGGCGGCTATCCTCCAAGAGATCGTTCTTCCGATGATCGCCAGCGAATACACGCTGACGATCCCCAACGTGCAAAGAATCGTGACGACATAAGCCAAGGGCACACCGCGCGTCATGGCGACGTACGCAATGGCAACGTCGAAAGCCATCGGAACCGGCAGGAAGGTACCGACGAGCGCTACCAGGATAATTCTGCCAAGCGTGACTGGCGCGGTGAGTGCTTGTACCGGAAGCAGTTCGACGACCAAAGCGCCCAGAACTGCGGCCAACAACATGAGCGGAAAGGCGACGCGAAAGACATACCAAAAACTCTTCGCGTAGGTTTGCGCGACGCTCAACAATGCCTGCCCCCAGGTCTCCGAAAGAGTAATTTCAACGGGACAGGTGATCGCTGGATCCTGGGCTCGTTGGCGCGCGGCCACGAGGGGGGCAAAAACAAGAATCAACAACAGCACGGTAGCAAGCTTCAACCAAGCAACGGATGCGGGAAACAGCGCAAGACTCATCGCCAGAACAACGACATTGAGCGCCGGTGAAGCGAACATCGTGGCGAGTACCGACTCCGTGCTCATACCGGAAGCGTACAGACCCCGAGCAATTGGCGCGACACAGTTGCTGCAGACGGCAAGCGGCATTCCGGCGATCGCGCCGAGGACCGCGTTAAGCCACCGAGAGTTGGTTCGTCGTCGGCGTAGGGTCGCGAGAAACGTAAGAGCGGCCGGACCAAAAAGAAAGGAGAAGGTCATGCCAACACGATTGGCGTCCAACCAATTGATCGTGGTTCGCCAAATTCGCATAGTGAATGGCATGTTGCGATCAACAGGATAAACAACGCTAAACGTCAGCGCTCCGGCGGCCTTGACTTGCGATCCTGTACGGTATCGCTTCACTAGCGCGGGATAACGCGAATCAACCCAGAAAATGCCAGCGATGGCAATCATCAGGATGATGGCGAGTATCCGGCTCCGCTTGCTGGTCGCCGCGGGAATGTCCGGGTCGCGGATTAGGACAGATGTTTGGGCAGAAATGGCAAGCTCCCTCTTTGCGCGAAGTTCAGCTAAAAACAGAGATGAAAAGAAATTCCGAGGACTGTATCGACAGCCATGGAGGACGGGAATAACACAAAAGCACTAGGCCCAGGCGGTGACAGTTTTCTGCGGGAGTGCGATACCAGGCCAGCGTTCGCCTCTCATTTCCCACTTCGTGCCGTTGTGCCGGACCCGGTACTTAGACGACGATTGGGTTTACAGGCCCTTTTCGTGTCCCGATTCAGTAGGTACAACGAGCAAATGACCCGTTTAAGCCTACTTCGATGTAACGTTTGTCAAAGCGACGCTGAGCTGATCGAGTCGAAGCCGGAAGGTCCGGGTTTGCTTTTGAAGGCGATGCGGTTGTGGGCGTCGATGAGATAGCTGCGGTCGGGCCAACCGGTGAAGGCGCGCTCAGTGGAATTGCCAAATTCGTCAAGCACCGCCGGAATGTACTGCTCATAGAGCTTGTTTAGAGCGGGAACCTCCGGCGGAAACGGCGGTCACAGGTAGCTGCCGAAGATGAAGACGATGGGTTTCGTAGCGTTGAGCGCGGAAAGTTGGACCCGCCCGGATTGGTCCTGTTGAGCGAGAAGTCTAGAGCTAGGTCGCCGATTTCGAGTCTGCCCGAACGCGCATGGAGCCATCCGAAAAACGCTAGGCTTAAAGTCCTTCAGAATCCGCACCCGCAGAAGGGTGGGGAGGGGAGGGGGGTACAGGGTTAACTAAAGTCCGCGCAGTTGGCCGAAGCGGAACCGCGCGGACTTACTGCTGCAGCATTGGAACCGCTAAAGTCGACTTTCTCAAACGCGCCGAATGGCGTGCCATACCACTAGCACGATCACCGCGCCGACCACCGCAACCAGCAAGCTGTACAGGTTCAACCCGGTGACGCCCATGTGCCCGAACTGATTGAACAGCCAGCCACCTACCACCGCGCCGACGATTCCCAGAACGATATCCAACAGCAACCCTTCGCCTGTCTTATTCACGATTTTGCTGCCGATGAATCCCGCCAAAACGCCCAGAACCACCCAAGCCAAGATTGTCATCAAAGTTCTCCTTGTGCTGTGATTGCGTCGACCAAGCGCCGTTCATGTTCCGATTGGTTCGTGGGCGCGCACTATGTCGGAACGCTCGCCCGATGCCTATACACGAATACCTGTATTCTTGCCAGAGGCGATTTGCGAGCGATTTTGGAGTCCGGCGAGATCGACGGGGTGAGACATGCCTGCTGAATTTGTATATCTATCGCTGGGCTCGAATGTCGGCGCTCGCAGCGAGAATTTGCATGCGGCCATCGCCGCGCTGCCGGCCGCGGGCATAAACGTACGCCGAGTCTCCTCGTTTTACGAGACCGAGCCCGTCGATTATCTCGACCAGGCGTGGTTTCTGAACTGCGTCGTCGAAGCCGAAACGCAACTTCCACCGTTGAAGTTGTTGCACCACTTGAGGGGAATCGAATCGCAAATGGGCAGCAAGAAAGTGATCGCCAAAGGCCCGCGGATCATCGACATTGACATTCTTTTGTACCGCCAAGAGAGGATCGACACCCCAGAGTTGCAAGTGCCCCATCCGCGAATGACCCAGCGCCGGTTCGTGCTGGTGCCGCTAGCAGAAATCGCTCCGGGAGTGCGGCACCCTTCGTGGTCAGGCACAGCACAGCAGATGCTAGCAGAGACGCGGGACCAGAGCGAAGTTCGACCATTCAAGTAACCTCCTCGACGAGCGCGAGCGCACGGTGCGTCTCTTTGCGTTATTTTTTATTCGTCACCTGGCTAGAAACGCGACAACAGCAGCCAAGAATGTGTTCGCCTGGAAAATGCCAACCGCAAGCGGGCGATCGGTTGTTCCGGCCGTTCTCCGAATACGGTTCTTTAGGAAGTGCGTTGCAGCAGGAGCCGGTGCAGCGTCACTGATTTTGGCCCTAGGGCATCGAGTTCGATGAGTGCCAGGCGGCCTTCGGTGATTTCGCGCCAGCGATAGATACCGGCTTCGGTCTCCTGCACTTCGCGGCCATTGAGGCGGCGCAAGAAGCTGCGGGCATCCTCGGCGGAAGCGGTTTCGCGCAGTGCGGGACGCGCTACGGCTTCGACCGCATAGCTGCGCAGCAACTTCGGCCAGTAGTGATCGAACAGATCACTGGAGGCGAAGATGTCGCTCCAGGCGACTTCGCCTCCGTAGGCAACGACAACACCGACGACGCGCTCGCTCTTAGGGCCGGACGTCGATTTGTCAAAGCGTTTTTGCAGTTGTGCTACGAACTCTTCAACCGAAGCGCCGACGCGGCTGCTTTCGTAAATCTTGGCGTACGACTGGGTTGGCGCGTTGGACGCGATGGTGTCCGCGATGACGCCGGAACTAACCCGAGGATTCGGGGTCGCGGGCCGGTTCGGGTTTCCTGACAGGCTTGCGGTCGTGCCGGCGCGAACCGCGCTCCATACGTCGTTCTGGTTTTGCTTCAGTGCGGCCTGTTCGCGAACGCTCGGATGCACGATGGTCTTGGAGGCGGCGAATTGCGATCCGGAAGACCAGCGGCCGTGTTCGACGCAGAAGACATCGAGCGGCAGCGGTTCGGCGCCAGGAGCAACGATGCGGTCTTTGGCGATGATGCGATCCTGCTTGCCGCCACTGACGAGTTCGCCTGCGAGCAGAAGAAGTGGGCGTTTGCCCCGATTGACCAACACAAGCTGGTTGACCGACGGGCCGGTGCGGTAATCCGGTCTGGCATTGCTGCGATTGTCGCGGGTGCGAGCTAGGCCTGCGGCGCCTTGTTCGCTGACGACGACTTCACCGTTGGAGAGACCTTCGTCGAGGGTAAGGAAAGCGCTGGTGTCCTGCTGGGTGGAGGTGATGACTGGAAAGATGGAAATATTCTCGTAGGTGATGGGATCGAGTAGGCGCCAACCACCTTCGTTCGGTGTTGGCGTTGAGTTGGACGTTGCAACGGGGACCGAGCCGACGAAGGCGAGAGTCCCCAGAGTAGTGATGCCAAGCAAACCCCGGATGATGGTGCTGAATAGCGAAAGTTCCATGGATAGCCTCCTGTGCGTGGGCGGATGAGAGACGCACTCGGAGTTAGAACGAAGGCCGGGCGAGTTCTTGCGCGATCAAAGCGAGTCAATAAAGCACAAGACAGAGGAGTGACACAGAGAGCGCACGGAAATCAGGCCGCTTCGCTCGCCCGGACTACTGGGCCGGTCAGCGATGTGGTTTTGATTAGCGAGTGCCGGGGTCGCCGAGGTTGGTGCGCGGGCGATTGCGTCTACTCTTGGCCGCCTCGCCCTCTTGGTGTTCGTACTCGGCCAGTTCTTCTTCGGTGTAAGAAAACGAATCGCGGGCAGCGAACATCGAAGTGGACCGGCCCGTCTGGACTTTCTTCTTGCGGGCTTGGCCAAATTCGTGGCGCACCTGGCGAATCGGGGCTTCGATGGCTTTGATCTCGACCAGCAGGTCGCTCACTTTTTCCAGGAAGTCGTGCAAGTGAAAAGGCCTTACGACATAGGGAAGGCGGGCAAATTCCAGCGGCCCCACGAACTGGCTCCCGGTCATTTCGGGCACGAGGTAGAGGATGCGAAGGCGCGCTCCCTCTTCCGGGGAGACACTGGAAAGCTCGCGCAGGGTGAAGAAAAGCGGACTTTCGAGACCGGTTAAGACCACGTTCGCGATCACCAACGACCATTCACCGCTCTTGAGCTCCGCTACGAGGAGCTTGGTGTCAGAGACGATGCGGACGCGCCAACCCTCCGAATCCAGGATCTGGCGCAACGCGCCTTGGCTGGAGGCGTCATCATCGAGAACCAGGATGCCGACCTGGCGTGCCGCGGGCGTGGGAGTGCTGGCCATAAGGCATTATAGCGCAGCGAAGAAGCAGAGCGTCCTAGAAATACTAGTACCTGAATCGAATCGGCTAATGCCGGCCGGTTAGCCGGATCCACCGAGGAAAAACAGATCTACTTTCCGATAACGAGGTCGGATCCTTCGATGTACCGCCTGGGAGTGCTGCCATCCCAGAGAACCCGATAGGTAAGCAGTGAGGCGGCCGAAATTCGCCGGGTATAAAAAACCTGGACGCCATCTCGAGACCATTCCCCGTGACGCGCCCACTGGTCGGTCGGACTTAAGACGACTCGCCGCCTGGAGCGCAGTTCATAGAGAAACACGCCTGCGGCAAGGCCCATCGAGTCCGTCGGAGCTCCGGCGGGCGCCTTCAAATAGGGCGCGGAAACAAGAAGTAAGTCCGGGTTGATCGGGTTGAGTCGAAAGGTATCCGAGCCCGCGATGTCGAAAGCCTCGCCGTAGATGTCTTTGAGCGCGACAGTTTGCGTTACCTGGCCATTGTCCGAGATCCAATAGGCATTTTGCATGTCGCTGGCGAGCAGAGTATGAGCGTCGGTCCACCCGTGCAGGCTGGTGAGGCTATTCGCGAACAGGGGCGAGGTCTGCGTCGGCGAGTTGGCTGGAAAGGTCCACAGCTGCCATTTTTGATCCTGAAAATTCAGGAATGCCACGCGGCTGTCGTCCGGAGCCCAGAAGGCTTGGCGGACACTACCGTGGACTAAGTCCTGGGAACGACCGGTCGTCGTGTCATACAAGACGATCGTGCGGTCGGGCCCGGTCTTGGAATCCGAGCGCGTGAATAGAAGTTTTTTGCCGTCGTGCGAAAGCGCAAGCTCGGTGCCCTCGGGCGCAGCGATCTTTCGGACCTTGCCGATCGCAACGACTGCTTTGCCCGTCGGAACGATATAGGCAATGTCGGTCGGCGATTGAAATTTGATGATGTCAGCGGGCAGCACCGGCGGTTTCTTGTCGGGGTCGTCATCCGCGTCCGGGTCCGGTTGATTGCTAATCCGGGGAAACAATTCCGCCGCGATGCGGGCGCAGCCGTTGAGGGTGCCGATCTGAGTGTGTTGGGCGACAGCCCGAAAGGTGTACTTCGCGTCGGTGGCGTCGGCGGAGCAGGGCTCGCGAGAGAGATGCACGGTTACCTCCGCACCGGTAGCGGAGTCTTTCGCGCGATAGGTCCAGGCATCGCTGGTGCCTTCGCGCGCGACATCGACCGGATCGAGCATGGCTGGCGGGTAGCCGGGCCGGTCTAGACGCTCCGGACCTTTTTGGCCGATGCGAATGCTCCAGGCTGGGTCGGTACCGGCGGCAGGGCCGAAAGTGAGCAGCAGAATCGGGTAGTGGGTGGACTGCGGACCTGCCGGGGATGTGGCAGCGGCAGCGGCTGGCTTCTTGGCCTGCGGAGTTGGCGCTTGGGTGTGCGCAGCACCGCGCGAAGCAACGCAGACAATGGCGCCGATCGAGAGCGCGGCGAAAACCGAAGTGCGCGACGACCTACTTCTCAAGACCACCCTCCGGCGAAAGAGCTCGAACATCGAACCGCTCATTGTCGCATGTCCGGACCCGGGTCCGGATGATTTTAGGGGCCTGGAATGCAGCGCGCCGCCCGGGAATTGGACGATTTGCAGAGGCGATCGTGTGCGTCGGTGATCGTGCCCGGCTGACGCCTGCAGGGGGCAAGTCCTGACCTACAGGTGCTTTGGAGGTCCGCACTTTCAAGGGCTCGACACCTTCCGGACGGACGACGGCTACTGGCTGAGACCGTCTTTCCTAGCGGAGTCTGCCGACTTCGAAATCGGCGCGGCAGCCGCGATCGACCCAGATACCGCGGCGATCGTAGCCCCAGGTGCGGTTGAACAGGCAATCGGCGTCGCTGCGCTGGCGAATCAGGCGAACACCGCCGTTCGTGTGGAAGGGACAGAAGCGCCGCCTCATATCGTCGGAGGAGCAATCGATGACTTGCACACCGGGGCCGCCCGGTTGCCAGCCTCCACCACCATTGCCGCCACCGCCGCCGATCTGGAAATCAGCGCGGCAGCCGCGATCGACCCAGATGCCACGGCGGTCGTAGCCCCAGGTCCGACCGAAATCGCATGGGGAGCCGCTTACCTGGCGGACCACTCGGACGCCGCCGCGTGTGTCGGTGGGGCAGATCGTACGCCTGCCGTCATCGGAGGCGCAGTAGATGTTGTAGCCCTGGTCCCAGCCGCCCCAGCCGGAGCCGCCTAGCTGAAAGTCGGCTCGGCAGCCGCGGTCGACCCAGATGCCTCGACCGTTCACGTAGCCCCACGTGCGGTTGAAGATGCAGGGAGCGTCGCTGCGTTGCTTTATCAGTTGCACGCCGCCGCGGACATCGGCGGGGCAGAAGTTGCGCCTCATGTTATCGGAGGCGCAGGAAATATATTGTCCCTGCGGCGGAGGAAATCCGGCGGTCGAAAATGGCGCGGCATGAGTCAGCGCGATCGAAACGGTGAGGACGAATGTCAAGCCGAGGACGGATAGAAATTTCATCGTGAGTCTCTAAAACGGGGTTCGAGTATAACCAGAATTGCCGAAATCGTGATTCCCAGTTTCGACAGGGCTTCGGATGTCAGTTTCGTGTTGGACGTTGCGGCTTGAATGGAGGTCGCCAAAGTTGTGGAATTGCGAGAAGGGCTGCCGGAGTGAGTCAGTGGGGATGCGGCTGGGCAGCTGAAAATAGCCGCCGGCGCGGAATCGGAGCAGGAAAGGCAAGCGCTGTAGGCGAAAGAAAAGCGAATTATGTTCTTGACAGGGCGAACAAAAGGCGAAATACTTTGCTGGCTGTGAGGTGGGCTATGCCATCCATTCCTTTCCCTTCCTCGTCGGCTCCTCGGAGTCGGCGGTGCCGCGATTCACAACCTGCTTTATTCCCCACAGGCCCTGATGCGCTAAGCCCAAAACCAGTGGCTAACCGGGATCGTGCCCCGATTCCGGCTGGTCCCGGTGTGTCTATCTCGAGTGCGCCCGGCTCGGCGGATTGCCCCCCGCCGGGTTCGGGCCAGGCTCGGGAAGCGGATGCACCGCTGGTCGGCATCGCCCGCCTCGCTGCGTCCTCTCCTTGCGCCGAGAGTGCAAGAAAATCGGAGCATCGGCCGGAGTATTTTCTGCTACCGGTACGGTCGATCCTGAATAAGTGTGATTCGAGTCGAGTGCCGTTTGACTGGACGATCAATCCTTACCGTGGTTGCGAGTTTGCTTGCAAGTACTGCTATGCGCGCTATACGCATGAATATATGGAGTTAGACGGCGCGGAATTCGAAAACAAGATTTTTGTGAAGCAGAATGCGGCAGCGTTGCTGTCGCAAGATGTGTCGCGAAAGTATTCGTATCAGCGGCCGGGGGCGGAGGATGGGCGCCCCGAGCATATAGCGATTGGCACGGCGACCGATCCTTATCAGCCGGCGGAACGAGAATATGGCGTGACCCGGGCTTGTTTGGAGGAATTGGCGAAACGTGAGGGGTTGAGCGTTTCGGTGATCACCAAGTCGAATCAGATTGTGCGGGATATTGATTTGTTTAAGCGGATTGCGGCGAAATCGGAGTTATCGCTGAACATTACCGTGACCACGTTGCGAACGCGGCTGGCGCGATTGCTGGAGCCGCGTGCGCCGCGACCGGATTTGCGGCTGGATGCGGTGAGGCAGTTGCACGAGGCGGGATTGCGGGTGGGCGTGTCGGCTTCTCCGCTTATTCCCGGGATTACCGACCGGGAGGGCGAGCTGGAGGCGGTGGCGGCGGCGGCCAAGGAGGCTGGCGCAGAATGGTTTTTCTCTGGCGTGTTGTTCCTGATGCCTTCATCGGCGAAGCAGTTTCTGCCGTTTGTACGAGAGAAATTTCCGAAGCTAGCTCGGCAATACGAGCGGTGGTACGCGAAGAATGGTTATGCGCCGGAGGAGTATCGCAAGAAGATGGCTGCGCGGGTGGCGCGGATCCGGGTGAAGCAGGGGTTCCATTCGCGTCCGTTTGAGGAATTGCAGAGGAAGGTGCAGAGTCCGCAATTGTCTTTGGGTTGGAATACCGCGGCTTAGGTTGGGAGAAAACAACGGCTTAACACCGAGGACCCAGAGGTCGGAGCGACCTTCGGGGCTCAGGGTAAACAGAGTTCACGGGAGAGTTCTGGGGTGGCCGATCGAGCCACGCGAGCGGGTTACGGTATCGAGTTACGGCACGATGATGCGGGATTCCTCGCGCTTTAGATCCTGAACGTTTGGGAATTGGCTGCGCAGGAATTCTACGTAGCGTCGTGAGCGGGGCCGGCCATTGGTGCGGAGTAGTCCCATCCTATATAGAAACACCAACAAGTAAAAAATTTCAGAGTCTTGGAACGAGGCTAAGCGCGGCTGCTCGGCTTGTTTTCGTTTTGCTTCGTCTGCGAAAGCGGCGAGGGCGCCGTAGAGTTCACGGCGAATCAGGCCGTCCGGTTGTTTCTCGTAGTAGATGCCGGTCATCAGGGTTTTGGTCGTTTCCGCGAGAGCCTGGACTGCCGCGAGTACGTCGGTATCGGTGGCGTCGTGATGGGTGGCGCAGAATTTGGCTATCGTGAAGGCGATTGCGGCCATGAGCTGCTGGTGGGTATGGATTAGATCGGCGGGTACGGTCACATCGAGAAGTGGCGTATCGGTGGGGAGTTGGCGTTGGTGCTCATCTTCGTAGCGATGGGCGGCGATCAGATAAGAGCAATCAACCGGACAGTCGATGGTGACTTCGCGTTCTCTGCCGCAGCAAATGGCGCAGATTGGTTCGCCCATCGCGGGGCAGAAGCGCGCTGGTTTTCGTTTTTCACAGATCGGGCAGGGCACGGCAAGCAGAATACGCCGTGGTCGCCGAAAAAACAAAAAGGGCCGCGGGGGAATTGTGGGTCGATTACCCCGGGCGGAGCAAGCCCTACCCCCACAGAATGTGCGTTGCGCGCGGGCGGAGTTTATGAATTGGCAGTTTGGTTGACTTTCCGCAATGGCGAGGAGGCCAGAATCTTTACGTGTTCCGGTCGTAGGCCCATGCCGACCAGGCGGGCTGGAAATCTGCGAAGCCAGGGGTGGTCGTTTAGTTGTTTGACTACGAATGGAAGTTTGTCGAAGCTCGCTTGCCCTTTTAGCGTAGGTTCGACGAAACGCTTGTGCGCCTGCACTTGAAGGGCTTGCGTCCAGCGCGTCGGCCTCACACGCCGCTTTTCGACGGCGCGCAGATCGTTCTGCGTCACCTGATTTCGCCGCAACGGTTCGGCCAGGATGTTTGCGGCGGCCACGGCATCCTGAATCGCGAGATTGATGCCAATTCCGCCTACCGGGGACATGGCATGCGCGGAATCGCCGATGCACAGCAGACCGGGGCGCGACCAATTCCGTAGACGATCTACTCGAACCGAAAGCAGGCTGATATCGTTCCAATCGCGGAGCGTCTCGGTGCGATCGCTGAGGAATGGCGCGACATCGGCAATATCATCGCGAAATGCGGGCAGGCCTCGTTGCTGAATCTGCGGGAAGGCTCCTTTGAAGATTATGTAGGCGCACTGCCAGTAGTCGCCGCGATTGACGGTGACCAGCATCTTGCCTTTTTTCAAATGCCCGAGGGCGTAGTAGTCATCGTCGGGTTTTTTCGGCAGTCGCATCCAGAGGACATCCATCGGCGCGCCGAGATCCTCGACCTGCAATCCGGCCTTATCTCGAACCGCGGAATGTCTGCCATCGGCACCGATGGTTAGGTGAGCGCGTGTTTCAAACGGTCCGTTGGGGGTGGTCCCTTTTACCCCCACGATCCGTCCACTTTGTTCCAGCAGATCGGTTACCTGATACTGCATTTTTATCTGGAAACCGGGAAATTGGCGCCCCGATTCGGTGAGGAAGTTCAGAAAGTCCCACTGCGGCATGAGTGCGATGAATTTGCAATGAGTCGGCAAGTGAGAGAAATCGGCGATCGAGGCGCCAATTTGCCCGAAGTGGATTCCCAATTGGCGATATTCCTGATGGGGCCGCTCCAGAAACCCCTCTAGCAGGCCGAGCTCGTACAGTACTTCGAGCGTGGAGGGATGAACGGTGTCGCCGCGGAAATCGCGGAGAAAATCCTTGTGCTTCTCGAGAACCATCACGCGCACCCCGGCTCTTGCCAGAAGATAGCCGGCCATGACGCCTGCAGGACCTCCGCCGACGATGCAGCAAGTTGCGTTCAAACGTTCAAGGGATTGCGATGATGGTTCCATGTCCAGCGCGCTCACGCGGAGATTACCTTGTTCTGGAACCGTCGGGCGGCGACGATCAACAGGAAAGTGCCGATGGCAAACAGGGCCAGTCCGTCGGTCCAGAGATGCCGGATGGTCGCGCCACGGAGAATCACGCCGCGAGTAATGTTGATGAAATAGGTGGCCGGAATTAGATAGCTGATGGGGCGGAAAATCGCGGGCATGGTTTCGCGCGGGAAAATATAGCCGGAGAAAAAGACGCTGGGAAGAATGGGGAGGAATGCGAGCTGCATGGCTTCGGCCTGCGAAGCTGCTTTGCTGGATATGAGAATACCCAAAGATAGCGCGGCGAACAGATAGGGCAGCGAAAGGAATGCCAGCAGCAAGACGCTGCCGTGTATCGGAACGCGAAACACGAAACGCATGCAGGTGAGAATCAGGCAAAGTTCGAAGAAGCCGACTCCTAAATACGGAAGTAATTTGCCAAGGAGCAGGCCGAACGGGCGGACTGGCGTCACGAAAAGCTGCTCGAGCGTGCCGCGCTCTTTTTCCCGGACAATGGAAAACGCCGTCAAGAATGTGGTGACGTTCAGGAGCATGATGGCCGTCAAGCCGGGTAGAAAGAAATTAGGCGAGCGCGAGTCTGGATTGAAGAGCATTTTCGGGCGCATCTCGACCGCCATCGATTCGCGGTCCGGAAGAACGCGGCGCAGAGATTCATCGAGACCTATGGCGTTGCTGACATTGATGGCCTGCCCGGCGACTGACGAATCGGAGCCGTCGATCAACACCAGAACCTGGGCGCTCATTTTGTGGAGCAGGCGATCGGAGTAATCAACGGGCACCTTGATACCCACACGGGCTTTGCCGGCGACGATAAGGTCGTTCATGTCGCGATCATTTTGCACGTAGCGGATGATGTAGAAAGTGTCGGAGTTTTTCAGGCGGTCGATCAGTTCGCGGCTTTCGCGGCGGCCGTCGGCATTGTAGACGACCGTGGGGATGCGGCGGATGTTGGTGTCGATTCCGAAGCCGAGGAGGAACATTTGGAGCAACGGCATGGTCAGAGAGAAAAATAAGGTGCCGGCATCGCGCCGCACGTGGAGCGTTTCCTTGTAGAAGATCGCACCAAAGCCGCGAAAAATGTCACCCACGGGAGGCCTCCAGCAACGCTTGATGCTTGTAGGTCAGCTCCACAAAGACGTCTTCGAGGCTGGGGGCCAGCGGGCGAATTTCCGCTACCGCGATGCCTTCTTTCAGGAGCTGCTCGCGCAGATCGGGGAGATCGAAATGGTCATCGATGAGTGCATGGATGGATTGTCCAAAGATCGTGGCACTGCGAATGCCGGGAAGCTGGCGGGCGAAGCGCAAGGCCTTAGTCACTTCTGGCGTGGTAATTTCAACCCGCAGGGTCCCGGGCGGCTGTACGTCGGGAAGTTCGCGAAGCGAATTGGGAGTGCCGTCGGCGATGAGCTTGCCGTAATAGATGTAGGCGACGTGGCTGCAGCGTTCGGCTTCGTCCATGTAGTGGGTGGTGACGAAGAAGGTGATGCCCTGGCCGGAAAGCTCGAATAACAAATCCCAGAGTTGCCGACGAGCCACGGGATCGATGCCGGCGGTGGGCTCATCGAGAAAAAGCAGCTTCGGTTCGTGCAACATGGCGCAGCCGAGCGCCAGGCGCTGTTTCCATCCGCCGGAGAGTTTTGCGGCCAGGCGATCCAGATAGGGGCCGAGCCCGTTCAACTCGATAATTTCCGACATACGGCGTTTGAGCCGGTCTGGCGGCAAACTGTAGATGCGGCCGTAAAACGTCAAATTTTCCGCAACGGTAAGATCGTCGTACAGGCTGAATTTTTGCGACATGTAGCCGATTCGTTCGCGCACCTCTTCGGAATGCGTGCGCACGTCGAGCCCTTCCACCTGCGCGGCTCCGCCGCTCAACGGTAAGAGTCCGGTAAGCATTTTGATGACGGTGGTTTTGCCGCTGCCGTTTGGTCCCAGAAAGCCGAAAATCTCGCCCTTCTTTACCTCGAAGCTGACATCGCTTACAGCGGTAAATGCGCCGAACTTCCTGATGAGATGTTCCGCGGAGATGGCAACTTCGGTTCCGGCTGGTGGCGTGGTGGCCATCGCTCAAGCCGCCGGCTTCAGTTTGATGTCGGCAGCCATTCCGGCACGCACCTGATTGGAGGAATCGTCGATGCGAACTTTTACGCCGAACACTTGATGGACGCGTTCTTCGCGGGTCTGCACGTTGCGGGGAAGGAACTCGGCTTGCTGGTTGATCTGCTCGACGGTGCCCTCGAAAACTTTGTTCGGAAACGAATCGACACGCACCTCCGCCTTTTGGCCCAATTGCACATGACCAATTTCCGTTTCTGGAATGTAAATGCGCACGTAGATTTGGTCGCGTTCCAGCAGCGTCGCGACCGGCGTGTTGGGCGCGATCAGATCTCCCGGGCGCACGTCCAGGACCTCGACCGTAGCAGCCGAGGGCGCTACCACCTGACGCTCGCGAAACCTGGCTTCGTCGTAGGAATACGAGGCTTTCGCAAGGTCGACATCTTCCCGCCGATTGCCGCGTTCAAACTTTTCAAAGGTCGCTTGCGCCTGGTGATAACGGGCTTCAGCGGATGCGACTTCCTCCGGCCGGTAACCATGCTGCAATTCGTCCAGCTTGTGCTGGGCATTTTCCTGCTGTGCGGCCGCAATCCTCCACGCGGCTTCCGCGGTATCGCGCTGCTGCTTCGAAACCAAGTCTTTCTTGGCCAGCGCCTCGTAACGTTCAAAATCGAGTTGGGCGCGGATTTCGTCGGCCTTGGTGCGATCGAGATCGGCTTGCGCCGCTTCAATGTCTTCGCGCCGATAGCCGTTCTTGCGCTGCTGGTATTCCGCTTTGGCCTCCTCCAGGGCCGCTCGGGCTTCGGCAATTTCCTCGGGTCGATAACCACGCTGTGCCTTTTCTGCTGCCGCGCGAGATTGATCGAGCGCCGCTTGCAGCTCGTGGTCATCGAAGGTGATTAAGACTTGCCCGGATTGCACGGTATCGCCTTCGCGAACCAGCACCTTGTCTATGCGGCCGCCGACTTTTGATCCGACGCGAATGTCGCGCGCTTCTACCGTGCCGGAACCTCGCAGCGACGAATCGTGCCGGAACCATCCGGCCGAATACGCCAGCACCGCGGCTACCGCCCCTAGGACCAGCACAACGACGACGACCCGCTTGCGATTCATCGAGCGCTTCTCCTCGCCAACACTATGACTTCGCCGGGGAGATCGTTACCGGCTCACGCGGTGCCATCCCCATCCACAAAATTTCCATCGCGCGCTCGATGCGCTCCGCAAGAGATGCGTCGCCGTAGACCGACCACATCAGCAATGTGCCGAAGATGGTCTGGCGAAAGACCTGAGCAAGCTCGAGCGCCGGCAGATCGCCGCGAAATTCGCCACGCTCCTGTCCGATTCGCACCAACTGCGTGAGCACGCCTTCGGCACGGGTATTTCTTTCGCGCATCACGGTGCGCACGGAGGAACTGGAGAGATTGGCCTGTAGAATCGCTCGGACGACGTCGGGCGCCTTGGCCGGCTCCTCGGTCATGCGCAAGTTCATGGTGCGAAAAAAGGAGCGCATAGGCTCGGGTCTCTCACGCATTTGGTCCACCACGGTCTGCAGCTTACTGAGCTGCATGTCGCTGAACGCGATTAAGATATGTTCTTTGCTCGGGAAATAATTGAAGAAAGTGCCCTTGCCCACGTCGGCAGCGTTGGTGATGTCTTCGACCGTGGTTTCCGTGAAACCCTTATCGGCGAATAGCTTAAGCGCGGCTCTGAAAAGCCGCTCACGGATTTCCGCGCTGCGCCGTTGTCGGCGGTTGGAGTTTTTGCCCGCCGGACCTTCTTGGGTTCGGGGTTTTGTCGAAGATCGCCGGGTCATGACCTGTCCTCACAAATGACTGTAAGTCATCTATGGCCTAAAGTCGAGTTCTTCCCCGGCCCCCGAGTCAGAAACAGCGGGTTCAGAAAGAAACCGACCCTGGCAGAACGCCAAGGTCTTGGTCCTCACACCCCGTTTGGCGACAGAACTATTTATTCGAGCCCGCTTCGGAACGGTTGCTCGGGGATCGCTGGTTCAGGTAGGAGATTAATTTTTGTGCGGGCGGCGGCACGGCGACCGCGCCTTTGAAGACGATGGATTCCGCCTCCAGTTTTTTCCCGTAGACTCTCTCATTGGCGTCGCGATCCGGGCGAACCGTCGAGCCTTCCAGCGAAATGCCGGCAAAAAGCCCGCGCGATCGCGAGTAGCTCAACACTTCTGCGCGCAGCGTCACATCGGTGTCCGCCGAAGCAGTCCGGCCTTTTGGCCCGGCTGCGACCGAGGCGTCGGCACCCAGTTTCACCTTACTGCTGAGAATCGAATGGGCGCCGCGTCCATTCATCACCAGAAGCACGAAGTCCGTGGCTTGGCCGCCAATTTGGAATCCTACGCTGCCGCCCTCCAAAGCCATCATGGTTGGCGCGCTCCACGGGCCGGTGTACTGCTCGCCGGTGCGGCAACTCATCGCGCCGCGGCCATAGCTGCCGCCGATGACGAACGCCGCTTTCAACACCGACGGGTAAATGATCACGCATTCGGCTTTATCGAGAAGGTCCTGCGGAATGTCGTCGGGGATATCCAGAATTTCCTTCAATACCGTGCCGCAATTTTCTAGACGGTCCGCTTCCTTACTATCTTGCGCGGCGGCCAGCGGCAAGCCGGCCATCACCACCGCCATCAGGTAAACCACTATTCGCTTCATCATTACTTCCTCACCTCGTTTCGATATCGTGCGGTGCAGTTCTTGGGGTTGCCAGATCTCGGGTGCACCGTCGGAGCTTCCGACCTGGACTCCTTCGCTTAAAAAACGTCCGACGATTCGGAGCACAGCTATGGAGGAGGAAGTGTTCCCTGGCGTTTCGACTATACTTTCTCTGCAGCCAATATACCAGCAGAGGATGATGGTGAAACCGAGAACGATTGAGCGATCAACCGCGCTGATCTTCGTGGCCGCGATTCTCGCAGCAACGAATGTTGCGACGTCCGCGCGAGCACAGTCAAAGCCAGGGAGCGGCGCCACCGCGAAGGGCAATGCTCCGGCAGCGTCACGTAACCGGGCTGCGACCAACCGGTTTTCCGCCCGCGCGGACGTTGCCTTGGCATCGCCAGCGGCAAGCAAGGGCGAATGGGGCCTGCTGATCGCCGACGCAGCTACCGGAGACACCCTGTATGAATTGAACGCGGACAAGTATTTTGTGCCGGCGTCCAATATGAAATTGTTTACCACCGCTCTGGCGCTGGCCAAGCTGGGGCCGGACTACCGGTTTCATACCACGCTTGAAACCCACGGCGCGCTTTCTCCGGACGGCACGCTGGCCGGCGATCTGTTCCTGGTAGGCCGGGGAGATCCCAATCTTTCCAATCGCAAATTTCCTTATGACCTCAAAGAAGAATTCGCTGGCGCGCCGGAGAAGGTCTTAGGGGAACTGGCCGACGCTTTGGTTACCAAGGGGGTGAAAAAAATCGCCGGCGATGTCATCGGGGACGACAGTTATTTTCCGCGCGAACCGTATCCCGACGGGTGGGAAATCGGCGACATGGTCTGGGAGTATGGCGCCGCGATCTCTTCCATCGTGATTGACGACAACACGGTCGCATTGACGTTGACTCCCGGACTCCTCGCCGGAGATCCCGTGCAGGCCACCGTGGTGCCCGGAACTCCGGACTTCTACATCGAAAATGATGTCATTACTTCCGCTGCGGAAGTGAAGTCCGACATAACGCTTGCACGCGAGCCGGGATCGCAGCTGGTCGTGGTGCGCGGCACGCTGCCGGCAACCAGCACACCTCGCAAACTTGTTCTGGCGATCCATGAGCCCGCTCAGCACGCTGCGACGCTGCTGGCGCGGCTGCTCACCGACCGCGGGGTTAAGATTGCCGGGACGCCGCACGCTTCGCACCTGCCGGAAACGGCGTCGGATCCGCCGCGCGCCGTTTTGGCCGAGCATGTTTCCGTTCCCCTGGGCGATGCTGTAAAGCTCGTCAACAAGATCAGCCAAAACTTGCATACGGAAATGCTCTTACGCACGACTGCGCGGCAATCCGGGTGGTGGGCCACGCCCGATGATCTGGCCAAATTTCCCCTCGATTTTTACGCCGCGGCCGGAATCGGAGCGGGCGACGTGATTCAAACCGACGGGTCCGGTCTTTCGCGGCATGACCTGGTGACTCCGCGCGCGATTGTGGTGTTGCTGAAATACGCGCAGACGCAGGCGTGGTTTGCGCCGTACTACGCGTCGCTTCCAGTGGCAGGAGTCGACGGCACGCTCGAAAATAACTTGAGGACCACCATTGCGGCCGGCCGGATCCATGCAAAGACCGGCTCGGTCGAGCACGTGCGCACCCGCTCGGGCTTTGCGGAAACTCCCGGTGGAAGGCAGCTGATCTTTTCTTTCCTCAGCAACAATCAGGGCGGCAAAAACCACGAAGCCTCCGACGCGCTGGACGCATTGTGCGTCGCTATGATCGAGGAGTTCGACACCAAGCCACCCAAGCACGCCACCAGCAGGCCCGCCGCAACGAAGTAGGGTATTTGCGTGAGGGAAGAAAAAATCATTACCGTGTTCGGCAGTTCGCGTTCTCAGGAAGGCGAGCCTGCTTATGAAGAAGCCCGAACTCTTGGGCGTGCGTTGGTGGAACACGGGTTCGCGGTGTGCACGGGCGGCTACGGCGGAGCGATGGCCGGCGCCTCTTGCGGCGCAAAGGAAGCGGCGGGGAAAACTTATGGCGTCACAGCCGAAAGTTTCTCCGCGAAAGCGAACCGGTGGATTGACGTCGAGGTTCGCGTCGCTACCTGGCAGGATCGGCTCTTCGAATTGGTCCGGCTCGCCGACGGGTTTGTGGCCTGCCGGGGTGGGACGGGTACGCTTGTCGAGCTAGCTGTGGTCTGGGAGATGCAGAACAAATCGGTGATGCCAGCCAAACCCTTTGCTGTGCTCGGAGATTTTTGGCTGCCGATCATTGAACAAGTGCGGGCGGCCGAATTGGCACACGGCGCGCCATGCGGCGAAGCGAGAGGCCGCCTGATTCGTTCCGGGATCTCGCCGCAAGAAGTGGCGCACTATCTGGCCGGCAAACTAAAATAGAGACGATGTCGCGTACCGCCCAAGACGTTCTCGAGTTCGACAAGTTGCGCGAACTGCTGCGGCTGCGCACCACCTGCGTCCCGGGCCGCCGTGCCGTGGACGCCCTCGAACCGGGAATGGATCGCGGCGTTCTGGAAGCCGCCTTCGCACACATCCGCGAGGCGCGGGAATGGCTGCGTGCCGGCCGCCAGCTGGGATTTGGCGGCCTCGCCGATCCACAAGTTTGGCTTGAGCGCATCGAGGGTACCGGCGTGATGCTTGAGCCTCGTGAATTTCTCGCTGCTGCTTCCTTGCTGGAAACAGCAGCGTGGCTGAAACCGCAGTTCCATGAAGAAGCCACGAAATTTCCACTGCTGGAAGCTCGCGCCGCCTCGCTCGGGGATTTTCGCGAAATCCTGGCGGCGATTCGCCGCTGCCTGCTGCCGAATGGAGATATCCGCGACGACGCTTCGCCCGCGTTGCGACGCATCCGAGCCAGCATCGCGGAAACGCGATCTTCGATCCAGAAATCGTTAAAGCAAATTTTGCGCGCACGAAATGCGGAAGCCGGCGAAGACTACGTCACCTTGCGCAACGACCGCTTTGTGATTCCGGTGCGCGCCGAGCACCGCCGCGCGGTCCCGGGTGTGATGCACGGCGCCAGCGGCACCGGGCAGACCGTCTTCGTCGAGCCTTTCGAGACGGTTGAATCCAACAATCAGTTGGTGCAACTAGCCGAAGACGAATCGGGGGAGATCCTGCGCATTCTGCGTGCCTTGACCGAGCGCCTGCAGGCCATGCGCGAACCACTTTCCGCTGCAGCCGAAATCATCGCCGATCTGGACAGTATTTTTGCTCGGGCGCGCTTCACGCAAGACTTCGATGCCGCCACGCCTGAATTCAGCGAAGCCGGTGAGTTGCGGCTCGAGGCCGCGCGCCATCCCGCGTTGGAAGATAAGCTGCGTCGCGAGAATCGCGCGATCGTGGCGATGACGCTGACGCTCGGTGGTCAGGAGCGGGTCTTGGTGATCAGCGGGCCGAACACCGGCGGCAAAACCGTCGCGCTCAAAACCACGGGCATCGCAGCGCTCTCCGCGCAATCCGGAATTCCCGTGGCGGCGCAGCGCGCCGTGCTGCCGTTATTCGATCGCATCCTCGTGGACATTGGAGACGAGCAGTCGATCGCCGCGGACCTTTCTACATTTTCCGCGCATATGCTAAACCTGAGGACGATGCTGGAAGCCGCGACGCCGGAATCGCTGGTGCTCGTCGATGAAATGGGCACGGGCACCGCGCCGGAAGAGGGCGCGGCCTTGGCGGTGGCGTTGCTCGATGAGTTTCGCGCCAAAAACTGCATCGTGCTGGCGACCACGCACCATGATCGTCTTAAGGCTTATGCCTCGAGCACGCCCGGCGTCGTAAACGCCGCCGTAGAATTTGACGACGTCAATCTTCGACCTACGTATCGCTTGATGGTCGGGGTTCCTGGTGGCTCCAGCGGAATTGCAATAGCCAAGCGTCTGGGACTGCCGGACTCACTGATCGACCGCGCACGTTCGCTGCTCACACCTGAGTCGCGCGAAGCCGCCGACCTGATTGCTTACCTGCACCGCAGCCGCGACGAACTGGACCGCATGCAGCAGCAAATGACCGCCGAACGCCACGCGCTGGAACAAGAGCGCAGGAAATTGCGCGGCGAGTGGGTGGAGCGGCAGCGACGCCGGATCAAGGACCTGGAAGTAAAATTCGCGGAGATGCAAAAACGTTTCGATGAAAATGTGGCCAGCGTCGTCGAAGCCGTAAAGGAACGCGAACTGCGCGGCCAACTGGAAAAGTCGGCACGCCGCAAAATGCAAGATGTGCGCGGCGGAGCCCGCGAGGAACTGAATGCTGCGGTAGTGCAGACGTTGTCAGAATCGCAGGCCGACCTGGGCGTATCGGGCGAAACAACCGCGCCTCCGAGTATCGACCGCTTACAGCCGGGCGCAAGAATTCGCGTGCGCGGCTTCACCAAGCCGGTTATCTTGCGCCGAATAGAGGGCTCATCCGCGGAGATTGAGGCCGGTCCGCTGCGCATGAAAGTTGCCGTTGAGCAGATCACGGGAATCGAGAGTTCCCCGGCCGATGCAAAATCCAGTCCGCCAGCATCGCAACGCCAAAATGTGACGGTGACTTCGAAATCCGGCGAAGCTGCCGCCAACAGCGACGAAATCAACGTGATTGGCTCCACTGTCGAAGAGGCCACCGACCGCGTGGACAAGTTTCTCGACCAAGCGGCCTTGGCAAATCGGCAAACGGTGCGCATAATCCACGGCCACGGCACTGGCGCGCTTCGCAAGGGTCTCGCCCAGTTTCTCTCGTCCCATCCGTTGGTGGGCAAAGTGTCCTCAGAAGTGGAAGAGCGCGGCGGTAAGGCGATTACCGTAGTGGAGTTACGAGCGTAAATGGCGGAAGCCGGATCATTTGCGGATCGCGTGAAGCAGCAGGCGGACATCGTCCGGGTAGTCGGCGAATATGTGCGCCTGAAAAAGAGCGGTCAAAACTTTACCGGCTTGTGCCCGTTTCACGCGGAAAAGTCTCCTTCCTTTGCGGTGCACCCGACGAAACAGATTTATCACTGCTTCGGCTGCGGCGTTGGCGGCGACGTCTTCAAGTTCGTCATGGAAATGGAAAAGTGCCCGTTTCCGGAGTCGATTCGCATCGTTGCCGAGAAATGCGGTATCGCCGTTCCGCAACCACGGGAACGATCGCCCGAGGAGCGCAAAGAAAATCAGCAACGCTCGACCTTGGTCGAAATGCATCGCGTGGCGCAAGCATTTTTCACCAAGCAACTTGAAGGTACGGCAGAAGGGAAAGTCGCGCGCGCCTACCTGGAAGATCGCGGCGTGAACCAAGCGGTCATCGATCAATTTGGAATTGGGTATGCGCCGAGTGGCGGCGACGCCTTGTTGCGGTCGCTTAAACCCCAATATCCAGAAAAGCTGTTGATGGAATCGGGATTGGTATCGCGCGATCAAAGCGGGCGCTTGTTCGATCGTTTTCGCCGCCGCATCACGTTTCCAATCTCAAATGAATCGGGAAAAATTGTGGCCTTCGGGTGCCGCGCCCTGGGCGACGATCAACCCAAATATCTGAACTCTCCGGAGACGCCGATTTATTCCAAGAGCAATGTGCTCTATCATCTCGATCGCGCAAAGGAAGCCCTGCGCCGCTCCGATTTTGCCGTGCTTGTCGAGGGCTACATGGACGCCATCGCTGTCGCTCGCGCGGGCATAAGCAATGTGGTAGCCAGCTGCGGCACCAGCCTTGCCGAACCGCAAATCAAGCTCTTGGCACGCTTTACGCGACGGGTCATCGTCAACTACGATCCTGACCTCGCAGGCCAGACCGCGACTGAGCGTTCCATCTCCCTTCTTCTCGAGCAAGACTTCGAGGTTCGCGTGCTGGCATTGCCTGGCAAAGCAGATCCCGACAAATTTATCCGCGAGCAGGGAGCCCAGGCTTACATCAAGGTGCTCAAAGATGCGCCGCCTTATGTCGATTACCTGATCGCCCGCGCGCGTCGCATGGACCTAACCACCGGCGAGGGAAAACTACGCGCCGTCAATTTTCTTCTGCCCTACGTTCAGAAAATTCCCAACCGCATCCTGCGCTCCGAGTGGGCCACCCGCATCGCGCAACAGTTGCGCCTTGACGAGCCAGTCCTGCGCGCTGCGCTCAGCAAGGCCGCAGCGGAGCGCCGCAGTGGAGTGAAGACCCAGCCCGAGCTCATCGGCCGCGCCGCGAAACCCGTTGAGCGTCGGCTGATCCGCATGCTCGCCGAAGGCGAAGGCTTCCGCCACGAACTGGCGCAGAGAATCCAAGACGATCGATTGCATCTCGGCCTTGAGACGGAAAGAATCATGGCGGCTCTGGTGTCCGCCAATCTCTCGGGCGAACCGGTGCACACCACGGAAATCGCCGCTGCCCTTGAAGAGCGCGATCGCCGCATGCTCTACGAAATCCTGTTCGAGGAATCGGGCGAACTCACCCGGGAAGAAGCCGAGAGCTGCGTCCAGGCCCTGCACCACCGTCGCGCGGAACGGGAACTGGCCGACGTCCAACGCAGCATCGAAGCTAGCCCCGCCGGCCCTGACCTCCGCGCACTGCTGGAGCGCAAACAGGACCTGATGAAGCGACTTGCCGCAGCGCGCTGAAAAAACCGTGCCCGGCCATGATCGGGTCTTCCACAGGTCTCCTCCAATTAAATCATGTTGCACCTCTTTGATAATGTCCCCTTCAGCCCCCATTAGAAATGTCCCCTACACTGCGACCTCCTGGGGAGGTCCGGTTGAAGAGGACGGCGATGAGTACAAGGGAACTGCGACGAGCAGAGGTTCTAGGGCGAGTAAAGGGGCAGAAGCTGAGGTTGGTAGACGCAGCGAAGATGTTGGAGCTGAGTTATCGGCAGGCGAAGAGGCTGTGGCAGCGATATCGCGAAGAAGGAAGCAAAGGGCTGCAGAACCGCAGCGCGGGAAGAAGTTCGAACCGCGCGAAGCCCGAGAAATTCCGGTGGAAGGTGCTGCAACTGATTCGGGAGAAGTATTCGGGAACGGAACAGGAGCGATTTGGACCGACGCTGGCAGCGGAACATTTAGCGGAGGAGGATGGGCTGGAAGTGGGCGAGGAGACCCTGCGGCGTTGGGCGTTTTGCGCGAGAAGCGTCTCGACCGGAGAACTATCACGTTCGGGCCCCGAGCCTGGCGAAGTTGAGAGAGGTTTTCCGGTTAGAGACGGAACGCTGGATCAGCAACGATTGGGTGGTGCAGTACCGAGGGCATTTTTTGCAACTCCAGCCGCAGAACCAGCGCTATGGACCGACGCAAGCCAAGGCCTTGATCTGCGAGTGGGAAGACGGAGCGGTCGAGGTGCACTACCGCGGAGAACGCATGAACTATGAAGATCTGGCAGTTCGACCACCCGTAGCGCAGGCCGCGGCAGGTGAGGCGCGTCGCGAGTTAGCCAAGCGGGGAGGGAGTAAGCCTGCGCAGGATCATCCCTGGCGGCAAGGCTACGAGCAGAGAATGAAGCTGCAGCGACTGAATCGATCGCAAGTGTCATCACTGGTTGGAGTGTCCGCCTCCGCTGCGCCCTAAACGCGCCGCACAAATCGCGGCGCAGGGCTTCGCTCCGGCGGACACCCCAAGGACAACAGCAAATCAAAAGAAAAGGGACATTTCTAATGAGGTAAGGAAGGGGACATTTCTAAAGAGGCTTGACATCCTCCAATTAAATCATTGACGCACAGGCACTTAAGCGTGTAGCGTATTAGGGTTCAGCGGGTAACGAAACCACCTCTAACTGCATCTAAAGTTTGTAGTTAGCGGCAAGGATCGGACCACGGAAACGCGAAACGCGGGCGCAGCACGGGGCGGACGGCAGCAGCGAGCGCAGGGCAGAGGGCTTCTCACTACGTTCAGAGTGACCGCACAGCGGCCAAAAAAAATATGCGATTTTGCGGGGAAATCCCCTCAGTTTGCGCCTGCGCATCAGCCTGTTCGCGCCTCGACAAATGCGATAGTGTCTTCCGCGGACGTTGTACTGTCCGCCAAGGAAGTTTGCCGGTCTGGTTGTCTGATTGCGGGAGGATTTTGTGGCAGTAGTCGGCCTTGAAGAAAAATATGATGCGGTACGCCAGCTCATCGCCATCGGCAAAGAGCGCGGCTACCTGCTGTATGACGAAGTAAACGATTCCCTGCCGGCGGAAGTGCATTCGTCGGAAGAGATCGACGATCTTCTCACCACCTTTGAACGCAACGGCATTGAAATTTACGAGGATCAAGCCTCGGCCAAAGCCGCGCGCGCCGTCGAAGTGTCGACCGCGCCCGGCGAACGCGAAGCCGGCGGCAAGGAAGACCCGCACGAAGGCGATGGCGATCTGGATTTAACTCCAGGTTCGCTGGAAAAAACCAACGACCCCGTTCGCATGTATCTGCGCGAGATGGGTACAGTGCCGCTACTCACGCGCGAAGGTGAAGTCACGATCGCCAAGCGCATCGAGCGCGGACAACTTGTGGTGATGAAATCGGTCACGCGTTCGCCCATCGTAATCAAGGAATTGATAGCGGTTGGCGACGACCTGCGCAAGGGTGGGCGCTCCATCAAGGAAATCGTCCAGTTCGACGACGAAGAGCTCACCGAAGAAAAAATCGCGAACAAGACCAAGCAAACGCTCAAGCACATTGAGAAAATCGCCAAGCTGTACGAGAACGGCCTGAAGCAGGCCATCAAGCTCGAGAAAACGCCGAAAGCCAAGAAGCGTCCCTGGATTCACGCCAAGTGGGACGTCGCACGTACCCGCGTCCAGATTTCGCTCGCGGTTCGCGACATCGACTTCAACCCGTTTGAGAAGAAGCGGCTGATCGACAAAATGCGCGGCACCGTCGAGCGCTTGCAATCGCTTGAGCGCGAAGCCGGCCGTCTCGAACGCCGCGTCGATGCCGCCAAAGGCGACGTCGCTGCCGAAGCGCGCAAGGAACTCCGCACCCGTCGCGTCGAGCTGAAGGACATCGAGGACGCCAGCGAAGTCGGCCTCACCGAACTAAAGCGCACGCTAACGATTATTCATCGCGGCGAAGCCGAAGCCGAACAAGCCAAGAAAGAACTGATCGAAGCCAACCTTCGCTTGGTCGTTTCGATCGCGAAAAAATACACCAATCGTGGGCTCCAATTTCTCGACCTGATTCAGGAAGGCAACATCGGCCTGATGAAAGCGGTCGATAAATTCGAGTGGCGCCGCGGCTACAAATTTTCCACCTATGCGACCTGGTGGATTCGCCAGGCCATCACCCGTGCCATCGCCGACCAAGCTCGCACCATCCGCATCCCGGTGCACATGATCGAAACGATCAACAAGTTGGTGCGCACCAGCCGCCAACTCGTGCAGGAACTCGGCCGCGAACCGACCAGCGAAGAAATCGCCAAGCGGATGGACATTCCGGTGTCCAAGGTGCGCAAGATTCTGAAGATCGCGCAGGAGCCCATCTCGCTGGAAACGCCGATCGGCGAAGAGGAAGATTCGCACCTGGGCGACTTCATCGAAGACAAGGCGGTCGTTTCGCCGTCCGACGCGGTCATCAACCTCAACCTGAAGGAACAAACCTCCTCGGTGTTGAAGACGCTGACGCCGCGCGAAGAAAAAGTAATCAAGATGCGTTTCGGCCTGGATGACGGCAGCGAGCACACCCTCGAAGAAGTCGGCCAGTCGTTCGCGGTCACTCGCGAGCGCATCCGCCAGATCGAAGCGAAAGCCCTGCGCAAGCTGCGGCACCCGTCGCGCTCGCGTAAACTCCGTGCCTTCCTCGAAGGTCCCTCGCGCGATTACCTCTAGAAAGAAGTAACACGGGCACTCCTGTTTTACGCGGAGTCTCAAAGCGTCGGTGTCCGCGTTCAACTCGACAAAGCGAAAACAAAAACGCCTCAACTAATCCCTGAGGCGTTTTGCTTCCGTCCGTCTCTCGCTTCCTTAATTGTTCGGGAATGCCTGCCCCGGTCCTAGCAGCTTGTTGAAAAATCCCCGACTCACTGCAACTTTAATTTAAAGGAACTCGTCTGAGAGAAGGAAGGCCAAGGAGACGAGCGAATGCGCGGCGACGATGACCAGCAAGAAGCCCAAGGATTATGAATCAGATTGTTCAACAGGCTGCTAGTGGTTGAGCGATCCGCCTCCGTGCGTCTTGCCACAAAACTTGCAATAAGTGGGCGGCTCGGAATTGTCCACATGGTGACTCACGGGCTTTTGCGCGCGGAGGTAGGCGAAGATAGCCTTAAGATCGTCGTCGTTCAGCTTGCCGTAGTATCGCCACGGCATCGCTGCGCTCCCGCACACCGCCTACGCGCCCCGTGCGCATCGTCTGGGTGAACATATCGTCGCTGTAAAAGGGAATTCCTGAAGGATCGGGCGTCAAGTTTGCGGCTGCCGCCTTCCCCGCGTCCCCCTCGATAATTTGCCCGCCCCCATATGGATACTCCTTCCTTTTTAGATCGGTAGCCATGTGGCAATCCTCACACCCACCGATCTGCGTTAGATATTCGGCATGCCGGACCGAATCGACACCGTCAAGGGAGACTACCGCCTCGCTGAGAGGCTCGGGAAATCCTTTCGTGAGCAGTTTGAAAAGAAGTGGCAACTTCAGCTGCGGCAGCGGGTTATGCACCGCCGGAATCGAGCGAAGATAAACGACTACCGCCGCCAAATCTTCGTCGGACATGTGCCGGAAATTCTCATAGCGCATAATCGGAACGAGTGCCCGACCGTCGTGGCTGATGCCTTCGCGAATTGCCCGCGCGAACATGTCGTCGGTCCAGGAGCCCGCACCCGTTTCCACGTCGGGTGTGAGATTTGGAAAAGTGATTTGCAACCCGAGTCCTGGGATGGTCTCAACTGTTCCGGCGCCCATCTTCGCGGGTAGGGTCTCGCCATCGGGCTCATGTTGAGAACGGCATTTGAAGCAGTTGGCCAGGCCGGAAACCAGGTAGCGCCCGCGCACCAGCCGCGCGGGCGTGCGCTCAAATCTGCGAGCTGTCAGCGGGCGTGATCGCGTTCCCCGAAACGTCCCGGCCAGGAATTTTTGGGCAGTAGACCAACCAAATGTCTTTGCGATAAAACCCAGACCGGCTCCGATTGTTAACAGCGGCAGCATGATGGCAGTCGCCATCACAATTTTCCACCAGCGAGACATAGAGCGCCCCCCTCTGATCGAGCGTGCGTGATGCAGAAGAAAACTAGGCCCGCCGAAGATGTTCACTGGAATGTTTGTTAAGCTCGATCGCTGCGCGGAACTTACGCCCACCAACATTTGGCGTCAACTTCTAATTCTGGCCGCTCTCTAGGTCTAACTGCTGGACAGGCGCATTCAGGAAGCCTCGGCTTCAGCCGGTAACAAAGCCCGGGAATTCGCTTGGTCTCATTCTTGCGGCTCCCGGCCAAATCGCAAGATGATTCGCATTGAATAGATCGCTACAAATACCAAAAACGTAAACGTGGCCACCAGGAAAGCTCCGGTATCCAAATGCTTTGGCTGCCTCTGGTTGGCTTCATACACCAAATGATTGACGAAAATCATGAACGCAAGCAGCGCGCAGCCGAACCAGGCGAACCAAGTCTTGAAGAAATCAATGGTCTGCTCCCGCCGCTCCGGCGCGAACCAATATGTCTTGTTCGGCAAGTTCACCAGCGCCACCGGAATCGCAGCAATGATCCGCGGAATCCCGAAACCCACCAGCACGCACACTCCCAACAGGACCAAGGCGAGCATGAGCATCTGCGACTGAGTCTGCCATCCGTTCGGCGCGCCGCCTTTGACAAAGTGCACCGCCACCACCGGTGGCAGCGTCATCGCAGTGTGCCGCGTCTGCAGAAACCCCACAAGCACCAGTACAACAAACAGCGCGTGGGGCAACCGGCGATCCGATTTCATCCGCTCTGCTCGTCCTTCCTGTGCACGAAATTGCCCGATGAATGGCAGGTGCCTTCTTTGACCATGCATATTAGAATGACCAGACTTCTTTGAGAAGATGAAAGCCCTTCACAAGATTGCAGGGGTCGCGCTGGTGCTGCTGCTGATAGCAGCGGTGTATGGAATTTTCCGCACTGAGCCACCGGCGCCGTCCTTGCCGAGTGCCGCCAAGATCACGAACGGCGGCGCCGCGGACGCTTCCTCTGCGCCGGCCGGACCGCCGCTGGTCGATCAAACCCCGCTGAAAATTGCGCAACAGCTCGCGCCGTTGGTCATTCTTCCCGAAGAACGCCCGCTTGCGCAGGAAGCCCTGCGCCTCGCCGATCACGAAGTCGACCTCGGATTCACCGCCGCGCTCCGCGACGCCGCGCAACATCCCCCTCCGCTCAGCCCGGAAGCAAAAGTGATCCAGGCGCGCCTGCAGAAAGCCGAGAAGGCTCTCGCGAACGATCAAGCGCAGACAGCGCAACTCACTGCTGCCGATGCCAAAGCCGCTGGCGACAAAAAAGATTCTCTCGACGACCAACTCGATATCGCCAACGCGCAACAAGAACTCGATCAGGACGAGGTCGATGACGCCAAGCAAGATCTGATCCGCGCCGGCGGCGATCCGCAAGATCGCATCCAGACCATGGTGAAGGATCATGACGCGTCCACGCACGCAACCGAAGCGGCGCTCGCCGGCGCCTCCGCTCCCACCGAACAGCGCGGCCTGATCCATCGAGCCACGCAGTGGTGGGCGCTGCACAAGAAGCAGGTCCTGCTATGGCGCGCCAGGCAGGAGACCGAGACGACCATTGCGTCGCTGTCGGCCCGCCACAATGCGCTCGATGCGCAGATTGACGCCGAAAAAACGAATTCCGCCGCTCTACCCGCCGCCGCTGGCCCCTCGCCTGCCCCACATCCGAACCATACCCACGAAGACGCCGCGGCATTGGTCCAATCCACGAAGGACCGCTCGGTCCAGCAAAAAAAGCTGGCGGCTTTCGACAAGCGCATCGATGACGAAAAGGAACTTTCGGCTCTCTATACCAAGTGGATCGGCACGGTCGCTGCGCAACAGCGAGTCGTTCTCAATCATGTGTTCCGTGGCCTGGCGATCATTCTGGGCATCGCTCTGGTCGGATTGTTTTTCGACGAATGGATCGCCAGCCTGCTCGGTAAAACTAGACTCGACCGGCGGCAGGTGGAAACTTTGCGTGGTGTAACGCGTGTCTCGCTCCAGGTCGTTGGAGTTGTCTTCATCCTTCTGGTGATTTTCGGGCCGCCACCCAACCTGGGCACATTCTTGGGTCTGGCCGGCGCAGGCCTCACGGTTGCCTTGAAAGATTTCATCGTGGGCTTCCTCGGCTGGTTCGTGCTGATGGGAAAAAACGGAATCCGCCTCGGCGACTGGGTGGAAATCAACGGCGTCACCGGCGAAGTCGTGGAGCTCGGCATGTTCCACACCGTGCTTCTCGAAACCGGGAACTGGACCGACTCCGGCCACCCCACCGGACGGCGCGTCACCTTTACCAACAGCTTCGCCATCGAAGGCCACTACTTCAATTTCTCGACCTCCGGCCAATGGCTCTGGGACGAACTCCAGGTCGTCTTACCCGCCGGCGAGAATCCGTATCCTCTGGTCGATGCCATCCAGAAAAAAGTGATGGAAGCCACGGCCGAAAGTGGGCAGCAGGCCGAGCGAGAGTGGCGTGGCGCCGCCAAGTCCGGCGACATGAGCAGCTTATCCGCGGCCCCTGCCATCAACGTCAAACCGGTGATCGGCGGCACCGAAATCGCCGTGCGCTACGTCACCAATGCTCACGACCGTTACCAACTGCGCGCAAAGCTGAACCACATCCTGGTTGATTTGCTAGGCGGCAAGCCGGCAGCGCCAACGTCGCCGTCCGCGACCACGGCTGACTCCGAAGTGCCCGCCAAAACTTGACCTGCTGCCTTATGTTGTGAGGCGATCGTTTGAGATTCCCCGCAGTTGCCACATGTTCAATTGGTGGATCTCCGCGAAAGATGATTCTGGCGAAATATGCAAAGGGCCGTCGGGCTTGCGGTAAATGCGACTCGTGATGGCGTATTGGTTTGCGCAAATTAATTCGGCCACAGATCCATCGAGGAACAACCGAAGTTGGTGATCGGCCTTTGGGGTTGAAGGTAGGTCGATGGTCGTGCCATTTAGAGTCAACTTTGCCGCCAAGGGTCCCACGTTCATGGAGATGCTGACCCAGACTCCGGCCTGATCAGCGAGATTGAGGGTACATCTAGGTGCCGAACTCCTCCAGTAAAGTTCCGCGGCGACATCTTTGATTTCAAACTTCTGAGCAAGCGAGATGCGCTCTGTCGTAGAAAATCCGGGCATGCTGAACGCCTTTTCGCGTAAGGATTGAATTTCTGGGATCACTTGCATTTCCAAGTCACCATCCGGGCTCAAAGACAGCATACGCGGGAGCGCCATGCAACCGGCCCATTCCGCCGCACGGAGCTCATCATCGGAGCGTTTCTCGGTAATCCAGCCCCACAAAATGCGATTGCCATGCGCGTCCAGCTGCGTTTTTTGCGCGTAGTAAGCGCCGTAATCCAGAATGCCCCGCTTCTGCGAATGGAATACCAGCTCTTTCGGGTCAAGCTCACCCGATTCCCAATACACTCCGCCAGTTGTCGAATAGAGCAGCATGTGCTTTCCGCCAAGCGGAAAAAAATCCGGACATTCCCACATTTCGCCGGAATCGACGGGGTTGACAGAGTCGTGCCCGGTCCACTTCCCCGACGCCAGCGGGTGCAAATATTCCCAGCATCTTAAATCTTTGGAACGGTAAAGAAGAACCTGGCCGCCTTCTCTCCGCAATCCGGAGGCCACACCGAGATACCAAACGTGGCCATCGCGCCACAAAAATGGATCGCGAAATCCCGTCAAACGCGGATCCTCGGGCGGCTCGATAACCGGAGTCTTCCATTTCGTCCAAGTTCGCAACATCGGATCGCCGGAGGTGGCCAGACATTGGACCTCGCGAAAATTATGTACGCCGTCGCGCAACGTCGCGCGATCTGGCGCAGCGGTTTTCACTCCGGTGTAAAGAATGGTGGCCGTGCCATGATCGTCGACTGCGCTGCCGGTGAAACAGCCGTCGGCATCGTCCCAACCCGGCGTGGGTGCCAGCGCTATCGGAAAATGGCGCCAGTGAATCATGTCGTCGCTGATGGCGTGGTTCCAATGCATATCGCCCCAGACAGCGGCGTTAGGGTTGTACTGGAAAAACATGTGGTAATGGCCCTTCCAGAAGATTGGACCGTTGGGATCGTTCATCCAGTTTTTCGCGGGCAGCAAATGGTACTGAGGACGCAGCGGATCGGCCGCGAGACGCGCTTGCCACGCGTCTTCACTCGAAGAATACAGCGCGCGAAATAAGGCCGCATTCGGGGCCGCCGAGGCAAGAACGGAGGCGGAAGTGGAGGCCTTCAAAAAATCACGCCGCGACCGCCGCATCGGGGTGGCTGAGTACAAATCTCGCAACTTATTGCTCACTTTCCCGTGGACCAGCGCTCGATTTTGTCCTTCAGGAACGTTAATGGCACGGCGCCGTCTTCCAACACGCGGTCGTGGAACGCTTTAATGTCGAAGTTCGCCCCCATGGTCTTTTCGGCGGCGTCGCGCGCTTTGCGAATCTCAATGGCGCCGAGCATATACGAAGCGGCCTGCCCGGGATAAATAATGTAGCGGTCGATCTCCGACGCGGCGTCGCGTTCGCCCTCGGCAGTGTGCGCCAGCATGTAATCGATGGCCTGCTGCCGCGTCCAGCCCATGGTGTGAATTCCAGAATCGACCACCAGCCGCACCGCGCGAAGTTGCTGGTCCGACAGCATGCCGAGGCGCTCGATATCGGATGAAAACAATTTCAGTTCGTCCGCCAGTCGTTCGGAATAGAGAGCCCAACCTTCCGCGTAGCCACTGTTTCCGAAATAGCGGCCAACCGGATGAATTTCCTTTCGTTCCAAAGCGATCGCTCCCTGCAAATGATGGCCGGGGATCGTTTCGTGAAATGCCGTCGATTCATCCTCGACGCGACTGTGTTTTTCCGGCTGGTACGCGTTGATCAGAAAAACGCCCGGGCGGCTACCGTCTTCGGCGGGCGAGTTGTATTCGTTCGGTGCGTTTTTTTCGCGAAACGCGGGATACGGTTGGATAACGACGTCGGCTAGTGGCCACAGATTGAAATCGCCGCGCGCACCTGCTTTCGCTCGATCCAGCGCGGCTTGTGAATAAGCGATCAGCTCGGTGCGATTCTTGAAGGTATATTTCGGATCGGTCCGCAGCCGCTGCAGCAGCGCTTGCACGTCACTGGCATGTAGCGATTGTTCGGCAATATCCTTCATCTCCGCGGCGATCTGGTCGACCATCCGCAGTCCAGTTTCATGCACTTCCTTCGCGGGAATCGACAGCGAGCTATGGAATCGGACCGACGCTTCATAGCAAGCGGTGCCGTTGGGGATTGCGGATACCGCGATGGCCTCGCGCGCTGCCGGCAAATATTCGTCCCGCAGAAAATCGCGGTAGCGCTTGAACGCAGGGTTGATCTGGTCGCTGACCAATGCGCCGAACGATTTCTGAAATTCCGGCGTTTTGTCACGTACAGAGGGCGAATCGAACGGCGAAGCGGAAACCGGTCCAGCGAGCAAAGCATTCATCTGCTCGATGGTGATCCGTACGTTGCCCTTGGGCGCGGTGTAGCCAAGCTTGATGCCTTCACGCAAGTTGGCGATTTCGGTATCGACGAATTTCGGCAAGAAACTCCAACGCGCCAGAGCATCCTGGCGCGCTTGGTTGCTTCCGACTGGCTGAATGGTGACTAGGTAGCCGTCTTGCACCTGCCACGCATTCACGAATTGGCTCACGGTCCAAAGTTCGTTGCGGCACGCCCGAAGGGCGATTGGCCCTTCCAGCGCTTCACGGACGATGGCATACGTCGCGCGCAAAGGCGGTGCGTTGATCGTTGCAGGATCGATCTGTTTTGCTTCGGCGAGCCACGCATCTTCGCGATCCTGCCAGGCTTTCCATGCCGCGAGTGAGTTGTCGGTCAGCTTATCCTGCCGGTGCCCGGGAATGCCGTACGCGGTGATCGACTCAGGAAAGCGATCGAACCAGGCGGCGAGATAGGTATCAGCGAGCGCGCGGACATGCGCGTCAGCGGATGGTGGTGTGACGGATTTCTCGGGGCTGTGTCCGCAACCGAAAAATGCCAGACAGGCCAGCAGCACCATCGTGTTTTTGAGCATGCCGGATTATACCCACGGACGTTCACGAAAGCAGCGGCTTCCTCGACGAAAGAAAGAGGGATTCACTGCGGAGGTTGCAGAGCGCACCGAGAACTCTTTTCTCTATGACAACGGTGCTCTGATCTCCGCGAACTCGGTGTTCATTCCTGCGTTTTCTTTTCTTCAGCGTCAGGAAGATTGGGTCAGCAGCCGGCGTGCGCGGGTGGCAAAAATACCGGCGCCGGCATACATCAAGCCGAGCAAGCTGAATCCCGCCAACAGACTGATGCGCTGCGCAACCCAGCCCAGCGAGAAACTCATGATCAGTTGCAGCACGGTAGTGACGATGGCCATGGCCGATTGAGTGCGCCCCATGAAGTGCTTGGGCACTATGGCCATCAGAGAGGATTGCGCGACGATTCCAGAAACGGCCCGGCAGAAACCAAAAATGGCCTGGATCGTCACGGCGCCGACGACGAAGGAAACGAACGGCACGATGACGTGCCCTGCGCAGAGTACGCCGATACAGCCGACGTAGAACGTCATACGCAAAGAGTCGGGAAGCTGGCTGGCGAGCAGGCCGCCGGTGATGGCACCTATGGCCCAACCCAATTCTAAAAAGCCCAGACCGCGGGCGCCGGCGTGCAGCACGTCGTTGGCGAGTGCCACCAGAATTACGTTGGCGCTGACCACTCCCGCCATCATGGTGGCGTGCGTGATGCCGAGCGCGAGCACCCGGGGTTGTTTCTTCAGATAGGCGAAGCCTTCTTTTAGATCGGCATAAACCGCGAGGGACAATCCCGCCTCGGCGACTTCCGGGTTTTCGCCGGACTCCAGCGCCAGTGCGGTCGCCTCGGTGGCCTCCGAATATTCGCGCGAATATTTCTGATGTTGACGAGGTGAAACGTAGCCGCGCCGCATTTGGTAAAGGCAAAATGCCGATACGAAGTAGGTAGCGCCGTCGATTGCCAGGATTCCGGCGATGCCGGCCCAGTCGTAGATGAAGCCGACGAACGCGCCGGCCATTAGCATTCCACTTTGCACGCCGATCAACACGGCGGCGTTCGCTCCGGTGAACTGGTTTGGTGGAATTACTTCCTGTACCAGCGCATTCACCGTGGCCCAATACATGGCGGAACCCGTGCCGGTGATGAGCGTCATGAGGTACAGGTGCCAAAGACCAAGGTGGCCGCGCCACGCGATGTAAGCGATGGAGAGAACGGCGACGCCGCGGCAGAGATCGAGTAATACACCAAGGTAACGGCGGTCCAGACGGTCGATCAGCACGCCACCTACGAAGGGAACAAACAGTCCGGGCAGCGTGACCACGATGACCTGCATGCTGACGGCAATGGTGGAGTGCGTGGCGGACAGGATGTACCAGCTCACCGCGGTGAAGTTTAAGCCGCTGCCGAAAAGCGAAACGAACATGGCTGCCGAGAAAAATCGGAAGCCGCGCTGGGCCCAGATCAGTTTCCAGTCGACACGGGTAGTGGTTGCGGCGGTGGCCATGGGTGATCGTCCATTTTAGAGCAAGGCCCCACGCTTCGAGGCGGCAAAGATGATGCAGGGTTCAACGATGGAGGGTTCACGTTGGTGGCCCTTCGCAAGCAGCCTCCCATAGTTTCCGTACCTGAACTTGTTGCCGATTCCGATTCTTGGAGTTTCGGATTATCGCGCGAGCAAACAGGATCGGTGGCCGGAGCTATTGCGAATTGGCGGGATGCTTTAATTAGTTTGATTCGACAAATCAAAGTATCTGGAATAAACTCGGCTTGTTCATGGCCGATCGTGCCGCAAAGGAATTGCTGGAGCTATACCCGAGGATCTTTTTTGCCTGTCATATGCGGCACGTTCGCGATCCCAAGACCCGGCGGATTCTAAGCGCGCACCAGGCCAGCATTCTCGATCACCTGGACGAGCGCGAGCCAGTGACACTGCTAGATTTGGCGCGGCACATGGGGGTGACGGCTTCGACGATGTCATTGCATGTAGAAAAATTGGTGCGACGGGGCTATGTGCTGCGGGAGCGCGATGTGCGAGACGCGCGACGGCTGCGACTGCGGATTTCGGCTTCGGGCGCGCGGATACGGGAAGCTAACTCGGTGCTCGACCCGAAATGCGTGCGCGCGATGTTGTCGCGGCTTTCCGCGGCAGAGCAGGCTGCGGGATTGCGCGGGCTGGAAATTCTGGCGCGGGCCGCGAACGAACAGATGGAAGAACAAAGCGTCAAGGCGCGTAGCAGGCCAGGCCGTTTGCCGCGATGAGTTGGTCGATTTCGGCGAACAGTGGCTGCAGGATTTTCGCGGTTCGCGCTGGCGACGTATTGCGGTGAAGTTTCTCGGCTCATGGTGGCTTTCGCGATCTGAATGCGAGGTTTTAGCGCGATTTCACTTGGCTATCGGCGATAGCCAGCGGACGCCGGGAGAAAGCCCGGCGCCTACATGCAGGTACGTGACGTGTTAGGAGGTGACTGATGCGATCGATCTTGTGGATTTTTCTGGCGCTGGCTGCAGTGGTGATCATAGTCGTGATAATCGGATCGCTACTCCCGAGAGACCACGTCGCCACCCGGGTGGGGAAATATCACCAGTCGCCGGAGAAAATTTGGGCGACAATTACCGATGTGGACGCGATGCCCTCGTGGCGCGAAGGGTTGAAGAGCGTGCAGCGTTTACCCGATCGTAATGGCTTGCCCGCGCACGTGGAGTTCACGAATGCTGGAAAAATGCCGATGGAGACCATGGAGATGACGCCGCCCCGAAAACTGGTGAATCGTATCGCAGGTTCCCATCTGCCGTTTGGAGGTACCTGGACATTTGAGGTCGAGCCGGCGCGCGATGGAGCGACGTTGAGGATTACGGAGAATGGCTACGTCACGAATCCGCTGTTCCGGTTCGTGTCGCGCTTTGTGCTGGGCTATACGTCGGAAATCGAGAAGTACCTGCGATCGCTGGCGAAGAACTTTGGCGAGACGCCACAGATCAGCGAGTGACCGCGGCTCCCGCCCCGCCATGCCCGCATCGCCCATGATGCGCTGGTCATCCTGAGGCTATCCGAGGAGGATCGTCGAAGGATCTCAATGGGCGCTTCAAACGAGGTGCATCACTGCGTTGAGGTCCTTCGCTTCGCTCAGGATGAAAGTCGCTTTGCTTTGTCTGCGCTATTAATACTTTGTTCCGACCCGTTTCTCGAAACTAGGATGCACCGGGCAACGTGATCGTGCGAGCGGGGCAGCGACGTGGCGCGCAAATCGGGGACGGCGCGGACGCACTCCCGAACACGTAGCGCGCATCGCGGTTCAAATGCGCAGCCGGGTGGCAACGCGGTGAGTTGCGGCACCGTTCCGGGAATCGGCATCAGCTTGCCGCGCTCCAGGGTTGGGGAAGCTGCCAGCAATCCTTGTGTGTAGGGATGGCCCGGGGACCGAAGAACTTCTTGTGCTGGCCCTTCTTCTACAATGCGCCCCGCGTACATCACCGCGACGCGGTCGGCGACCTGCGCTACCACGCCGAGGTCGTGGGTGATGAACAGCAGGCCGAGGTGCAGTTCGCGGCGCAAGCGGTCTAGCAAATCTAAAATTTGTTTTTGCACGGTGACGTCGAGAGCCGTTGTTGGCTCGTCGGCGATCAGCAGGCGTGGGCGGCCAGCCAGCGCCATAGCGATCATCGCGCGCTGCCGCAACCCGCCGGAGAGTTGGTGCGAAAACTGTTCCGCTCGCGCCTCCGATTCCGGAACTGCCGCGCGATGTAACGCTTCGAGCATGCGCCGTCGCACTTCGCCCGAGTTTAATCCTGCGTTGTGGGCGCGAATCGCCTCTTCAATCTGGGCGCCGATGCGCATGACCGGATTGAGCGCGGTCATCGGCTCTTGAAATACCATCGCGATTTCGCGTCCGCGCATATCGCGCCATCCACGCTCGCTTAAGCTGGTGAGATGGGTGCCAGCCGAGATTCGATTCTTGTCCATTGAATTTGTTGGGGCGGGGCTTGCCCCGCCCGTTGGATCGCCAGCCAACACCGCCTCGCCGCTGACTCGTGCGCCTACCGGGAGCAATCCCATCAATGCCAGCGCCATCATCGTCTTGCCGCTGCCTGATTCGCCAACCAGGCCCAGCGATTCGCCGGCCGCGATTCGCAAGGACACATCGTTTACCGGGCGCACCCAGCCCAGTGGAGTTGGCAGTTCCACGCTCAATCCGCGCGCTTGAAGCAAGTCGGTCATGTGCCTTCCAAGAGTAGAGCCGAATTGCGGAATTAGGGAAGTCGAATGGGTGCAACGTGCCCAAGCAAACGGCTCGTGCTTAGCGTTTATCGAGAGGCCGCACGAATTTTAACGCAGTGTGGGTCCTCGAAAAGGCGACGACTTTTACGTCTTTCAGGCCGGACTTTCGGCCCGTGGCGATTACATCGTTTTCGGTGATTTCTTTTTCCCCTTTGGGGTAGACGATCCAGAGGGCGGTGGCGCCTCTTATAGCTTTCGCGGTTTTGTCGATTGCGGACGCCTGATCCTTGATGGAATTCACGCTTAGGAAAATCAGGTCGGTGCTTGCATCCAACTTGCCTTCATGAATGTTTTTTGTTGCGGTGCGGAGTTCGCCGAGAAATTCCTGATCGAAGTTGCCAATCAGCGAAACATTGATTCCTGGCTTTACGCCTAGTTTTTCGCCGCGGGTCTTGGGGTGAAGGATTTTATGGGCCCACTTTTCTGCGGTCGGGCCCAGGTCGAGGATTGCTGGGCCGTCGGTGGTTTGCAGACGGAGTTGGCCATCGACTGCCTGGGCGGATTTGATTGCGGCGAAGGGGAGCTTGCGGGTGGGGCTGCCGTCGGCGGGGCGGAAAATCAGCTCGGAGGTTTCCAGCAGAGCTTTGCCGTTTAGCTTAATTTCCCCGAATTGGGCTTCGCAAACAGCTTGGTTTCCCATAGGTTGCGCTCGCGATCATTATAACGTTGCGCTGCAAATGGAGCGACGTTGGATTGGCCGACATCCAGGTAGGTTCAGCGGATTTTGGCGCCGCAAGACTCCCGATGTATACCCGAGCATGGAGGCTTGGCAGAGCTATGAGATGGCTGCTGCGGATGGAATGCGGCGGAAATGGAGCAATTTCCAGACGCCAGGTTTCTATGAGAGTGATAGTAAAAAATATATAGATTATGTCGAACGGAAAAAGGGCCGCCGGAAACTCGGCGGCGGCCTTTTTCCCACCACCGGATCCTCGCGACTACCCGTCGCTTAGTGGATTCATAGCACTCGGCTGCGAATCGCCGCTCACCACGCGGAGCTTTATTCGGCCCGTGCTTAGAACTCGTAGCGCAGGGCGAATTGCATAACGCGGGGGTTGGTTAGCAGACCGCTGTAGTTGCCGAAGGAGCCGGAATCGAGCGGGGTGGAGACGGTTTGCACGTCGAAGCGGGTCAAGTTCAGGACGTTGTAGACGTCCCAGCGGAATTGGACGGTGTGGGATTCGCGCCAAGGCATTTTCCAGCGCTTGGCCAAGCCCAGATCTAGGCCGGCAAAGCCATCGCCGCGGAGGGAGTTGCGGGTGCCGCTTTCGCCTGGGAGGGTCGGGGCAAATGCTCCAATTCCGGTCGGGCCCAGAGGATCCGGGAAGAGGTTTACCGTGCCATCGGGATTTTTCGTAGTTCCGGTTACTGCGGGGGCGATTTGGGTGGCCAAACCTTCGAATTCCCAGTTGGTTGGGAAGCGGAAGCCGTTGGCAATGCTGATCGGAAAACCGCTGGTCCAGCGAGCTACGCCGGTGAGTTGCCAACCGCCGATAAGTGCTTCGGTTAGGCCGTGAGATTCTCTGCCGATCCAGCGGCCTTGGCCGAAGGGAAGTTCGGTTACCCAGTTGGCGTTGATCTGATGGGGCGTGTCGAAATCGGAGACCGCGCGGAGTTGCTTGGGTCGCCAGGCGTTGAAGATCTGGCCGAGCGAGCCGACGCCCAAGACATCGACGCGTTCGGCATCAGATTCGAGGTCCATGGATTTGGAATAGGTGTAATTGAGGCCGAATTGGAGGCCCTTAGAGAAACGTTTGTCGAGGTTAACTTGCAGGGCGTTGTAAGCGGCGGCTCCGATGGAGCGCCACGCGGTGAGGGAGGCGTACTGCGAGTTTACGTAGCAGTTGGGAATGGCGCTGCCGGCAGGCTGGCCGCAATTGCCATTGTAAATTACCCCGGGGTTGTTGGGATCAGGGAAGCCGCTCTGATCGATGCGCTGGATTGCGGTGGTTTCGTTACCGGAGTAGCAGCTGAACAGAGCGTAGTTAATTTGCAGAGGGTTGGTGGTGATGGTTTGCGGGCAGCCGCCGGTGGTGATGGGATCGAGCGAATAGGCGCCGCCGGCCTTGAGGGCCTGGGTCATGTCGGTCCAATAAGAGGCGGTGGGTCCGACCATAGCGGCGGTTACCTGGCTAGGCGACGGAGCGTTCGGCGATTGGTAGATTTTCGCGAGGGCTTGCACCGCAGTGTAGTAGTCGATGTGGGTTTTGGGGTCGACCAGATCGGTGGGCTGAGCGAGGTCTTCTTGTACCAATAAGCGGTGCGAGAGGCGGCCAACGTAGGAAGCCTGGATGGAGAAATTGTGTCCCAGATCGCGTGCGACGGAGAAGTCGATGGTGTAGGAATAGGGAGTCTTTAGGGAACTATCCACGCCGAAGGTGCTGGCATAAGCGCCGCCCTCGGAACCGCTGGGGAACGTCTGAGGAAACGTGCCTGGAGGTGCAGGCGCGAACATGACGTCACCGGCGAGGTCGGTGGTGGGAATGGTATCCAAGCTGGTGACGCGCGGAGCGGTGGCCAGAGTGGTTTGGCCGTTGGGACTGGTGAGCAGAGTGGAGAGGCCGAAAGCGCCGCGGCGGTTGAAGGTGGCGAGCAGGCCCTGGCCGACGCGGTCGTAGACGACACCGAACCCGGCGCGAACGCTGGTCTTTCCGGGACCGCCAAAGACGTCTTTTAGCAATCCGTCGGCGTAACCCGGGGACCAGGCGATGCCGACGCGGGGGCCAAAATTGTGGTAGTCGGTTCCGTAATAGCCGGCCTGGTTGTTGGCCGGACCGCCGAGCTGGAAGCTAACCAGCGGATCGGCCCAGGATCCGATGCCTTGATTCATGTTGTCAGCGCGAGTGTTGAACCAGTTTCCAAGGTTGAGGGACGGTTCGGACTGATCACCGTCGGTTTCCCAGGGGGCGGGAAAGAGGGAATAGCGGAGTCCCATGATCACGGTGAGGTTGGACTTCACCTTCCAAGAGTCTTGTGCGTAGAACTCGTAGGAATCGGTGGCGAACCGGCGGGTTAGTGGAGCGCCTTGCGGCAACACGCTGCCGTCGAGCTTGTAGTTGTATTGAGCGTCAACTTGGGTGACGGCGCCGAGCAGGGTGAGCAGCGGGAAGTCGTAGCCGTTGGCGAATGATCCGGCGACGGCGGGGAAACCGTTCGCGCCCGGGTCCATGTCGGTGCCGGTGTTGGCGACGCCCGCGGCCGGCAGCCAGCCGGGGTTGGCGCTGCCGTCGCTAAAGGAACTGAGTTGACTGGACTGTGGATTACGCATGAAGGCGATATTGGTGCCGAATTGCCAGGTGTGCTTGCCTTTCAGCCAAGATATGTCGTCGGTGATGTTGTGTACGGGAACCTGGAAGGTGCGCGTGCGCACCACGGCGAGGCTGGAATTGTTGGTGGTGGTGTTGTCGTTCAAACCGCGAAACAGGATTTGTGGGGCGTCGGAGTTGCCGTTCTGGCCGAAGCTTTGGCGGGTGAATCCCCACCGGAAGTTGTTGACTATGGCTGGACTCAAGACACCGGTATAGCCGACGGTGACGCCCTTGCTGTAGTCGGCCAAAGTTTGTTCGGAGGGCTGGCCCGGAAGGTAAGGAACACCGCCTTGGGTGTCGTTGCGCATGGCGCCACGCGCAAACAGAGTATGGTTGCCGTTGGCGGTGAGTTTGTAGTCCAGACGCGCGATGTACCAGTTGTTGTCGGTTGAGATGGGGCCGCGGAAGCGGTAGCCGACTTCGTTCAGGCCGTCGCCCTGGGTGTTGTCGTTGGGCATCGGGAAGGACTTGAGGTAATTGACTACGACAGGATCGGCGCCGAGATGCTGTGGATCCAGTGACTGCAACTGAGACGGGGAGAGCGCCAGGTTTCCGGGAGCAACGGTATAGGAAGCGCCGCTCAGGCCTTGCACGCTGCCGCCGGGGCAGGCAGTCGGATCGCTGCACTGATATTGCATGATGCCGTCGCGCATGGCGGCGCTGGGAACGATGCGGACAACGCTGTTTTGTTCGGCTTGGCGGTAGGCCTCGTAGTTGGCGAAGAAAAACAAGCGATTCTTCCAGATCGGGCCGCCCAGGGATGCTCCGAAGATGTTACGGATGAGCTTGGGTGCTTCGTTGGGTTCGCCAGACTGCAATTCGGATTGCTTGACAAAGTAATCGTTGGCGCTGGTGAATGTGTTGCGGTGGTATTCGTAGAGCGAGCCGTGAAGATCGTTGGTGCCGCTCTTGGTGACCAGGGAAATTTGGGCGCCGGAGGAGCGACCGCTGTCGGCGTTGTAGTTGGTAGTGGTTACCCGGAATTCCTGGACGGAGTCCAAAGATACGGGCAAGACCGAGGTGAAGGCATAGCCGCGAGTCTCGTCGTTGACGTCTACGCCGTCGAGGGTGATGTTGCTTTGGTCGCTGTGGGCGCCGTTTACTGCGCCGCTGCGGGAGTCCAGGTCCTTGTTAATGTCGCTGCGATTGCCGGTGTAAGCGACGCCCGCTTGCAGGGACAAAAGGTCGGGGACGTTGCGAGATTCGATGGGGAGTTGCTTGATTTGATTTTCGTTGAAGGCGGTCCCTAGCGATGCATCGGAGGTGTTAAGGGAGACGGCCTGGGCGGAGACTTCTACGGTTTCAGCGGTCGAGCCGATATCGAGAGTGACGTCGGCGGTCGCGGGTGAGTCAACCAGGAGCTGGAGGTTTCGCTGCTCGGACTTGCGGAAGCCGGGGGCTTCGAAGGTCAAGAGGTAAGTTCCCGGAGGCAGGGACAGAAACTCGTAGGCGCCAGAATTGTTGGTCTTGGTTTGGCGTTCCAAGGCTTGAGCTGGGTTGGTCAGCGCTACGTTTGCGCCCACGATCGCCGCGCCAGTTTTGTCCAAGACCGTGCCGCGAAGCGAGGTGGTGCCGGATTGTGCGTTGGCGACCGTTGGCAACAGGCATGTGGCGGCGAGAATGATTGTGGCAGAGACACCAGAGAGGATCCCCCAAGAAACTTTCATCACAGCTTCCTCCAGATGAAGAAAAGAGTTACAGGCAGAATGGGAGGGCTGTTGGCAAGTGGAATGCCGAAACAATATTGGGGGAGCTTTGTTGAAAGGAAGGATGTTCCCGATTCTAAAGAGAGCTCAATTTATTTGGGTTTTCAGATTTAGATATGAGTTTATCGAGGGTCAGGATCGAGACGCGGAGCAACGTTTGCGGCGCGGGAGGTTCGCAACCGTGCGAAGATGGCGCTCCGTGGGAGGCCAGGAAAGTGGCAGGGCTTCGGGGGGAAACGGGTGGATAGCGTGAATCTTCTGGAGGCGCGGGAACTGCGGAAGAGCTACGCGCGTTCGACCGGGTTTTTGGCGGGCGACGGTGAGGCGGCACGGTTCACGGCTGTGGATGGCGTTAGCTTTGGGGTAGTGGCTGGGGAGACGTTTGCGATCGTGGGGGAGAGTGGGTGCGGGAAGACTACTTTGGCGCGGATCATTTTGCGGCTAATTGAGCCGGATTCGGGTGAGTTGCGGTTTGACGGTGTGGATCTGCTGACCTTGGGCGCGGAGGCTTTGCGGGTGCGGCGGAGGCAGATGCAGATGGTCTTTCAGGATCCGTTTGCTTCGTTGAATCCGCGGATGCGGGTGGGGGCCATTGTTGGGGAGCCCTTGGCGATACACGAGCCTGGGATTTCGGCGGCAGAGCGGCGAGAGCGGGTTGTCGGGATGCTCAAACGCGTCGGATTGAATGTGGATGCTATGAGGAGATATCCGCATGAGTTTTCTGGGGGGCAGAGGCAGCGGGTGGGGATTGCTCGGGCTTTGATTTTGCGGCCTAAGCTGGTGGTGGCGGACGAGCCGGTGTCGGCCCTAGACGTTTCGGTGGGGGCACAAGTCTTGTTGCTGTTGCAGGAGTTACAGCGGGAGTTTGGGCTTACTTACATATTTATATCCCATAGTTTGCCGGTGGTGGCGCAAGTGGCTACGCGGGTGGCGGTTATGCGGGGCGGGCGGTTTGTGGAGGTGGGAGGGGTGGAGCAGGTTTTGCATTCGCCTGCGGATGCCTATACGAAGGAATTGTTGGCGGCGGTGCCGGAGTTGCCGCGGGCTTAAGCCTGGCACCGGGACGGAGAGGTTTTTAGCAGGACGCGGTGGCCGGGCGGAGCAAGCCCCGCCCCTACAACTGGATTTGGGTGGCCGCGGGGGCGACGCTTCGAAGTTGAAATTTCCGGTGGTAATTGGGCGTAGAGGAGGGTAGAAGCGAAGTTCAGGTCCTGTGTGGATATTCCGTGGTGGAGGATACCGCTATGGCTACTACTTCCGTGTCTGCGCCTAAGGCGCAACCCCGTATCCATCCCTTTGGACGGATCATCGGTATCTTTACTCGCCCCAAGCAGACGTTTGCCAGCATCGCGGAACGGCCCAGCTGGGTTGCTCCGATGTTGCTGATGGTGGTGCTGGGGACGGCTGTGGGGGCGTTGCTGAATACCAAAATGAATTGGGGGGATTACATTCGACATAAGGCGGAAGAAAATGTGCGGTTTTCGCAGATGTCGGAGGAGCAGAAGGTTCAGGCGCTAGCCGGGCAGGTAAAGTTCTGGACTAATTTTTCGTATGCGGTTGGTATTGTGGCGGTGCCGTTGTCTACGTTGATCTTTTCGTTGATCTATTTTGGAGCGTTCAACCTTTTTCGTGGGGCGGGGGTGCGTTACAGTCAGGCGTTTGCAATTACCACGCATGCGTTTTTGCCTACCGCGATTTCCAGCATTTTGGCTTTGATTATTTTGCCGTTGAAGAGTTATGGGGATGTCGATCCGGAGAATGTCGTGGCTACCAGCCTGAAGGCCTATTTGCCGGAGAGCGCGCTTAAGCCGCTGCTCGCGCTGGGGTCGTCGCTGGAGCTGTTTTTTATCTGGTGTCTGGTATTGGTGGCGATTGGATTTTCGGCTGCTAACCCTCGAAAGGTGAAGCTGGGGGCCAGCTTTGGGATTGTTTTTGGATTGTGGGCGGTGTGGGTGCTGGCTAAGGTGGCTTGGGCGGCGTTGTAGTCTAGCGTGCTGCTACACTGGACGGGTGAATTTTTCGTTTGAAGTTTTCGAGACGGACCCTACTGGGGGGCGGCGCGGATTATTGACTACGTCTCATGGGGCTTTTGAGACGCCGGCGTTTATGCCCGTGGGGACCGCGGCCACCGTTAAAGGACTTACGCAGGGCGCGCTGGAACAATTGGGCGCGGGAATTATCCTCGCTAATACTTACCATTTATATTTGCGGCCGGGGCACGAGCTGATTCGCAAGCTTGGCGGGTTGCATCGGTTTATGTCCTGGCCAAGGGCGATTCTTACTGATTCTGGGGGATTTCAGGTTTTTAGTTTGTCGGGGTTACGGAAGATTACTGACGATGGGGTTACCTTCCGTTCGCATCTGGATGGCTCCGAACATTTGCTTTCGCCCGAGAAGGCCGTGGAGATCCAAATGGCTTTGGGCTCGGACATTGCCATGGTGCTGGATGAGTGTATTGAGACGCCTGCACCGCGCAACATTGCCGAAGCTGCGGTGCAGCGGACGACGTTGTGGGCGCGGCGCGCGCGCGATTATTTCTTGAAGGGTGCGGGACAGAATGGCGACGCTGGCTTGGCGCAGTGGCAATTCGGAATTGTGCAAGGGGCTACGTTCGCGGATTTGCGAAGGCAGAGCGCACGACAACTTTTGGAGATGGATTTTCCGGGGTATGCGGTGGGCGGGTTGGCGGTTGGCGAGCCGCATGCCGTTACTTGTGAAATGACAGGGCACGTTACGGAGCTACTGCCTGCGGATCGTCCACGGTACCTGATGGGCGTGGGGCGTCCCGAGCAACTTGCCGAATACGTTGCGCTGGGCATCGACATGATGGATTGCGTGTTGCCTACGCGGGCGGCGCGGCACGCTTGCCTTTACACGAGCGAAGGGCGGGTGCTGATCAAGAATGCGCGGTATGCGGCGGACCAGCGGCCGCTCGATCCGGCTTGTTGTTGCTCGGTTTGCAAGCGCTACACCCGCGCGTATCTGCGGCACTTGTTTGCGGCCGGAGAGATCACGGCGGCGATTCTTGCGACCCACCATAACGTCCACTTTTACCTTGACATCATGCGGCAAATCCGCGAGGCTATCGGGTTTGGGAACCTAGCGAAATTCTCATCTGCGATGCACGCGCGTTATGCGGCAGGTCCGGCCTAAGGGCATTGAGTTTCCGGAGCTTGCGGGGCGCGCGGGTCGTCCGCGGGACACCACCAGAAGAGAAGAATCGTAAGGGCGGGTAAAGAGCGGGCACGTGCTCGCGGCTGGCTGCTGCTATCTTCGCTGTTCGTGTCGCCCAGACGCGCCGGGGCTTAGGGTAAACCGGCGCTACCGGTTTCCGTGAATCGGGAAAGGGTTGGATTTGGCCACGATTATGTTTGCGGCAACAATGTTTCAGGCGGGCGGATTGGGCAGCATGCTGGGTAGTCCGCTGATTATGATGGTGGTGGTAATGGGCATCTTCTACGTGATGCTCATTTTGCCGCAGCAGCGGCAGCGCAAGAAGCTGCAGGAGATGCTGGGGGCTTTGAAGGCTGGCGATAAGGTGATTACCAACGGCGGTATCTACGGGACGATCAATGGCCTGGACGGCGACACGGTGATTTTGAAGATAGCCGACCAAGTTAAAATTCGCATCGCCCGGTCGGCGATTACGCAAGTGGAGACGACGGAAGATGCGAAATAGGCTCGCGCGGGGCGGAAATTCGAACGACGAGTGCGGAGATTCCGGCAGAGCCGGATTCCATACCTTCTGACATGAATCCTAACTTGAAGTGGAGAGCGCTGTTTATTTTGGTGGTTGTTCTGGTCTGTATTTATACCTTGGTTTGTCTGCCGACCTTTCCTACCTCGCTGGCCGATTTGAAAAATAACTTTGCCAATCAAATTAAATTGGGTTTGGACCTCCAGGGCGGTACGCACCTGACTTTGCAAGTGCAGACGCAGGAAGCGATTGCGCAAGAGACGGATCAAACGGTGGACCGGCTGACAAGCCAGATGCGCGCAAAGAACATTCGCTACGACGAAGTGCGGCGTGTAGACGATTACCACATGCTGGTCCGCAATGTGGCGTCGGACCAGTTGTCGGATTTTCGTGATCTGGTGACCTCCCAGTTGCAGAACATTTGGGATTTGAGTCCTGCGCCGGGAGACCCTTCAGGGTATTTGTTGACGCTGCGTCCCACCGCGATTGCGGCTATTCGAGAACAGACCATGACCCAATCGATCGAAACGATCGAGCGGCGCATCAATGCGCTGGGTCTGACCGAACCGACCATTCAGCGGCGTGGTGGCAGCAACGACAACGAGATTCTGGTGCAACTGCCGGGCGAAGGCGATCCTTCGCGGGCTATGGCGGTGATTCAAGCGGGCGGTCAGTTGGAATTGAAACTGGTGGAGGATCCCACGACCTATCCGTCGCAGGTTGCGGCGCTAGCGGCACATGGCGGGGTGCTTCCTGCGGGTACCGAACTGGTTCCCGGACGGTCGGAAAGCCGGAGTTCAAGCCCTGACACCGGGGAAGTGTGGTACGTGCTGAGCCGATCTCCGGTGGTGACGGGACGCGATCTGCGCAACGCTACGGAAAATCGCAGCACGCAGAATCCGGGACAGTGGCAGATTAATTTTTCGCTGTCGGCGGAAGCGGCGCGCCGCTTCGGTCCCTTCACGGAGCAAAACGTGAATCGGCAGATGGCCATCGTGCTGCAGCACCGCGTTTATTCTGCGCCGGTGATTCATAGTCGAATCGATGATTCCGGTGTGATCGAAGGGAATTTCAGCCAGGATTCCGCGCACGATTTGGCGCTGGTGCTGCGCGCGGGGGCGTTGCCGGCGTCCATCAAGTATTTGGAAGAGGGCACGGTTGGGCCGTCGTTGGGCGCGGATTCGATTCGCCATGGCGTTCAAGCCTCCATCTTCAGTCTGCTGGTGGTCATGATCTTTATGTTGGTGTATTACCGCATGTCCGGCGCGAACGCGGTCGTGGCGTTGATCCTTAACCTTTTGATTCTTCTAGCTGCGTTGGCGGCATTCGGCGCGGTGCTGACTTTGCCGGGTATTGCGGGCGTAATTTTGACCATCGGCATGGGCGTCGATTCGAACGTGCTGGTGTTTGAGCGCGTTCGCGAAGAGTTGCGCAACGGCAAGTCCGCAGCCGCCGCCGTACAAGCCGGGTTTGATAAAGCCTTCCTCACCATTATTGATACGCACGTCACCACGGTGGTTTCGGCGTTTTTCTTGTTTCTTTTCGGAACTGGGCCAATTCGCGGTTTCGCCATCACCCTGACAATTGGTTTGATCGCCAACGTATTCACGGCGATTTACGTCTCCAAAACGATTTTCCTATACCACCTTACGAAGATGGATCGTCAGGCAGAACTCAGCATTTAGGCGTACTAGGACTTTTCGGCGATTTCGCGGTTCGTTCTACGGCAGCACTTTTCGGTTTTTGACCATCGAATGGTCAGACACCCCAGGGCCGCCGGGAACAAACTGTCAGGTATCGGAGTCTAAAGAAGGGAAGCATCTCGGCATGATTGAGTTTTTTAAAGAGCCCAATATCGACTGGATGGGTAAGGCCAAGTATTTCTACGGCCTCAGCGGTCTACTTCTGCTTGCCGGTCTGGTTTCCTGGCTACATCAGGGCGGTTTGCGCTACGGTATCGACTTCAAGGGTGGCACTAACGTGGACGTGCGTTTTGCGCAGCCTCCCAACATCGACCAGATTCGCAACGCGCTGCAGGCGCAAGGACTTGGCAACAGCGAGATTCAGGCCATTAGCAGCGGCGGGCTCAATGCTTCGAATTCGAATGAAGTGCTGATCTTCGTGGAACAGAAGGGCGAAGGCGATCAAGCGCTGGATACCAGTAAGGCGCAGGTGCTTACCGCGCTGAACGCGCTGTATGGCGTCAAAGATCCAGGCAAGCCGGACTTCAACGCCGCCACGCCGAGCTCTCTTGCAGAATCACTCGCAGCCAGCGACCCGCTGGGTTTGTCGGTGAATGCCGGGGACCGGTATCAGCAACTTGCCCGGAAAATTCTCAACTACCGGGACACCACGAAAAACGGCGTGCTGACCAAGCTCGACGATCTCTCCGCGGTGGATGGCGTTACGCCGGCGGTGATTTCCGCCTTGAAGAATAGTTACGCGGTCGGCAGCTTCGCTATTCGCAATGTCGAGATTGTCGGCCCTAAGGTAGGCGCCGAGCTGCGCCGCCAAGCCATTTTAGTTACTCTCTATGCTTTGGCAGGCATGCTGGTATATATTGCCTTCAGGTTCGAGTGGGTTTACGGGGCAGCCGCTGTCCTGGCGGTATTTCACGACGTATTAATCACTCTGGGATTTTTCTCTCTGCTGCATTTCGAGATTTCGTTGACGGTCATCGCAGCACTGTTGACCTTAGTCGGCTATTCCATGAACGACACCATCGTCATCTTCGATCGCATTCGCGAAAACAATCGCTTGCTGCGGCGCGAATCGTTTGCTGACGTGGTTAACAAGTCCATTAACCAGACACTATCAAGAACGATCTTGACTAGCGGCCTGACTTTCCTTACTGTGCTCGTCCTGTTTCTGATGGGCGGCCAGGTGCTTCGGGCTTTTTCGTTCGCTCTGGTGGTGGGGATTGTGGTAGGAACGTACTCCAGTTTTGGCATTGCTGCTCCCTTGTTGGTCGCCTGGAATCATTGGCGCGGCCGGCGAGGAACCGTTGCAGGTACCGGGCCCGCAGCCGGAAACAGACCGCGCGGAAGTGAAGGCGTCGCCGGACGTCTCGCTCCTGCCGGTAGGAGGTAACGATGTTCGAAGATATGGTTGTTTCGAGCTCCAATCCTACGAAGACCAACAAACCTTGGACCGTCGTGTTGTCTATGTTGGCCCAGGTGCTCTTCCTCGGGGTCTTGATCCTGATTCCGCTGATCTATACGGAAGCGCTGCCGAAGACCATGATGGCGACTTTGTTGGTTGCGCCTCCCCCTCCTCCTCCTCCTCCTCCTCCTCCCGTTGCCGCGCAAGTCGTGCACGTTAAGCCGCAGGTACATTTGATGGATGCCGGCAAACTGGTGGCGCCAAAGGTGATCCCGAAGGACATCAAAATTATTAAAGAAGAAGCCCCGCAGATGGACGCCGGAATGGCCGGCGGAGTTCCGGGCGGCGTAGCCGGCGGCTCAATGGGCGGCGTAATTGGCGGCGTTATCGGCGGCATGGGCGGAGCACCACCACCGCCGAAGCCGACGGCATCGCGCATCCGGCAGGGTGGTAGCGTACAGGCCGCGTTGCTGATCAACAAGGTGCAGCCAGTATACCCGCCGCTGGCCCGCCAAACACGCATTGCCGGCACCGTGCGGTTGCATGCTCTGATTTCCAAGACCGGCTCAGTCGAATCTCTGGAAGTAATTTCCGGCCACCCGCTGCTCGTTCGGGCGGCGATGGACGCCGTGCAACAGTGGAGGTATAAACCCACGCTGCTGAACGGTGAACCGGTGGAAGTCGATACCACGATCGACGTGATTTTCTCTCTGAACCAGTAAAGCAGTACGGGTCGTTGGGCCAGTCGTGGGGCCGGCACAGCGTTCCGCGTAACAAGACTTAGAAAATACTCGTTGGCCCCGGCCCAGCCGGTGTCACCCGAACCTTAAGGAGCAAACGAATGCTAGCCACTTTGTACGTTTATACGGCCCTGTTCCTCCAGTCTCAGGCAACGTCTTGGGATCTTCGGAGCATGTGGTCTTCGATGAGCACCTTGCCGAGAGTCGTTGTGGGTATCCTGTTCGTTCTTTCGGTTTACTCGTTCGGTGTGATGATCGACCGCGCATTGATGTATAGCGCGGCGCGCAAGCAGTCGCGTGTGTTCGTGCAGCAAGTTGCCGGCGCTCTCAAGGACGGCAAACTCGACGAAGCGATCGCCATCGCCGAGCGGAACAAGAAGAGCCACATCGCCAAGGTTGTGGCGACGGGCCTTTCGGAATTTCAGTCCGCTTCGCAGCAGGTCTCTGACGCCGACGTGATCGAAGCCGCCAAGCGCGGACTCGAGCGCTCGGTCGCCATCGTCCACGCCGAAATGAAGCGCGGTCTGTCGGCTCTGGCCACCATTGGTTCTACCGCACCGTTCGTCGGACTGTTCGGCACGGTGGTCGGCATCTTGAACGCGTTTAAGGGCATCGAGCAATCGAAGGCGACCGGTCTTTCGGCGGTTGCCGGTGGTATCGCGGAAGCGTTGGTGACCACGGCGTTCGGTCTACTCGTCGCGGTTCCGGCGGTGTGGGCGTACAACTATTTCACGAACAAAGTGGAAGCCTTCGACGTGGAGATGGATAACTCGTCGATGGAGCTCATCAACTACTTTATTCTCCGTCGCGGCGCAGTAAAGAAGTAAGCGCAGCCAGGAAGCAGGAGATCACCGTGGCACATCACATAGGCGCAACAGGGCGTTACAAGCCGCAGGCCGGGAGTCAGATGGCGTCGCCCAACGTCATCCCCATGGCCGACATCATGCTCGTTCTGCTGATCATCTTCATGGTGGTCACCCCGATGTTGCAGAAGAACATGCCGGTGGACATGGCCCGGACTGACAGCGCCCGCGATATGCAGGACGCCGACAAGGATGACGCTATCGTCGTGGCTATCACGCGCGACGGCGCCATCTATCTGGGACATACGGCGACTTCCAAAGACGATCTAACCGGCCAAATTAAGGATCGCATTTCCAACCGTCTGGACAAGACCGTGTACGTCAAGAGCGATGCTCGGGCGAAATACGGCGACGTCGTTGCGGTGGTGGATGAGATTCGCTCGGCTGGCGTCGATCAACTGGGTTTGCTGACCGAAAAGAATCAAAGCAAGGGAACACCGCCTCCGCCTTCGGGACAGCCGCAACCAACCGGAGACTAGTTGTTCGCGGAGTAGATGAGTGCGTGAAGTGCGTTTCAATCGTTTGCTGAGTATTTAGCGGTTACGGGTCGCGCCGGTTCCCCACACGGCGCGGCTCACTGGCATACAAATGTTCGCTAAGGCAGGCTTACAGGAGAAGTCCAATGGGAATGAGTGTCGGAGACAATAAAGGCGGTGCGATGGCGGAAATGAACGTCGTTCCGCTGATCGACATTTTGCTGGTGCTGCTGATCATCTTCATGGTGATCACGCCGTTGACGCCAAAGGGCATGGATACCCTGGTGCCGCAGCCTAATCCAAACCAGCAGCAGAATCAGGATCTGGAAAACAAGACCGTGGTGGTGCAGGTGTTGTCGAACAACAAGGTCAAGATCAACAACGAAGACGCCACTTGGGACGGTCTCGGTCCGCGCATCGACCAAATCTTCAAAGACCGCGCCGAGAAAATCGCTTTCGTCAAAGGCGATAACGATGTACTGTTTGCCGACGTTGCACGCGCGATCGACATCATGCGCGAAAACGGTATCGACAAAGTGGGTTTGATCACGGCAAAAATCGAAGCCGGCCAGTAAAGTTTTTGCGCGACATTTGGTTTGCGCCGACGGTACCCTCGAATTTCAAGTTTGTGGCCAAAGTGATTGACGTCATGCAGGCGTCCGGCATATCTTCTGTCGGGTTGCTGACGCCCGGTTGCAGCAAGGCCACTGACTCGTTTGAGTTGCCCTTCGCAGGGTGGACGTGAATCCTAAGCGCTGACTGCACCGGGGGTCGCGCCACAGTAGGGATGGATGCATCGATGACTTATGGATCGGTTCGAATGGCTCGCCGGGTGGCGGCACTTGCGGCTCTTTCGGTGCTGGCACTCGCGTCGTCGGGTTGTAACAAGCTCAAGGCCCGCGACCTTCTGAATAAAGGCGTGGCTGCCTTCAAAAACGGCCAGTCCGACGCGGCGATTGAGGACTTCAAGCAGGCCAAAGAGGCCGATCCCGACTTGCTCAATGCGCGTCTCTACTTGGCGACCGCGTATGCCAGCTTGTATATCCCCGGAGCTCCATCGGCGGAGAACTTGGCCCGCGGCCAGCAGGCCGTGTCGGAATTCAAAGAGGTTTTGGACAAGGATCCCAACAATCTTTCGGCCATTGACGGCATCGGTTCGATCCTGTTTCAAATGGCCGGGCAGCCGTTCGATGAAAAGAAATTCGAAGAATCGAAGTCCTATCACCAGCGCCACATTCAGTTAAAACCGGATGACCCCGAGCCGTACTACTGGATCGGAGTTATCGATTGGACGCAGGCTTTCCGCGCCAACGGCGAAATGCGGGTAGCCTACAACAAAGACAATATAAAGAAGCAGGTCAAGGACACCGACCCGCTTCCTCCTGCTGTGCGCGCCGAGTACGCCGCCAAGTACGGCCCCATCATCGAAGACGGGATCGCCGATCTGCAGAAGGCGATTTCGCTGCGGCCTGATTACGACGACGCCATGGCGTACCTCAACCTTCTCTATCGACGGAAAGCTGACATGGTGGAAACGCCAGACGAGCGTGCGTCTCTGTTGAAGCAGGCGGACGATTTGGTGGATAAAGTTAAGGAAATCAAGCAGAAGCGTGCGGATCAGCCTGCCACTGCTTCGTAACGAACAGCGCTGTCGGTTTTGCGAGGCAAATCGTAAGAAGGGCGTCCCGACGGACGCCCTTCTTGTTGATTAGAGAGCGTTTATTGGGATCATCGCAATCCCCCTGAGCCTGCTAGTATCGCCTCGCTTGCGCATCTGTCGTATACTAGAACATGCCATCCGCGGGTAACGTTCCGCTCAGTTTCAATCGTGACCGCAACGAGCGCCTGCTGGACGCACGCCTCGAAGAACTCCTCGCCAAGCTCCGTAAGAACCGTCCCTCCGAAGATCCCTGGCTGGTTCGCCGCGCCTACGAAATCGCCGCGGAACGCCATCGTACCCAGGTACGCCGATCCGGCGAACCCTACCTGGTTCATCTCTTGGAGGTCGCGCACATCCTCGCCGACATGCGCTTGGACGCTACCACGTTGACCGCCGCCCTGCTGCACGATGTGATTGAAGACACCGAGTTTCCGGTATCCCGAATCGAGGAGCGCTTCGGGGCCGAAGTTGCCCATCTCGTGGAAGGCGTAACCAAGATCAGCCGCCTCAACATGATGGCCCCGGAGGCCCGTCAGGCCGAAAACGTCCGCAAGATGGTTCTCGCCATGGTGCACGACGTCCGCGTCGTTCTGGTGAAGCTGGCCGACCGGTTGCACAACATGCGCACGCTCGAATATCTCGAATCCACCAAGCAGCAGCGTATCTCCCGCGAAACGTTGGATATTTACGCCCCTATCGCCCATCGCCTCGGAATGGGCATCATTCGCAATGAGTTGGAGGATCTGTCGTTCCGCTACCTCGAACCCGAGTCGTTTCTCGCCCTGCAAAAAGAAGTCACCGACAAGGAGCCGATCCATCGTCAATTCCTCGAAGAGGTGCAGGCCACCATTCGCACCAAGTTGGTCGAGAGCGGCATTCCCGCGGAACTGGAAGCCCGCGTCAAGGGACTGTACTCGCTCCATCGCAAGATTATTCGCCAGGAACGCAGCCTGGAACAGGTCTACGACCTTCTGGCCGTCCGCGTCATTACGGACAACGAGCGGAATTGCTACGCTGCTCTCGGTGTGATGCATCACATTTGGCGGCCGGTCCCTGGGCGATTCAAAGATTACATCGCCATGCCGCGCCCAAATCTTTACCAATCGTTGCATACCACGGTTATTCACAGCGGACAGCCATTCGAAGTCCAGATTCGCACGCAGGAGATGCACCACATGGCGGAAGAAGGCGTTGCCGCCCACTGGAAATACAAAGACGACAAGCCCGCCTCCGAAGACGATCAGCGCATCACCTGGATGCGTCAACTGATTGAGTGGTCGCAAGAGCTCGAGGAGCCTGGCGAATTTCTCTCCACCCTAAAAGTAGATTTCGCTCCGGTCGAAGTCTATGCGTTTACGCCGAAAGGCCGTGTATTGGAGTTGCCGCGCGGCGCCACGCCAGTGGACTTCGCTTATACCGTGCACACCGAAGTCGGCCACCAATGCGTCGGAGCGAAAGTGAACGGGCAAATGGTTGCGCTACGCCACGAAATTGTCAGCGGCGACGTCGTAGAAATCCTCACGCAAAAGGGACACAAACCCAGTCGTGACTGGCTGAGCTTTGTCAAATCTTCCCATGCCCGCACCAAGATCAAACACTGGATTAACGTCCAGGAACGCGAAGAAGCCACCGAAATGGGCGTACGCCTTCTCGAGAAAGAAGCGCGCCAGTTTGGCCGCAGTCTGAAGAAAATTCCCGAAGAGGATTTGCTTAAGCTGGCGTCCGATTATGGTCTTTCCAAGTTAGAAGACCTGTACGCGGCTGTAGGCTTCGGGAAATATTCGGCGCGCCAAGTGCTAACGCGGGTGCTCGGCGAGCCCGCAAAAGGCAGCCAGCAGACAGCAGAGGAAGAATCCAAGCCGACGCTCGTCAAAACCGTTAAGCGCATGCTGGGTTTTGGGGAAGCGCCGCTGATCGTCAAAGGCCACGACGATCTCCTTGTCTATCGCGCCAAATGCTGCAATGCCATCCCCGGCGACGACATCATCGGCTACATCACTCGCGGACGAGGAGTCGCAGTGCACACCCGCACCTGTCCCAACGTCCAGAACCTGCTATACCAAACCGAACGTCGCATTCCCGTCGAGTGGGGCGGAGCCGGGGCCGCCAAATTCTTGGTGCATCTGGTCATTCGCGCGAAAGACCGCGCCGGGCTGTTGGCCGACATCACTGCCGTCTTCAGCAATGCCAACTGCAACATCCACAATCTGGAAAGCCGCCCCGATCGCCTGAATGCTCAAGTTGACGTCAATCTCGAGATTATCGACCGTCGCCAACTCGAATCCATCCTGGCCAGCATCCGTAAGATCACCGGCGTCTACGGTGTCGAACGCGTCTATCAAACCTGATTGGTAGTGCGTTCAAAACAGGTTCCAGGGAAATTGCAGGAGCACAACATTGCGGTGCCCGCTCGCCCCGATTAGCAAACGTGACCGGGTACGCCGTGACCCGCTACTGTGCCATTCAATTTTCAACGCAATTCCGCACCTGTCCCTTCGTCCGGTATCACCCACAGCACACTCCGCCGCCAGCCTCATTGCCACCTCTACAATGAGAGTATGAAGCCCAGCCATATGATTCTCGGCATTTCTCTTCTTTTAGTCGGCGGCTGCAAGCAGCACCCCCTCACGGACTACCGTCCGCTCGATCAAGCCGGCATGGGTTCGTCCGCTATTGAGCAACTCAAGCCGCTCAATATTTCCGATCGCGAAATTCAACAGGTGGTCAGTCTGAAGCATTCCAGCGTTACCGATGACACCTGCGTCGCGCTGATTTCCCAGGCCCACAGCCACAACCATCTCTTCATCAGTTCCGAATCGGTGGCCAGCCTGCTGGGAGCGCGTTATACGGAATCCGACATTCTAGGTTTTGCCCAGGCCGACAAGCTCGACGCCATCAGTGGAGACGCAGTTATGCTCCGCCTCATCGGCCTTTCGAATTCCACCGTGCAAGCCGTCCTTCAACGCGACCTGCAAGGCCTGCCCACGCTGAGCTCCGCGGCGATCGGCCGCCTCAAGAATACTGGCCTTACCGAGAAGCAAATTCTCGAGCGCATCAACAATGGTATGACCGAAGAGCAAGCCGAAACCGAAGCCACGTCGCGCGAAGCCGTCCGCAATCATGCCCACACCGATTTCGTGCGCGTCCACGACCGCAAGCCGCGTTAGCCCTGGCAAGTTGTTTCTTTGTCAGCCACGAAGATCCAGGCGTGCAAACCGCTTTTGCCTAAGCCCTCTCGCTAGCTACAATCAGAGCCACCTTGAAGCTGATCACGCGCTCACGCCTTGCCCTGTTGGCCGCAGCACTCGCGGTGGCTTTTTATGCGGCCGCCTGCACCGCCGCCTTTGGCCCTGGGTATGTAATCGAGAAGCAGGAAATCCAGGTTCGCTTTGTCGGTCAGGCACAACCGGCCATTCAGATCGATTCCGTCTATCACCTGCGCAACAACGGCAACCAGCCTTTATCGTTGCTCGAAATTCGCTTGCCCGGCCGCAAGAGATTCAGCTTCGCCGATCCCCAAGCCGAATGGGACGGACGTGCTGTGGCCCTGGAAATTTCGCCGGACAGCGCGCGCAATTCGGTTCTCGCCTTTCCAGATGCTTGGCCTGTTTCCGCCTCGCGCACCTTACGCCTCTCCATTGAATTTCAGCCGGCGCCGCCGGGGCAGCAAACCTTCAGCTTTGCTCCCGACGCATTTTTTCTGCCCGCAGCAGGCTGGAGTCCGCAACTTCTGCCCGCGCGCGGCGCTTTCGCCACCGGCGGCGTGCCGCCTCCCGCCTGGTCGCTTACTCTGCGGGTCCCCGAAGGCTTCCTGGTTCACGCCAGCGGCCGCAAGCCCAAGCTGTCTCGCAGCCGCGGCGAACAAACCCTCAGGCTAGTGCAACAAGCCAAGGACGGTTATCCGTTCATCATCGCCGGCCGTTACCACGCCACTCCGTTTCTTGAGAAGCCGTACACCATCAATCTCTGGAGCCGAACTTCCCAGGACGCTCATTCGCTTCGGCAGCCAGCCGCGGCGCTGATCACCGCCAGTCACGCCTACGATGCCATGTTCGGAACGCGCAATGCGGAATCACATCAACTCTGGATTGTGGAATGCCCGGTTGCAGACAATTGCTTCACAGGCACCGCTTCCAATTATGCGCAATTGATTTCCGAAGACGCTGCCAAGCCTTCCTCCGAAATGGCGTCACTCGACACCGTGATGGTCGACCCGCGCTCAGGCGCGCCGAAAAATCTCTCTGCCGCCGCGCCATCTCTAGCTTCCAGTTGGCTCGGCTACGGCCAAAACCCCGGCTTCTACGAACAAGACCCGCCACTCTCCGCATTACCTGCGTTTGCTGCATCCCAGGGGCGCGAAGCGGTCCAAGGGCCCCAAGTTCGCGTTGACACTATTCGCCGCTCTCTCACCGTGATCCCGCTGCGCGGCGCTCCCGACAAACCCGAAGACGCCGCAGTCATTCGCGCCAAAAGTCTGTTGTTCTTTTTTGCCTTGCAGGATCGCTACGGCCAGGACACTTTTAACAAAGCCCTAAGCCACATGCTCTACGCACGTCGCGGCGGCGGCTTCGATCTCGACGACCTGATCGCCGCCTTCGAACAGGAAGCGCATGAAAACGTCGCCGAGTTTGTCCGCCACTGGATGAAACGCCCCGGTGTCCCCGAAGATTTCCGCGCCCGCTATGAAACCACCACCGGCGCAACCGCTTCAAATCCGAAGGAGGCCACACCATGAGAGAGATCGTCACCACCGACCGCGCACCAAAACCCATCGGCCCCTATTCGCAAGCCGTGAAAACGAATGGCTTCCTATATCTGTCCGGCCAGGTTGCTCTCGATCCCAAAACCAACGAAATGTCCACCGGCGACATCCGCCAGCAAACCGAGCGCGTCCTCGAAAATATCAAAGGAATTCTGGAAGCCGCCGGTTCGAATCTCCATCACGTCATCAAGACCACCGTCTTCCTCAAGGACATGAACGAGTTCCCGGCAATGAACGAAGTCTACGGCCGCTACTTCACCAGCGCCCTGCCCGCGCGTTCCACCGTGCAGGTTAGTCGCCTGCCGAAAGACGCACTGGTAGAAATCGAAGTAATCGCCGCCGCCTAACCTGCGAAATTCTTAAAGTAGGAATAAATCAGGGACCAAAAAACTTCTGGTAAGGACGTACTGCGGCGGCCCAAAACACCATGGTCATCTATCTCTTACGGCGCGGCCGGGCTCTCCAGCGCGTAATACAACAAAATGCCGGTAAGTGCGGCGCCACCAAAGAGCACAAACATCAAAAACTTATTTTTCCCAGCCTTCTTAGGGGGCTTCTGTTCACCTGGAGGCGCGTTATTGTCATCCGCGACCGAATCAGGATCGAGAACCACGCGATACGCCATGCCTTCGTCGACGGTCTTGGTATCGTCGTCCACTGAAATCGCCAGCGTTCCGCGCGAACAACTCACTCTCAATTCCTTCGCATTGACGAGCGAAACGCTGCCCACGGTCGGCCCGTCGCCGTTCGCCCGAATCACTGCATTCGAAGCGCGCAACACAAACGCCTTCGCATTCGCCGTCGAAAATATCGCAGTTCCATTCTTCAGCGTCGCCGCCGCCATTCCATCTTCTGTGCCCCAAGCTACGCGGCTCGCAGCAGGCAGCAACAATCGTGCCGCCCCGGCTCGTACCTGCAAAACGCCGAGCTCTTCGGTATCCAAACTGTCCCCAGAAAAAATCGTCGTCCCCACCGATGCCGCAGTTCGCCCAACATGCGCATGTTGGGCGGACACAATTGTCCCGAATCCCGGGGTTGTTGCGTTAGAGATAGAAGCGCCGATCAATCCGAAGGACAACACTACGGCGGCGGCAATCCGTGAAAGGTCGCGCAAGCGCGCCATCGCTTCTCCCAGAGGGCTGAAAGCAAGAATACTGACACCCGCATCCCTCGTCAACGTGTAAAAGGTCTTGGCCCAAACGATCCCTTGGCGTCCCAGCGCCCTCGCTGCCCCCTCGACTTATTGGCTTGCCGCACTAGCAGCCAGAGCCTCTCGCTGCTACAATGCGTCCAGAAACGCAAGCTATGGCGGACTGGAAACAAATCACCGCGCGCATTCGTCGCGCTCGCACCGGCAAAGACCCCGCAGCGCAACTGTCGAATCTCTACGAAAAGACACAAGACGCCATGGTCGCGTTTGAGTTAGCGCGCCATTTCGAAACCGCCAGCCAAAATGCCGAAGCCGCAAAATGGTATTCCACCGCCGCCGCACGTTTCCGCCGCGCCGACTGGAAAACAAAAGCTCAGGAAGCCGCGGTCAGGCTAGGTGGCGAAACGACGCCCGAGTCCCAATCCGATTTTCCAGTGCTCGCTTCGGTTCCCCTCGTCGTGCCGGAACCAGGACTGCCGTTCGAACAAAGCGCCACGGTGTTCGAAGCCATCGTCGAATCCCCGCAACACCATCAGCCCTCGAGCGAGGCGTCCGACGAACCCCCCGAGGCCACCGGCGATTCCGCCTCCTTCGTCGCAAAAACTGCCGCCGAAGGCGCACGTCGTCGGCGAGGTCGCCGCGGCGGTCGCAACCGCCGCAAGGGCAGCACGACTCGCGAAACTGCTGCGGCGCCAACTCCGCGTCACGCCGACTCGCCCTTGCCAGCGCGCGCCTACACTTCCCCGCAGGCCGAAGAGCCTTCCGAACCCCGATTCCCCAAGCCGTCCGAATCCGCAATGCCGCGCCAACCCGTCGAGCCCATGGGCGATGCAGGCGGGATTGCACTACGCGGCCGCTACGGCGATCCCGGTCTTTCTTCCCGTCTCTCTCTCTTGGAAATGCAATTCCGCCGGCTGCTAACCTGCGCCCCGGTAAAGCTTGACGAAGTCGATCGCGCTCCAGCCGGCCCCGGCGTGTTCCTCGTCACAGACTCCGACCTCACCAGCTATTACTACGTCGAGGCGTGCCAGACTCTTCGCATAGCCATCCCCAATCTTCTGCGCGGAGGCTCGAGCCGTCGCGGCGCCGATTCCATCAAGCCTCAACTCGCGTCCCATTTAGGAATCGCCGAAGCCCGCGTAGGAAAATATCTATCCGATCATTGCGTAGTCCGCTGGCTGCAACTCGATGAAAGCGCATCGCACTTCGCCCACTTCGTAATCGCAGTACTACGCCCCGTACTCAATGAGTAGAACGCACCCGGGCAATTTCCCCAAGCGGACCCACCCAACCGGTGGCAAATTGCCCCTGACAATCTTTTTTTCCTAACCGGCCTGGTAGGGGCACAGCAGGGCTGCGCCCCAGCCTGGGAAAGATCGATCCGTTACCAGCAAGCCAGGCCCGGTCGCTTCCTTCCGCCCAACCCCTCAAGTGCCTGTTTTTACCGTTCAACCCCCAAAAACGACCGTTCGCCGCAACTTACTGGCGTTCCGTTCCCATTTGCCCTCAAACTACACAAGGTCAAAGACTTATTGCCCGCAGCCTGCTAGACTTTTCTAAAGGTCGTGGCGCAATTGGAGCCCGGGGGCAGTCGTAGAGAGCATGTCTCAACGATTGAACGGGCAGCATCAAATTCCTGGGCCAAGGTAGCTCGCATTTTTCGAAATCCGGAGGGTGGAAGTCTATGCCTAATAGAGTAGGCGCGCAGGTGAAGCGCAGCATTGATTGGGCCATCTGCAAGACGGCGGCGGTAACATTCAACACCATCCAACACTTCAACAAAAAGAATCCCAATCCGTCCGTAACGCCGCAATGGTCCGACAAGCCCCTGTTGAAATCTTGGGAAAAGACCAAGCCAACACTTGGCTTCCCGCGCCAAACCGACTCCCTCTGCCCCGCGTGCGTAAAAGAAGCGCGCGAAGCGATCATCGCCGGCAAAAAAGATTGGCGCGATCTAATGCACGAGAAGGTCGGCGAAATCAAAGCCCAGATCATCGAGCGCAACGGCGAAATCTGGATGATCAAAGATTGCCCGCTGCACGGCCACTACGAAGATATGATGGCCATCGACGCAAAGTTCCTCGACTGGATTGAAAAGCAATTCCCGGGCCGCGACATCCCGGCCCACAACGACGAAGATCTCCACAAGCACGGTTCCTCGACAGTTCGCTACGGCCGAGGTTCGGTTCTCACCGTCGACCTCACCAACCGTTGCAACATGATGTGCGACCCCTGCTTTATGGACGCCAACCAGGTCGGCTACGTCCACCAACTAGGCTGGGAAGAGATCCAGGAAATCCTGGACAACGCGCTAAAGATCAAGCCGCGCCGCCAAATGTCGGTGCAGTTCTCCGGTGGCGAGCCCACCATGAGCCCCTACTTCCTCGACGCCGTAGCCTACGCCCGCAAAATCGGCTACAACAGCGTGCAAGCCGCTACCAACGGCATCGAATTCGCCAAGAGCAAGGAATTCTGCAAGAAAGCCTTCGACGCAGGTATGCGCTACGCCTACCTCCAGTTCGACGGCATCGGCAACGACGCCAATAGCCACCGCCAAATCGGCAACTTGTTCGACGTTAAGCTCCGCGCCATCGAAAACATGCACGAGGCGGGCATCGAAATCGTGCTAGTAGTCACTATCGTCAACAACGTGAACAACGACCAGGTCGGAACGGTCGTAAAGTTCGCGATGGACAACCCCAAGAAAATCGCCTTCGTCAGCTTCCAACCGGTTTCGTTCACCGGCCGCGACGAAGACATCACCCCGGAACGCCGCCTGCGCCAACGTTACACCCTCTCGCACCTCGCGAAAGACGTAAGCAATCAGGTAGGCAAAGTAGAGCCAACCCGCGACTGGTTCCCGATCTCCTTCATCAGCACCTTCGCCGGCTTCGCCGACATGGTAAAAGGCACCGAATCCACCTGGGGTTCGCTTTCCTGCGGCTGCCACCCCAACTGCGGCGTGGGCACCGCCCTGATGATCAACAAAGAAACCAAAGAATGGGCCCCGGTTCCGCGCTTTCTGAACGCCACGCAGTTGACCAAAGACGTAACCGCGATTACCGACGCAGCCCGCGGCAAAACCTTCTCCAACTTCATGATGGCCATGGCCCTCTTGAAGAACTATCAGCCCTTCGAAGGCCCCAAAGGCTTGACGCTGGGCGCCCTATTCAAGAAGTTCGACAAGACCTGGGCCCTAACCAAGAAGTCCACCGTGAAATACGGCCGCACGTCCCCCGATCGCAAGATCGATGACGCCATGAAGCGCCGCCAGGACCCCTGGAACTTCCTGTTCATCGCGGGCATGTGGTTCCAAGACTTGTTCAACTACGACTTCCGCCGCACCGAAATGTGCATCATTCCCTACGCCACCCAGCAGGGCGAAATCAGCTTCTGCGCCTACAATACCGGAGTAGGCTGGCGGCAAATCATCGAAAATATGCACAAAAATGCGACGGTAGCCGAGTGGTACAAGCACAACGGCAAACACGAAATCTACGCCAAAGGCAAAAACGTCAATCTCCAAAGTTTCGAGCATTCCCTGAATATCGACGCCGATGACGCAGCCCGGGTCCGCCACCTCGAACATGACATCCCGCAAACGGCAGCGGAAGAAGACCGCGCCCGCCGCAAAAAGGCCTTCGAAGAACAAGCCAAAGTCCGAGCCATCTACGAAGAATTGGTGCTAAAGAAGCCTCAAGCAACCGTAGTCCAAATCGGCACAATGTCCGACATCGCCAAAGCCGTCCCAGCCAATTTCAGCGACGCCGCAAAGCCGGTAAGCAAGGCCCCAGCAAGCGGCAACGGAAACGGCCCCACCAATGGCAATGGCCACGCAAATGGCCACGGCACCCCAGCACCCCAAGCCGAGAAAGCCACCGAAGCCGTAGCTGGCGACTGACATTGTAGGGGCGGGGCTTGCTCCGCCTGGCGTAACCCGATCACCGTGTCCGAAATGGCTCCGCCAACCCGGAGCCATTTCTATTTGCAATCGAAAAGTACCTGTAACGCCGGGCGGAGTCCGCGGAATCCTGCGACTTTTCCGTTCCCTCGATTCAACGCCGGACAACTTCGCCCGGTGAGTCGATTGTAGGGGCGCAGGACTTTTGCGCCCCAGCCCGGCACCCCTCCCGAAGTCGACCCCAACGCAACGCTCCGACGACGCCACTGCTCTGCTAAACTCGCATTCGAATCAACGATCCTATTGAAATCTCTGGAGAAAACTCTTCCCCATGACCCAGCTTTCCGGACGCGTAGCCCTAGTAACCGGCGCAAGCCGAGGTATAGGCAAAGCCATAGCCCTCGCGTTAGCCAACGCCGGTGCCGACGTAGCCGTAAACTACAACACCCATTCCGAAGCCGCGGAAGCGGTCAGCCGGCAAATCCGCACTGGCGGCCGCAAATGCATAACGGTCCAAGCGGATGTCTCCAAAACCGCCGACGTAGACCGGATGGTGAAAACGGTAGAAGACAACCTCGGCCCGATCGCCATTCTCGTAAACAACGCAGGCATAGCCAAAATGCTCCCTCCGGAGCAGGTAACCGAACAAATCTTCGAACACTTCCTCCGCGTAAACCTAACCTCCATGTTCCTCGTAACCCAGCGAGTCCTACCCAACATGCGCGCCGCCCACTGGGGCCGCATCATCAATCTCTCCTCGATAGCCGCCCAACAAGGCGGCATAATCGGCCCCCACTACGCCGCGTCCAAAGCCGGCATCCTAGGTCTAACCCATTCCTACGCCGCCCTATTCGCCAGGGAAGGCATCACCGCCAACTCCATAGCCCCAGGCCTGATCGAAACCGACATGGCCGCCAGCGTCCCCAAAGAAGTCCGCGACAAAGTCCCCCCAGAAACCGTAGGCTCCGCCGAAGAAGTAGCCCGCATAGCCGTCCTACTAGCTGAAAACAAGACCATCACAGGCCAAACCTACAACATCAACGCCGGCCGCTACATGAGTTGAACTGGTAGCGCCGGTTACCCGGAGCGTCGAAGGGCATCCTGCAGGCTCCCGCGCAGCCGTATCCAAGAGAGACTCACACCCGGAACCTGACATATAATTGCTGAGAACGTGCGGAGGTCCAAAAATGCCCATCTACGAATACGTCTGCGACGACTGCCAAACCCACTTCGAAAAAATCGTCTTCAACAAGACCCAGGAAATCGCCTGCCCAACCTGCGCCGGCAAAAAGAACTCCATCCAACTGTCCGTCTTCAGTTCCACAAACGGCTCCAGCAACGGCGCGTCTGCGAAATCGTCCGCCCCCTTCTCCGGAGGTGGCGGAGGCTGCTGCGGAGGCGGTTGCGGCTGCAACTAGCCGTCGGCCTGCGGTTGTAGCGGCCGCCGACCCTGACGGGCGCTTTCTCGATGAGTCAAAGACGCAAAGTAGCACAGGCACTCCTGCCGGTGCTCGGACGACCAGCAAACCACGGGAGGACACTAGCCCGCCGACGGATCACGCATCCCAGAAAGGGCGCCCAGCAGCCGAAAGGAACCCCGCAAACTCAATGATTCCCGCGCCGGCATCCCTCCTGCTCTTCATCAGCGCTGCCCTCCTCCTCCTGCTAATCCCCGGCCCAGCCGTCTTCTACATCGTGGGCCGCAGCATCGGCCACGGCCGCAGCGCCGGTCTGGTCTCCGCCCTGGGCATCAGCGTAGGCTCGCTAGTTCACACCGCCGCCGCAGCAGTAGGTCTTTCCGCCCTGCTAATGTCCTCAGCCATGGCCTTTGCCACAGCAAAGTACCTAGGCGCCGCCTACCTGATCTACCTGGGCATCCAAAAATTCCGCCGCGAAGAACCCTTCGAACTCAATGGCAACGCCCCAACCATAAAACTAAGCCGCATCTTCGCCCAAGGCATAGTAGTTAACGTGCTGAATCCAAAGGCCGCCCTCTTCTTCTTCGCCTTCCTACCCCAATTCGTAGATCCCAACCGCGGCAACGTAGCCGCCCAAATCCTATTTCTAGGTGTCCTCTTCGCCTTGTTAGGTCTAACCACCGACACCTTCTGGGCTCTGACCTCAGGAACGCTAGCCCACCTCTTCCGCCGCAACCCCCAAGCCATGCGCACCCAGCGTTACCTCAGCGGCGGCATGCTTATCTCCCTAGGCGTAGCCACAGCTCTAGCCGGCGCGGCCCCAAAAAAATGACTCGTCAGAAGAAATCGTGGGTTGATACCGGCTCAGGTAGCTTGCCAAGTGAGTGACAGAGGGCCAGTTCGAGTACCCGATAGGTGCGAAAGCCGTAGGGTTTTCTCATGGTGACTTTAGCCTTGTTGTTCAGGCTCCCTACGAACCCACTGGAAATCAGCTTTTGAGCCCGGAAGTAGTTAAGAATTAGCTCCCGATGCTGGCGAAGCGAGCGGGCGATCTTCTTCATGGGCTCGAAGCGGGAACGCATGGTTTGGCGGCACCACTCGTCGAGAAATTTGCCGGCCCAGGAGGGCGAGTTGTACTCCCAGAGTTGTTGGAAGGCCTCCTTGAGAAGGTAAGCCCGGACGGTCTTCAGGTTATGCCGAAGCAGGTCGCGCAGGCGGAAGCGCTGCTCCTCCTTCAGATTCTCTTCGCGTTTGAGCAGGAGCCATCGCGACTTCTTCAGTAGCGGTGTCCGGCCTTCGCTCGCCATCCGGCGCGATTCTCCGGCGCGGACTTCGTCGAGGGCCTTGTTCATTTTCGCGACGAAAGGGAAACGGTCGAGAATATGCAGGGCCTCGGAACAGTTCTCACGGATGACTTTCAAGTAGGGTTCCCACATGTCTGAGCAGATGAAGACGATCCTTGATGTGATTTCTTCGCCTATGGTGGTGAAGAATCCCCGAAAGGACTCGATCGTTCTCTCTTTGCCGACCCAAAGCAAACGGGTGACGTCGAGATCGATCTGATAGACCAGTGTCAGATACTTGTGCCCTTTGGAGTACTGGATTTGACCACGCCGGGAGCGGCGGAATCGTAAACGCTGCGCGACTGATCGGGCGGAATCGGCCGATGCGGATATTGAGATGACCAGGCGCAAAGCATCTCCGGCCATTCTACGACTACGGGACCGTAGCTACAGAAAACCGACATCGGCACGAGGCGCGGATGACTCCTGCAAAACGGCGTAGCATTTACCGGAGAGGGCAAACTGGTTCGAAGGGCAACTGGCTACGAACTGCAAAACGCTGAAGCCGCACTATCCCGCATCGGGTTCGCGGGCTGCGCGAGCCGAGCTCGCGGCCGCCATTGGAGCGTATCAGTGACCCACAGATTTCTCCGACGAGGCAAAAAATAGCCTCGGCGCGAGAAGGCCCTTGACAATAGTTAACAATATAGTAAACTAACTTACATTGTACCACGCGCCGACATCAGCTAGAAACTGAATCCCATTTTCGAAGGAGCTGCAGCCAGCTCGCATCTGACCACCATCGAATCCTTCCACTGCAATACTTCTGTACTTAAGACATCGGAATCCGTTCGACGAAGCAGAGCAGCGCAAATTTTTTAGCGCAGCGCGGAGCCCTGTGGAGTTAGGGGAAGCGCAAGCACAACCAGCGCAGGAACCCGAACCAGCGTGCAATGCAGCCGGTCGCGCCAAGCCATCACCAGCACCATCGTAAGCGCGCCGCCCGACCCCGCCCAACTTGGCGGCCAAACAGTCACTACCTCAGTCACGGCAATGTTGTCCGCAACCCTGGCACCACATTATCCTGCTCGCACATGAATGATCCCGACCAACCCCAAGTATTCGCCGCCAAGATCCAAAAAATCTGGATCATGCGCTGCGTAGATATCCCACGCGACATCTCCAAAGCGATCCGCAACTCCGCCGAAGGCGACCCGCTGCACATCCCTGTCCACGGCTGGATCGAAGGCCTGCCCTTCAAGAGCACCTTGGTCCCAAGAGGCGGCGGCAGTTACCGCCTCCACGTCCACAGCCGCATCTGGCGTAAACTTCGCATCGACGCTGGAGCAGCCGTCGAAGTAACGCTGCTGGTCGACGCCGAACCGCGCAAAGCCGTATTGCCGCCTGACCTTGCCGCAGGCCTGGCCGATGCGCCGCGCGCTTTAGCCATCTTTAACACCCTGACCGTCGCCCTGCGCCGGCAAATCATTCAATACGTTGACAATGCCAAGCGATCCCGCACCCGCGAAAAACGCATCCGCCTAATCGTCCAACGAATGCTGGAAAGAGCCGCCAAGAGCCGCAAAAAGGTCCAAACGAAAAAATCCTGAAGCTGGCAAGATCGAAACGCAGGTGCGGTTTTATCCGCGCTGTTTTGCACCAAATTCGCGCTAAATCGTGGGTCGACAACTGAATTGGTATAGGTTCACTTCGTGGACGTAAAAAACTACATCAACAGCAAGAACGGAATGACCGTCATGCCGTTCTTGCTTTGCTGCACGCCTACTGCGGCCGCGAATAGCGCTGTATGTTGGCAGGCACTGGAATCCCCGGTTTGCCGCGCGGGTCCGGCAGCGGTTCCCCAGGCGTCCACTGGAACGGCAGCACCCCGGTCCAGGCCGACCCGGCATATTCCTCGTCGCTATCCACCGCAAATCCAGTCCGCACTTTCGCGGAAGCCTCCACCAGCGGCACCGCCAGCACCATGGTTCCCTTCAACTCCTGCTCACTAGGACGCCGCACCGTAGCCCACCGCCCACGCAGCACATAGTCGACAAAATCGCGCATAGCCGCCAGCTTGGCGTCCGGCGACTCGATCACTTCCGCCTTGCCCATAACCACAACCGACCGATAGTTCACGGAATGTCCCGTAGCCGTAGGCGAAAACACAATGCCGTCCAGCAGGGTAACGTTCAAACAAAATGGCGCCCCGCTCCCCAGCGTCCGCATCAACCGGCTAGCCGTAGACCCATGCAAAAAAAGTCGATCGCCCACGCGCACATAATTCGTAGGCACCACAAACGGGAGGCCATCCACCACAAAGCCCACGCTGCAAACAAACGCTTGATCCAGAATGCCGTAAATCAATTCACGATCGTAAGACCCACGATCCGGCTTGCGCGTGACTCGAGTCCGTTCGGTCCGCGGAAACTCCCCAGAATTTTCCGGTGCAATGTCGCTCATGTGAAAAGCCTAGCTTGCGCTCCGCAAAGGAGCAAGCACGAATCTAAATGACCCGGTGGGGGGCACGGCCCAGCCAGGTCTGTCCGGGGTCGGTGACTCTACCCATGGCAACTCTAGGTATGATATAACATTAGTAATATGTTCAAGCCAGTTCAATCCGAGCCGGATCGACCCCAGCGCCGCTCCATCCCCCTGCCAAGACTCGACTACTCCTAACCCGGATGCTACTTCATCATCATCTGCGGCTGCGCCTTCGGCAAATGCGGCATCACTTGCACGGCATTTTCGTCATCGAAGCGCGGCACGGAGTACCGTGCCCCTACGAAATTCGCCAGCAGGAAGCATTCGAGCGACTGCTGGAGCGGGTCCATCCCCACGGTAGTGCGCTCGTTCAAATCCGCCGTAACAAAGCTAGTCCCCGACAAAAGCAGCAACCACACCCGTCGAAGTGCGCCAAAGCAATGAGTACGAGGGCCTACTACGCGACGGCGACGAATTCAGCAAGGCCAGCCGCTAGGTCCCGAAGAATCCCGCCATGTGCCGCCGAGACACAGAAAACCCAATCCGTAGGGCCCCAGCGCTGCCCTTACGATCGGTACGGCCTCAAGCGCAACCGCTATTTGGAAGTAGACATGCGCACGTTCCCACGAACCACACGCAACCCGATGTAAGCAGGCGCGGGCTCATGGGAAGCCCGCGGGTCAGTCGGCTGATCGGCGCTGCCGCCCATCGCTTTGCCCTTGCCGTCGGGCCCCACCACCCACTCAGCGACGTTGCCTCCGAGATCAAAGATCAACTCCTCGTTCTCCTTGCCTTGGCCCGGGAAGCTTCCAACTGGCTTAAGCAACGGCGCATTTCCCGGCAGCTCGGACAGTTTTTTCTGCAACCGCGCGACATCGTCAGGGTTCACCGAATATCCAGCCCAATAATCGAGCGTATTCTCACCATCTTTCTTTTCGTATAGCGCCGACACTTCGCTCTGATTCGGAATGCGGTAACTCTGCCCGGTCGTTCGCGAAAGCCACACCGTGTAAGCCTTCGCCTGATCGAAGCTCACTTCGTTGGCCGGAGAGTTCTCTGTCCCAGGAGCGATTTTGTAATTCTTATCAAACTCGCCAAACTGCGCTCGAGTGACCTCAAACCGCCCAATTTCCAGATCGCCCCGCAGCACCACCTCAGGCACTAGAACACTCTTACCCTTTACAGTGGCTGCCGTTCCGTAGCTGCCCCCGGCCTTCACCACTTTGCTCGCACGGAACATCGCTTCCAGCGGCGAGCCTTCTTTTACCGCCTCGTTTTCCGGCTTCGCGCTCTTGAAGAAATATTTGTCGAACCACGCCACTTCTTCGGTGACTTTGCGCATCTGGTGGGTCAACTTCCGCGGACCGTGCGGCTCGCCGGGAAACACGACAAATTTAACCGGCACCTTGCCGTAATACTGCAGCGCGCGAAAATACGACCAGCTCTGCGCCGGAGGAACGTTGGTGTCCGCGGTGCCATGAAAAATCAGCACCGGCGCCTGCACTTTATCCATCTTGAAGAACGGCGATTTGTTGATGTATAGCTGGGGATCCTGCATCGGCGATTTGCCAAAATAATACGCGTCAAACGATTCGCCGAACGCGACGTTGCCCCAATCGCTGATCCACTCGATATCACCTGCCCCGACGCTTGCTACTTTATATCGCTCGGGATAAGTGGTGATCAAACTCGTCGAAAGAATCGAGCCGTTCGACCATCCCATCGTCGCGATCTGGTCAGCATCGGCCATTCCTTTGCCAATCAAATAATCGACGCCGGCATTGATGTCTGGCGTTTCTAGGTCGTAATATTTTCCGCAGCAAATCGACTCCGACCATTTCAATCCATAGTTATTGCTTCCGTGATAGTTCGGCCGCAGTACGAACGAGCCGCGCTGCGTCAAAAGTTGAATTGGGTAAGCCCAGCTTTCGCCCCACAAATCCTTGTCCGACCCCTGCGGCCCGCCGTGAATCGCGGTAATCAGCGGATATTTTTTACCTTCTGTGTAATTCGTGGGGTAGTAGAGAATGCCTTCCACGGTCTCGTCGTTTGCGCCTTTCCAATGAATCACTGCGGTCTTTGAGTAGGCGCGGCCGTTAACGAGGCCTTCGTTCAACTTTGTTACTTGCATCGGCGACGTGACTTTCCCGCCGTCCAATTGTGCGTGATAAAGCTGAGGCATCTTGCTGGCGGTTGAAGAAACGTAAGCGATGGTCTTTCCATCATCGCTGAGAAAAAAACTTTCCATATTTTCTACATGGTCGCCCGCGATCGGCTGCCGTTTCCAGGTGTCCCCGCTCTTTGCGTAGAAGGCCGGCTCGTCGTGGCTGCCGGCCGCAAGCAAAGCGACAAATCCTCCGGAAACCGCTTGCAGGTCGTAGCCCAATCCATTTTCCCAATCGAGATTAACCTGCGTGGCCTTGCCGCTGGCCAAATCGTAAAAGTATACGACGGTGATTCCAGCGGTCAGGAAGCGCGCATCGGTAGAAAACGGCGTTGCCACATAAAATCCGGAATTATCGAGCGCCCACTGAAACCCTTCCGGTCGAATACGAAGATCGGCCAGAAGCTGTTGGTCCTGACCGTTGCCTAGATCGTGCAGCATCACCACCGGACGAACTCTCTGATCAAACGTGTAGTGCAAGCTCTTGGCGTGTGACGCAACGGCATATTTCATGTCGTGCGAAATCTCAAAACTCTCGATCCAATCCGTATTCGTGGTCAGCCGCGTGATCTTGCCCTCTTTCACATTGATCTTGTAAAGACGCACCGGCGGCTCGTGATCCGCGTCATCCACCACTTCGGAGTCGTCTTTCTTCTTCTTCATCTCTTGCTCGTACAACGCTGGATCTTCTTCCGCGCTGTAGACCAGCGTGTCCTTATCAAGCCACTCAATCTGCTTGGGTGCGTGGGCGAGTTCGGTGAGCGGCCAAGGTTCGCCGCCATGTGAATCAATCAGCCAGATCTGCATCGGAGCGGTATCGGGCTTGGCTTTCGGCCGCACCCGGGTGCTCAGAAACGCGATTTTTTCGCCGTCGGGCGACCAGTGCGGCTGCAGGTTCTGATCGGTACCCCGCGTCAGCGCGATATCGCGGCTTTCGGCCAGGCTGGATAGATAGAGATTGGAGATGCGTCCGTCTTTATCCTTGTCGCCGGCCGATTTCACCCACACCAGCCATTTGGCGTCCGGCGAAATGCGATATTGCATGATGCCTTCGCTGAAAATGAAATCTTCAGCCTTCCACGGCTCTTTCTTTGCTGTCGGGTTTGCCTCGTCAGCCAGCACGGTATGCATAGACCGCACGACTCCGAAACCTGCCATGGTCACTCCCGCCAGAAACAGAATTGCCGTTAAAAACGGACCTCGCATTGTTGTCATCCTCGATTTTGTGCGACCGCAATTCGGTCGATGTAGAAAAAACCTAGAAAAGCGCATGAATGAGCCGCCGCAAAGCATAGTCGAATTGACGCCGATTGGGAATCGTGTAGGCTAATCGACGCCGCGCATTCCGAACGGCGGGCGTTCCCATCATGATCATGCCGAAACCCGAACCCATCTTCACTCGCGATACCTTCCAGTTCTTTCGCGACCTGGCGCGCCACAACCAGAAGACGTGGATGGACGAAAACCGTGAGCGCTACCAGCAGTGCGTGGTGCAGCCATTCCGGCGCTTGCTCGAAGCGACCGCGCCGGGCGTGCTCGCTTTGGACTCGCGTTTCGATACCGCCGCGCGAGGCGGCAGGAATTTCTCGCGCATCAATCGCGATACCCGCTTTGCCAAAGACAAGACCCCTTACCGCGCGCAAATGTACCTGAAATATGCGGTGCCGTTTGCGGGTGAGGGCGAAACCGGCGAACTTTACGCCGGACTCTCCGCAACAACGGTCACCGCTGGGTTCCGAATTTACGCCGGATCGAAGTATAAAACTTCCGTACTAGCGCAGATCGCGTGCCCGCGCGTGGCTGTCGAGCCCAACTGGGCCTCGCGCCAGAAAAAGCGGCTCGGCGCGCGATATGAGAGTTATTGGTATGCCATGGACAAAGGCGAGTGGGCCGAGCAACGCGGCTGGCCGACCTTGCTAGAGGACTGGAAAAGACTACGCGCGTGGATTGTTCGACGCAAGCTCACCCCGGCGGCAGCAACCCGGCCGGCCTTCACCGGCGACCTTACGAAAATATTCTGCGAGCTCTATCCGCTGCTGCGCTTTACGTGCTCGGGTGATTGAACGTTAACCAAGAGGTCCGACGAATTGAGGGCTCATGAAATGGAAAGCCGAGTGGAGGTTGTCACCGACAGGAGTTCTACGCAGGTATAAGGGACTCGCGATCCTGCTGCTCTCTGTTTTCGCCGTCGGCGCGGTCGCGCAGCAAACGCCGCCAGCGAAAGAGTGGGCCACGGCAGCGCCCGCCGCGGTAGGGTTTGACGGCGGAGCGCTCGCGGCACTCGACGCCGATTTGGCCAGCGGTAAGTATGGTCTCGTCGACAACATGCTGGTGATCCGCTGCGGAAAGCAGGCATTCGAGCATGGATACACGCGCGACTACGACAAGATTTATGGCCCCCGCGCCAAGACGACTGGGCCCCTGAACCACAATCTGCACGATAGCTACAATTATTTCAGCACCGAATATCATCCGTACTATCGCTACAGCGATTTGCACACCCTGCAGTCGGGGTCAAAAACAATCACGTCCATCACTATGGGTGTGGCTACCGGACGCGGGGACTTCAAGGCTGACCTCGATGCTCCCATCCTGAAATACTTCGACAGCTACAAGATAGCCAACCTGGACGAACGCAAGCGGCGAATCACGTTGCGGAATTTGTTGACGATGACCACCGGCCTGGAGTGGCATGAAGATTTGGCCTATGACGATCCCAAAAATTCCGCGGACGTAATGGAGGCGACCCGCGACTGGGTGCAATACGTGATTGACCAGCCGATGGCCAGCGATCCGGGAACGAAGTTCGTTTACAACAGCGGCGCGACCGAGCTTCTGGCCCATATCTTCAAGAAAGTGACCGGAAGGAACGTCGACGAGTACGCTTCCGAATATCTTTTCCATCCGCTGGGCATCCATTATTTCTGGAAACATTCACCGACGGGGTTACCCGACACAGAAGGCGGTTTGTATCTGGCGTCGCGCGATTTCGCCCGGATTGGTCTGCTGATCATGCAAGGGGGAGTTTGGGAAGGCCAGCAGATTGTGCCCGCGGACTGGATCAAGCAGTCCGTCACACCCGCAATTTCTGTAGGAGAAGACGGCCGGAAATATGGATTTCAATGGTGGCTGATGCCGTATGGTAAGTCTGGAGAAAAGCTGGCTTGGGCAGCACATGGGTTCGGCGGTCAACAGTTGAATATCGTGCCCGAATACGATTTGATTGCCGTTTTCACCGGATGGGATATCCTGCCGTCTCCGGAGAAACACAAGCACGACCAGTTGGAGCGGGTTCTTGCCGCGGTGGATGCGCAATTCCGCTGCAATGAGCCACGACCGGGAAGTAAGTAGCACAGGCACTTCTGCCTGTGCCGGCTGCAGTCGAAACGCGATGTTGCCGCCGAAGCTAAGATAACGACTCTTTTAGAATGCGCCGCATCGCACAGCGATTTTCTTAATGATCGACGGAAAAGCCGCAGGGCTTCGCGGATTCCGCCTTGCGCTACATGGATTTGTTGCAAGGTTTATAAGGTCTAGCGCATGAATAAATCGTTGAAGACATTGGCATGGGTTGGGATTTCGCTTCTGGGGGCGTGGGCTCTTGGCAAAATTGCGCTGCAACGGGGCGAATCGCTCAGCGCCATCTGGTTTATCTTGGCCGCGGTTTGTGTGTATCTCGTTGCCTATCGCTTTTATTCGGCGTTCGTTGCAGCGAAGCTTCTGGCGCTAGACGATACGCGGGCGACTCCTGCCGAACGCCACGACGACGGGCGCGATTTCGTGCCAACCAACAAATGGGTTTTGTTCGGCCACCATTTCGCCGCAATCGCGGGCCCCGGGCCGCTGGTGGGACCGACGCTCGCGGCCCAGTTCGGCTATTTACCAGGAACGCTGTGGCTGATCGCTGGCGCGGTGGTGGCGGGCTGCATTCAGGATTTCATCATTTTGTTTTGCTCCATCCGGCGCGACGGGAAATCGCTGGGCGAAATGGCGCGCGACGAAGTCAGCCGGCGCGGCGGGTTTATCGCCCAGATCGCGGTGCTGGCGATCATGGTCATTCTGCTGGCCGTGGTGGCGCTGGTGATCGTGAACGCGCTTAAGTCTTCGCCTTGGGCGACGTTCACGCTGGCCATGACCATTCCGATCGCGCTGTTACTCGGTTTGTATTTGCGGTTCCTGCGGCCGGGGCGCGTGTTGGAAGCTTCCCTGATCGGTGTGGCGCTGATTTTGTTCGCGGTGGTTGCGGGGCGATGGGTAGCGGATTCGCCGTCCTGGGCGCGCGCATTCACGATCGGCGGAATTCCTCTGGCGGGCGCGCTGATTGTGTATGCGTTTGCGGCTTCCGCGTTGCCGGTGTGGTTGCTGCTGGCTCCCCGCGATTATCTGAGCGCATTCATCAAAGCAGGAGCGATTTTCTCGCTGGCGGCGGGAATTCTGGTGGTGCGGCCACACGTGCTGATGCCGCCGTTGACGCGTTTCATCGATGGCAGCGGACCTGTATTTGCCGGCAAGATCTTTCCGTTTTGCTTTATCACCATCGCTTGCGGAGCCATCAGTGGATTTCACTCGCTGATTTCTTCCGGCACAACGCCGAAGATGATTCTGCGCGAAAGCCAGGCCCGGTTCATCGGGTACGGCGCGATGCTGCTGGAATCCTTTGTAGGCGTGATGGCCATGATCGCGGCTTGCGCGATGCCGCCGGCCGTCTATTTCGCGATCAACAGCCCCTCGAGCATCGTTGGTGGCACCGCCGAGACTGCGGCGACCACCATCAGCGGCTGGGGCTACCCACTCACTTCGCAAACGATGACCGACCTGGCGCACCAGGTGGGCGAGATTACCCTGCTGAATCGCGCAGGCGGGGCACCGTCTCTCGCGGTGGGTATGGCACAGATTTTTTCCAGCACTATCGGCGGCGATCGCTTGCTCAGCATCTGGTATCACTTCGCGATCATGTTTGAGGCGCTGTTTATTTTGACGGTGCTGGATGCCGGCACGCGCGTGGGCCGCTTCATGATTCAAGAACTTGGTGGCCGCGTGTGGAAGCCCTTTGGACGCACGGGCTGGATGCCCGGAATTTTGCTTTCGAGTGCGATCATCGTCGGAATGTGGGGCTACTTTCTGTACCAAGGTGTGGTCGACCCGCTGGGCGGCATTAACTCGTTATGGCCGCTGTTCGGAATATCGAATCAACTTTTGGCGGCGGTAGCGCTGGTGGTGGCGACTACTATTTTGCTGAAAATGGGGCGCTTGCGATGGATTTGGGTGACGCTTGTTCCGATGGCGTGGCTGGTGATCATCACCATGACCGCGAGTTACCAGAAGATTTTCGACGCCAATCCGCGCATCGGGTTTGTTTCCTACGCGAATGTGCTGGCCGCGCAGATGGCGGCCGGGAAAGTTCCTGCTGCGAAGATGGCGGACACCCAGCGACTGATCTTTAACCAGCGGCTCGATGCCGGCGTCACCATTGTTCTGGCGCTGATGGTGTTGGTGCTGATCGTCGAGGCGCTCATCCAGTGGTACGCGATTCTGAGCCGCCGGACCGAACCGGTATTGCATGAGTCTCCTTATGTGACGACGCAGTGGGCGGCGGATTTTTCCGGCGCGCCGCATGGAGACGACTGAGCCAATGAGCAGCGTTTTAAAAATCGGGCGTCGAAGGCTGCGGCAGTTCTGGCGCGGGTTGCGTGAGTGGTGCGGAGACTCCGCTTACGAAAGATATCTTTGCGCGTCGGCGACCCGACGCGTGGCTTCGCGGGATGTGCTCACCAAAGAGCAGTTCTACGTCGATCAATTGAACCGCCGCTACTCGCGCCCGAACCGCTGCTGCTGACTTGAGCCTTGCTTTGGCGGTGACGGACGACTTACAATCCGCACAATCTCCAATCCCACCATTCTTAGCGGAGGCAGTGATGGCCCTCAATCCAGATAGGTTGAACGAGTTTCTTGGCAGAGCGATCGTCGATTTCGGAGCGACCTTCAACGCCGCGCTGATTCGCATCGGCGACAGGTTGGGTTTATACAAAGCGCTGGCCGCCGGCGGACCGCAAACGTCCGGTGAACTTGCGAAAAGGACCGGCACGGCGGAACGCTACATCCGGGAATGGTTGAGCGCCCAGGCGGCGGGCGGATACGTGAGCTACGATTCGGACGCCGGACAATTTCATCTCAGCGAGGAGCAGGCTTTCGCCATGGCGGATGAAAACAGTCCAGCATTTTTACCCGGCGCATTCCAGGTGGCTCTCGCCGCGGTGAAAGCGGAGGAAAAACTCACAGAGAAATTCAAGAGCGGTGAAGGCATGGGTTGGCACGAGCATCATCACGAATTGTTTGAGGGTACAGAGCGATTTTTTCGGCCGGGCTATGCGGCGAACCTGGTGGCAGCGTGGATTCCATCCCTTGAAGGCGTAGAACAGAAGTTGAAGAGTGGCGGCCTGGTGGCCGACGTTGGATGCGGCCTCGGTGCATCGACGATCCTGATGGCCAAGTCTTATCCGAAGTCGGAATTCGTGGGGTTCGATTATCACGACAAGTCGATCGAGAGCGCCAAGCAGCGCGCGAAAGATGCGGGCGTCAGCGACCGCATCCGATTTGAAGTGGCCAAAGCGAAAGACTACCCGGGCACCAGCTATGATTTCGTCACATTTTTTGATTGTTTGCACGACATGGGGGATCCCGCTGGTGCATCGTCACACGTGCACCGTTCGCTCAAAAAGGATGGGACCTGGATGATCGTCGAGCCCAATGCCGGAGACAAGTTGGAAGATAATCTGAATCCAATTGGGCGCGCGTTTTACGGAGCGTCCACGCTGTTATGCACGCCGGCTTCGCTCGATCAGGAGGTTGGTCTAGCGTTAGGCGCGCAAGCGGGAGAAAAGCGTCTGCGTGAAGTGGTGACTAGCGGAGGATTCACGCACTTTCGCCGAGCCACGCAGACTCCCTTTAATTTAATTTTTGAGGCGCGGCCATAGGGCCACGATTTTGCAGCCGCGCTCTTTACGAGGGCGGGGTTTACACGACACACGACTACGACCGCGGCGTCGAAGCCCGGCCTGGACACTGAGCTTCGTAATCGATTGCTGCGGCGCGACAATATGACGCCGGCGTATGGTCTAAACACCGCGGTCTCGAAAGCTGCGGCTATCGGGGCGCTATTGCGAGTCGTCGGTGTCCTGAAGCTTCTGCGGAGATGTCCTGTGGGTGATTTTGACTTTGTTGTTGCGAATCCCGGCGATGATCCCGCGCCGTGTTTCGAGCGGCAGAGCTTCTGGGGGAAACACGCCGGTGATATCGCGCGGAAAAAACTTGATGAACAACGCGGCCACGTGTGCCGTGGCGTAAGCGACCGGGGTCGTGTACAGCCCTTGCTGACGGATTTGATAGAGCGTCGGGAAGTTGCAATCGGTGCGAATCACCAGGTGCTGATTTTCTTTTTTACCCTTGCCACGCTTCATGCCGCGGACCAGCACCGCAGCCGCGAATCGCGCGTTTTGCAGGAGGCCTTGACCAATCAACTGAGCAATCCTCCGTGGCGATGACGTTTGCGGGAAGCGCTGGCGCACGATGCCCCGCGACTTCGACAATTTTCCCTGCTTGTACCAGCGGCGCAGCCGATCGAATTCGTTGCCGCCAATTTTCACATCCATATTTTTTAAGGGTATGAGGTAGGGAATCGTGGCGACTTCGTCCTGCGCTGCGAGGACCACGTTAGAATTGCCGATAGGGTCCGGGAAGCGGAACTTCTCGAGTTCCGCAAAGCGTTTTGCCATCAGAAATTTTCCCTGGCGGTAGACGCGTGGATTGGAAATGGCTTCGTCGAAAGTGACTTCGGGTGACCATTGCGATATGGGGTCGTCACTCTCGCTGCTTTCGTACAAGCGGATCTGCACCGACTCCACTTCATCGAGCATTTCGGCGGCGCGCTTGGTCAGGAGATTGGTCAGCCCCGGCGCGGCGCCGGCATTGATCAAGGCGATTCGGTTCTTTTCCGCAAAGCGTTTCGCAAAAGCAAACTGCTCGGCTTTAAACGGGTTGCGGGTCAGGTGCGAGCTGAGGTCCAGATAATGAGCGCGCAACCGCAGCGCGGCCCGCATGACGATCAAATTGAAGACCGAAGCCGAAGCGTTGACAATCAGATTACAGCCTCGCGCCACGCGCACGATGCCGCGCAGATTGCGGGCATTGACCTCGGCGACGGCGATGGTACTGCGTTCACCGAGGAAGCGGCGCCCCCGCCCCGGGTCGCGGTCACCGCACCAGACCGTATGTCCTTGGCGCTCCAGCAATTGTGCGAGTAGGGAGCCGGTCGCCCCGGCGCCGAGAACGAAGATCCGCATGGCGTGGCAAAAACTCTATCACAGACCAGCAGAGGGACTGGCGAGATACCGGATTGAACCCAATTGCGGAGATCCCCGCGTGGGCATACACTAGGGGTGACTCCGAACCGCTGACGCCTAAAGGGAGAGAAAGCCCAGGGCGGCGGCGGCGATGCTTCGGCAGCGGCCAATAGCCGCGCGGCCGGGGATGACGGTTTGGGTGGAAACGCCCGGGCCTCCCGTGTTTGGAAAGGAGGGACGACGAAAATGTGCGCTTTTTCGTCTGTGCCCGACATCCAACCCGTGGATTCGGGTTTTTTGCTTTTTTCGGGGCATTGGAAGCTGCCAAGACGTCAACGATGATGCTGCAGGACAAATTCGGGCGGCAGATTACCGATCTGCGGATTTCGATCACTGACCGCTGCAATTTCCGTTGTGTATATTGCCGTTCGGCCGATCCGGAAAATTACCGTAATCACGACGAGATTTTGAGCTGGCCGGAATTGGATCGTCTCGCGCGCATTTTTCTGAGCTTGGATATTCGCAAGATTCGGATCACCGGTGGCGAGCCGCTAGTGCGCGACGGAGTCGAAGACTACATCAGCCGATTGCACGCCACCGGCGTTGAAGACTTATCGATGACCACCAACGGCCATCTTTTGGCCGATCGCTGCGAACGGTTGATTCACGCCGGCCTGCGGCGTATTAACATCAGCCTGGATTCCCTCGATCCCGCCAAATTCGAAAAAATTACACGTACAAAGTCCTTCACCGCAGTCATGCGCGGCATCGACGCGGCGCAAAATTCGGGCTTAGCTCCGGCGAAAATCAATGCCGTGCTGGTGCGCGGGACCAACGACGACGAAATCGAGGCCTTCGCCGGCTTTGCCCGGGAGCGCGGGGTGATCATGCGCTTCATCGAATTCATGCCCCTGGACGCGGACCACCAGTGGAATCGTGGCGCTGTGGTTCCAGCAGCTGAAGTCTACCAGCGCATTCACGCGCGCTGGCCTCTCGAGCAAATCCCGCACGAGCGCAGCGAAACCGCACGGAAATACCGTTTCGCCGACGGCGCGCCGGGAGAAATCGGTTTGATAGCGCCGGTCACGCAACCTTTCTGCGGTCATTGCTCCCGTGTCCGCCTCACCGCCGACGGCAAACTGCGCACCTGCCTGTTCAGCAAAGACGATCACGACTTGCGAACCCGGTTGCGCGAAGGTGCTTCCGACGAAGATTTGATCATCTATATCCGCTCCGTCGTGAACGAAAAAGAGGAGGGCCACAGCATCAACGCCCCCGGCTTCGTGCCGCCCTCTCGCACCATGGTCTTCATTGGCGGATAATAGAAAATCAAACCAAAAGCTGAGAGTATTCATCCGAGATTGAAGCCATCACCACCTAAACCCTAGGTAATCGGCAGCGCCCTTAGAAAGCCAATGAGCACACTTATCTCCATAGCAAACCCACCTGTTCTGATCGGCGCCGCCCAGCCAGGAACGCTGCACGCGCCCGAAATCGAGTCCGGCGTAGGCTGTGATTTCGACTCTTATTTGCTGGTGCCGGACAACGCGCTGGACGATCGCATCGCGGCGGCCAGGTCCCGTCTAGGACACGACGTCGTAATCCTGGGGCACCACTATCAGCGCGATGAAGTGATTAAATTTGCTGATTTTCGTGGCGATTCCCTGAAGCTTTCCTATGAAGCCGCTGAAGCCGACGGCCGCTACATTGTTTTCTGCGGCGTGCACTTCATGGCGGAAAACGCTGACATTCTGCGCCGCGAGCACCAGTCGGTCATCCTGCCGGACTTGAACGCCGGCTGCTCTTTGGCGGATATGGCCGACATCGGCCAGGTGGAAGCATGCTGGAGCGAGATAGCCTCCCTCGGTGAGGCGAAAGTCGTTCCCATCACGTACATGAATTCCACCGCCGCCATTAAATCCTTTACAGGCGAGCATGGCGGCGCGGTTTGCACCAGCTCCAACGCGGCGGCGGTGCTGCGCTGGGCGTTCGAGAACGGCGAAAAGATTCTGTTCCTGCCCGACGAACACTTAGGCCGCAACACCGCCTTTCGCATGGGGATTCGGCTCGACCAGATGATCGTCTGGGATCCGTACCAAGAATTTGGCGGCAACACGAGAGACGCAATTCGTGCTGCTCGCGTGATTCTTTGGAAGGGCTACTGCTCGGTCCACCAGCGCTTTACGCCGCAGCATGTCGAGCAGGTGCGCCGCGAGCATCCTGGCATTCGCGTGATCGTCCACCCAGAATGCCGTTTCGAAGTAACGCAGGCCGCGGATCAAATCGGCTCGACCGAAGGCATCATCAAAGCGCTTGCAGAATCTCCCTCAGGTTCCCAATGGGCAGTCGGCACCGAAATCCACCTGGTCCATCGTCTCAGCCAACAATTTTCGAACCACAAAATCCTGTCACTGGATACTAGCGTATGCGTTTGCACCACCATGTTTCGGATCACGCCGAAGCATCTTCTCTGGGTACTGGAAAATCTCGGCGCCGGCCAGATCGTCAACCGCATTTCGGTCGATGAACCAACGCGGCACTTCGCAAGAGTAGCCCTCGACCGGATGCTGAGTTTGCGCTAGCATCGGCATTAGCCGCTTCCCAAGCAAATCCCAGCAGATCGGACACTGAATGGCAGACCAAGATGACGACCGCGACCAGGACCAATCACCCGACCCTGAGCCTCGCCTATTCACGTTGACCGAAGCCGAGCGCGCCCGCCAGGAGCTCGAGCCATTCCTGCTCGAAGCCATGGATTGTCGTAAGAAGCTCGCCGGGCTGGAAACCGATCTCTCCGCCGTAGCCGCGCGCATCACCATGATGGGCGGGGTGATTGTGCCTTACGAAAAGCTGGCGGTGCTGCGCGTAGAACACAACCAACTCGCGGACACGATGAAGTCGGCACTCAACCGCATACTCGAAACCGGCTGCGTAATCAAGGATTTAGACGTCGGCTTGCTCGATTTTCCGTCACGCATCAACAATGAAGAGGTATATCTTTGCTGGCGCGTAGGTGAAGATCGCATTCGCTTCTATCACCGCCAGGACGAAGGTTTCGCCAGCCGCAAGCCGCTAGAACCACGTGATCTAGGTTCCGGCGACACCGTTCAGTAGCACCGGCACTCCTGCCAGTGCCGGCGTAAACTGAGAGCGCGATGGAGCCGGTGGGCAAAGCTCCAGTCCGAGTTCTTGCCGCCCCGCATGGGTTAGCCCGCCCGCTTGCTTTACGAAAGGATCCCATCTTGTCCACTCATCCCGAAAATCGCCTGAAAGATTCCGCCAGCCCATATCTGCGCTCGGCCGCCCACCAGCCCATCGACTGGCACGAGTGGAACGATGCCGTCTTCGCCCGCGCTAAATCCGAAGACAAACCGATCCTGCTCGACATCGGCGCAGTCTGGTGCCACTGGTGCCACGTAATCGACCGCGAAAGCTATGAAAATGTCGAGATCGCCAAAATCATCAACGAGCACTTTGTCCCGGTAAAAGTAGACCGTGACGAGCGCCCCGACGTTGATTCTCGCTACCAATCGGCAATCAGCGCGCTCTCCGGCCAAGGCGGCTGGCCGCTCACAGGTTTCCTCCTGCCCAATGGAAAACCCTTTTTTGGCGGCACCTATTTTCCGCCCGACGACCAAATGGGCAGACCCGGTTTTCGCCGTGTCTTGCTCTCGGTCGCCGATGCCTACAAGAACAAGCGCCCCGACCTCGAACGCGCCGCCAACTCGCTAGCCGATGCCGTGGCGCAAGCCGAAATCTTCACCGGAGCCCGCGCCGAGTTCGATCCCGGAGTCATCGACGCGCAAATCCGCTCGATCAGGCAGCAGTTCGACATCAAGAATGGCGGCTTCGGAACCTCGCCGAAGTTTCCTCACGCCTCGGCTATCGACCTGGTCCTGGAGCGCTACCAGCAGACCGCCGGCCGTTCGGGAACCGGCCCCAGAGCAAACGAGCACCTGCTGGCCATCGCTGAAACGACCCTGGAAAAAATGGCCCGCGGCGGCGTCTACGACCAACTCGCCGGCGGCTTCCACCGCTACTCGGTAGACGAACGCTGGCTCGTCCCACACTTCGAAAAAATGAGTTACGACAATTCCGAACTGCTGCGGAACTATCTTCACGGCTGGCAGGTTACCCTCAATCCGCTGTTGCGCGAAACGGCCGAAGGCATCATCGGCTGGGTCAATGAAGTGCTTTCCGATCAGGCCAACGGCGGGTTTTACGCCAGCCAGGACGCTGACTATTCTCTCGACGATGATGGGGATTACTTCACCTGGACTTTGGATGAACTGCGCGCAGCGCTGCCGCCGGAGGAAGCTCGCGTGATGGAGTTGTACTACGACGTCGAAGCCCACGGCGAAATGCATCACAACCCCGCGAAAAATGTTTTGTGGATCGCGCGAAATCCCGGGGATATCGCGAAAACGCTGGGCCTCGATGAAACGGCCGTCCGTCTGACGATTGCCGATGCGAAAAGGAAAATGCTGACGGCACGCATCCCGAGGCAGACTCCTTACGTCGATACCACCATGTACGTGAGCTGGAACGCGATGTTCGTCTCCGCCTATCTCGACGCCACGCGTGTTTTGGATGGTTCGCTAGGAAGCAATTGCCGCACGTTCGCGCTGAAAACGCTGGATCGGATGTTGCGTGAAGTCTGGAGTGATTTGCGCGGATTCGGGCACCGGGTCGGAGGTCCCGCGCTCGAAGGCTCACTCGACGATCAGGTGTTCGGCGTAATAGCGCTGCTGGACGCTTACGAAGCCACGCTGGAGCCGCACTACTTCGACACCGCGAAGCGAACCATGGATCTCGCAATCAAACGTTACGGCGACGCCGAAGGAGGCGGCTTTTTTGATCGGCCGTCTGACGCCGCCCCGATGGGCGGCTTGGAAGTACGCCGCAAGCCCTTTCAGGATTCACCCACTCCTGGCGCAAATTCAGCCGCAGCGATGGCCTTAATTCGCATGCACGCCTTTACCAGCAACGACGGCTACCTCGCCTTCGCCCAAAAAACGCTGGAAGCTTTCGCCGGGATCGCCCCACAATACGGGCTGTTCGCCGCCACCTACGGTTTGGCAGCCACGCTTTTCGCGCATCGTCCGATGCAAATCGTCATTACCGGCCGCGCCGACGATCCTGCCGCGCAAGCTCTCGAAGACGCCGCGCACCGCGTGTATCGTCTCGGCAAATCCGTCCTGAGACTGACGCCCGGCGTGTCGCTGGCCAATTTCGCCGGCGCCCTGAAAGAAACTCTCCCACACCTTCCGGCGGACAGAGCCATGGCTCTAGTCTGCGCGGGGCAAACCTGCCTCCCGCCCACCAGCGAACCAGCCCATCTTTCCGCGCAACTAGAAAACGGCGCGACCGCCGTCGCAAGCATGTGAGTTGCAGCCGCCCTGTTCAAGAGGGCGGCTACCCTACTTCTTCGGCCGCGATTCCGGAGGCACCAATCCGGCCGCGCGGTAGTACACCACCAACTGCCCGTAGTGTTCGCCGGAATGCTCGACCAAGCCGTACGCCAGGTCGGCCACCGATGTCTGCTGCTTGCTCTCCGGGTCGGTAACCAGATCCGTCATACCCTTGTCGCCCTTCGCTTTGATTTCCGCCGATCCCTCGGCCACGCACTTTTTCACGAAGGCCACCACCTGTGCTTTCGTCTTCAAATCATCGCGCTTCGGATCATCCGGATAATGGGGTTTTTTTCCCTCAGCCACATCCGTAAAGTAGTACATCGATCCCGCCGCATGGATAAGCTGTGCCGCGAAGGTACGCTCTTCCGGGACCGGCTTGAATTCGTATTTATCTTCGGGGAAATCTTCCGCCATCGCGATCAACTTTCGGCCGATCTCGTTCCACTGCGCCAGCACCGCCTCGGACGCGCTAGGCGCAGCCTTAGGCACATCATTGAGAACCGCCGCGCCCCGAGCGGACAGGGTGGAAACTACCAGGCCCGCGGCAAGCGCTAGCGCCGCTACCATCACTACTCTTCGCATATTCTCTCCTTGAAAGACTCGCTCTGTTTTTGGATCCGAAGGATCGACCCCAGGTAAACATCTCTTCTGACGCGTCAACGATCGAAAAAGCTTTCCAAAACCTATAACCGTGACTACGTGACGCCCTGTAACCGGGTGGCATCATACTGATGAAACGGGCCTTCGTCATTCCCATTTATGCGACCACCCCACCGATTACCGATGCACGACTGGCAAGTGAGCGCATCCGGCGTCCGACCGTCCGGCATGGTAAACTTAGAACTGATTAGAACAGCGAGCATCCTGTGAACTGGGGCTGGTTTTTGCTGCGGATCGTCCTCGGTCTGACGATCCTCACTACAGTTTTTCTCTCTCAGCGATTCTGGTATCGTGCGATCTGGCGAACCACCGCGCGGTGGCGCTCGGGTTGGCTCCGGATTGCTGCGCGGCTTCTCTACTGCGTTGCGATCGTCCTTATCCTTCTTGCCGTCGCCGGCGGCTTTCGCATGGGGCGACACGGCCACCTGAAGCAGCGCGATGCCATGCTCACCATATTTTCGGGACTGTGGTTTTCCAGCGCCTTTTTCGCCTTCTTGTTTGTGGAGGTCGTTCACGGAGTGGAACGCGTCTGGAACTGGTCGCGTAAGGACCGTCCCGCCAAGGTGGAGACGACCGCACCGCTGGTTTCTACGCCGTCGTCGGTCGAACAGGTTCCCGATCCTTCCCGCCGCTACTTTTTCCGAACCGCCAGTGTTCTCGCTGGCGCAACTCCGTTTTTCACCTGCATGTATGGATTCGCAGCCGAGCGCCTCCACTACCAGGTTCGCCGCATTGAAATTCCCATAGCCAACTTGCCGTCCGCGCTGGACGGCATGCAGATCGCCCAGATCAGCGACATCCACCTCAGTGGCTACATGAGTCGCTCCGACGTTCGCCGCGCCGTGGACATGACCAACGACCTGGGCGCCGATCTCTCCGTCGTCACCGGCGACTTCATCACCGGCTCCGCTGACCCGATCGCGGATTGCATCGAAGAAGTCAGCCGCCTGCACGCCCCGCTGGGTGTTTGGGGCTGCAACGGCAACCACGAAATTTACGCCAAAGTCGAAGACTTGGCGCAGCAACTCTTTGCGCAGGCTGGGATGAAGCTGCTTCGCCAGGAAAATGCGCAGCTCACGTTCCGCGGCGCGCGATTCAATTTGATTGGCGTGGATTATCAGCGCGAACGCGACCTTGAAGGCCATCGAGCTCAAGTGCTCGCCAATGTGGACCAGCTGATCCGCCGCGACATGCCCAATATTCTGCTGTCCCACAATCCCAACACATTCAACCGAGCCGCGGAGCTCGGCGTTGAACTATCACTGGCAGGGCATACGCACGGCGGCCAAATCCAGGTGGAAATTCTGGACCACCGTCTCACTCCCGCACGGTTTATCTCCGACTACATTGCGGGGTTATTCGAGCGGCCGATGTTCAAGCCGTCCGGCGAAGTTCTGGTGAACCGCGAGCCGGATATGCCGACCTCGCATCCGCAGGTCAACGCCGCGCGCCTCTACGTCAATCGCGGTCTGGGCACTGTTGGAGCACCCGTGCGACTCGGAGTCCCCCCAGAAATTTCGCTAATGGTGCTGCGCCGCGCCTGACCCCAGGCCGATGTAGGGGCGGGCTTTACCGCGGACTCGGTATTCTTGCCCTTGGCCTCACAAATTCGACTCGCGTTGACTTGCCCGAACCCGCGACTTAAGATTCCTGAACGCCCCATAGCTGCGGCCCTCCTATCGATGATTGGTCAAACGGTTTCTCACTATCGCGTGGTTGAAAGCCTTGGTGGCGGAGGCATGGGCATCGTTTATTCCGCCCGCGACACCATTCTGGATCGTAACGTCGCGCTCAAATTCCTGCCGCCAGACTCCACCAAAGATCAGCAAACGCTCGATCGCTTCTTGCGCGAAGCTCGTGCCGCGGCCGCTCTAAATCATCCGAACATTTGCACCGTCCATGAAATTGCGGATTACGATGGCCAGCCCTTTATCGTCATGGAATTGATGGAGGGCAAGACCCTGAAGCACCTCATCGACGGAAAACCCCTCCTGGTCGATCGCATCCTGGAACTGAGCATCCAAATTGCCGACGCGCTGGATGCCGCCCATATGCGAGGCATTACCCATCGGGACATCAAGCCGGCGAATATTTTCGTCACCAAATCCGGTCAAGCGAAAGTGCTCGATTTTGGTCTCGCCAAGCTGACCGCTGCGGCTGCCGGAGTCGATACCGTCGGTGCGAGTGGCCGGGGCACGACCGTCTTGAACATGAATCTGACCAGCCCGGGCACCGCGATGGGCACCATTGCGTACATGTCGCCTGAACAAGCGCGTGGAGAAGAGTTGGACGCCCGCGCCGATCTTTTCTCTTTCGGCGTGGTGCTTTACGAAATGGCCACCGGAAAGCACGCCTTTGAGGGCAACACCTCCGCAGTCATCTTCGATGGAATCTTACACGGCACGCCGGAGCCGCCCGCGAGGATCAATTCCGATATTCCCGTGGCGCTCGAAAATATCATCAGCAAAGCGCTCGAAAAGGATCGCGATTTCCGCTACCAATCCGCGGTCGAGATGCGCTCCGACCTCAAACGTGTCAAGCGCGACCGGGAATCCAGCGGCCGCGCCACGCCGGCGAAGGGAACGCCCATCGCCTCGAAAGTGGACGCAGTCCGCGAAGTAAAATCCGTCGCGGTGTTGTACTTTGAAAATTTGAGCAGCGCCAAAGAAGACGAGTATTTTCGCGACGGCATGACTGAAGACATCATCACCGAGCTTGCGAACATTCGCGACCTCAAGGTTTTTCCCCGCCCCGCGATGCTGCCGTATCGCGACAAATCCGTAACCGCTCCGCAAGTCGGCCAAGAGCTGAAGGCTTCCTACGTTCTCGGCGGCAGCTTGCGTCGCGCCGGCAATCGCTTGCGCATCACCGCGCAGTTAGTCGAGACTCACAGCGGTCACACCCTCTGGGCCCAGCGTTACGACCGCGAAATGGCCGATGTCTTTGAAGTTCAGGACGAAATTGCCCGCAGCATCGCCCAAGCCTTCCGCATCAATCTTTCTCCCCAGGAAGAAAAAAAGATCGCCAGCAAGCCCACCGAAAATTCCCTTGCCTACGATTATTTTCTGCGTGGCCGCAGCTATACGCGCCGCGAGAGTCTTGAATTCGCGCTGCAGATGTTCGAGCAAGCCGTCAAGCTCGACCCAGCTTTCGCGTTGGCCCATGCGGGCATCGCGAATGTATGCGGCGTCTATTTTGAAACGCATGGCGCCGACCCTAAATGGATCGAGCGAGGCCAAGCCGCTTACCGGCGCGCACTCGAGATCAACCCGCAACTCGCCGAGGGCTTAGTCGGCCAGGCACGCATCTATTACGCGCTTCAGAAACACGAAGAAGCCATCAAGTACGCTCTTCAAGCCATCGAACGCAAGCCCGACTGCGAAGGTGTCTACAACGTGCTGGGTCGCGCCTATTTCGCTTCGGGCCGTTTCCAAGAAGCCGCCGACCTGGTCGAACGCGCCATTGAAGCCAACGGCGACGATTACAACACCTACATTCCCTATACCAACGCTCTGGACCGCCTGGGCAAAAATGACAAAGCCCGCCGCTTTCGCGAGATGGAAGTCCTGATCCTGGAGCGGCAACTCGAGACCGTTCCTGAAGATGTGCGCGCGCGCGTTCTGCTTGCCGCCGACTATGCCAATCTAGGCAGAAAAGAGGACGCCGTCCGCCACGCGGAAATGGCGGTGGCCCTACGCCCGAGTGACGGCAACGTTCTCTATAACGCGGCTTGCACCTACGGCGTGCTCGGCAGGAAATCCGATGCGCTAGCGATGATTCGCCGCGCCAAAGAAGCTGGATATGCCAATACAGACTGGCCTCACATCGACCCAGACTTGGCTTGCATCCACGACGACCCGGAATTCAAGTCGCTCTTTCCCGCTCCGAACGCCACACCGTAATAATCCGGTTTTCCCCTCACGAGTTTCGCGGCTGCTCCCCTTCTGGACTAATTTGCTCCGCTGCGTCACTATCAGGTTTCCTCAAATTGACCTCTACAGGTGCGCCCATGGATGACGCCGCCCGGCTGAACCAGATCGATCGCGAGCAGGAAGCGCAGGAATTCGATTTCGGCGTCACCGAACGCCTGAATCGCTGGCTAGCCATGCTCATTGGCCGGGGTGCCAGCGACTTGCTTCTCGTTGCCGGCGCCCCGCCATGCATGCGTGTGAATGGCGAAGTCCGCAAGATCGAGCCAGGCATCCTGGATGGCCCGGAAATCGAAGCCGCGGTGCTGCCAGCGCTCCCCCGCCACGCCCTCAACCTTTATCGCGAAACCTACATTTCCGATGCTTCTTACCGCATCGAGGGGCTCGGCCGCTTTCGCATCAATCTGCACCGCGAACAGGGTCGCGCTGCTGCCACGATCCGCGTCCTGCCCGCCCGCGTTCCGCCTCTGAAGGATCTAAGTCTTCCTCCGTCCGTCGAATCGTTGGCGCACTTGCAGCGCGGCTTGGTGCTCATTGGCGGACCCGCAGGCTCGGGCAAGTCCACCACCTTGGCCGCGCTCATCGACGACATCAACCACCGCGAAGCCCGTCATATCGTCATCATCGAAGATCCCATTGAGTACGAGCACCACCATGTGCGCAGCATCGTCGAACAAGTGGAAATCGGCATCGACGCTCCTGATTTTCCCACCGCGCTTCGTGCCGCGTTGCGTCAGGCGCCGGACATCATCGTGGTCGGGGAAATGCGCGACACCGAAACCATGCGCATCGCCGTAGCCGCCGCCGAAACCGGCCATTTAGTTTTCAGCACGCTGCACACCACCGATGTCGCTTCCACCGTAGCCCGCATCGCCGATTCGTTTCCCCTCGAACGCCAGAATTCCATCCGCCAGGAACTAGCCATGGCCCTGGCCGCGGTCCACACGCAACTCCTGCTGCCCAAAAAGGGAGGCGGCCGCGTTCCCGCCGCCGAACTCCTGATCATAGGGTACGGCGCCCGCCATCACATCCGCCGCAACGCTCTCCAGCACCTGCATCAGGAAATCACCATCACCAAAAAGAAAGGCTCGTTCAGCCTGGAGGAATCGCTGGTCACGCTGGTCCGCACTGGCCAAATCGACCGTGAAGACGCCCTGCTCTGCGCCATCCACCCGGACGATTTCGACATCCTGCTGAAACCATCGTCCACCGCTGCCAACGGCTGACTCGCTCCGCTGGACCGCTTCTCACGCTACTGCTTATTTACACCAACTGGCCGGAATACCTCCAATCCCGGGCGGATTTCGGTGGTGCGTTTTGGGTGCGGCACGAGTTTTCTCTCACCTCCATTACTGCCTAAAACAGTTGAGAATTTTTCGATTGTTCAACAATCGAGAAGGAAGCCTATGTCGACAACGGATAAACCAATAGCGGCAGGTAAACCACAAGCGGCATTGGGAATGCATCGACCCCGGAGACTACCGACAGGCAGCGCAGCTCTTCGGCCAGGCCGTGGTGGAATCGAGCGCGTCGAACCTGCACAGTGATCTGGATTTCGCCCGGCTGGCGTGCGGACCCTTCAGGCTGAACGCAACTTTCGCCAGGCTCAAGATCGGGCCCGACAACACCCAAGCCGCAATCAACCTTGGCGCAAGGTGTATCTACGTCCGACCAAACGAATCGTGGCGCGATACGAGACATGCTCACGATTTGCAGCAAGGAAACCACGGTAGCGCCGCCAGCCACGAAGCGCCGCGCGGTGGCAGCCTCGAAACGAAAATAAAGTCCGCCCGCTCCCGCGGCATCATCACTTCCGCGCCACCCCCATCCTTACTGTCGGTTTCTTGGATCGTGGACGAAATGCTGCGGTCCATACGAATCCCGGCTGAAGGTAAGTGCCTCGCTGCCCAGCGGCGACTTCGCCACGTCGGCGCGCGATCGGACCGTCCGGCGCTTCCGTGGACCAAGGCTCTCATTCCGTGAAGCCCCAGGGGTCGCACACTTCGAGAAGTCCACCGAAATGGGGTTTTCCATCAGCAATCGAATGAACTCCTGCAAATAAGCTGGCGCCTGCCGATCTCGCAACTGTGCTGCGGACCATTTTCGATGGAAACCATGTTCGGTCAGCGGTATCCCCACCACGGCTCCCGAAGCGAGTTGCGGTCGGGCCGCCCACTGCGCCACCGCCGCTACTCCTAAACCGCCGCGCACCATCTCAATAATCGCTTCGGTCAGCATCACTTCCTGAATCCTTCGCGGCGCAACTCCCGCCGGCGTCAGGAAATCGTTCAGCAGCGTGCTTTCGCTCTTCGGCGGGTAAAGAAAAAGTGTTTCCTCGGCAAAGTCCTGGGGTTCGGCGTAAATCTTGCCAGCCATGCGGTGTTCCGGTGAAGCGATGATTACAATTTGATCCTCGAACAGCGGCGTGTACCGGATCTTGCGGTTGCGAATCGGATCGCACACGATCGCCAAATCAAGTTTCCCCTCCAGCAGCGCCTGAAACGGATTGTCGGTAGCCTCGACCACTAGCTCGAACTCCACCGCCGGAAATGTCTGCTGAAACATTTTCAGCCTCGGCGGCAACCAGTGATACACCGTGTAGCATTCCGTCGAAAGACGGATCAACCCGCGGCCCGCGCCGTCGCGGCAATCGTTCCCGTCGCGAATCTCTTTCTCGGCCCGCTCCAATTCTTCCAGCACCGTCCGCGCCGACAGCAGCAGCCGCTCACCCGCCGCCGTCAGCGTCATCGTGCCCTTCTGCCGCTCGAACAATCGCGTCCCCAGCTGCTCTTCCGCATCGCGCAATTGATGGCTCAACGCCGATTGCGTCAAGTGCAGCCGGTTACCTGCGCGGGTAACACTGCGGGTTTCCGCAATCGCCGCCACCAATTTTAAGTGCCGTATTTCAAGATGCATATGGGCCTCCCCTGGCATGAATCCGCATGAACGCAGCTCATCTCCACCATGAAATCAATCCATTTGCGTCTGTTGTGTGCGGACCATACGCTGAACTCGCAGTAGAGGACTACCGGCTCCGGTCGCTGCTTGCTCCAGGAAGAGAGGGTAGCGGCCGGGGTCGCCCGAAACTCGGGCTAGCCTGACGGAGTCAAGATCGCTCCGTGGCCAACGGATGATTCATTTGAGCATACTTCGCCCAGGTACGGACAGCGTCAAGGCCCCGCAACGGCGCGCCATTTTGGACGCTAGCGGCGTGCCTTCCGGCGAAAGGTTGCTCCGCCGCCCTCTTCGACAAACTTCGCGGTCACTGTTGCGCGGTCTTCGCTACCTGCTCTTAGCGATTTTCCTATTCACGCCGCTGCCCAACCGCGCCCGCTCCGCGGCTCTCTGCCTTCCGTTCCGTACGGTGCGCTCCATGATTCTCGTCGAAGGCGAGATTAACGGCGACCCAGTAACGCTGCTAATGGACACAGGCTCCACGAAAACGATCATCAGCGCCAAATCTTACCGTGGGACATATTTTCCGCTGCACACTGCGCAGCGCACCAATAAGACCGCCGGAATCGTCGGAGAATCCGTTTCCGTGCGCCTGGACTTGAAGTTAGCCAACCACCGATGGGTAGGACAGACTGTCTCGATCATGAACCTGGGCGATCTGAACCGACTCCTAGGCGCCCAATTCGACGGTCTGCTCGGCGAAGACATCCTCCGCGAATTCCACTCCGTTCGCATCGACTACCGCAACCACATCATAGAGTTCGAAAACTGACAGCGCTTGTAAGCGCGGGGCTCGCGCTGCTCCATTCCCAAAGGTCACTCTTTTATAAACTTAATGACTTTGTACATATTTAAAAGGTATCATAGATTTCCATTCGAAACGCCTTCCCGCACCCTTCCATCCGATTTGCCAGTCCCGCAATCCCCCAAGTCTCGCTGGCCTTCATTCCGCACCCTTCAGATCGGAAAGGGCCTGGCACTCACCGGTCGTCCGATCCTCCAGCTAACGTCTTTGAAATCCATACCTCCAAAAAAGTCGCCGGTAACTCCTTTAGAATTCGCAGGCCCGAGGAAGGAGGGGTTGGGGGTAAATTGTTAACTAGCTGAGACCTCGCCCACAACTCGCAGGCGACCCCGGTTCCTGCCTCGCTACAACCGCGTCCCCGGTTCTGCTAAGGTTGCCGCGCTCATGCTGCGATGCCATAATCCCAAATTGGAATGTATTCAAGGTTGGGGGCACTGGTCATCAGCGACCACTCACCGGTCATCGTTTTTTCTGGGGGCAACTCATGCCAATGCGCGATAGCTGGATTGAAAAGCGGGAGGCGGAGCAGGCTACCGCCAACGGAAATCGGAACATGTCGCAGATGCATCTGGCGCGGAACGGCGTCATCACCGAAGAAATGCAATATGTGGCCAAGCGCGAGAAGCTGGAGCCGGAGCTGATTCGCAGCGAGGTGGCGCGCGGGCGCTGCATCATCCCAGCCAATATCCATCATCGGAACCTCGAGCCCATGGCCATTGGCATCGCCACCGGTTGCAAGATCAACGCGAACATTGGCAACTCTTCAACCAGCTCTAACATTGACGAAGAGCTGAAGAAGCTGCATCACGCCGTGCATTACGGTGCGGACACGGTAATGGACCTGAGCACTGGTGGCGACATTCCAACCATCCGCAAAGCCATCATTGGGGCTTCACCGGTGCCAGTCGGCACTGTACCCGTGTATGAAGCGATATCGCGCGTGCGGCGACCGGAAGACCTGACCTTCGACCTGATGCTGGAAGTGATCGAAGAGCAGGCCGAGCAGGGGGTGGACTACATGACCATCCATGCCGGTGTGCTGCGTGAACATGTGCCGCTAGTGCGCAAACGCATCACCGGTATCGTCAGCCGCGGCGGTTCGCTCATGGCCCATTGGATGGAGCACCACAAAAAGCAGAACTTCCTGTACGAAAATATTGAGAAAATTTGCAAGGTTTTCCAAAAGCATGATGTCAGTTTTTCGTTCGGCGACGGATTGCGTCCTGGCTGCATCGCCGACGCGAGCGACGAAGCGCAATTCGCGGAGCTGAAAGTCCTCGGTGAACTCACCAAGAAGGCCTGGGAGCACGACGTTCAGGTGATGATCGAAGGTCCCGGTCACGTCCCGCTTGATAAAATCAAAGAGCAGGTCGACAAGGAAATGGAATGGTGCCACGAGGCGCCGTTCTACACCCTTGGGCCGCTAGTGATTGACATCGCGCCCGGTTATGACCACATCACTAGCGCCATCGGCGCGGCCATGATCGGCTGGCACGGCGCATCGATGCTTTGTTACGTCACGCCTAAGGAACACTTGGGCCTGCCGAATCCCGAGGATGTGAAGCAAGGCGTTATCGCCTACAAAATTGCCGCTCACGCCGCAGACGTGGCCCGTCATCGGCCCGGCGCCCGCGATCGCGACGATGCCCTCAGCTACGCCCGCTTTCTGTTCGACTGGAACAAACAGTTCGAGCTCTCGCTCGATCCGGCCACCGCCAAGGCCATGCACGACGAAACCTGCCCGACGACTTCTACAAGGAAGCCAAGTTCTGCTCCATGTGCGGCCCCAAGTTTTGCTCCATGAACATCACCCAGCTGGCCGACGCCGAAGGCGGCCACGACCAGTCCGAGCGCCAGCAGAAGTTCGTCGAACTGCTGGCAAAAGTGCAAGGCGCCTGAAGCTTGCCCGCATCGGTACGGCTAACACCCACGGTTACTTTTTAGGAATGTCAGGCGGTCCGTCAGCGTACTTTTCTTCCCGGGCCCTGCTAGGATAAACGCACTCCCTTCCTGAGTTTGATTCAGGCTGTGCGGGAACCCATGGATAAATTTGCGGCAAACTACCAGATTCTGGTAGTGGATGATTCGGCGATCTCTCGCAAACTCGTCGAGCACGCGCTCGAGCCGAGCGGGTATGCCCTGCGATTCGCCAAGAGCGGGCAGGAAGCCCTGGACCTGTTCCGGAAGCACTCGCCTTCGATCGTGCTGACCGATTGGATGATGCCGGATCTCTCCGGTCTGGAGGTTTGTCAGCAGATTCGCGCCGACGGCCAGCGCGAGTACACCTACATCATCGTGCTCAGCGCCAAAGCGGAAAAGGACCATGTGGTTAAGGGGCTGGCCGCGGGCGCCGACGATTATTTGACCAAGCCATTCGATCCCAGCGAATTACTGGCACGCATCGGCGTAGGCTGCCGCACCGTAGAACTCCACCGGGAAATTGATGCCAAGAACCGCTTGCTGGAGGAGATGGCGCACACCGATTCGCTGACGGGCCTGCCGAACCGGCGCGCCATTGAGGATTGGGCGGCGCGGCAGTTGCGCGGCGCGGCGCGGCATGGGTTTCCGATGTGGGTGGTGCAGAGCGATCTCGATTCGTTTAAAAGCATCAATGATAGTTACGGTCACGATGCAGGGGACGCGGTGTTGCGGCGATTTTCAGAAGTGTTGAAAGGGAACACCAGGGCCTCGGATATTTGCGGACGAATGGGGGGCGACGAATTTCTGCTGGTGATCACGCACGTCGCCGGCGAGTACATTCTGTCGACCATCAACCGCATGCGCGAAGAGTGGGCCGGCTGTGAGTTTGAATTTGGCGGTACAGGAACGTCGATCACAGCAAGTTTTGGGATCGCGGGATTTTGCGGCACGATTGCGCCAACGTTTCAAGCGCTGGCGCAGCAAGCGGACAAAGCGCTATATGCGGCCAAGCGCGCCGGTGGAAACCGAGTGCAAATGGCGGAGACCGAAAACGTCGAGGCCTGAAAGTCTAGCTAGAGGGACACTCATCGGGACTTGAAACGGATTCGAGTGCAGAGCGGAATCGCAATTGCAATTGCTCCGTGCTAGTTAATTCTTCTCTGGCCCAACATCTGCAACGATCACTTCAGATGCGAGAATTCCCGAATTCAGTTCCGCGAGGGCCTGGAGCGATCACACCAGTGGCCATGGCGAGGCCCCGAAGTGGCTCGCCGGGTTCGGAGACTACCACCGCTTTGTATGTGCTTCTCATTTATTGGTCCTCGCATTTGACTTCCACTCGATGCCGCTTTCAATTTTCTTCGCTTTCGATCCATTCGCGAATATATGGAGCGCAGTTCTCAAGCTGGTCTGAACGAGCGGACCAAGCGACCGTGTCGTTCGTGTCAACCACCAGGCTAACGTCCAGTGCCTGCCGAGCCCGTTCGGAGTCGCGCCCTGCGGATGCCGTGGCTTAACGATAGCCCGCGTGTGTACTCGAGCGCCGTTGAAGACCTTTTCTCCACACGCGAAGAATGAGGGTCGGATCGACCCTGTGCGCCTATCGAGCAGACAACCGCACGCTCCCCACGTCAACGGAGTCACCGGACGCGACTAGGGCGTCGACGCGTTGCTGGAAAATCGGGGAGAAGGCCGATCGCGTTCTATACGCCACTAGGAACCAAAGGGCGGAAACAAGGATAGCCGTCGGGATTCCGCCGGGGTCCATCAATACATGGAAGAGAAAAATATTCACGATCACCGGGCCAAGCAGCGTAAGCGCAACAGGAACAAATCGGTTGATTAGAAGCAATGTCCCCGCGACGACTTGAATGAGCATTACTACGGACAAGTAGTGAGAGACGAAAAGCGCCCCTATAAACTGGGCGGCCATCCCAGTGGGTGGTGGCATAGGAATGAAATGCAGAAACCCGTTGAGGCCGAAAACCAGAAATATCAATCCCAAAAGATAACGCGAAATGGTCGTGAAGGCTTTCATCTTTCTAATCCTTTCTATGCGTGTTGCATGTGAATCCCATCCGAAGACCCACTTGCCTCATTCCTTGGCCGCCCGCTAGCCCTCGAGCGGTGGGAGTGGCGGAGACGCGCGTTGCGGGAACGATACGGAAGACCGAAGCGGCGTACGGCTCATGAGAGACCCCGCGGGGCACTTTGGCGGGTCTGCTGAGCAGCGACCCGCAGTTGTTCTGTCGCTGTCGCTAGCGAGGTACCGGCCGCGTCACGAAGCTGGTTTTCCGCGTGGATGAACGTAACGTCGGTAAGACCGATAAATCGGAAGACATGACGTAGATAGGGTTCCTGAAAATCGAAATTCTCTGCGGGACTACCCTTTTCATAGGAGCCCCCACGCGCGGTGATGACGATAACGCCTTTGCCGCGAAGCAGTCCCTGTGGGCCGTTTGCCCCATAGGTGACCGTCTTCCCGAGTCGGACGATCTGGTCGATCCACGCCTTGAGCAGAGAGGAGACTGCGAAGTTATACATCGGCGCTCCGATGACTAGGGTGTCAGCCGCTTGTATCTCTTCGATTAAGGTGTCCGACGTTGCGAGGTAATCGCGATGCGCCGGGCTCAGCTTGGAGGACTCGAGGTAGGTCGCATTCCAATCGTCGGTTATTAGCGGGAGCATGGTTGCGGCGAGGTCGCGTTGGATGACTTCCCCACCGGTGCTCTGTCTCCATTCGTCAGCGAACTTTGCCGTCAATTGCCGCGTGACCGAGCCAGCGCGGGCACTGGAATCAAGCTGAAGCAGTTTCATGTGAACCTCCTGGGCCGCATCCGGCAAGTGCGGTGTTAGAATAGATGTCCACGATTCTGGACGGTCACTGTCTGGCAGTCCGATAAATATGTCTAAGAGTCCTAGCTAGGAGGACAAATATGGACCCGATCACAGACATTTTCATGACCATGCGGGTAGTCAGCGTGGTCCACGCCCGGCTGGAAGTTACGGCCCCGTGGGGTCTTAGGCGCGAAGCGGAGGGTCTCGAACAAACAGCCTTTGGTTCGGATGGGTCTGAGAATTCACCATCCCAGCTAGCGCACTTTGGAATGGTTTCGCGCGGGAATTGTTGGTTGAGTGTGAAGGGGATGCCGAGTCCTGTTCCACTCACTGGGGGCGATTGTTTCCTGCTAGCGCCGGGGAGCGCCTATACCCTAAGGGATAGCCCCGGCACGCCCACACGAAGCTTTTGCGAGATGGCACCGAAGAATGCCACCAACGTGATCGACTATGGTGGGGGTGGTGTGCCGACCACCATCATTTGCGGTTGGTTCCGATTTGGCCGGATGAGCGTCAGGCCATTACAACGCCTGCTGCCAGAATTGATCCTGGTGAGGGCGGAGCAGGCGCAGGCCCTGGCGCTCCATGGGACCTTGCAGTTGCTGGCATCGGAGATGTCCGATCGAGCGCCCGGCGTGGAGGTCATGGTCAACCGGCTCGCCGATATCCTATTTATTCAATGTATCCGATCGCACATCGCATCCAATTCCGAAAGCTGCAAGGGCGGATTGTTGCGCGCTATTTTCGATCCGCACATAGGAGCGGCGCTGAACGCCATGCACGCGAAGGTAGAGAATGCCTGGACGGTCAAGGCCCTGGCCGAAGAGGCGGGGATGTCTCGTTCCAGCTTTGCATTGAGGTTTAAGGAATTGCTTCGCGAAGCCCCGTTTGAGTATTTGACAAACTGGCGAATGTTCAAGGCCAGCGCAATGTTGCAGGAAGGCGACAAGAAACTACTCGAGGTAGCTAAGAATGTCGGCTACGATTCGGACGCTGCATTTAGCAAGGCCTTCAAACGCATTGTAGGGGTTACACCCAAGGAATATCGACGAACTTCAGGGGCCTGAGTTGAAAATGAAAAGGTCGTTCGGCAGAGGGCGCTTTTCAACCGCTGTATTCGTCCGAGCCCGTCACCACAGAAATGACTGGATGTCGATCAATCGCTGCTCTGTCGGCAGCCGACAAAACGCGATTCACGCCGAGCACTTCGCGCTCGGCGGCGTGCCCCAGGGCTTTTGCCGCAGCTCGCATTCCACTCTACTGATGCCCAAGCTTGCCTAACTGCTTTTCGAGCTTTCGTTCTTCGCGATGGACTGCTGCAAGAATGTGCATAAATCCTCCCAATGAAATCTGACTCAATGGGGCCTACTACAGCAGGCGCGCGGCTCAAGACAAGTAACTACCAATCGTTCGCCGACTTGGCATTCGGATATTCACGAAGTGTCCGTTATCGGTTGTAATTCGGACTCAAATGAAAAACAAATAAGAAACATATTGTTTACGCTCGAATCCGTTACTTCGCAGCTTAAATCGCGTCTCATCATCTGTACACGTTTTTTGAGGATGATTCTGCTAATTGCCGCTCTCGCGGAATGAAAGCTTCAAAGCGGTACTTAATTACAATGACGCGCTACGCGTCCAAAGGATAAGTGATGAGAAATCAATGCTTGCGTATTTTCATTGCCCTAATCGGCGTCGCCGGATTGGGCATGGCCGTCAAGGGCCAAACGGTCGATCAAATCGTGCTTAAGGTGCCCTACGATTTTGTGGTCGCGGGCAAAACACTTCCGGCAGGCACCTATAGAGTGAATCGTCTGCGCGATGCCGACCCGGACGTCCTAATCCTCAGCAGTTTCGAGAACCGTGCCAGCGCGATTGTCCTTCCGACTACCCATGTCGACAGTTCTGGCGACAAAGTCCAAGTCAGTTTCGAACAAGTTGGGGGCGACCACTTCCTTAGCAAGATCGAAACAGCTGACCATGTGTTTACCATTCCAGTCTCCCATTCGGAAATCCTGGAAGCTGCAGCGAGATCACACGGCGGCACGTCCCCTTCGGGAGCTTCAGCTGGAAACTAGTTCAATAAATGCATGGAGGCGGCCTGCGGGTCGCCTCTTTGCATTTGGGCTGCTGCTCTGAATCGGTGGAAAGAAAGTAGGACCCCTAGGTAACGGCCAACTTCGTTAGCCATTCACCCGGCGCATCAGTTGTTGTGCTTTTTCAGTGGCGCTTTCAAAATCGTGTGTTACCCCAGCCCAAGACTTGCTTCGGGCGATGATTTTGCACCACTTAGAATAGCTGGGATTTCTCGCCAGTTTCTCAGCGACAATCTCCGTCGCGTAAAGTCCGGACCAATCTGGACGCTGGCGAATTGCGACACCTGATCCGGCTCGATCAGGTGCAGCTTATGCATCTCCAGCAATGTGTTCAGCATATCCGGAGCAAACACATTCATTCGATAGTGGCAAATGCCAATCGCGGGTTTCCCTCGGCGAGGATGATTGAGAAATTCTGGCGGCGTTTCAGCTAAGCTGGCAGTGCTGCTACAAGAAATTCAACAAACTCCAGGACGAGCACTTGGATGTCTCCAAACGCATGCATGAAGCTAAGACTGGTGCTCGGTTTCGGCGGGCCATTCCCATTAGACTCTCGCTAGCGTCGCCGTACAGAATTTACAGCGGCCGGCCTGCAAACGTACTTCACTCAAGCATTCCGAGCATTTGCGAGTTGTTGGGTCAGGTGCTCGCTAAACGGAGGCCATCACTTTGTTGATGGGGATAACGACCAGAAAATATACCGCTGCAGAAGCGATTATGAATGTCAGCAGGGCATTCAAATAAATCCCCGTACAAAACTTGCTGCCGTTGATCGTGAAGCTGAGGCCTGAGAAATCGGGATTGCCGAAATGTCATAGACTGCCGGGAATTGATTGAATAGGCGGGCTTGAGCAAGTTGCGAGAAGGCGAGAGCGCTTAGGGGGCGCCGGCATCGGCGAGCCACTTATCGAGAGTTTGAGCTTTAGCGGCTGCGACATCGTCGAACGCCACTCCCATTCCCATGTTTGGCTGTGAATGGATTACGCGCGCGGTCGTGTCGAAGCGCTGATCCTGGTGGGTCACCTGTATCTTTAATGAAGTTCCGTTCGGCAGGGGGTTCAGCATATCCAGATAACAACCTTCGCGGCTCAGATCACTCGTCCGCGCTCTCAAGCGGGCTTCGGATTGAAGTTCTGTGACCTCGGCCGAGGCGATGAATGGGAATCGAGGTGACCGCCGGAAGTTAGCGTACATGAAGAAGATTCCTCCACTTCTCTGAATGTTAGAGCGATCGAAGAAAGCGAACAATCCCGAAATACGAGCGGATTTCCAGTCTGACCGTAGTTCTATTTCCACTCGACGGTGGCGGTCCAGGTAGTGGAAGCAAATTTCTCAAAGTTTCTCGAGACAATGCTCATCGGTCCCCCTGAACCGCGCTATCATCTGCGGCCGATGTCTGTTGGGGGCATTCGATGACTCGACGTATTCTTGCAGCCGCAGCATTCGCATTTTCCGTTTGCGCTCGCCTCGTCTGTGCCCAAGCGGGGGCGCCGGCGGCCACGGTCCACGTAGACCTTACTCCGGGTCACGTCATCAACTCATTCGATCCCGACACGGCCCTAGGCAGCTCCATCGACGTCTTGTCGCACACTGGAATCGACCAGGTCTACACGCCGCACATCATCCAGGAATCCCTCTCAGCAGGATGGGGGCCGATTAGCTATCGAAATAACACGGAACTCCGCATGGCGGCTTGGCACTGGACCGAAAATGGGACTTGGAGCGATGAGCCTCACAAGAGCGGATACTTCACGGGCAGCCCAGAACAGAAGGAGCCGTTACGATACATTCTTCCTTACGCTCTCCCTCACCGTGGCTTTTCCACGAGCGGCGACCGTCCGATCGAAGGCCCGACACTCACGTACTGGAAAAGCAATCCGTACCTCACTTCGAAATTCACCCGTGAGAGCGACGCACTTCACCCGCAATGGGTCGTTGTGGATCTGAAGTCCGAGCAGTCCGTGAACGCAATCCGCATCGCCTGGGCGAGTCCGTATGCGGAAACTTACAGTGTTGAGTACTGGGTTGGGAGGGATGCCCTCGATTTCGACCGTGGCCCCCAGGGGGAATGGAGAACTTTTCCAGCCGGTGCGCTGCAGGACGGCTCGGGTGGCACGGTGACGTTCAAACTCGCTGATGCAGCTGTGTCGGCGCAATACTTCCGCATCTGGATGACGGAATCCTCGAACACTTGCGATGAGCACGGAGACGGCGATGTCCGGAATTGCGTCGGATATGCAATCAAAGCAATCGAGGTCGGCGACATGGACGAACACAACGAATTCACAGCCGTCCCGAAAGACTCCTCCGAGCGGCAAAGAATCTCATACTGCACCTCGTCAATCGACCCTTGGCACTCCGCAGATGATGTCAACGCCACTGGACCCTCTCAGCACAGCGGCTTCGACCTGTTCTTTACCAGCGGACTCACCAACAATCTCCCCGCGATGATTCCGGTCACCTTATTGTATGGAACCCCCGATGATGCTGCCGCCGAGATCGCCTATATCAAACGTCGTGGATACCCAATCGCTGGAATCGAGTTGGGTGAGGAACCTGATGGGAAGCATGCTCTGCCGGAGGACTACGGCGCACTCTACCTGCAATGGGCTGAGGTGATTCACAAAGTAGATCCGAAGCTCAAGCTGGGGGGGCCGGTTTTCGAAGGCGTGAATGAAGACATAACGGTGTGGCCCGACTCACAGGGTCGAAGGTCATGGATGGGACGTTTCGTAGCCTATCTGAAAGCGCACCGCCGCATCTCCGACCTGTCCTTCGTATCCTTCGAACACTATCCCTTCGAGCCTTGCACCATCACGTGGAAATCCCTGTACCAGGAGCCCCAGCTGATGAAGCACATTCTCCAGGTGTGGAGGGCCGATGGCGTGCCCAAAGAAGTCCCGTTGATGGTCACCGAAGACCATCTGGCTCCCGCTCTCACCGGTCCCATGAGCACGATCTTCGCGGCACTGTGGCTTGCGGACAACGTCGGATCCTTCTTCGAAGGCGGGGGAGCCGCTTTCTACCACTCGCCCATCCAGCCCGAGCCGCTGCGCGATACCTGCCTCGGTTGGGCTACCTGGTCAAATTTCGTCGCCGACAGCGAATACCACATCTCCGGGTACACATCCCTCTACTTCGCCGCTCACATGATCAATAACGAATGGGTCCAGCATCGAGCAGGAGTGCATCGCATGGTTCCTTCATCGATCGCTATCAATGATAGCAAGGGAAACCCGCTAGTCACGTCGTACGCGGTGCACCGTCCAGATGGACAATGGGCCGTGATGCTCGTGAACCGCGATGAAGACTCCCCCCACATCGTGCGCGTCGTTTTTGACGATTCGATGACCAGGCGGAAGGCATCCTTCTCCGGTCCCGTCACCGTAGGGACCTTCGGCAGCGAACAGTATGTCTGGAAGAACGATGGAGCGAACAGTCACGCAGATCCGGACGGGCCGCCTGTTTCCGAAATAGTGCCGGAAACGCAGGGACGCAGCTTCACTCTGCCGAAGGCATCCATCACGGTGCTCCGGGGCCATGTTGAGGGACTTTCACAGTAAACCATCCTCTACACACGGCCTCGGCAAAAAGTTGCATTGCGTCTTTCCTCTTGCCGTCAGAAGAGGCGGGGTTGGCGGCGGGGGGGTTCGCGGTTGAAGTATTGGTAGGCGCGGGGGGTGGCCATGCGGCCGCGGGGGGTGCGGTCGATCATGCCGATCTGCATCAGGTAGGGTTCGTACAATTCTTCGATGGCGTCTTCTTCCTCGCTTAGGGCTGCGGCTAGGGTGCCTACACCTACCGGGCCTCCGCCGTATTTATCGAGCAACGCTAGCATCAGGTTGCGGTCTACTTCGTCCAGGCCGCTTTCGTCGATGCCTAGCATGGCCAAAGCTTCCTGGGCTACGGCGCGGGTGATGCGGCCGGCGGCGCGGACTTCGGCGAAGTCGCGGGAGCGCCGCAGTAGGCGGTTGGCCACACGTGGTGTGCCCCGGCAGCGACGGGCGATTTCTTCGGCGCCGCCTTCGTCCATTTCGATGTTCAGGATTTTGGCGGAGCGGTTCAGGATGATTAGCAGGTCTTCTGGCTCGTAGAAATCCAGACGGTGGACTATGCCAAAGCGGGAGCGAAGTGGAGCGGTGATCAGGCCGGCGCGTGTGGTCGCGCCGATCAGGGTGAAGTGGCCTAGTGGTAGCGGATGGATGCGGGCTCCGGGGCCTTGGCCGATGATCAGATCCACTAGAAAATCTTCCATGGCGGGGTAGAGGACTTCTTCGATGGCGGGTTGCAGGCGATGGATTTCGTCTAGGAAGAGAACTTCTTTGGGTTCTAGCGAGGTTAGGATTGCGGTTAGATCGCCTTTGCGTTCCAGCATGGGCCCGGAGCTGGTTTTGATGGGTACCGCTAGTTCGTTGGCTATGATTTGGGCTAGCGTGGTTTTACCCAGGCCTGGTGGGCCATACAGAAGGACATGATCCAGGGCTTCGCCTCTGCTGCGGGCTGCCTGAATGGCTATTTGGATGTTTTCTTTTACGCGCTTTTGGCCTATGTATTCGTCGAGGCGTTTTGGACGGACGCTGGCTTCGATGCGGGCATCTTCGTCGAAAGGGGCGCCGGAGACGATTCGGTCTGGTTGTCTGGGGAGTGGCATTCGTTTTGCGGTTCCTTCGGGCATATTTGCTGGCTTTGGAAAGTCAAAGTCAAATGCTTGACGCCGAGATCACAGAGCACACAGACGTCGAGAGAGACATGGTTTTTGCTCCTACGTTCTCGCCGCTCGACCCTTTGGGGCGCTTAAGGATTGCAGGGACGCGCGCAGGAGTTTCTCAAAATTGGGTTCGGCGGTTTCGCGTCTCGCATCTGCCACGGCACTCTCCGCTGCGCGGGCTTCGTAGCCCAGATTCACCAGCGCGGAAACTATGTCGGCGTCCATGCCTGCGGGTGAAGAGGCGGCGGGCCGCTCCACTTCGACCGTCACCGCGTCCAGCTTATCCTTCAGCTCCACGACCATGCGTTCAGCGGTCTTCCTACCGACGCCGGGAATTTTCGTCAACCGTGCGAGGTCGCTTCCCCGAATCGCTGGCACCAGCTCTTCGACGCTCATGCCCGACAAAATCTTCAGGGCCAGCGAGGGTCCCACACCCGACGCCGACAGCAGCATCTCAAACAAGTGCTTTTCGCGCGAGGAAAGAAATCCATAGAGAGAGAGCGTATCTTCGCGGACGTGGGTGTGGATCAATAGCGTGACTTCGGTGTGGAGTTCGCCGAGCGCGGCAAACGTGGAGAGCGGTATTTGGGCGATATATCCAACGCCGCCTACATCCACGAGCACCTGGTTCGGTCGCTTATCGGTAAGGCGTCCGCGAAGCTGGCCAATCATCGCTCGCCAGTATTGCCGCGTTGTCTTCACGTGTCAACGCACGCAGGGGGTAGCGTACAGGGTGGGGAAAAGTGATACACCCAAAATTCGAATCGGGTTTTAAATATGATTTATTTTATGTTGCGTACGAATAATTACCTAAATTCAGCTGCAAAAGAAGCTCGACGATGAGAATGTCCTTCTGGCCTCCGAATGCCATACCGTTTGACATAATCCATATTTCCGGCATTGTGGAATCATGTCAGGTACGAAGGAATTTCGAGTAGCCCGTTACGCGGACATGTTTTCGGCGATCGGAACAGAGGCGCGGTTGCGCATCGTTCGGTTGCTTATTACCGCTGAACCGGACGGTATGGTGGTTGGTGATATTCAATCAGAACTAGAGATTCCGAACTCGACGCTGTCGCATCATCTCGACAAGCTCAAGAATGAGGATCTGGTCACAGTACGTCGGGATGGAACCTACCTCTGGTATCGCGCCAATACGGATGCGCTGAAAGAACTGCTCAGCTTCCTTTATGCGGAGTGCTGTACCCGAAATCGAATCATCGCTCCAAAAGACATCATCTCTGTTACAAAGTGAAGGAGACAAAATGGGTTCGGACAACATTAAGGAAGTCGTGAAAGAAAAGTACGGCGCGGCTGCAACGCGGGCCTCAATGGGACTGGACTCCGCTTGCTGCGGCACGAGCCCGGCATCGAGCATCCAAGGTTGCGACCCGATTACCTCTAACCTATACGGCGCTGGGGAGGCGGGCTCCGTTCCCGAAGCCGCCCTTCGAGCTTCTCTAGGCTGCGGCAATCCTACTGCACTCGCGAAGCTTATACCCGGCGAGACCGTCCTCGATCTCGGCTCCGGTGGCGGCATCGACGTGCTGCTTTCGGCGCGTCGTGTGGGTCCGATGGGCAAGGCCTACGGTCTCGACATGGCCGATGAAATGCTCGCCCTCGCCGCTGAGAACAAACGCAAGTCGGGGCTCAACAACGTCGAGTTTCTCAAGGGCGAAATCGAAAATATTCCCCTCCCCGACAACACGGTGGATGTGATCGTCTCTAACTGTGTCATCAATCTCTCCGGCGACAAAGACCGAGTTTTGCGCGAAGCCTTCCGTGTCCTGAAGCCAGGCGGGCGATTCGCAATCTCGGATGTCGTTGTGCGCGGAGAAGTGCCGGAGCAAATTCGGAAGAGCATGGAATTGTGGGTCGGGTGCGTGGCTGGCGCTTTATCTGACACCGAGTATCAGGAGAAGCTCGCTGCGGCGGGTTTTGATTCCGTCGACATTGAACCGACCCGCGTTTACAGCATCGATGACGCCCGGGAATTTCTCGGTGCGGCGGGCATCAATGTTGATGCTATCGCTTCTCAGGTGCAGGACAAATTCATCAGTGCGTTCGTGCGGGCGCAAAAACCAGCATCAGCAAATACGTGTTGTGGACCGACCTTCTGCGCCGCAAATTGACAGTAGGGAACCTGGCGGTATTCGATAGCCAGAAATCGCTCCAACGAGGACGACGTCTTAGCCTCCGAGAGCGAAGCGAAGGCGAGACCGATGTTCAGAGCTTGGGCTGGTTGAGTACATTCGCATAGCCATATATAAGCATGCGCGAATATAAGTCAAGAGAAAAGGCCAGCTAGGGCTAGGTTGGGCAGCAGCCGCCAGATCGTTTGACCGATGCAGCGCGAGAGGAATCCTTCGAGATTTCGGGAACAGCATGGAAACAGTTCCGTAGGCATTTCATGAGGTTGCGATGAAATTCGGTCTTCGCGGGCTGCAAGGTGTAATAGTTCCACAGACCGTTTCTTCGTGTCGCGACCAGGCCAGTGCGACGCAAATAGGCGAGATGGCGAGATGCGGTCGGCTGCGGAACCTTCAGAATCTTGACAAGATCTCCTACGCAAAGCTCCCCATCCAAAAGTAAATGAAGGATGCGCAATCGCGTCGGATCGGAGAAAGCACGAAACATTAAATTGACTTGCGTTTGTGGCATAGTCGCTCGATGACTCTCGCGATTGTAACCGGAATGTCTTGGCCGTGGAAGGTTCATAGACAAGAAAGCCGCGATAACGCCTCATTTCCTCGAATTTAGCCGACCCTAGACATATTCGCTAATCCGCATATACTATCAAGGCGGCGGATACTTTGCGTCGCCGTTCCGCAGAATTCTTGCTCGATCCATTTCGAGGTCATGATGTCAGCTGCCCCGTATACCCAAGCCGCGATCTGTGCTCCGCTACCGCGCACCCGTCTCTCATTTCTCGACCGCTTCCTCACTTTGTGGATTTTCCTCGCTATGGCTATTGGCGTGGCCCTCGGTCATTTCCTTCCAGCCACTGGAGAATTCGTCCAGCGATTTCGCTACGGCACTACCAACATACCCATAGCTATCGGCCTCATTGTGATGATGTATCCGCCGCTGGCCAAGGTCCGCTATGAGAAGCTGGGCCAGGTCTTTCGCAACCGCAAGATTCTCGGTCTTTCGCTTCTCCAAAACTGGGTGATTGGTCCGATCCTGATGTTTCTCCTGGCGATCACCTTTCTTCGCGGAGAGCCCGCTTACATGCGCGGTCTGATCCTGATCGGCCTGGCACGCTGCATCGCCATGGTCATCGTCTGGAACGAACTCGCGTCCGGCGACACAGACTACGCTGCCGGACTTGTAGCGTTCAACAGCATCTTTCAGGTTCTTTTCTACAGCCTCTACGCTTGGGTTTTCATAACTGTGCTGCCTACTTGGTTCGGTCTAAAGGGCAGCGTAGTGAATGTTGGAATCGGTCAGATCGCCGAGAGCGTTTTTGTGTACCTTGGCATTCCGTTTCTTGCAGGGCTCCTGACGCGATTTGTACTCCTCCGCGTAAAGGGAGAAACGTGGTACCGCACCCAATTCATCCCGCGCATCAGCCCTCTGACTCTCGTGGCACTCCTTTTCACCATCCTCGTCATGTTCAGCTTGAAGGGGGACCTCATTGTCCGTCTTCCCCTTGATGTGCTGCGTATCGCCGTGCCCATGCTCATCTACTTCGTGATTATGTTCCTGGTGAGCTTCTGGATGGGCCGCGCTCTTGGAGCGGATTACGCGAAAACAGCTACGCTTTCGTTTACCGCTGCGAGCAACAATTTCGAACTGGCAATTGCTGTCGCGGTGGCTGTATTCGGTCTAAATTCTGGGGAAGCCTTCGTCGGGGTGATCGGCCCGCTCGTCGAAGTCCCCGCCCTCATCGGACTCGTGAACGTCGCGTTGTGGTTGCGACGCCGCTACTTTGCGTCGGCGACCCCGATCCAAGGCGCAACGGCTGTCGAAATCTAAGGTTCTGATCTTAATCATCCCGTTCCTTGGTCTGGAGGAGGGAGGAGCCTGTTCCAATGGATGTTGTTCTGTTTGCTTGCGTTCACAACGCAGGCCGCTCTCAGATGGCCGCAGCGTGGTTCAACAAGATTTCCGACTGCACAAAGGCACGCGCCTTGTCGGCTGGTACACAGCCAGGAGAGCGCGTTCACCCAGAAGTCGTCGAGGTGATGCGTGAGGAAGGCATCGACTTGGCGGGCGTCAAGCCGCAGTTCCTCTCCGAAGAACTGGCACGGCAGGCTACGCTACTGGTCACGATGGGCTGCGGCGACGCTTGCCCATATGTACCCAGTCTGAAAAAACTCGATTGGGGATTGCCCGATCCGAAGGGACAACCCATCGAAACCGTTCGCAAGATCAGAGACGAGACCCGGCAGCGAGTCCTCGCGCTAGCCGAGGAACGAGACTGGCTCTAATGTATCGGCTACGCCTGCGCTTATTTTCTCAATTGACTTTCACTTGAGCGGCTGGCCTGACACCGTCATTTCCGCCAGAAGTTTTTGATCTTGGTCCTGTAGCAATTTCGGAAGCTTCGCGTAGTAGAGACCTTCCGTCGCCGACTGTCCGTCGGTGACCGCGTACTGAACAAAGTCCTTAAGTGTTTTTCGATCCAATTCAACCGTACCGTCTTGCGGAATTAAAATGAACGTCACGCCCGAGATGAAGTGCACGGTATCGCCGCCGGAAGGGACGGATATGTTTCCAAGCCTGTTCGCCCGGCCTTTTTCGCGACCATCGTAAAGTTTACCGGATGAAGGGTGCGACGGCGACGTTGGTTACAGCGCTCCGCTGCTGCGAAGGAATGCCGCTACTTCCGGATGTTTTCTTTCTTCGGCGATGGCCAGCGCGGATTTACCGTCGTTGGTTTTTGCGCGGATGTCGGCGCCGTGGACCAGGAGATCTTTCACAATTTCTAGGTGACCGTTGGCAGCGGCGGTGAGCAACGGCGAGTAGCCTGCGCCGTAGCGGTAATTTGCGTCGGCGCCATTTTCGAGGAGCCAGATGGCGATCTGTTCGTGGCCGCTGGCGACCGCGCCGGTTAGGGCGTTGTAGCCGGTGCCGTTGGTGGCTACGGCGGTTACGTCTCCGCCTTTTTCGAAAAGATAGCGGACCATGGGGAAGTGATCGAAGGCGGCGGCCAGCGCGATGACCGGGAAGCCATCGGGCGAATAACTGCGGGCTAGATCGGGATCTTTGTCGATGAAGTGTTCGACGGATTCGAGCTGGCCGGCGGCAACGGCTTCGTAGAATTCGAGATGCACGCCTTGGGCCAACAGCAGATCGCGGATTTCTGCGCGGCCGCTGTATACGGCGGCTAACATTGGCGATTGGCCCTGCTCATTCTTCGTGGCGGCGAGGGCTGGCTCGGCTTCGAGCATAGTTCGTACCGCGGCGGTGTCTCCGGCGCGTATAGCCGCAAAGAAGTCTTTCAAGTTGTCCATGTAAATTCCCCCGGTAATCCTATATTCAGCCCGCTCATGAAATTGTACCTGCGCCGAGGCCGCCTGCTTCTTCCATCTTGCTATGGTGGGTTCACTAAACCGGGGAGTTCCGATGCGGTGTTTGGGTTTGCAGAGACTAGCGCCGGGAACGGTCCTTGCGGACGGCTTCGTCGATCAGCGCGTCGAGTTCGCTGCGGGTAAGGCGCACACCGGCACTTTCACCACTGTCGCAGGTGACCGGCAGCTCGGCGCCACCGCCCGGCGGAGGTACCGCGGAATAGCGGGTCCTGGCGGCAATCAGTTTCGCCACTTCCCGGCTGGAGAGCAGCGTTGGGGTGCCAGCCATTTCCGCTGCTAGGGTGATTTTCGCGAAGTGTTCGATGGTTTCCATGCGGAAGAAGGCGGTGAGTAAGTCCGGGCCGCAGGTGACGGCGCCATGGTTTGCCAATAGGAGTGCGTCGTAATGAGGGACGTACGGCTCGATCGCGGCGCTGAGCTCTGGCGTGCCAGGCGTGCCGTACTTCACGAGCGGAATCATGCCGAGGCCGACGATCACTTCGGGCAGCAAAGCCTGGTCGAGGGCACGCCCGGCTACGGCAAAGCCGGTGGCTGTTGGAGGATGCGCATGGCAAATCGCGTGAACATCCGGGCGCATGCGGTAAAACAAGAGGTGCATGGCCAGCTCGGATGATGCCTTGCGGGCACCTGCAACATGGCGGCCTTCGAGGTCGATGATGACCAGGTCATCCGGGGCGAGCATGCCCTTATTCATGCACGTCGGCGTGGTTAGCACGCGTTCGTCGTCCAGCCGCACGGAAAGATTGCCTTCGCAGGCGACAATGTAGCAGCGGTCATACATCCAGCGCCCCGCGACGCAAATGTCGGCGCGATGTTGTGCTTCGCTTTTAGCGGAACCGGGTGAGCGGGATTCCGTGGACATGACACAGCTCCTTGCTGGCGCCGAATTATCATCGGAACCAGAGGGGGACACAAGTGTTTATTGCGAATCGCGCGGCGGGAGCGCGCCCTGCAGCTTCCTATATATCGCCTATACGCCCCGAGGGCTAGGCGTAAATTCCGCGAAGTTTGAGTGCACTGGCGACGCGGTCAATGGCCAGCATATACGCTGCAATGCGGTTGTTGACCTTGTGCAATTCCGCGTAGCGTACGACTTGATCGAAGGCGCTTTCCATTACATAGAGCAGGCGCTCGTTCACTTCGCGTTCGCGCCAGAAAAAGCCCTGACGGTCCTGCACCCATTCAAAGTAGCTGACGGTCACCCCTCCCGCATTACCAAGAATGTCCGGAACAGTAAATATTCCTTTACGATCGATAATGGCGTCGGCCTGCCACGTCGTGGGGCCATTCGCGCCTTCGCAAAGAATGCGGGCTTGCACTTGGTCGGCATTCTTTTCGGTGATTTGATTTTCAATGGCGGCGGGAATGGCGATCTCGCAGGGCTGAAAGAGCACGTCGCGCGCGGACATTTTGGTGCCGCCGTCAGGAAAATCCTGCAGCGGTTTCTTCTGGGTGTACACCCAGTCGATGACCTTGCCCACGTCGAAGCCTTTTTCGTTGTACAGGCCGCCGCCGATATCCGCGAGGCCGACGATTTTGTAGCCGACTTTCTGCATCAGCTGAGCCGCCAGAGAGCCTACGTTGCCGAAGCCCTGGATCACCACGCGGCAACCTTCGCGCTTGATTCCCAATTTTGCCAGCGCCTTGTCGCAGCAGATCATTACGCCGCGGCCGGTGGCTTCGCGACGGCCCGCCGAGCCGCCGAGTTCGATGGGTTTGCCGGTGACCACTGCCGTCGTCGCTTGCCCGACGTGCATAGCGTAGGTGTCCATCACCCAAGCCATAGTTTGCTCGTTGGTGCCCACGTCCGGCGCCGGAATATCGCGTTCCGGACCAATCCAGTTAGCAAGCTCGGCAGTGTAGCGTCGCGTCAGGCGCTCCAGTTCGCCCCGCGTCATCTTCCGCGGATCGCAAATCACGCCGCCCTTCGCTCCTCCGAACGGGATATTCACCACCGCGCATTTCCAGGTCATCCAGGTCGCCAGCGCGCGCACTTCGTCCAACGAGACGTCCGGCGCAAAGCGTATCCCGCCCTTGCCCGGCCCACGCACCGTCGAATGCAGCACGCGGAATCCGGTGAACACCTCCAGTTGACCGTTGTCCATTCCGATCGGAATGTACAGCGTGATTTCCTTGCTGGGATATCTCAGATAGCGGTAGACGCCCTGTTCGAGTCCCAGTTTGTTGGCCGCCACTTCAAAACGCGCCTCGGCGTTTTGGTAGACATTCATTTCTTCTGGTAGCACTGGGGCTGGCGGCATGCAGAAATCTCCTTTGACGGGGTAAACCGTCGTTCGCACTTAGGCCTGCGATCCATGCGCAGGCGGGATTTGAAGGGTTAGGGACGGCCTATGTAACGGCGGGCTACCCACCCGCGAAACCGCCTTTTACCCGGGTCGCCAGTATACGAACCTGTGTTTCCGCTCGCAAGCGACTCGGCCACAGCGACGCCGGCTGGTTAACGGCAGAACTTAGAGGTACAACCCGGGAGGTGAGAAGGTGACCGCCGACATTTGAAGGCCGTTGGTCGGCGTACATGACCGGGACATCAAAAGCATGGGATGATATTGCCGATGGACGCTCGCACAAAACCGATCGGATTCGAGGGGCTGCGGGTGTTGTCTCTGGAAAGCCGGCGAGCGGCTGAAATGGCTAAGCTGATCGAGACTTATGGTGGCGCGGCGAGGGTGGCTCCGTCGATGCGGGAAATTCCTCTGGAATCGAACAAAGAAGCGCAGGCCTTTACGCGCGCACTGCTTGGCGCCGACTTTGATATGGTGATTCTTCTGACCGGTGTCGGCACCCGCGCGCTTGCTCGCGTCGCCGAAACGGTTTGCCGGCGCGATGAATTCGTGGGCGCGCTCCAGCGGGTGCCGATCGTCGCTCGCGGACCCAAACCCGTCGCGGCGCTGATGGAATTGGGTGTTGCGGCCACGTTGGCGGTACCGGAGCCCAACACCTGGCGGGAGTTGCTCGCAGCACTCGATGCCCGGCGCGAGACTTTGCCGCTGCCAGGCAAGCGCATCGCCGTTCAAGAGTACGGAGCTCCCAACCCGGAACTACTTGCAGGGCTTGCTGAACGCGGAGGAACAGTAACGCAAGTTCCGGTTTACGAGTGGGGTCTGCCGGAGGACACCCAACCGCTTCGAGATGCGGTCGCCGCGATCGCCGCGGATGGGGTAGACGTCGCTCTGTTTACTACGTCGATTCAGGTGGTTCATTTATGGAAGATCGCCGGCGAGATGAATTTGCAAGACGCCGTGCTTCGGGCTTTCGCGCGAATCCTGGTCGGATCGATCGGTCCAGTGACTTCAGAAGAACTCCGGGCTCATGGAATTTCCGCGGATTTCGAGCCTTCGCATCCCAAGATGGGATTCTTGGTCAATGAAGTTGCGCAAGGCAGCGCCGAATTACTTGCGCGGAAGCGGCAATTGGCTGCCTTGCAGTAAAAGGCCGTCGAATTGGCCGCTTTAGAACTATTGCAGATGGAATTGAATGGTGACGGTCAGATGCATGGCCACTGGTTTGCCGTCCAGCGTTGCCGGCTGATATTTCCATTGGCGCAAGGCGTCCATGGCTGCCTGATGCAGAAGCGGTGGACCGGAAACCACCTTCATCGATGAAATCCTGCCGTTGGTATCGACGAGAGCATCCACTTGTACCGCGCCCTGAATGCGTTGGGTTTTCGCTAACGTGGGATAAGTAGGCGCCGGCGAAGAAAGCAATCGCGCCGACTTCACATCGCCCCCGATGGGCAGTGGAATCGTCGGAGCAACCGGCTGCTTCGAATTTCCAGCCACCAATCCTCCTCCGGCGAGACTGTCTCCGGCTGGCACGACTTGACCCTCGTTAAGCGCAAGCCCAGCGTCTGCGTTTTCGAAATCGGGGGCGAGTGCGCGACCCGCTTTCGGACCAGAAAGATGGACTTGACCCAGGTTTGATTTTTTCGCGCTGGGTTGAAATGCGGGCTCGGCCAGTCTCTTGTACGCGGATAATTCCGCTGCGGTGTTTTTATCCGGCGAGATTTTGACGAGTTGCGCGTCAGGCGTGCCGGTTTGAGAATTCACCGGCGAAGAAGGAGTTTGGGACGGCGCTTTCGCGACCGGCTCGGAGTTGATGTTCGATCGATTCGGTGCTGGAGCTTCCGAGACAGTGCGTCCCGTAGTCTTATCTGCGCCCCGCGGTATTGCCTGATCCGCACCTGGCGCGAGAACTGCGGCGCTCGCTGCGGCAGTAACTTGCTGCGAAGGAGCGGAAGATTGGCGCGCGTACCACGTTCCGCCGCCGGCGGCCAACAAGAGACCCGCGGCAATCGCGCCGATCAGCAGCCCTCTGTTCTTTCCCTTGGAAGGGTCCTGCACACGAATTGGCGACGCTTCTTCAATGTGGATTCCGCGCGATTCTTGCGCGGTCGCTGAAGTCTCTTCCACCTCCGCCACCGGCGGTGCTGAAACATCCTGCACCTCGAACTCGATGACCTTGTTGGCGCTGGCAGGCTCGGCCTTCGCGATGTTTTCGTTTTGCCCCTGGTTCGCCGCGTTGCGCGCCAACGGCTCGAGCCACGACGGGATCTTTACTTCTTCGTCGTCCAGTGCGGAATGGGGCTGAACCGGCGTGGTCTTCGGCGTGACCTTCGCGACGAGGGTCTGTAACTTGGCAATCTCTACGACCTTGGCGGGCAATACCGTAGTTGAAGGTTTGTGCACCGCAGGTGGAACAGGCACCGACTGCACGGGGATTGCCGGCACTTCGGCAGCAAACAACATCGAGGCAAGTTGCTCTTGCAAGCGTTCCGATTCGCGGCGAAGCGCGTCGGAAGAGTTTGGAGTGACCACCGGTGTCTGCGAGGCTTTTGGCGCGACCGGTGCCGGGGCTTTGCTTTCGACGGGTCGAGCCGTTGACGTCAGGCCGGCGCCGAATCCATCGGTCAGGCCGGGTGCCTTTGGTAGAGCTGCATTGTTCGTCGTGCCAGCGGGCTTGACGCTTTGCTGGGCTACCTGATTCTGCGATACCGAGCTCGGCAAGATGGTGGCCGATTTGGACTCGGTAGCTTGCTGCAAATTCACACTCGGCTTCGATTCGATGTTTAGTGCGCTGGTGGTGATCGTTGTAGTCGACGCAGGCGCCACTTTCGAGTCCACTCGCTGCGGAATGGCGTTCGCGGCCGGTGCTTCGACCTTAGCTGCCACAGGTGCTGGTGCCACCGGTTTTGCGATTGCCGCTGGAGCAGAGGTTCGGGGCTGCGCTGCAGCATGATCGCCCGGGAATCGCATGCCCCAAAATCCGGGAACCGCTTCGGTAAATTCCAGCTCAACGTAACCGCTTACATTTTTGTAATTCTTCGACTTCACAACCTGGCAGACCACTTCTTTCTTGGTCTTCTCGTTGGTCAGGAACAATAACTGTCCCGCAGCTACCGAGGACGCCAGGCGAATCACTGCGCCGTTGCCGAAGACCAGCACGGTCTGCGTCGTTTCGGAAAAGGGTTCGCGTTTGTCGCTGCCTTCGACGGTACGGGCGCCATTCACAGTGACCGGCACTTCCAGCGGCACCGGTTGCGGCTTTCCGGCATTTTCGTCCTGGGCTCCCACAGAAGCCGGGCGCACCCCGGGAGTGGTCAAACTGGGATTGGTCACGTCAAGATCCTTCGCGGTCGGCGGCATTTGGCGCACTCACTTGCTTGGCAAAAGTTGTTGTTGCCCAAGCGGACTAGGTATTTGCGAACGCAATGGTAGTCGGTTCGCAGAACTACTGAGCCATGGTACGAGCGTGCGAGCGCACAAATATACTGGCCTTGCGTACAGGTGTTCGAGCCTTGTAACGCGAGCGTTCAGCAAGGCTACGTTGCATAAACCGTGGTAGCAGCAGGCAGGTGGCGCCAGGCGCAGCCCGCCAGACCTGCGGCTTCTCTGAGTGCGCTGGGTCGGTTCTATTTCGGTGCGAGCGGAGGTTTGAACTGTTCGTCGATCTCGACCTGGTAGCCGGTGACGAGCTTATTGGTTTCGTTGGCCATGCCGATCACCGCCTGCAGTTCGTGGAACATGGCGTCGGTCATGCCTTTGTTGCGCGCCGAAGCGGTGTGAGAGGCGATGCAGTAATGGCAACTGTTGGTCACGCTCACCGCGACGTATAGCAATTCCTTGGTCAGGGCATCGAGCGCGCCGGGTGCCATGATTTCCTTGATGTCTTCCCAGGTGCGCTTGAGAGTGGCGGGATCGTGCGCGAGGGCCTTCCAGAAATTGTTGACCCAGTCGGTCTTGCGGGTGGCCATGATGTCGTCATAGATGGCGCGCACCTCCGGGGTCGCAGCGTGGTATTCAATCAACGGGAATGTTGCCATCACCTCTCCAGGAGCTTCGCGGGTAAGAAACACTTAGACGTTAGCAGGAAGCGGCGGCGGGGCGCAAAGTCTCGCCGTGGTGTCCAGTTATATTCGTATCCATGGAGAGAAGAGCAGGAAAGTCCAGGAAATTTTCAATCAGTGGCGAAATTAGCAGGAGCGCATCGAAGCGGCCAGTTCCAGGTTCGATCGCAGGCGACACTCAATTTGCACCGCGGCATACCGCGCGCAAACAGTAAGTTCCTGTTCGCACCAGGCAGATATGGCCGGCAACCGCTGCCCAGCAACAGTCGCCAGACGATCCACGACGCGGTAGTAGAGACGAACCAAGCCGAGGCCATTGGTGCTGGGGGTCAGTTCCAGCGTCAGATCATGAAGGCCGGAAAGGGTCTGGAAGTCGCGCCCAGTCACTCGCCCATTTTCGATGTTGGCAGCCGCCAGCACGTTGTCAGAGACCGGCTGGCACGCTACGGCCGTAAGGACCGCACGCCAGTAGTACAGAGCGAACTGGGAGAGGGCCACGACGGAGATCGCAAATAGCATAACGCCGAACATTACGCCTCTTTCTACACCCCATTCTGTAAGCAGACTCCTGCAGCGCCAATAGGTCCGGGGTACCAGTGAGGTAGGACCGGAAGAAGCTCAACGGTAGGCATGAATTCTAGACTTGCGCGCGGGTTGGGATGGCCCTACTCTTCGTCCTCTTTGGTCAAACTTGGGGCGGAGGGCCAACGGATGTCGCATCCCGCTATTCGATTGATTTTATTGTCTTTAGCTCTTATTTTTTGCGCGACAGGTGGAGATTCAGGTTTCGCGGCTGGGGCCGAGAACCGCGAACGAGACCGCGCCGCGATCCTGGAGGTGCTACAGAATCAGCAGACTAGCTGGAATAGGGGGGACGTGGATGCCTTCCTTGAAGGCTATTGGCACTCGCCGGAGCTCACTTTTTCTGGCACGAGCGGGATTGCTCGCGGTTGGGACGCGGTGCGTGCGCGATATAAGAAGAACTATGCTGACCGGGACACCATGGGGCAGCTGGAATTTTCCGGGCTGGAATTTCGCTTCTTGGGGCCCGACGGGGCGATGGTTTTGGGCCACTGGCACTTAACGCGTACCAAAGGTGATGTCGGGGGAGTCTTCACCCTCGTCTGGCAGCGCTTTCCCGAAGGCTGGCGCATCATTCACGACCACACCAGCGCGGAAGAACCCTCAAAATAGGAAGCTCAAAGTTGGGCGGCACCCACGCCAACAGTCTCTAGGCCAGTAGTGACGACGTGGTTGGCACGACGTGGTCGTCGACGGTCCATTTCGTCACCACTTTCTTGGCGATCACCCGTTGTACCGCGCCAATGTACCGCTCGTGGAACGCGCCCCCTCACCAGCCTGATACCCGGCGTTCATCTTCCATCACGAGGCGCACGAAGCCGACTGCGACGTTCGGTGCGCGAGCACCGCTCGGTTGCATATGCGTATTGCGCCTGGCTGATGATCACCCCCGTCACGTGCGCTCCATAATTTTCGCCGTGTGGATCGCGAAAGATCCCCAGCCGCATCGGACTTCCCGTACGCGGTCGCCCGGCGAAATGTGCCGCTTACGACAAGCAACGTTGAGTTTCTCCCGTTGAGGGGTCTCGAGTGAATTCTGCTGATTGCCAAAGTATCCGCACGAATACACCATCGCGGAATCGAGGAATACCCGGTAGCGCTGGTTCCCCAGACCGTAGTGAGCGCGGATGTTGCGCCGACTGCTGCAGCCTCCCGAAAACGAGCCAGGAGCGCCGAACCCGATGCGACGAATGCTCCGCGCCGCTCATCAAACTGGCGGGTCAGGCGCAAGAAGGAAACGAGGGCGACGCCCGTGAAACTCTTGCTGAAATTGCTGTTCGGATCGATCTTCGTTTTTATGCGGATCGTCACGATTCGCACCTGCCCGCAGGTCAGCGTATGGACCGCGCTGCATTCCTTGCCGCCTATCTCTGGGTCATGGCTACGCTGTATGACGCCCATTTGGGATTCTTGACATTTTTCTGCAGGCAGGCCTGGAGAGAACGCTCGTTCGGAACCAAGGTGGTATGGTTCGTGCTGATCATGTCAGGCGGCAACATGGCTATATCGCTCTACGTGCTATTACAGCTTTTCGGCTTGCGGCCGGACGAGCCTGCCTCCGCGCTGTTCCGGCAGAAAGCGGCATGAACGAAGGCTTCTTATATCGAAGGTTGGTGCGGCCTGTCCTGGAGTTGCTGCGGCAGGGGATTACGCCGGAGAAAATCGCGCTCAGCCTGGCCCTCGGCGTAGCGCTCGGGGTATTTCCCGTGCTGGGATCCACCACCGCGCTTTGCGGCCTGGCGGCCTTCGCGTTGCAGTTGAATTTGCCGGCAATTCAGATCGTGAATTATTTCGTCTACCCGCTCCAGATCGCGCTGCTGATTCCTTTCTTCCGTCTTGGCGAAAAGCTTTTCAGCGCTCCGCATCTGCCCCTTTCGGTGCCTCAGATTTATGCGATGATTCACGTCAATATGGGCAACACCATTCGCTCGCTGTGGGCCACCACCTGGCACGCCATCGTGGCGTGGTGTCTTGTTGCACCGCTGTGCGCTGCGGCGCTGTATGCGGTTCTCACCCCGGCGCTGCGCCGCGCTGCGCGCCGCAAAATCCCGCGCATTGCCGAGGCCGACTGATGCTGCAGCAAGCCGTACATCTGGCGCTCACCGGGGCGGCCATCATTGCGGGAATGATGTTCGTGCTCTGGATCATCCATCTACTGATTCGCAACGCCGCTATTGTCGACGTCGGCTGGGCCGCGGGTCTGGGGATTCTCGCAATTTATTATGCAGCTGCGGGCCCGGGATATTCCGCCCGCAGATGGGCCATCGCCGCGATGGCGGGCTTCTGGGGCCTGCGTCTTGCGGCCTATCTTCTGCTTGCACGTGTTGTCGGTCATCCAGAAGAGGGGCGCTACGTTCAGCTTCGTAAAGAATGGAACAATAATCTACCCCTGCGCTTTCTTTTCTTCTTCGAGTTCCAGGCGCTGCTCGACGCCGTTCTCTCGCTCCCTTTCTTACTCGCCTGCCTCGACACGCGAGCGCCGCTCGGCTTCTTGGAGAAACTCGCAGCCGGAATCTGGTTGATCAGCATGATCGGCGAAGCCATCGCGGACCACCAGCTCGACGCCTTCAAGAATAATCCCGAAAATAAAGGGAAGACCTGCCGTGCAGGCCTGTGGAAATATTCGCGTCATCCTAATTATTTTTTCGAGTGGCTGATCTGGGTGGCCTATGCGGTTTTCGCGGTCAGCTCGCCGTGGGGCTGGCTGGGTCTGATTTCACCGGCGTTGATTCTTTATTTTCTGCTGGGGGTTACGGGGATCCCCGCAACCGAGGCGCAAGCGCTACGCAGCCGGGGTGATGAGTACCGTGCCTATCAGCGCGTCACCAACACATTTGTCCCGTGGTTTCCAAAGAAAGAGCAGGCATGATGAATCTTACGAAATCTGAGTCCTCGATTGCGATGACTCGCGAGCCTTCGCACGCCGGCTGGTTACCCGCCGCTTAGGAAAAACCTGAAAAAGGATTCTGGTACGAGCCGCTGCTTGAAAGCGGCCTTATTCCTGACGTGCTGATTCGCGCCGCGATCCGCCGCTTGCTGCGAAACCGCCGGCGCCGGGAAGATCGCGGTTCAGATGCGGCGAATCGCGCGAAAGTGCTGACATTTGTCGAACAAATGAAATGCGGTCCGATCGCACTGCGTACCGATTCAGCCAACGCCCAACACCAGGAGGTTCCGGCGTTTTGTTTCCAAGAGCGTGCTGGGGTGGACCACTAAAGCCTCTTGAATTAAAACTCGTAGTTTCCGGCGCTGATCAACCGGTCGCGCCAAGAATCGCGCAGCGAAGTGCTACAAAATATCCAGGATTTCCTCGTAGCGTTTGAATGGCGGGATCAGGTAAGCACCCGCCAGTTCGGTGCGCGACCATGCCAGCATTTCGCGGGCGACCTCGAAGCCGCGTTCGCGGGCCGCGGCACCCGCAGCTTCCATCGATTTCAGTACCGGTTCAGGGATGACGATGCCGGGGACCTCGTTGTTAAGGCGCAGGGCTTGCTTGTAACTGTTGAGCGGCCAGATGCCGATGAGCACCGGGATCGCGGGCTTGCCGCCGAGTTTTTTCACAAAGGCGTACCAGTGTTCGGGATCGAAAAGCGGCTGGGTCATGGCGTAGTGCGCACCGGCCTCGATTTTGGCGCGGAATCGTTCGATCTCGACATCCAGATCATCCGCGACGGGATTGACGGCGACGCCGATCGCGAAGTTCGTGGCGCCGCCCAGCGTTTTGCCGGCCCAATCGGTGCCCTGGTTCAGGCGATGGAGAATTTTTACCAAGCCTACAGAATCGACTTCGTAAACGCCGCTGGCTTCCGGGTAGTCGCCAACCGATGGGGGATCGCCGGTGATGGCCAGAATGTTGCGGACGCCGCCGACCGTCCATGCACCAAGCAGCATGGCTTGCAGGCCGATTATGTTGTAGTCGCGAGTGGTCAGATGCGGGACGGTTTCAATGCCGCGGGCTTCTAGCGCGCCAGCGGTCATGAGCGCATCCATGCCGACGCGCGCCATGGCGCCGCTGTTGATATCGATGGCATCTACTTTGCCGGAGGCCATGATTCTATCGACTTGCTCGAAAATGCGATCGAGCGAAAGGCCTTTGGGCGGATCGATCTCCACGCAAACGGTGAACTCTTTGGTTTGAAGTTTTTTCCAGAATTTGCTTTCAGGCTCTCGTTCCGTCACCGCCGGCTTGGCCGCGACCGCTGCGGAAGGCTGCGCCGTAACGGCTTTTGTTGGGTGAAGCAACTTGACGGCTTCGGCCATCGCTCGGATGTGTGCTGGAGTCGTGCCACAGCAGCCGCCCAGAATGCGCACGCCGAGCGCGGCAGCTTCGCGCGCGAATTGCGCGAAATATTCCGGCGACGACTTCGGATACACAATGCGATCGCCTTCGCGTTTGGGAAAGCCGGCGTTGGGCATGCCGCTGACGCGAAGATCTGCTACGCCGGCCAGTTCACCGAGGATCGGCAGCAGCGCTTGCGGGCCGAGTGTGCAATTGGCGCCGATGACCTGCACGTTTTTCTCTTTCAACTGCGCCGCAGCCGCGGTGGGCCGCAAATCGCCGTAGGCCGTGCCTTCTTCCGAATAGGTGAGTTGCGCGATGATCGGAAGTCCCGAGAACGAACGGATCGCGTCGATGGCGAGCAGCAACTCCTCGATATAAGTGAATGTTTCCAGAATGAAGAGATCGACGCCGCGTTCTTCGAGCGCCAGCGCTTGCTCGTGAAAAATAGTTTGGATTTCGTCCGGCTCGGGATGCCGCGCCTGCACGCCGATGCCCAGAGGGCCTATCGAGCCGGCAATCAGTACTTCGCGGGACGCGGATTCGCGGGCTTCGCGAGCGATTTTTACGCCGCGACTGTTGAGGCGCTGGACTTCGTCGGCGAGGCCGAGGGGTTCCAGCTTGAAGCGATTGGCGCCGAAGGTGTTGGTCTCGATGATGTGCGCGCCCGCTTCGATGTACGCTTGATGCACGCGAAAGACTGCTTCGGGTTCGAGCGCATTCATTTCGTCGAAGCACCGGTGCGCTCCGGCAAAGTCGTGCAGATAGGAACCCATCGCTCCATCCGCGACGAGAATCGAATTTTTCAGACGTTCGTTGAAATCGTGGATCTTCAAAGCTGTGGAATCCTATCTTTTTGAAATACGCGAGCCGGAAACCGCGCTCAGCGTTTTTGGTCCATGAGGCTGGCGACGGTGCTCATGAGATCGTACTTGGTGAGAATCTCGAAGCGCGAGTCACCCATTTCGACGAAGACGGCGGGATTCTCGTGGCTCAAAATGTGGGTGACTCGCTCGACGGGGGCACTTCTCGGAACTTGAGGAAGCGGTTTGCTCATTACTTCGCGCACCACCAGCTTGCGCAGATCTTTGCCCTGTAGCGCGAGATTCAATATCTGATCTTCGTAGATAGTGCCGATGGGAAGATCTTCCTCAAAGACCGGAATTTGCGAGATGTCTTGTTCCTGCATGGTTTTCAGCGCGTGGAAAACAGTCTGATAGGGGCGCGCGATGACCAGTTCGCGGACCTTTCCGGAGTGATGTTTTTTTGCGCTGACAACTTCGCCGGCAGTGATTTTTACGGCGGCGTCTACGTAGCCGCGCTCGCGCATCCACTCGTCGTTGTAGACCTTGCTGAGATAGCGCATGCCGGTGTCGGGAAGGAAGGCGACGATGAACGCTTCCGGGTCGAGATCTTTCGCAAGGCGCAACGTCGCGGAGATACAGCCGCCACCGGAACCCCCGGTGAACAAGCCTTCCATTTTGACCAAGCGGCGGGCAACGATGAAGCACTCGTCGTCGTTGACCTGCAGGACATCGTCGAGAATCTTGAGGTTCATGGTGGTGGGGAAGAAATCTTCACCGATACCTTCTACGACGTAGCTCTTGGCTTTCACCTTTTCGCCGCGTTTCACGAAATCGTAGTAGAGCGAGCCCAGCGGATCGACGCCGATGATCTTGACCTGGGGATTTTTTTCCTTGAGATATTTGCCGACGCCGCTGATGGTGCCGCCAGTGCCCATGCCGCAGACAAAGTGAGTGATTTTACCTTCGGAATCATCCCAGATTTCCGGGCCGGTGGTCAGGTAGTGGGCCTCCGGATTCATGGGGTTGTCGTACTGATTGGGATAATAGGAGTTGGGAATTTCGCGTGAGAGTTTTTGCGCCACCGAATAATAGCTGCGCGGATCCTCAGGCTCGACCGCGGTCGGGCAGACAATTACTTCCGCGCCCAACGCTTTCAGGAGGTCGACTTTTTCCTTGGACTGTTTGTCGGTGATGGTGAAAACCATCTTGTAGCCGCGAACGGCGGCGACCAGAGCGAGCCCCATTCCAGTGTTTCCCGAAGTGCCTTCGATGATCGTGCCGCCTGGCTTCAGCAAACCTTTCTTTTCGGCTTCGTCGATCATGGTGATGCCGATGCGGTCTTTCACCGAGCCGCCGGGATTGATGTAGTCGGCTTTCACATAGATTTGCGGCTTCAGGCCCTGGTTAATGCGATTGAGCCGCACCAGCGGGGTGCGTCCGATAGCGTCGAGGATGTTGTTACATTTCATCTGATCTTTCCGCGCTCGGTCTATTTCCTAACGGCACGTGCTTGGTTCGTGATCGTAGCGACAGGCACGACCGTGCCGGTCTTTAGCCTTGTTCTTCGCGAGTCTGGCCGCCCCGGATTCGCGCCGTGGCTATGCCATAATTCTTAACAGTCTAACATGCGCTCGCGCAGGGCACGCGCGGCGAAGGAGATGCTTGTGTCACGCCAGAACATTTCGAGCGGGGCGCCTTGGGAGCCGATTGTGGGGTATTCGCGGGCGGTGCGGGTGGGGAACATGGTGAGCGTGTCGGGCACCACCGCCACCGGGCCGGATGGAAAGATCGTCGGGGTTGGGGACGTGTATGCACAGACGGTGCAAACAATCAAGAACATTGAGGCGGCCTTGACCAAGGCTGGGGCCGGGTTGAAGGATGTGGTGCGCACGCGCATGTTTGTTACCGATATCGGAGAGTGGGAGAAGGTTGGACGGGCGCATGGCGAATTCTTCGGGGCGATTCGTCCTGCTACGGCTATGGTGCAGGTCAGCAAGCTGATTTCTCCGGAGATGCTAGTGGAGATTGAGGCGGACGCGGTGGTGGAGGAGTAGGGTCGATTCCCAAAACGGGAATGACCGCAGAGTTGACCAACCGGAATGATCTTGATTTAGTCCATGCGCGGGGTGCTAGGAAGTCGACTTCTAAAGAAAAACGCCGGGGGCCCCGGCGCTTTTGCGCAATTCTCAAGCGTTGATTCTGAGGAGATTGAAGTCTTTTGCTTTATAGAGTTGTCTAAGTTCTTCATTTACGGGCTTGGTTCAACCGCAGGTGGTCGGATCCTGGGCGGCGAGTTGAAATGGGTGCCACTCGATCGATGCACAGGCCCTGTGCTATCTCCGAGGTTAGTAGGTTACGCGGACTCGGTACTTGAGCGTGGCGGCGGCGTTCGGGTCTACCGGGACTTGGAATTGGGCGGCGAAGGCTGCGGTTTTGGTGAATTTGTAGGTGGAGGAGAGCATTTCCCAGGCGCCACCTATGGGCTCGTTTATTTCTACCGTGATGGGGGTGTCTTTATGGTTGCGGAGGGTCAGTTCGAATTCCACCTCATAGACGTTGTTGGCAATTTTCTTAAAGTCGGTTTGTTTGCGCTCGGCGACGATGTCGAAAGCGTTGCCGATGTGGACGGTGATGGATTCATCTTTGGGAGTGTGGGCGATGTGGTCTTCGCCGACGAAGAGGGTGCCGCCTTTCGAATCCTTTTGGTAGACACGGACGTTGCCCGCGGGTAGGGGCATGCCCAAGCCTGCTTTTTCTTCGTTTTTGAATTTGTAGAAGACCATTACCGGATCTTTCAGCGGTGAACCGGGATTCTGGTAATTGCGATAGTAGAAGTTCTGGCCGTTCACCACGAACAGTTTTTCCACCGGTACGCCGGTGCCTTGCAGCAGGCTGATCTGCTTGGTTTCCTTGTCCTCGACGGAAGTGCGGCGGCCTAGCGTGTACAGGTGATATTCGGAAAAGTTTTCCTGCTGGAATTGCGGGGCAGCAGCCGGCATTGCTTTCGTGACGCGCATCTCATCCAGCGCCCGCATGTTTCCTTGCGGCAAACGGTTCAGATCACCGGCGACGAGTTGCAGGCGCGCGTTGTGGAAGGCGGTGCCGCTATTGTTCGAAAGGGTGACCCAGCCATCTAGGTCCGCGGCTTGGTCTTCGCGGGCTACGGTCAGGACATAATCGGCGTTCCAGGAAAGATTGTTGGCCAGGTATGAGGCTTCAATCTGTTGCTTGCGAGCGCCGGAGTTGTCGAGCGACATGACCAGCGTTGGCCGATCGTAGAGATTGCCAGGGACTTCCGGGAAACGATAGCCGTCGCCATAGATTCCGGTGACGATGTCGTTGCCGATTTTCCAGACTGGTCCGTTATTGTCGGCGAGGAGAGTGGCTTTTACTTCTTCGTGCTTGGTGGTGCCGTTGTCCATGTACGTGCGCTCCAGCGTGACCTCTTTGCCTACGTATTTGTGGAGGAGTTTGGCGGGCTCGAGCAAATCGTATTCGTAGTTTTGTTCGACCACGTTTAACTTTCCGGGCTCGGTGAGGGAGCGGAAGTGCACCGTGGCGGGATTTACGGTGGCGGCGATGTCTTCAAATTTGAGGCGGAAGGCGCCGGTGGGGACGGTTAGTTGGCGGACGTCGCGGATCAGGGCCACGCTGGAGTTGTAGACCGTGACATTGAGGTCGGTTTGATCGGTTAGCGTTGTGGATTGCTCGGAGGCTGCAGGGCGGCTGTCTTTTTCCTGGGCGTGAACGACGGGATGGTGAGTCGCGGATTGGATAGCGATCGCGAATACGGCCAGTGTGGCGACGCCGAGGGTATACGAGATGGAGCGGGAACTGCCAGGCTGGAAGGTTTTCATGGTTTGTCCTCGTTGCGAATTTCGCGTTCCTCTATAGAACGGGGCTGGGAGAATTTCTTGCAGGGAAATCATCGCATTGTTCCGGGTTGTGGATCGCGTTCGGACTGCAATTTACGCGGCGAATCAGAAAGTTCAAACGCGAGCATCCAGGGACAGTGTGGCAAGGCGCGTCGGCCGGGCACGGCAACGCCACGCCCCTACTTTGGATGCGGCGTCCATGTTTCTCCGCCGTCGATCGTTTTGTAGGACTGGTTTGTTGGCGTCGTAACGATCGCTTGTTGGGCGTCTACGGCGAAGACGGTGGTTATGTCCACGCTGGTTGGTGATGATAGTTTCTGCCAGTGAGCGCCGGCGTCGGTGGTGCGAACAATGACGCCGTTGCGGCCTGCGAGCCAGCAGACTTCCCTGGACGGGGCGGACCCTGCTAGTAGCGCGGCTACAATTCCGGTTTTCTGAATGGTCCAATGGGTACCGGAATCTTCGGAGAATTGAATAAGGCCGGACGGACCGAGACGCCAGATTGCGGCTCCGTCGGGGGACGAAACTACCATGGGCTTTGTTTCTTGATTAGAGGCCTCGCGAAGTGCTAATGCGCCGCCGCGAGCGGCTGGAGATTTTTGAGGTGCCGTCGCGGCGGCGCCAACGGTTGCCACTCGATCAAGCTCTCGTGGGGCAGAGGGAGCGACGGTGATGCGATCCGTAGCGGCGTCGAATGGACCTGGCGTTCCCGGAGCGGATGATGGGAGGGCGGTGTCCGGAGCCAGCTGCTTTCGTTGGGCTGGAGATGGCGCCGTTGCGCGGGTTTGCTGCTGTGCGCGTTTTGCGGACGCGACGGAATCGCCAGGCTGGAGGTTCGTGCCTGGAGTTGCCGACTTAGCGGCTGGCGCAGAGGGCCGCGCTTTCGATTCGCGCGGCGCGTTCGGTGCGATTGACGGGGGTTGCGAGTCGTTGCTGGATTTTTGTTTGGCTGCGTCTATGGGCGGGGACGCGGGTGCGGGTGAAAGTTCCGGCGCGGGCTGGGGCTGATTTTTGGCGAGTTGGAATGTTTTGGAGTTGGACTCGTGGAGGGCCACCCAGATCAGCACGGCGGCGGCGAGGGCCGCTGCAGGAACGAGCCAACGCCAGTTGGCGGCGCGGCGCGGGGTTTCCACTGGAAAATTCGATTTGGCGAGCGCCTCATGGATTGCGGGATTTTCGGAGGCGCGAGCTGCGTGCACTACTGGCATGTGCGGCACGGCTACGACGCCTTGGGGTTGTAAATCTTCGCGATCCGCTTCCAGCGGAACTTCATCGGTGGCTTCGAGTCGGGCGAGAATTTCCTGGCAGCGTCCGCATGCGGCGGTGTGTTGCCTGGCCGAGATCATTTCTTCCGGCCCGAGGGTTCGTTCGTGATAGGCCGCTAGAGTTTCGGTGTCGGGGCAAGCGCCGGCTGCAACGGAGTTTGAAGCGGGAACCGATGCTGGGGCATTGGTGGGCGCGGCGGCGGTCGGGCGAGCCTGAGCGGTGGCTTGAAGATTGCGCGCGAGGGCATTTTCGAAGTTGCGTTCGCGGTCGTCACGCAGCATGGGGATCTCCAAGTTTAGAACGAAAATTCGGGTGTTGCTTGCGGGATTGGCCCGGGAAAGTTGGAGCGCAGCGTGCTGCGCCGCTACAGTGACGGCGCGGGGTTTGATCGATTAGGAGAGAGTTCATGGTTCGAGCCTTTCGTCGTCAGCACCGCTGGCCGGGAACAGCTTATCGAAATCGATGGGGGCGTCCTCGGAGGCATATTCGAAGCACAGGGAAACCTCCGCTTCACTGAGGCCGGGCTCGGATGGCTCGCCGCTCGCGGATACCCGGGGGTTGCGCAAGGCGCGTTCGACTTCGGCGCGGAGTTTGCGGCGGATGCGCTCCAGGCTGCGGGAGACGCTGGATTCATGTTCGCCAAGCTGTCGACCAATGTCAGCTAAGGTTTGCTGCTCAGCGTAATACCAACGCAGGCGTTCGCGATCGCGCGGATCGAGTAAGCCCAAGGCGACTTGCAAAGTGCGGGTGAACAGCGCGACGTAACGTTCGCGATGCGGATCGGGTGGAGTTTGCAAGCGATCGTGGGCGATGGGGTGGTGCGAATTGCTTTGGCCGGCGTGACCGTCTGTGTCGCCATCGAGTTCCGTGAAGCGCCGGTTCGCGCGGATGGCGTCAATGTGGCGCTGAGCCAGGACTGCTCGCAACCACGTCTTCAAGGAACTGCGGCCGTGAAAATAGCGGAACAGGGAGCGGTCGGCGCGCTTTGCATCGGTGAGTCCGTAAAGATCGGCGAACAGCGAGTCCGCAAGATCCCGCGCGGCCGGAGCACTCGCAGAGCAATGCAGAATGGCGGCTGCCGCGGAACGCAGATAGGTGCGATAGGTAGCGACGAAGTGCTCCCAGGCTTCGGAATTTCCTTCTGCACATGCGACTGTGAGGGCGAGATCGTTTAAATGCAGTGCGCCCAGGTATTCCTCTACTTTTTCCGAGGTAACTGGTTCGGTGGCAAATCGTTTTGCAGCGCTGCGCACCAAGGCGACTTCGAAGCGCTCGCGCGGCAAAGACCAGGTGTAGCCGAGCACTTCGGCGTAGAGACGGTCGACTAACGGTTGACGATTCGCGAGCAGGTGGGAGATGTTTCCTGCGCCGGGTTGGGTGCCGGGTTGGGCGTCGGGATGAGTGCGGGGCGAGTCACCGCGCGCGGCGGATTTGTCATTTGCGGAATCGGGGATTCCCGAATTTGAACTCATGGCACCGGCACCCTAATACCGCCGACCTGCATCCTAGAACATACCTTGAACGACGGGTATCCGACGACGCAGAACAAGTCGGCTTCCTTTCCCGGTCGTTTGGGGTATTCTAAGCAATGTTGCGGCCCCACCCGCAACCAGAATGCCCTCAATGGGCTTGCGATCGTTCTAGAGTGGTTCGCTAGCGGCATTAGCGACTTCGCGACGCTAGTACCTAAGTCCTATTAGGCCCGCCCCAGCCTCATCGGTACTCTGGCTTCGCCCTAGCCGAAGCTTTGTCCAGCCCGGCGGACTACGCCCGGGAAGATGGCATTAAAAATACGGCAAGGAAAATGCAGCCCTTCTATCGGCGCTACGGCTGGACGGAACCTCTACTAGGCGGACACGGATGAATACCATGATTGCAGAAGCGCCGGCCAGCAAAACACATCTGGGCGTCGGGTTTGACGCCAACAGTGGTCAAACGCAGAACCGCGATGCCTGGAAACGCTCGATCGGGAATAAGCAGGTGCCCGCGCGGCTGGCGTTGTTACCCGAGGGCGAATCGCGATGGCAGAGGCTGGGAATCAGTGCGGTGGCACAAATTCTTATCGTGGCTTTTCTTTTGGCGATCCCGCTGTTCTTTCCGGAGCGGTTGAAAACGGCATTGAACATGCAAGTTGTACCGTTGTCGAACCCTGTAACCGAAATACCAGTGGCACCGAAACCTGAGCCACCGAAAGCGAAAGTTGCACCTACGCCGAAGCCGGTAGTGATCGAAGAACCCAAACTCAACCCCAAGCAGCCGCACATTTTCATGACGCCGAAAGTGGTGCAGCCGAAGATCGAACATGTGGAAGCGAAGGCGCCCGACATTGTGCCGCCGACGCCGGTATTGGAAGCGAAATTTATTGACAACACGAATCAGCCGAAGCGCCCGCGCGAGGAAGTGAAGAAGACCGACCTCGATAGCGGCAGCGCGGCCACACCCACGATAAAAGCACCGGTGAACAAGGTGCAAACCGGCGGATTCGGCGATCCTAACGGACTGCCGGGCAAAGGCGATCCCAACAAGACTACTAACGTGAATCGGCAGGGATTGCCTGCGCTTCCCGGCGGTCCCGGGTATGGAAACGGTACCGGCGGCGACAAGGGCGTGCGAGGCATCGTGGCCAGCACCGGGTTTGGTAACGGCGTTGCCAACCCTCCTCAGAGTAGTGGCAAGCAGGGAGTGGTGCAGAAGAGCGGCTTTGGCGACCAAACGCTAGCGGCGGAAACGACGAAGAAAAAGGCGGCCGCGGAGCCGGGCACAACGCCGGTCGATATCATTTCGAAGCCGCGGCCGGAGTACACCGCGGAAGGACGCGCGCTGAAGTTGGAAGGCGACGTGGTGATTGACGTGGTGTTTCTGGCGAACGGGACGATGCAAGTCAGCCATGTGGTCAGCGGATTGGGTCATGGGTTGGACGAAGCAGCGGTTCGAGCGGCGCAACAAATCAAATTTAAACCGGCAAAGCAAGATGGAGAGACAGTGGATTTTCCGGCCCGCGTTCGGATTGAGTTCCGGCTGGCCTACTGAGGGGAGAAGCGACAATGCGTAAGTACGTAGTGACTGGGATTCTGGCGCTCGTGTCGGGCGGGTTGGGGAATATGGCAGCCGCAGCGGTTCCCCAAGCCGCCGAGCAGGCGCGGTCGATGGAGCAGGTCATTGACCGGGTAACGGCGAATGAAAACAAAGTGAATCAGAATATTCGCAAGTATTCGCCGCTGGTCGAGACCTACATTCAAAATCTGAGGCCCGACAAAGAATTGGGGTTCGTGCCTGCCGGCGACAAATACTTTCTGGGCAAAGCGGATTTCGCCAAGGGCGTAAATCTGGCGTCCTTGTCCGATACCGAAACCAGGGGCAAGAAAGTTTTCCTGGGCATCGGGAATTTCTTTTCGTTTGCGATGCAGTATCTGCCCGATGGCTTTTTGCAGATGATCTTCATCGACACTAACGGCTTTGACAAGCAGCACTATAAATTTGATTACGTAAAGCGCGAATTCCTGGGCGAAGTGCGCTGCCTGGTGTTCGACGTGACACCGCTGCCGAAGTCGGGCAGAGGCCGCTTCCTGGGACGCATCTGGGTCGAGGATCAGGGCTACAACATCGTGCGATTTAACGGCGGCTATGGTGGAAGCGGACACACCAGCTATTACTTCCACTTCGACAGCTGGCGGACCAACGTGCAGCCGGGAGTGTGGATGCCTTCGTTTGTGTACAGCGAAGAAAAAGAAATGCACTATGCGATGACCAAGAAGCTAGACTTCCGTGCGCAGACGCGGCTGTGGGGCTACAACATCGGGACCGCAGCGCAAGAGCAGGAACTGGGCAAGCTACTGGTGGAAACGCCGGTGCAGGATGATTCGAAGACGGCGAACGATCTGACACCGATTCAGGCACAACGCTCGTGGGATCGCGAGGCGGAAGACAACGTCGCGGACCGATTGCAGCGGCTGGGATTGATGTCGCCGAAGGGTGAAGTGGACAAAGTTCTGGAGACGGTGGTCAACAACCTGGAAGTCACCAACAATCTGGACATCGAGCCGGAAGTGCAATGCCGGGTGATGATGACCACCACGCTGGAATCGTTCACGCTGGGTCACACGATTGTGTTGAGCCGCGGATTGATCGACGTGCTGCCTGACGAGGCGAGCCTGGCTACCGTGATTGCCCACGAGCTGGGGCATGTGGTGCTGGGACATCGGATGGATTCGAACTTTGCGTTTTTCGATCAATTGTTGATCGACGACAAGGATTCCTTCCGGCATTTCGGTTTCGCACGCACGCCGGAGGAAGAAAAGGCGGCTAGCGACAAAGCGAATCAGCTGCTGGCCAACTCGCCTTATAAAAACCAGTTGGGTAACGCGGCGCTGTTTTTGACTGCGCTGGAGACTCGGCAGAAGGAAATTCCGAACTTGATCAGCCCGCACCTGGGCAACCGCGTTCCGGTGCTGCCGGAGGTGAGATCGACTGCGCCGGCGGACCCCAAGCAGAATCCGCAAATGATCGCGGCACTGCCCATCGGCGGACGGGTGAAATTGGATCCGTGGCTTGACCAGTTGAACCTGCTGAAGAGCAAGCCGGTTGGCGCGGTGGCGGAGCGCGAGAAAATGCCGTTCGAGGTTACCCCGTTCATGCCGTATCTGACGCGTTACAACACCAGCGATGCAGCGAAACCTGCCAATGCTAGCGCTATGGATACTAAACCACCGGAAGCGGCCAGTGCGACGCCGGCTGATCCTCCGTCGAAGCCCTAAACTCGGGATTACTTCGCGACAGTTTTTGAAGCACTGGGCTTTCTGGGCACAGCCATGCTGTGCCCCTGCAAGGTTTTCGCCAAGGTGCGGCGAAGTTCGCACCGTTTTTTTTTGCGTAGGCAGGTTACCGCAACGGAATTAACGGGCGGGCGCTAGTTCCTTGATGAGTTTGTAGTTGAATTCGATGCCGTCGTAAAAATCCTGGACTCCTACGCGTTCGTCCTTGCCGTGAGCGCGCTTGTCGTTCAATTCAAAAAACATGCAAGCGATTCCGTAGGTGGGGATGCCTGCGGTGCGGGTGATGCGGCCGTCGGTGGCGCCTGTGGACATGGTGGGGACGACGGGAAGCGTGCCCCACATCGAGTCAACGGTTCGCTCCATGGCGTGAGTAACATCCGGAAGAAGGGGAGATGGCGGTACGGCGGCGAGTTTCACGAGCGATCCATCGGCGGCATGCAACGGGACTTCGGTGACGGCCACCTTCGGATCGGCGATTACCCGTTCGATCGTGCTGCGGATCTTGTCGGGATCTTCGCCGGGGAAGATGCGGCAATTGACATTGGCGCGCGCAGTTTGTGGAAGAGCATTGGGTGCGTGGCCGCCGGAGAGCAGGGTGGCGACGCAGGTGGTGCGCAGCAGCGCGTTGTAATACGGGATAGTCGAGAGGCGGGCGATGGCGGCAGCATTGGGGGGTTCTTTGGCTGCGCCTTTTAGATCGGCTGCGACCGGACCGGTGGTGAGTTCGGCGGTTTTCTGAAAATAATTGCGGGTGATTTCGTTGATCTCGGTGGGGAAGGCAAAATTTTGCAGGCGGGTCAGGGCGGCGGCCAGATGGTAAATCGCGTTGTCGCTGGTGGGGACAGAACTGTGACCGCCGGCGTTGAGAGATTCGAGTTGGAAGTCGGCGTAGACTTTCTCGCTGGCCTGGATGGCGGTCAGCAGGCGATGGTCGCCTTGGCGTTCGAATTCGCCGGTGTCTAGATTGATGCAGTATTCGGCATCGATCCAGTCGCGGTGCTCCTTGAGCCAGTCGACACCGTTGTAGTTGCCGCCTTCTTCGTCGGCGGTTAGGGCCAGGATCAGGTCGCGGTCGGGGACAAAGTTTTCTTTTTTCATGCGGATGAAATTAGTTACCAGGATGGCGTCGCCCTCTTTCATGTCCTGGGTGCCGCGACCGTAGAAGTAGCCGTCCTTTTCGACGAACTGGAACGGATCGGTGGTCCAGTCCTCGCGGCGGGCTTCGACGACGTCGAGGTGGCCGATGAAGAGGATGGGCTTGCGCCCTCCGGTGCCGCGGATACGGGCGACCAGGTTTTTCTTGCGGTCGGTGGGGCCGGCGACGATTACGTCTTTTTCACTGAAGCTGGCGTCGCGCAGACGCGCCGCTATTGCCTCGGCGGCGGTGGTGACATTGCCGACCGAGTCGGTCGTATTGAGCTCGATGAGTTGCTTGAAGATTTCATGAGCCATTGGATTCGCGGGGGCGCGACTTTGGGAACGACCTGCAGACGCAAAAATAAGAACCAGTATTAAGAATGCAAAGCCCAATCTGCCTCGAGACATTCGTAGCTCCTGAATTTGATTCATTCCGGTGACGCAGACGGCGACGCATCAGCATGGGTCGGCGTCACGGCGAAGGCGCGGCGCAAGCACTCTGAGATATATGACAAAGGAAAAAATAACAGGATGAGACCGAAACCTGGATCCAGAATTCGGAGAACCAGGGCCCCGAGAAAGGCGATGCCCACCGGGAGTGGCTTCATGACTGGAGCGCGGAGCCGTGCATTCACAAATTTGGCGATTTCCTTGGGCCACACGAAGACCCAGTACAGGTTATAGAGGGGAATGAAATGGAAACCGACGGCGCGGGCGGGAGAGATCGGATGTTTCCACCCTGGTATTTGCGCCAAAATGATGTGATAGCGGTAGATGCACACGAACCAGTAGACGCCTCCGACGAAACTTACCAGGAAGAGATAGAGCGGAGGGATGGCGCCACCTTTGGCCAACTCGGGATGAAGATCGACGGCGATGAACTCCGCGAGAATGGTGGCGGCGCCTAACAGGTAGCCGATCCAGATAACTGGAAGCTTTGATGCCATTGCCGCTGGATGGCCGGGTTGGCGAACTTCTGTGTCTGAGGAATTCATTTGGGCCGGAAAACTGGCAGTTTGAGCGTAACGTTCCGGTTGTGGGTGCGTCAAACTATAACGTTGCGTTGCTTCGGCCACGTGGTCTTACCTAGACTGCTATCGCTTGTCGAGGTCCGTCCGGGACTTGCGTTCCGAAAAGTGTGCGGGGGTGCCGCGCGGTCGGTTGCATGCCAAGACGCAATGGCCGGACGGAGCGAGCCTTACAATTGCTGGAGGAAGATCATGACGTCGTTTGCGAACCGTGGGCTGGTCAAGATTTTGCTAGGAGTGGGGCTGTTTCTGGCGGGAATTGCGGTTGGAACTTGGCAAACACGGCGCGTTGAGGCGCAAAACCGCTTTGGTCAGCCGAAGACTGTGATTCACGTGGTGGTCTATAAGTGGAAAAATACGGTCTCGCAGGATGACAAGGACCAGGCGCTGAATGGCATCAAGGCCATGGCCGCGAAGATTCCCGGCATCAAGAACATCTGGCTTAAGACCCAGCGAAATCAGATTCGCGAATTCGACGGCGTGTATGCGATCGAGTTCGCCAACCCGGAGGCCGCGGCCGACTATGCCGAGAGCCCCAAGCACGAGGCTTGGCGGAAGCGCTGGGAAGAACTGCGGGAAAATAGCTTGTCGTTCCAGGCCTCCAATCCGTAGAACTGACTGACGCACGAATTGCAGGCGGTTTTGCAGAGTGATCGCGCAAGCGAGAGAAACGGCGCGTGCGTTATAAGCGCCCTTCGGTAAGATTGCTGAAACCGTTTTTGTTGTACCTCGGGATGAACCGCGGCCCCCGCTTGGAGCGGGTATTGTTATTGCGGCCGGGGAAGCTGCAGCATCAGCGCGCCGCCCGACCCGGACTGCACGGTGGGTAGCTGCCCGTTCCATTTGTCGATCATTTCTCGATTGTTTTCGATCCGTCGAAGCTCGAGAAGTTGCGGTGTCAAGGAATTTTGACGGATGCGATTGGCATCGGCTTCGCCTTGGGCGCGGGTGACCAGAGATTTGGCGTCGCCTTCGGCCTCGGCGATTTTCTTCGCGGCTTCGGCCTGGGTGGTCGCAAGCTCGTTGCGAGCACGCTCCGCCTGCTGGATGGCTTGCGCTTTCGCGGTAATGGCTGTGGCAATCACCGCGGGTACGCGCGGCGCACCGATGAAACCAAACTGCTGGACGCTCACGCCCACCGGCGCAACCTTCTGCTCGATCATGGCCTCGACCTTGCGCAGGAACTCCGCCTTATGGTCGCCGTAAATGTCCTCCACGTTATAGGTGGAAGCCACTTCATTCAGTGAATTCCGCACGATGTCGCGCAGGATACCGTGCGTGAAGAGGTCCAAATCGCTGACGCGATATTTGATGTAAAAATCGGGCACGTGCAGCGGATCGATCGCATAGGACAATGAAACATCCACAAAAATCTCCATGCCTTCGCGAGAGTTGAATCCCATCTCTTCGTTGATAGGGTGGCCTTCGGAAACGTCTTTGGTCCATTTCACGGTCTGGACATAGGTTGGAAACTCGATGATTTGCGTGCTCAGGGGTGAATAAACGACCCACCCCGTGCGCACCGGAATCTCCGAAGCGCCACGCTGACTTCCCGCCAGATTGATTTCGACGCCGACATGGCCCGCTTCGATGCGAGTGGCTCGCACCAGAAATGACAACACGAAAATAACCGCCAACAACGCCCCCGCTGCGATGAACAAACTGCGAAGTCCGGGAATCGCGGGCCGCATGGTAAATTCGCGGCCTTCGCCGCGATCCGTTCTGAAACCGCCCATCTGTCCTCCTTGAGGTAATCCGACCGAGAACTTGCCGACCAAGTTCGAGCGTTCGGTAAGTGTAGCTTGATTTGCCGGTTATGAGCGGGAAGCGAACCAGCTAGGAGCGGAATGCATCGGTAGCGCTTGGCTGCAAAGAGGATTTTTGACCGACGACTAGCTGCAGAAGACGAGAATACGGATCAAAGGAATCGGCGGAAGGGCGGAAAAACAAGGAGGGCCGCGCTAAAGCGCGCCCCTACATCACTGGCCCTGTCAATCGACCGAGAGCAGCCACGAAATTGGGGGATATATCAGAACTTAAGTCCCCAAAAGGAGGCGTCGGGCTTTACCAGCTCGAGGCCCACGTCCCAAGCCTCATGGTCGCGCCAAACCACCTCGGCCTCCGCTTTGCGGCCGGTTACCGGGTGTACCAGGCGTACCCGACGATGCAGCGGCAAAGGAGCGCCGACGACAGCCATGCAGCCGGAGTGACTAACGTCCACGGTCACGGCGTTGGCACGTTGCTCCGCCGAATCTTCATCCCACTCGACCACGAGTTTCACCTTGGAAATGATGCGTTTGTGGCTCCGTAATCTTGCCCAACGTTCCTGCGAAGCTGGGGAAACCAGGTTTCTGGAGGTGCTGCTTGCCATGCTTGACCTCGCGCCAAAGGAGTATTCGAACCGGGAGGGGCGGAGCCCAAAGGTACTGCGACCGAGGTACTGGGTCAATAGTACTTTTTCGAACCTCGGCGGTAAACCGCGAGTGCTAGTCATGGGAGTTAGAGACCTGTTTCGCCCCCTGGCGACCAGAAAGTAGCGGACCGATTGACGGCTTCAACATTTCTTGGGCGCAAATTCCCGGCTTCATCACCGCAATTCTGTGCGGTTACTAACAAATACCCGAGGCGCCCGGTCGGCTTCTCTGAGACCTTGAGCTTCCTTTTGTGGAGTCA